>Ga0310695_10002028_pt1 | contig 44419 bp, 31 predicted proteins | sample RumenRJG_04DNA_FD_203882 | JGI IMG/M metagenome (GOLD analysis project Ga0310695, IMG submission 203882) | Bovine rumen microbial communities from Lethbridge, Alberta, Canada - RJG_04 (v2) (version 2) | ecosystem: Host-associated > Mammals > Digestive system > Stomach > Rumen | place: Canada... | reverse complement strand
AAGATAATTCGTTTTGACGTTCTTGCCATAGATGTTCCGGGACTGGAGCCGGTGCACCATATTGTTAATGCTTTTTCGGAGTAAGATTCACAATGACGGTTAGAAGCCCTAAAAAAAATTCTGCAACACAGGCAAAACGTATTGCAGATTTAAAAACAAAAATCCAGGATGAACTTTACGTGAACAGTGCAATTGACAGGATTGCAATGGTTGTGAGCCGTCAGATAGTGGAGACTTCAAACAATTCTGTAACAGGGAATTCTGCAAGTTACCTTTAATTTTGTCTAAACAGTCTTAAATTGTTTTTTTTTCTTTTTTGCGGCAGTGCCATCTTTCACATTTTATTCTTGTGCCAAAGATTAGCTTGATTTTATAGGGGCTTTCCGCCCTTCGCTAGCGCTCATAGCGCCTGTGGCGCTACTCCGGGGCTCCAATCCCTGCCGTGTCTTAATATGCCTTTTTTAGTCAGTTTTCATAACCTGCAAAAGCGGGAGTTTTCTAAAGAGTCCAAGGGCAAACTTTTTTTTTGCCTTATTTCCTCCACGGATTTTTTTTCGGTATCGGGGAGTTCGCAAGCAAATCTCCCTGCGTCTAAGCCGCCTTGCCCAGAAAAATCCCTCCGTGGATTTTTTCCGGGATCGGAGATTCGCAATCAAATCTCCGTGATGCTAAGCCGCCATCCATGGCTTGATATTGGTTTGCAAGAACGAAGGTGACTTTGTGTCATTCTGAGCTTGACTCAGAATCTCAAATTAGAACACAGAAGAGAGATGCTGAAACGAGTTCAGCATGACGGTTTTTGAAGTCTTGAGACTTGCACGGGGTACTTGCCCTGCAACCTACGCCCGATTGGAAGGGCGGCGTAGCCGTTGCGAAGCAATGGAGGGGGTTGGGCCCCCCGGAACCCTGCAAAGCGGGGAATGACGCGGAGTTTGACCGGACCCGGAGGGCCGGGCACAGTAAAAAGAGGAATGCCGTCCGAATAAAAAAAATTTCTAAAATCTGCAAATAGCCACTACCGCGAATGGAATTTTCGGTATACACTGTAATTATATAGAAGATTTCAAAAAATGCCGATAGTAAATTGACTTATTGGACTTTTAGTTTTAAGAGGTATTTATGTATAAAACAAAACGCCGGCTTGTAATTTTGGCAACGGACGCTATTTTGTTGGTGGTGTTTATATTCCTCGCTGTGAGTATAGTGCCAAAATTTAACGAGAACAGATCTTATTCACCGCTGTTTTCCTGGATTTCTGCAACGACCCTTTTCTTTGCCATTCTTTTAATAACAAGAAAACTGCGCGGTTATTTTGACGGCGAGCTGTACAAGTCTGCTCTTTTTACGGGCGAAACCTCTTTCCTTACTGAATTTTTGGAACAGTTGCGCTACTGCTATTCACTGGACGACTTTTACGACAACATTTCAGAGGTTTTGGAAAAGAAGGCCGACTGTTCAGTGCTTTTTATTGACCGCAAAAAGAACTACGTTCTTTACAACAGCCCCAACCGCCTTACCTGCGACAAGGACGTGCTCAATACGCTTGGCATGAATTTTCCGGAGAGTTGGAAGAACGGGGTATATTTTATAGGAGACAATTACGGTATTGTTTCTTCTATTAAAAAGTCACGCGGGTTCTTTATGGTGAACGAAGGCCAGCATCTTTACATTTTCTGCCGCTATACAAAGCTTTTTGATTCTACAATATACAATAACCTCTATTCTGAATTCTGCCGCTTTGAAAACAGGACAAAGACTATAAGCGACCTTGCAGAAATTTCTTCTCTTTCCCAGGAATGGCAGCAGCTTGCGGAGACCCAGCGCTCATTCCTTCCTGCGGTTATGCCAGAAATTGAGCACCTTGAGCTTGCGGCATACTTCCGGCCTCTTGTAAACGTTTCTGGTGACTATTATTCAGTTCTTCCGATAAGCCGTACAAAAACGCTTCTTATGCTTGGAGACGTTTCCGGTAAGGGGCTTGCGGCGGCATTGGTTATGGGTTTGGTGATGAACACCGTAAAGATTCTTGAAAACAAGAGCGACCTTCCCGCCATGATAAAGGCTGTGGACAAGGCCATTAAGAGCATGAGCCTGCAGGACAAGTACACGGTTCTTTTCCTTGGCATTGTAGACACTTCTGCAATGACCATTTCTTATGTAAACGCATCCATGTCTGACCCGATTGTAATCACAAGGACGCCTAGCGGTTACAAGATTAAGCCGCTTACTTCCAACTGTTCGGTTGTTGGAATTATTGACATTCCGGACGTTCAGGTTGCAACCCAGAAGCTCTACCGTGGCGACGTTATCCTTATGGCTTCCGACGGTGTTTCAGAAGTAATGGACGACAGCGGTACGGAGCTTGGTGATACGGAGCTTTACAAGAATACTCTTTGCTCCAGCGCAAAAAAGCATCCAAAGGAATTTGTTGACGACATTGTTGACCTTGTTCTTTCTTATAACGGCGGCAAAAAACTTCGCGACGATGTGACTATGATGGTTGCAAAGGTGGTGGACTAAAATGAATGGACTGATATTTTTTATATTGAATGTATTCTTTGCCGTAGGCTTGCTTTTGCTTTCCTTTAGTGCGGATTCAAAGAAGAATTCTCAGAAAAAGGATATAAATAAGCTTGTTAACATAATCCTCTTTAATTCTGCGGTTTATGCAATGATGGCCCTTACCCTTGCCATGTGCCTTTGGGGACCAAACCAGATGGCAAAGCTTGTGGGAAAGCTTTCGTTCATGCTTATTGGATGGTTCAGCGTTTCCTGCTGCGTCTTTATAGTCAAATTTCCGGACGAAAAGAGGAACCGCTTTGTTACCTTTATGCAGTGGGTCTTGAACCTGCTTGCCCTTTATGTTGTCTTCCACAAGAATGCCTTTAACAATTTTGTTGTTACCAAGGAAGGCGAGTTTCAGATTCCGTCGGGGCTTATCTTCTCCGGCCTGCTTAGCAGAAAGTTCCCGCTTACATGGTATCCGACTTATGTTTTTACCTATACGATTGCACTTCCTCTGCTTGCAGTACTCATGCTGCTTGTGCGTGCGGAAAATACAAAGAGCCTGCTTAATCGCCAGCGCATAATGATTGTTATTCTGGGTGTCTTTCTTTCATTCTCCCTTTTTGGCTTTATGAATTATGCGACGACCTACCAGACAATGATTACGAGCCTTATTACGATAGGCTTTTTGCCCCAGGTAATGTTCTTTATAAAGGCGGATTCTACTAATGAAATTTGGGACAAGAAGTACTTCTTGCGCTCTTCCCTTACCTTCCTTATCCGCTATGCTTTGCCGGCTGTTCTTGGAGGAAGCCTCTTTGCCCTGCTCTGGAAGCTAAACTCTGTTAACACAAAGCTTTTCTACCTTCTCTTTGTTGTGGGGCTTTTGCTTATCATCTTTGCCTGCACCGCAATAAGCAACTTTGCAAACAAGAGGGCCTTCTTCCGCGACACACGCTATGCTGCCGCTTTTGAAAAAGACATTACTTCTATTGAATTTGAAGATGATCCTGCTGATGTTGTTAACCGGGTGGAAGACGCATTTGTAAAGCATGTTGACTCTGGCTTTATAAAAGTCTTTATTGACGTTGGCAACGGCTACCTTGAACCGGTATTTGAAAAGGATGATGAAAAGAACAAGGTTACAATTCCTATTGCAAACGAAGCCTTTGACCTGCTCTTGAACCTAAAGAAGCCGATTGTGTTCAGGGAGCTTATGAAGAGGGACTACACTCTGGAAAGGGTTCGCGGAGAAATACTTTCTTTGCTGAACGAAACTTCTTCTGATTCATTCATAATGCTCAACGAAGGACGCCACATTATTGGAGTGATTTTCCTTGGCGCAAAGGATTCCGGTAACATCTACAATGACTACGATATGGAAGTCTTTACAAAGCTCTATTCAAACTTCTTTGTAATTGGCTATTACCTTAAGAACATAATGAACGAGGCTGTTGTTGGTACTGTTAACCGCGAAATCAAGATGTCCAGCCAAATCATTACTTCTATTCAGGAGAACATGGATCACATTGAGAATCCAAAGATTGACTGCGGATACAGAATGGTTCCTGCCCACAACATTGGTGGTGAGTTCGTAGACCTTATCCGCCTTACAGACACGCGACACCTCTTTATTATTGGTGCCTTGAGCGGTAAGGGTATTGCGGCTTCCATGAGCATGGTCATTATGAAGTCAATCACAAGAACCTTCCTTGCGGAAACCCACGACTTTAAGAGCCTTGTGGAAAAGGTGAACCTCTTTATACGAAACAACCTGCCTAAGGGAACAATCTTTAGCGGTACATTCGGTCTTCTTGACTTTGCAACGGACACCATGTACTACATCAACTGCGGCTCTCCGTCTATCTTCCTTTACACAAGGGCCTACAACAACGTAATTGAAATTCAGGGTGAAGGACATATCCTTGGCTTCTCTAAGGATTTGGAAAAGTACCTGCACGTAAAGAAGGTAAAGCTTTCTGCCGGAGACATTGCCATGATTTGTACGGACGGTCTTATTGAGTCCAAGTCTCTCCGCGGTGAACAGTTTGGCAAGAACCGCGCACAGGCATCGCTTCTGGAAAATTCACGTTTCCCTGCGGACAAGATGGCTCAGTTTACCTACGATTCCTTGGTTCATTTTACGTCCCGCGCTTTGGATGATGACATTACAATTCTTGTATTCAAATATCTGGGAGGTAATAAATAATGGACCAGCTTACAGTTCTGGAAAAAACCGGCCCCAACTACAGGCTTCTTGAACTTGCGGGTGTTTTTGATGCCTACAACCTTACGGAAGTTTCTGAAAAGGTTTACAACTATATAAAGGAAAAGAATGTCGTGCTTGACATGGATAAAATCATTTCCATGGATTCCGCAGGAACCGGGGTTGTCCTTGCCTGCATCAATGACGGCTTGGAATTCGGAACAAAAGTGTTTATAATGAATCCGTCGGATGCTGCCCACCATGCCCTTGAGCGCACGGGCTTCTACGACACATTTTTTATAATTCACTCTGTTACCGAGGTTAGTGATGCGTAGGAATATTGCTTTTGTTTTTCTTTTGCTGGCGGTGGCTTTTGTTGCGACTGGTTTTTCTTCTTGCATGAACAAGGCTGTTGCGCAAGGCTCAAAGGACTCTGCTTCTAAAAATGAGGATGTGCAGGTTCAGCAGAAGAATGAAGTGGCGGAAGTTCCTGTTCCGCAGGTTAATCCCGAAGTGGAAAAGCTGGGCCGTGTTTTGTCTTCTATGTCTAATAGGGCCAAGCAGGCAATCCCCAACGGAAGCCCGGAGGAATTTCTTGCAGACTTGCACAAGGTTCTTGATGCGGACAAAAAGACACGCAGTGATGACCTTTCACTTTTGTATCTTATAGACAAAAAGCACAATGTTGGAGAGGCCTATGTTCCCAAAGACTTGCAGGCACTTGTAAAGAATGACCTTTACACCATAAGCCGCAACAACCTTTCTCTGCGCCCGGAGGCAGAGGCATCCCTTAGGGAAATGAGTGCGGCTGCTCTAAAAGACGGCGTTAGGATTCATGTGCTTTCCACATACCGCTCCTACCAGTACCAGAAGGGGCTTTTCCAGCACTGGGTGGAAGTGGACGGACTAAAGGAGGCTGAGCGCGAGAGTGCCCGCGAAGGTACAAGCCAGCACCAACTTGGTACTGCGGTTGACTATGGCGAGCTTAGCAATGACTTTGCAAACAAGCCCATGGGCAAGTGGCTTTACACACATGCGGCGGAATACGGATGGTCACTTTCCTTTCCGCAAGGCTATGAAGATGTTACGGGATTCCGCTGGGAAAGCTGGCACTTCCGCTACATAGGAAAAGAGGCTTGCGCCTTTCAAAAGAAATGGTTCAGCGACATCCAGCAGTTCATGATAGAGTTCATAGACGCGTGGAAAAACGCTGAGTAGTTCGGATGTTGTTTTTTGAAAAGCATTGTCATTCTCGGGCTTGACCCGGGAATCTTTTACCATAAAATCCATTGGTAAAATAAAGATGGGGTTGTCCTGAAAGTAATGTCATGCTGAACGCGGTTGCTTGCAACCAATTTCAGCATCTATACCATATGTGGTGCATAGATTCCGAATCCACATTTGTAGCAAGTGCGTGCAAATGTGGCGTAGCAGTTTCGGAATGACACTGTGACTTAAACTTTTTGGACACCCCCATGACAGATTTTCTTGAAAGTCAACATTCGATAGAATAATTTTAATTCTCCGGTTTAAGACCGGAGTTTCTTGTTTTAAAGCAGGTAGTAGCAATGAAAGAATTTTCTTTTATTTTTTTTATCACTTTTATTTTATTTCCGGTTATGATATTTTTTTCTTGTTCAAAAAATTCAAAAGAGCTTCGCGTAACAAAGGGGGCGGGGCAGGGCGTTTACTACAGCCTTTTTGTCCGTTCCTTTGCAGATTCAGACGGTGACGGTATTGGAGACCTTAAGGGCATCTGTTCAAAGCTGGACTACATTGAAAGCCTTGGCATAACGGGAATCTGGCTCTTGCCAATAATGCCTTCACATTCATACCACGGCTACGACGTTGACGACTATTATTCAATTAACCCCCAGTACGGCACTATGCAAGACTTTGAGCTTCTTCTTGCCGAATGCAAAAAGCGTTCAATTTCTCTTATAATCGACATGCCTTTTAACCATTCATCCATACACAACGAATGGTTTGTGGCTTCCAGAAATCCGGCAGACAGTCACCATTCCTGGTACCGCTGGATAGAGGCAAGCGACAGCCGCTACAACACCAATACAAGCGCCATGGGTCACAAGCTGTGGAATGAGGACCAATCTTACAAGGGCAATTTTTATGCAGGAGAGTTTAGCCGCTCCATGCCAGACTTTAACCACGACAATCCAGAAGTGCGCGCTGAATTCAAAAGGGTGATGAAGTTTTGGCTGGACAAGGGAGTTGACGGCTTCCGCTTTGACGCTGCTGGCCATTTGTATGATTTGGTAAAACTTCCCGCTGGAACTTCTGACGGAACAAGCCGTGCTGTGGAATTCTGGAAAGAGATGGTGCTTTACTGCAAGAGTGTAAATCCTGCCTGCTACTGCGTTGGCGAAGTGTGGGATTCATCTGGAATACGCGCCCAATATATGACAGGTATTTTTTCCTGCTTCCACTTTGACATGGGGGACAAGTACATAATTTCCCAGATAAACAACGGGAACTCCGTTAACAATTCATTTGCACTGATGATGGAAAAGGAGCTTGACCGCTATGGGCAATTCAATGCGGAATTTACCGATGCGCCTTTTCTTACTAACCATGACCAGGCGCGTGCCGGCGGTTTGCTAAAAGGCAACCTTGCAAAGCTAAAGCTTGCCGCTTCCATGTACATTCTTTGCCAGGGAGTGCCGTTTGTCTATTACGGAGAGGAGCTTGGAATGAAGAGTGGTGCCCTGGACCAGACAAAAAGAACACCTCTTCTTTGGGACAAAAGTATTGACGGCCTACCCCAATCAAAGATTCAGACTACATGGGCATCTGAAAAAGACTGCATCTACAACAAGGAAACCCTTCCCGTTAGCGTTCAAGAAAAAGACAAGAATTCGCTGCTTAATTTTTACAGGCGGCTAATAAAATTCCGAAACAGCCGTGATTCTTTTGTAAAGGGAAAGTTTGCGGCATATTCTGCAAAAGACCTTGCCAATGGGGATTCTTCATTTGATGCGTCGTTGCTTTCTTGCTGGACAATGGAAAGCGAAAAGGAATGCTCCCTTGTGCTGAACAACCTTGGTGGCAAGCAGCTGGCCTTAAAACTTGACGAGAGTTGGGGCAAGGCAAAAGTTGTTTTTTCAACTGACGGAAAGAAAGCTTTGGTAAAGAAGGGGGAGCTTTGCATACCAGCTTGTTCTACCCTTGTTCTATTGATTGAAAAATAGGGCTTGAAAAATAAGGCTTTGCTACATGTCCTCAGGCTTTAGGCCGTATTTTTCTTCCCTCTGGTGGCTGTCGCTTCCGAGTGGCTCTATGTGGATTAGAATGTCGTAGGCTTCGGGGATTACTTCCCTGATTGCCTCTTCCACCTGCTCTGCCTTTTCGTGGGCATCGTAGACCGTCATGGCTGGGTCAACTTCTATGTCCAGGTCTATGTCAAAAAGGGATGCCATCTTTCTGATTCTGGCCTTATGTGGATTGTGCACCCCTTGAACAGAGGAAACCGCGCTGAAGAGTTTTTGGTAGAGCGAGTTGTCTGCGTTTCCGTCCATCAGTTCAAAATTTACCTGGAGGAAAAGCTTTGCCGCATTTTTTATTACCCACAGCCCAACAAGCAGTGCTATGATTGGGTCGAGTATAGGAAGCTTGAACTGTTCGGAAAGAAAAAGGCCTACAAGAATGCCGAGCGACATTATGATGTCGTTTTTCATGTTTAGCGCATTTGCCTTTACCATCTCCGAGTCGGCAATTTTTCCGTAGTGGAACTGCAAGAGGGCAAGCACCGTCTTTCCCGCAATGGAAATTATTGCCGCAATGACAGCACCCCTTCCAATTGCCTGTGCGTCCTGTGGATTCATAAGCCTTGTAACTGACTGGATTGCAAGCTGTGCGCCCGCAAAAAAAATGATGAAGGAAAGCACAAGGGTTGTAGTTGTCTCTGCGCGGCCGTGCCCCCAGGGGTGCTCCTTGTCGCTTGGCCTTGATATTATTGCGCTTATTACAAGCGTTACAATTGCAATGAGCACGTCTGTTGAAGAGTCAATTCCATCTCCCATAACCGCAAGGGATTTTGAAAAGTATGCGAGAAGAATTTTTATGAATGCAAGGGCTGCGTTCCCTATCAGTGCGATTGTTCCCGCAACCCTTATGTAGTGTGTCTTAAAAGAATCCTGCATCAGAACATTAAGACTATTTTGCCACGATGTTGACCAGTTTTCCCGGAACAACAATCACTTTGGCAATGGACTTTCCTTCTGTGAATTTCTTGAATCCTTCAGTTTCTTTTGCCATTGCTTCGAGCGTTGCGTTGTCTGCTCCGGGGGCTGCCTGGAACTTGTCGCGCAGCTTTCCGTTAATCATGACAACGATTGTCTGCTGGTCTTCTGCACCGAACTTTTCGTCAAAGGTTGGCCAGCTTTCGTATGCAACTGTCTTTGTGTGGCCAAGCTTTTCCCAGAGTTCTTCGCCAAGGTGTGGTGCGTATACACTGAGCATCTTTACGAAGCCTTCCCAAATTGCGCGGGGGAGCTTTTCCGCCTTGGAACATTCGTTGATGAAAATCATCATCTGGCTGATTGCGGTGTTAAAGTTAAGGCTTGCAGTGTCGTCCGTAACTTTTTTTACAGTCTTTGCGTAAGTCTTTCTGAGCGAAACAAGTGCCTCGTCTTCAAGCTTGCCTGTAATGTCTATGTCTTCAACCGTCTTTTCGGAGATTGACCAAATCCTTTCCAGGAAGCGGTTAACGCCAATAAGACCCTGTGTGTTCCATGGCTTTGAAACAGTAAGCGGCCCCATGAACATTTCGTACATGCGCACGCTGTCTGCTCCGTACTGCTGAATCATTTCGTCCGGGTTAACAACGTTCTTGAGTGACTTACTCATCTTTGCAACAATGCGCTCAAGTTTTTCACCTGTTTCCTTGTCCTTGAATTCGCCAGATGCAGTTTCTTCTGCGCGGTCTACAGGAATGAGTGACTTTGCAGCGTTCTGGAATGCAAAGCTTGTAATCATACCCTGGTTTATAAGGCGGTGGAAAGGCTCTTTTGTGCTAACGGCTCCAATGTCGTAGAGAACCTTGTGCCAGAAACGGCTGTAGAGCAGGTGGAGAACTGCGTGTTCAGCACCACCAACGTAAAGGTTTACCGGCATCCAGTAGTTTTCCTTTTCCTTTGAGCAGAATTCCTTGTCATTGTGGGGGTCAAGGTAGCGCAGGTAGTACCAGCAGCTTCCCGCCCACTGGGGCATTGTGTTTGTCTCGCGTTTGGCAGCGGCACCGCACTTTGGACACTTGCAGTTTACCCAGGAGTCAATTCCCGCAAGAGGACTTTCGCCTGTACCTGTTGGCTGGTAGGTCTTAACGTCCGGCAGTTCAAGAGGAAGCTCTTCTTCTGGAACAGGAACGGTTCCGCAGTTTGGACAGTGGACCAGCGGGATTGGTTCTCCCCAGTACCTCTGGCGGCTAAATACCCAGTCGCGAAGCTTGTAGTTTACGGCTTTCTTGCCAATGCCCTTCTGGGTAAGCCATTCAATCATCTTGTTGATAGCATCCTGCTTGTTAAGACCGTCAAGGAATTCAGAGTTAACGTGAACACCGTCTTCCGTCCAAGCCTGTCTCTGAACGTCAACTTCGCTCTTTAATACTTCAATTATTGGAAGACCAAATTTCTTTGCAAATTCCCAGTCGCGTGTGTCGTGGGCTGGAACTGCCATGATTGCACCTGTTCCGTAAGAAATAAGAACGTAGTCTGCAATCCAAACAGGAATCTTCTTTCCGTTTACAGGGTTAACGGCATAGCTTCCGCTAAAGACACCAGTCTTTTCTTTTGCAAGGTCCGTGCGCTCAAGGTCGCTCTTCTTTGCGGCGCTTTCAACGTATGCTTCTACGGCAGCCTTCTGTTCTGCGGATGTAAGCTTTGCAACAAGCGGGTGCTCCGGGGAAACAACCATGTATGTGGCACCAAAAAGTGTGTCGCACCTTGTGGTGTATACGCGGAGCTTTTCTCCTGCAGCGGCGCTTCCTTCTGCAATGGTAAAGTCAACTTCTGCACCTTCGCTGCGTCCAATCCAGTTCTTCTGCATAAGCTTTACGCTTTCAGGCCAGTCAAGTTCGTCCAAGCCCTTGATAAGCTCGTCTGCATAGGCGGTAATCTTAAGAATCCACTGGCGGATTGTCTTGTGGGTAACAGGTGAACCGCAGCGGTCACAGTGGCCTTCCTTAACCTCTTCGTTTGCAAGACCTGTTTTGCATGAAGGACACCAGTTGATTGGAGTCTGTGCCTCGTAGGCAAGTCCGCGCTTGTAGAGCTGCAGGAAAATCCACTGCGTCCACTTGTAGTAGTCGCTAGTGCAGGTAATAACTTCCCTGTCCCAGTCGTAGCTAAAGCCAAGAGCCTTAATCTGCTGGGTAAAATGCTCAATGTTCTTAAAAGTAGTTGTTGCCGGATGGGTACCGGTCTTAATCGCATAGTTTTCCGCCGGCAGACCGAATGCGTCGTAGCCCATCGGATGCAGTACGTTAAAGCCGTTCATGCGAAGATAGCGGCAGTAGATGTCCGTTGCGGTGTAGCCCTCGGGGTGGCCAACGTGAAGGCCTGCTCCAGAAGGATAGGGGAACATGTCAAGCACATAGCAGCGCTTGTCCTTTGGAAAATGGGTGTCCTCTTCCACCTTAAAAGTCTTGTTGTCGTCCCAGTATTTCTGCCATTTTGGTTCAATCGTGCTGAACGGATACATATATTACCTCTTTTGCTTGGAATACAAATTTTGCGTACAATTATAGCGGATTTTGCTAAAAAGTACAATGTAGTAAATGAAGTGGCAAAATCTAATCCTTTCTTTGCGGCAGTTTTTCTTGCTAAGGGCTTTGCGGGGTTCCGGCTTCCGCCTCCATTGCTGGCGGGATTTTATTTTTACATGCTGTAAATTTGCTAACCGCCAGCCTGAATATCCAACTCCGCCAGCAACGCTAGCGCGCCCCTCCAATCCCGGCCGTGGCGGCTTGGTTAAAGGGGTTTATAAATGTGATAAGGGCTTGCTGTTTGGTCGCTGGATTTTGTTTGGTCAGTGAAACCGTGGTGGATTGCGTTGCAAATCCCTTTAGTTTACTTTCTGCTTAAACTATTTTAGAGGATTCTGTATCTTTACACCTTCAACAATTTGACCATCATTTAAATCTTCAGAATATAATATTGAACATTTTGCATAGCTTGCGGCAGAGACAATTAATGAATCCCAAAAGGAAAATTGTGTTTGTATACTTATATCTATGGCTTTTTCTATTAAGCTCGGACTAATTTGAACTGTAGGTATGTGTTCTGAATAATTATGAATTATTTTCTTTATATTCAGTTTGTCCTGTTTTAGCTTATTTGCAGTAACATTGTAAAACTCTTGGAGACACTGTGTAGAGATAACTGCTGAATTATTGGCTATGCATTCAGAAAATAGAGCACGAGCCTTTGCCTGTTTTTGAGGCTCGGAAGCGTCCATCATGTAAACGAGCATATTGGAATCAAAGAAACATTTATCGTTCATAAAGTTCTTCTCTGGTCCATTTTGCACCATTTGAAAATACAGGATTTGAGTCCATCAAGGCAAAAGTTTCAGAAAGCCAGGAGTCTGCACTTTTGTTCTGGTCAGAAATATCAGCCTGCCGTTTTTGCAAAAGCTTTGCCAAATATTCTATAATGGCAAGCTGCTCTGTATAGGACAGAAGTTCAAGCTGATTTTCAAAATTTCTCAATTCCATAGCACTCATTTCCATCCTCCTTGCATATAATATATCATATTTTTTAAGAAAAATCACTTGTTTTTAGCAGAAAAACTCTTTTTACAGCCTCTTTTCTACGAAGTTCTCAATTTGTGGCAGCAGTTCTGTGAGCAGGATTTTCTTTGTTTTAGAAACCGTACTGGATGCGTTGCGCAAAAACAAGTCTGCCGGGTGGATTTTCAGGGCAGCGGCGATGTTTGTTTATTGGGCTGTTTTTTCTATTATATTTCCTTTATCATCATAATCATACCACCATTCATTACCATCACTGTATTTTTCGTGGATTTTATTTCCTCTTTCATCGAACCACCACTCATCACCGTCACTGCACTTTATGTGGACAAGTATTCCATTTTCATTATAGTCTCTCCATTCTTGTTTGTCATAATTGCTTTTTATGTGGATTTTATTTCCTTTTTCATCGTATTCACACCACCATTCATAGCCATTATTGCATTTTTTGTGGATTATTTTTCCATTATTATCAAACCACCACTCTTCATTGTCGCTGTCTTTTTTGTAAATTAGCCGTGTTTTTTCATCGTATTCACACCACCATTCATAACCATTACCATGCTTTTTGTGTATTTTACTGCTAATTTTTTTTCCATTTTTATCATATTCGTACGATCCTTCGTAGCCAAGAGGGGCTTTCTTGTGGATTAAGTTTTGATGTTCATCATACCAGTATTCATAACCATCGCTGTTTTTGCGGTAAATTTCGTTTCCTTTTTCATCATACTCGTACCATTTTTCGTAGCCATTACTATCTTTTTCGTGGATTTTGTTTCCTTTTTCATCATACTCGTACCAATTTTCATAACCATCGCTATTTTTGGTATGAATTTCGTTTCCATTTTCATCATATTCATGCCATTCTTCATAGCCAGTACTGTCTTTTTGGTGGATTAATCTTCCAAAATTATTATACTCATACCAGTATTCGTATCTATTGGAGGTTTTCTCATGAATTAAGTTTTGATGTTCATCATACCAATATTCATAACCATCACTATCTTTGCGGTAAAATTCTCTTCCATTTTCATCATACCAACATTCTTTTTGAGGAATTAATTTTTCGCTCTTGTCATATTCATACCTTTTTTCACAACCATTGTTGTCTTTTTCGCAAATAATTCTTCCTTTTTCATCATATTCATACCACTGCTCAAAACCGCTATTTTCTTTTTTGTGAATTAATCTTCCTTTCCAACTATTGTTATTGTATTCATACCATTTTTCGCAGCCATTAATTTCTTTTTCATGGATTAATTTTCTTTTCTTACCATTGTTATTATATTCATACCACTTTTCACAACCATTATTTCCTTTTTCATGAATTACTCGTTCTTTTTCATCATACCAGAATTCATTGTTGTTACAATCTTTTTCTTGGATTAGTTTTCGTTGTTCATCATACCACTTTTCATGTCCATCGCTTGTTCGTATATGTATTATATTTTCTTTTTTATCATACCAGCATTCTTTACCGTCTATATTTTTGCCATGGAATGCATTCCCGTTTTCATCCCATTCATCATACCAATATTCATAACCGTTGCGGTCTTTTTCATGTATTACGTTTTGTTTTTCAGTATCATACCAACATTCATGTCCATCTTTATTTTTTGTATATATCAATATGTCATTAATATTGTAACACCATTTATAACCATTGCTGTCCTTCTTAGTAATTATGCATTTGGTTTTATCATACTCATACCAACATTCATAACCATATTTGTCTTTTGTTTGTATTAATCTTCCTTTGTTATTATACCAGCATTCATAATCTTCTTTATCTTTTGTATGGATCAGTTTTCCATTGCCATTATACCAGCATTCTTTATTATCACTGTCTTTTCCATGGACTATTTTTCCATTTTCATCCCATTTGTCGTACCAATATTCTTTGTTTGTCTTGTCTCTTTCATGGATTAATTTTCTGTTTTCATCATACCACCATTCATGTATAAATGTTCCATTGCTATTGTGCCATTTTTCGTGTATTAAGTTTCCGTTTTCATCATAGTTATACCAATATTCACCGTCGTTGTCTTTTTTATGGATTTCGCTTTCATTATACCAGCATTCTTCATTTTTATTAACTTTGCGATGGAGTATTTTACCATTTTCATTGTACGATTCTTCTATGACATTGTTATGCTTTTCATGTATCAAATCTCCATTTTCATTATAGTCATGCCAGTCTTCGTTTCCATTAGTGTGTTTTTTATGAATCTCATTTCCGTTTTTGTCGTAGGTATGCCAGCATTCATTACCTTCGCTATCTTTCCAGTGGGTCTCATTGCCGTTTTCATCATATTCATACCATTCTTCATAACCTTCACTATCTTTTCTGTGAATTACGTTTCCATTTTTGTCATAGTCATTCCACTCCTCGTAGCCTTCACAGTCTTTGCTATGGGTTATATTTTCATTTTCATCGTACCAGTATTCATAATCATCGTAGTCTTTTCTATGGATTATGTTTTTATTTTCATCATACCAGTATTCATTTCCATTGCTGTCTTTTCCATGGAGTACATTTCCGTGTTCGTCCCATTCATCGTACCAGTATTTTTGGTTATTACTGTCCTTTTCATGAATTAGATTTCCATTTATATCATAGATGTACCAAGTTTCTACACCATTACTGTTTTTTTTATGGACTAGATTTTCGTTTTCATCATAGTCATACCATTCTTCATAACCATCAGAATCTTTGCTATGTATTATATTTTCGTTTTCATTATAGTCATACCAGTATTCATAATTATAGCGGTTTTTGATATGGACTGTGTTTTCATTTTCATTGCACCAGTATTCATTTCCATTGCTGTCTTTTCCATGGACTACATTTCCGTGTTCGTCCCATTCATCGTACCAGTATTTTTGGTTATTACTGTCCTTTTCATGAATTAGATTTCCATTTATATCATAGATGTACCAAGTTTCTACACCATTACTGTTTTTTTCATGGACTAGATTTTCGTTTTCATCATAGTCATACCATTCTTCATAACCGCTAGAATTTTTGCCATGTATTATATTTCCGTTTTCATCATAGTCATACCATTCGTCATAACCGTTAGAATCTTTTATATGTATTATATTTCCGTTTTCATTATAGTCATGCCATTCTTCATAATTGTTAGAATCTTTGCTATGTATTATATTTCCGTTTTCATCATAGTCATACCATGCTTCATAACTGTTGGAATCTTTTATATGTATTATATTTCCGTTTTCATTATAGTCATACCATGCTTCATAACCGTTAGAATCTTTGCTATGTATTATATTTCCGTTTTCATTGTACCAATATTCAGTGTTATCGTAGCCTTTGCCATGGATTTCATTTCCGTATTCATCCCATTCATCATACCAGAATTCATTTCCGTGGCAGTCTATTCCATGAATCAAATTTCCTTTTTCATCGTAGTCTTTTTTTACAAGTGAGCTCATAATTTTTCCCATGTATATTTTAGCTGATATTGTGATTTTTTTAAAGCCATTAATCGGATTCGTATAATTATAAATATTAAGTACCAAGAATCCGTTTTTTACTTTGTTGAGTCGTGTTGAGTTCAAAAAGATACTATAAATCTCTGTAAGGCCTAGGCTTCTGCTGGCACTTTGGAGGCGAGCTTCTTTACTTCTCTTACGGAGATTTTAAGGAGGCTTGCTATCTGCTGCGGGGTTGCAAAATTTTCATCGAGCATTCTTCTGATGAGTTGGGCTTTTTCTTCTGCCTTTCCTTGAGCAATGCCCTGAGCCTTGCCTTGTTCGATTCCTTCGTCTATGAAGCTCTGGACTATCTCGCACATGGTAACACCTCCTTTTACGTATTTGTAGTTACCTTCATTATACAACTTTTCAAATTTATTGTCACCTGTTAATGCTGAGAACATCTTAAGCAGGGAGTCAACGTGTTTTATTTCTTCGTGTGTGGGCTTGTATTTTTTGTTTTTCCGCTTTGTTTGGAAGTATTTTGCTACAAATTTAAAGTCGCTTTTGAACATGCTTATCGTTTTGTCGCTAAGCCATGCTATGTTAAAGACGTTGATTTTGTAGTCGCTAACAAAGGGCTTTAGCTTGTCTGGAATCTTAAAGCAGTCAAGTAGTCTTTTTGGCGCTGTCCATTTTGTTTCTGTTCCAAAGTAAAGCACAAGTGTTGCAACAGGATATTTTTGTTTTAGCTTTTTGTCCAAAAGCTCCTGCTTGTAGCTTGCCCCGTCGTAGCTGATTATTCTGAGAGGCATGTTGTAGTCTTGTGCCGTCTGGTTTTCAAAGCCGAGTATGGAGATTCTTATTTCTCCGTTTTTCCAGAATTTTGAGACGTCGCGCTCCTGTTCATGAATTTTGCCGTCGGCTTTTAGCATGCTTGCTTTTGTGTCCGCTTCCAGGTCTGTTTCTTTTACAAGTTTTTCCCCTTTGAACAGCAGGACGTTTACTATGTCGGCAAATACGTCATTCCATGCCTCAAGATTTTTTTCTGTTATGTCTTTTTTGCACATGGTTTAAATATAGTAAAAATTTTGCGGAAAGTGTAGGAAAATAATTTATTTGTTGCGTGACAAGGGAGACCAGAGGCCTACGCCGCCATGGAGCCCCGGCAGTACCGCACGGAGGGCGGTATGAGCGGTAGCGAAGGGCGGAACGGCGGTGGCGCATGGGCATGTCTGTCGAATTAGAGGGAAAATGAATGGTAGAGCGTTTAAAGGTTCGTCCATAAAATGAAGAAGAATACAGGCCTTTTTCCGTGGCTTGATAAACTTAGGGTAATTCGCTATAATGAATTATCAATTTTTAAGGGGATTGAATAATGCCGTATTCTGAACCTACCAATCTTGCAGTGGTTGCGTGTCCCGGAGGGGAATCTTTCGCGAACGAAGTGATTACTCACTTGCGTCACATGTACAAGCACCGTTTTTCTTTGAAGAACGATGTTATTTCCAAACGTTACAGCATGGACAAGGGCGAACTTGTTCAGCAGATTAATCTTGACAACGACTTGCACACAAGCGATTTGTGCATTCGCGGTCAGATAGATAAGTACCGTCCGCCGGTTTTTAAGGTGAACACGCGCTTTACCTATTTTGCAAACGGTGAGTTCAAGTGCGAGCTTAACGAGTGTGTCCGTGGAAAGGATGTTTTTATTTTCCAGGATGTGGAGAACCATGAGGCAATTCCCCTTAACGACGGAAAGAACCTTCAGAAGCTTAGCGTTAACGATCATGTTATGAGTCTTCTGGTTGCTATTGATGCAGTGCGTCAGGCTGGGGCAAGGCAGATTACTCTTGTTGTTCCAGTTTATCCTTACAGCCGCCAGCACAAGAAGAAGGGGCGCGAGGGTCTTACTGCCGCTCTTCTGGGCCATATCTACGAGAGTATGGAAGTGCGCCGCATTATTACTCTTGACCTTCATTCACGCGAAATTGTAAACGCTTTTAGCCATACCCACCTTGAAAACCTTCATGCTTCTTACCAGATTATCCGCGAGCTTGCCAAGGTTGTTGACCTTACAAAGGAGGACCTTGTTGTTGTAAGCCCGGACACTGGTGCTATTGACCGCAATAAGTTCTATGCAACAGGTCTTAAGAAGCCGCTTGCAATGATTTACAAGGAAAGGGACTATTCAATCGTAACGCAGGATGCAAAGAACACCAACATCAAGAGCATAAAGCTTTTGGGGGACGTAAAGGGGAAGGTTGCATTCCTTGCAGACGACATGCTTGGTACGGGCGGAACTTTGCTTAAGGCAATGGGATTCCTTCACGAGCAGGGAGCCACTAAGGTTATTGCTGCAATAAGCCTTCCTTTCTTTACCGGCAATGCAATTCAGCTTTTTGATGAGGCTTACCAGAAGGGGCTTTTCTACCGCATAATCGGAACGAATGCCGTTTACCACGAAGACCTTTTGAACAGGGAGTGGTACATCAGTACAAACGTAAGCGGTTTGTTTGCAAACGTAATCACAAGGCTGCACCACGAACAGTCGCTGGGTGACTTGCTGGACAACCGTTCCATTATTGATAAGCTTATAAAAGCCAGCCGTCCTGCTGAAACAAAGGATGCACAGGTTCAGGACCCTCCTGCAAAGAATAAGGTTCAGAACAACTGTGATCCGATAGCCTAAGTTGAATTCAGTTTTTTGTGCGGACATTGGAACTTCCTCGCTTAAGGCGGCGCTCGTTGATTTTAGCGGGCGCGTGCTTGCTTTTAGCCGGGTGCAGTTTGGGCTTTTTTATACAGACCATGCGGCGGGGGAGTGGCTTGGGGCTTTGCGGAAGGCTTTGGCTGGCTGCATTTCTTTTGTCGGTGGTGGTGCTGACATTCGTGCCACCGCTGGCACTGGTGGCGCTGACATTTGTGCCACCGCTGGCACTGGTGTTTCTTTTGCTAACACGGGCGCTTCTGGGCAGGGCACACAAATTTCCATCGATGCAATTTGCATAAGCGGAAACGGTCCCACTCTTTGCGGGGTGGACGGAAAGGCTCTTCTTTGGAACGCAGACCTTGGACTTGGGGCTGGAGTTGCTGGCACTGGTTGCAGCTCTGGCACTTCTGGCGCTTTTGCTGACACGGCTGGCACTGGCACCGCTAACATTTGTGTCACCGCTAACACCGCTAACATCTGTGCTGCCGCTAGCACCGCAGTTCCTTCTGCAAATACAAAATCACTTTACATTCCCCGCATCCTGGGCTTTGCAAAAAAATTCCCCAGCTACTGGCAGCAAAAAGACTGCACGGTTTTTTCCGGCCCGGAATATTTGATTTATCTTCTTACAGGAGCTTCTGTTTCCATACTGCCTGAAAAAAGATTTTTGGAAGCATACTGGAGCAGGGAAGCCTTTAAAGAAGCAGGCCTTTCTGCAGAAGATGCGGAAGATGCCATGCAAAAACTGCCATCATTTGTGCCACCCGCAAGCATAGCAGGTAGCCTTACAAAGACAGCGGCAGAATTCCTTTGCGGCGGGGAAGGTGAGTGTGCGGTCGGCCTTGTAAAAGATGGCATTCCCGTGGTTTGCGGAGCGCCGGATTTTATTAGCGCACTTGTTGGAACAAATACGCTACGGGCAGGACTTTTCTGCGACCGTGCCGGTTCAAGCGAGGGAATAAACCTTTGCACATCAAAGCCTGTGGCGGGGCAGGGGATAAGGACCCTTCCTTCTATAATACCAGGCCTTTGGAATGCCAGCGTCCTTTTACCAGAAAGCGGAGAAAGGTTTTGCGCATACAAAGAAAAGATTAGCCGCCTTTACGCAAGACCAATTTCTCTGGACGAGATGGTTCAAATTCTTTTGGAAAGCGACGGTTCTCTTGCGGAACTTGACCAGGGCAAGTACCTTATGCTGCAGACTGCCATGATGGTGCGCGATGGCCTTAACGCTTTGCGGAGGGCGGCGGAAGAAAGCGGTGCCGTTCCTGCGCTAAAGACAGAGATGACCGTAACTGGCGGTCAGGCGGAAAATGCCCTGTGGAACCAGATGAAGGCCAATGTTACGGGCTATACGCTCTACACCCAGAGCCTTGTTCACGCGGAGCTTACCGGGGATGCAGTCTTTGCCCTTCTTGCACTTGGGCTTTACAAAGACATACATTCTGCGGCGGCTGCGGTTTGCAAAAGGGAAGTCTGCTACGAACCACAGGAAGCCATAAGATGAAACTTTACAAGATACCCAAAAACTTAAAGACGATAATCTTTGACATAGACGGAACCCTCTACACAAACCAGGCCTTTGTTCTTGAGCAGGTGGACGTACAAATCCGCCACTTTGCAGACCTTAACGGAATGAGCCACCAGGAAGCCAGGGAAAAAATAGCCGCCTACCGAAAGCAGTGGGGCCACGAGCACGGAGGAAAAAAGATAAGCCTTGGCAACACCTTCACAGCCTTTGGGGTGGACATAGAAACAAGCATAAACTGGCGCAATTCACTTCTGCACCCGGAAGAATACCTTGGCCAGGATGCGGAACTTAGGACGGTTCTTGAAAGCCTGGGCAAAAAATACGAGCTTATCTGCGTAACGAACAATCCTGTGGATGCTGCCCGGCGTACCCTTTGCGCAATAGGCATAGACAAAACGCTTCCTCGGATTATTGGCCTTGACACCTGCAAAAAATCAAAGCCTGCCCGCGAAGTGCTGGAACTTGCCGCCTCGCAGACCGGTGCCAGCTTTGAAGAATGCCTTAGCGTGGGCGACCGGTACGACATAGACCTTGCCCTTCCTCTCGAACTTGGCATGGGGGCTGTGCTTGTAGACGGTGCGGAGGATGTAAAAAAACTGCCTGAACTTATAGCCAGTAGCAGCTAGTGCCCTTCTTTTTATGGACGAAAATCCTAAATGCTCTACCATTTGTTTTTTGGCTAATACGACCGAAAGTGCCTCTGCGTCACCGCCCTTCCGGGGTTCCCTAACGGTCATTGCCGCTTCGCGGCAACGCTGCGGGGTGCAGGCACCCACTTGCGCCCCTCCACGGCGGCGTAGGATTATTTTGTCCCGTAAACAAAAAAAGGCAGCCCCAAGTCAAAACAACTGGAGCCGCCTTGTAGTTCTTTTTACTACAGCCTTTTACTGCTGAACATCTGAATCGTCAAATACGTCACCACATTCTGGGCAGAATTTTGGCGGGTTGTGTGGATCCGGTGGAACCCAGCCGCACTTGTCGCACTTGTAGAGAGGTGCCCCTGCCGGTTTCTTTGCACCGCAGTTCTGGCAGAATTTACCCTGGTTTACGGTTCCGCAAGAGCACGTCCATCCAGCAGTTGCCTCTGGCTTTGGTGCACCGCATTCGGGGCAGAATTTTCCGCTTGCCTGTGCGCCGCACTTTGGACACTTCCATCCGCCTGCTGCCGGGGCCTGTTGCTGTGGCTGTTGCTGCTGGACTTGCTGAGGCTGCTGCTGGAAGCCTCCTCCCATCATGCCGCCCATCATTCCCATCATGCCCATGCCCATCATGCCAGTAGCTGCACCGTTTGCATTGTTTGCTGCATCCTGCATAGCTGCCATCTGGGAAGTTGCCATGAATGCGTTGATTCCGCCGCCGTACATGTCTGCTTCTTCCTTCCTTGCCTTTAGCTTCTGGCGCCTTTCGGTCATTGCAGCCTGTTTTTCTCTGATTTCCTTTTCGATTTCCTCGTCGGCCTTCATTGATGCAATGCTTATGCTTACAATTTCAAGACCGCGGCCTTCAAGCCATTGTTTGGAAAGGTTTTCTTTAAGGAACTGGGAAAGTTCAGTTGTGTGTGCCGAAATTGCAGAGTAGCGCACGCCCATTTCTGAGATGCGGGCAAAGGCTGGCTGCAGTGCGTCCAAGAGTTCGCTGCGGAGCTGGTTTTCCAAATCTCCGTCGATGCGGAAGTCTTCTGCAACGTTGCCACTGACGTTTGTGTAGAAGCGGATTGGGTCTGCAACACGGAGGCTGTATACACCAAAGCACTTGATTCCAATGTCCAGGTCAATGGCTGCACCTTCGTCTACTACACGGAAAGGAACTGCATTTGCTGTGCCGTATTTGTGTCCGAGCATTTCCTTTGTGTTTACATAGTAAACCCTCTGGTCTTTTGCCGGTTCTCCGCCAAAGCCAACGCGGCGTCCAAATTCCTTGAAGGATTCCAGTATGCCTTCGCCGAGGTTGCCTGCAAAGACGGAAGGTTGTGTTGATGAGTCATATACGAATTCGCCGGGTTCTGCGCAGATTTCCGCAACTTTTCCGTTGTCTACGATAATCATGCACTGACCGTCTGCAACCGCAATCACAGAGCCCTTGGATATTATGTTGTCCGTTCCCTTTGTGTTGGAGGAACGCTTTCCTACGCGCTTCTGACCTTTTACCATGAGCACGTCGTTTGGCAAGGCCTCACAGTAAAAGTACTCTTTCCACTGGTCTGCAAGGACTCCGCCTGCCGCACCCAATGCTGCCGAAATCAAACCCATAGTTTGCTCCTAAAAATGAGGTTTTCTAGGCCGTCCCAAACGGTAGAACCATGAGGGCGACGCTATACCATTCATTATAATATATATTTTCTATAAAACAAGAAAAATTTAAGGAAATGCGGTGAAATCTGTTATTTGGTAAAGATAGATTTCCTGTTTATGGCACTTTTGGAACAGGCACTATATGTTTTTGGAGCAATGCCAGTAACTTTGTGTTAATCTGAGCTTGATTTCAGAATCTGAATTTACGGTATTGAAGACAGATGCCGTGTCTAGTTTGGCATGACAGTTTTTTTCGCCATAATTGAATGTTTTTAGGGTGCTTGATTTAGAGCCTACGCCCGATTGGAAGGGCGGCGGAGCCGTTGCCGCAAGGCAATGGAGCGTAAGCGGAACCCTGGAAAGCGGGTAGAAATTGCATGGTTTTGACCGGACACGGAGTGCCGGGCACAGTTTAAAGATGGGGTGCCGTCCAGAGAAATAATAAAAAATTATTTTTGAATTTGCGCTTTTGGCTTAAATGCTTTTTTTATGGGCCGATATTTTATTGGAAGAGTTTTTATTTTATTATGGAGGAGTTTATGCTTGAAATTTTAGCTCAGGTTGTTATTGCCGCTTTTATGGCATTTTTTGCAGTTGGTTCTTTTTTGCTGAATTCCGGTAAGGATATGGGAGTCCGCTAGTCTTCCGGTTCTGCCGCCATCATTCCGTCTTCTTCTATATTTTCATCCAGTTCATATTCCCCGTCTGCAGCCTGGCGTGCAAGGTCCGAGAGCATTTGTGCGTGTGCGGCTTTTTGCCAGGTGGTACCGGCTTCCCCAAGCGAGAGTGCCTGCTTTTCCTTTCGCGCGTTCTGCTTTGAAAGTTCGTTTTTTGCGGCAAGGAGCAGGGCTGTTGCGGCATCTGCCCTAAAATGCAAGAGCTGGGCAAGTTCTGCTTCCGGGGCTTTTGCAAGTGCCTGTAGCGTTCCGTACTTTTTCATAAGGATTTTGTCCCTTTCCTTTCCGATTCCGGGCAGTTTTATGAAGGGCGAGACCGTGTTTTCCTTTGTGCGCAGGTTCTGGTTGCGGCTGGTTGCAAAGCGGTGGGTTTCATCTCGTACACGTTGAAGCAGTCTTAAAGCATCGCTTCTTTTGGGCAGGCAGACCGGCTTTGATGTGTGGGGGCGCCAGATTTCTTCGTCCCTTTTGGCAAGTCCAGCTATGGGGATTTCGGCTCCAAGTGCCTTTAGGATTCCGTCTACCGCGTTAACCTGTCCAATGCCACCGTCTATCAGGAGCAGGTCGGGCAGGGGCTGCTTTTCGTTTATGAGCCTTGTGTAGCGCCTTGATGTTGCTTCCCTCATTGACTGGAAGTCGTCTATGTAGCCGTCTGTTGTCTTTAGGCGGAAGTAGCGGTAGTTTTTTTTGTCCGGGTTGCCGTTGTAGAAGCTGATTAGCGATGCCACGGGGAATTTTCCGCCAATGTGGGCTATGTCGAAGCCTTCTATTCTTACAGGCAGGCGGGGGAGTGCCAAAACCTTCTGCAGTTCTTCCATTGCGGGGAAGTCGCCCCTTTCGCGTACCCGGCGGATTATGTCTTCGCGGGCGTTTTCCTGTGCCATCTGTATTGCGGCCAGGTGCAGCTTTGCCTGGGGAATTGTGGGCTTTGCAACTATAATCTGGCAGTCTATTTTGTAGGTTTCGCTGAACCACCGCTTCATTATTTCCATTCCGTCTTCCGTTACCACGTAGATTGAAGGGGGAATGTCTTCCTTTGAGCTGTAGTAGGATGCCATGAATTCGCCAAGGATTTCGGTGTCTTCGTTTAGGGTTATCGTTCTGTAGTTGTCGCGGCCAAGGAGTTTTCCGCTTCTGATTCTTAGCACGGTAAAGCTTACCAGTTCACCTTCACGCCATGAGGCTATGTAGTCGCGGTCACTTCCGTCAAAACTTTCTACTATATTCTGGTTCTTGAGTACGGAAAGTGCCCTTAGTCCGTCGCGGAGTCTTGCGGCCTTTTCAAAATTTAGCGACTGGGCGGCGGCCTTCATTTCGCTTTCAAGTTTTTTTGCCGTTTCTTCTCCTTTGTTCTCAAGAAGTGTACAGATTTCTTCGATAAATTCAGTATAGGTGGAGTGGTCTACCTGTTTGCAGCAGGGGGCCATGCATCTGCCGATGTGGTAATACATGCACGGCGAGGCCTTTTTTTTAAGGGTTTTGCAGTGGCGCAGCGGATAAATTTCGTAGAGGGTATCGGTAAAAACGTCAAGAGCAGTTGCGTCGGGGAAGGGGCCAAAGTACTTGGAGCCGTCCTGGACAATTCTCCTTGTTTTGTATACTCTTGGAAACTTTTCGCTCGTTACCCGCAGCACTGGGTATGATTTTCCGTCCTTCAAATCTATGTTGTAGCGGGGGGAAAATTTTTTTATGAGGTTGTTTTCCAGTAAAAATGCTTCATACTCATTGTTAGTGGTTATGTATTCAATTGAGCGGGCGTTGTGGACCAACAGCCTTGTCTTGATGTCCTTGCTTCCGCTAAAATAGGAAGAAAGGCGGTTCTTGAGGTTTTTTGCCTTGCCAACGTAAATGACTGTTCCTTCGGCGTTCTTCCACATGTAGACACCGCTTTGGGACGGGGCTTTTAGGGCGGTCTGGTGGAGAATTTCTCTTGGATCGGGCTGCGGTGAAAGCTGCGGTGAATCTGAATTTAATTGCTGGTCGGAACTATGCATAAGATAAGAATACTTTTTTTAGCTATATTTTGTCTACTCTTTTCAGGTCTTTCTTTTTCTGAGGAAAAGACACTGGTGCTTGGCGGTAAAACCGGGTGGGACAAGCTTAAGTCTATGGACGGTCTTGCTTACGGAAACGGCCGCTTTGGCTACAGGAGCCTGGAGCTTGCCACAAACAGCCGTTCTATAGACCCGGATAAGAGTGCGGTAACGGATCTTCTTCTTGACTTTGAGGAGCCGGACGCTTCTTTTGCGGACAATGCAGGCAATTATTCCGTGGAGGAAAAGGCTTTTGTTAGCTCTTCCAAGGTAAAGATGGGCAAGAGGGCAGCAATGAGCCGCGGAAACGGAGGAATCACTCTTAGCGGAAGCCCGGATTCCCTTTTTGGCAGCAGCGGCAGCAAGGGTTCTTTCCTTATTGAATTCTGGCTTTGCCCTTCAATTGCAGAGAACGGTGAGATTGTATTCTCCTGGCGCTCTTCAAGAATGGAGAACGACTATCTTCTTTACCAGATGATTTCTGCAAGCTTCTTTAGCAACCACCTGCGCTGGGAATTCATCAACGTGTTCAACGGATGGAAGAAGGACAACGGAACTGTTACGCTTTCCTGCCTCCGCACCATAATCCCTGGCGTATGGGCACACCATTCAATCAGCTTTGACGACGACACTGGCCTTTTGGAATACAGGATCGACGGTAAGATTGAAGCCCTTCAGTACATAACTTCAAACGGCCACGAGCACGGTGGAAGCGTATGCACACCTTTGCTTGGCGTTAAGGCAAACATAGAAATTTGCCCCAAGTACACAGGCTTTATAGACGACTTTAGGATTCAGCGCACTTCTGAGAGCGAAACTGCAAGCTCCCTGCGCTACGACACATACAAGAGCAACGGCGGGCGCTTTGTAACCCAGCCGATTCTTATTTCCCGCGGTGCAAAGCTTGAACGCCTTGACGCAATCGTAAACACTCCTTCGCAGACGGACGTGGCTTTCTATGTACGCGGTGGAGACAACCGCTTTGACTGGACGGACGACTACCCCAAGTGGATTCCGGTAAAGAACCACGAGCAGATTACTGGCGTAACAGGCCAATACTTCCAGATTTCCGGCGACCTTTACCCGGACGGCGGCGGTTCTCGCACACCTTCCGTTACGGAAATAAAGCTTGCCTACACGGAAGTTCCGCTTCCCCTTCCACCATTTTCAGTTTTTGCGGATGCTGGTGACGGAGAAGTTACACTTTCCTGGAGCTATTCTGTTGATGACCAGACAGGCGGCTACATAGTCTTCTATGGAGACAGACCGGGCGAATACCTTGGACAGGAAGCCTATGAGGGGGCATCTCCCCTTGACGTAGGCAATGTTTGCAGGATGAAATTTACTGGCCTTAAAAACGGTAAGATATATTATTTTGCGGTTGCATCCTATTCAAAGAGCGACGGTAAGATTATGGGCATACTTTCTAAGGAAGTGTACGCACGCCCTCTAAGAAAATAGTAGGTTGTTTTGAAAGCTGTAATCTATACTATAGAAAAAGTGCGGAAACAAAAACAGGGGTCATAATATGGGCGAAACAAAGACAGACAATAAGTTGATTTTGGACAGGGCAAAGGCTGCTGTATTGGCGCATGACTACATGCTTGCCGCTCGTTTGTATAAGAATCTTCTAAAAGACGACCCGACGAATGAGAATTTGCTTAATGATCTTGGCAGCCTCTACCAGAAGAGTGGACGCGATGCCGATGCAATTCCCCTTTACAAGCAGATTATAAGCGAGTCCCCGGACAATGTTGACGCTTTGAACCATCTGGGTGGAATTTACCGCCGCCTTAAGAAATTTGACCAGTCAATCGACGTGCTGGAAAAGGCAATCATTGCGGACGAAAACAACATCCAGTCCTTCTACAACCTGGGCTTTACCTACAAGCTCATGGGCAACTACGAAGAAGCCTTGCAGTGCTTTAACCGCGTAGTGGAAGAAAACCAGGAAGACGTACTTGCCTACAACCACCTTGGTTCAATCTACGCTTTGCAGAACAAGCACGAGGATGCTGTTTCTTCATACCAGCGCGGCCTTAAAGTTGACCCCAACCACCCGATCCTTCACCTTAACCTTGCAAAGAGCTACGAAAAGCTTGGCCGCCTTGACCTTGCCGCAAACGAATACGAGGCATCCCTGCGCTCAAAGCCGGGCTGGCTGGAGGCAATAGATTCCTATGCAGACCTGATGCTTTCAAGGAACATGACAAAGAATGCCGCCGATCTTGTTGGACAGGCAATAATGCTCAACCCGCAGAACGTAAAGATGCACGCAAAGATGGGCGACGTCTACACAAGACAGAACGGATACGATGATGCGGAAGCGGAATACAACACAGCGCTAAAGTGGGATCCGGACAACAAGAGGGTTCTTTCCTCACTGGCAGATGTCTATGACCTTCACGGAAAGTCAAAGGATGCCATCCATACGATGAGCCACTACGAAAAGCTTGATCCGGAAAACAAGGAGATGCTCAAGCAGTATGCCAAGATTCTTCTGACTGCCGACAAGCTTTCCGCCGCAAACAAAAAGATTAACCAAATTCTGGAAGAGAATCCTGATGACATTCAGGCATTGAACCTTCTTGGCCAGTATTACATCTGCTGTGGAGAAGACGACAAGGCAGAATCTTGCTTTGAACAGATAAAGACCGCAGACCCAGATTATACCGCATACTACAGGGACAGCGCCCGCCGCTACAGCCAGAAGGGCAACTTTAAGAAAGCGGAGGAAGACCTTAAGAAGTATCTGGAAACCAATTCCGAGGATGCAGCGGCAATCGCCATGCTTGCGGAAGGCTACGAAAAGCAGAACCGCATACAGGAGGCCTACAATGCCTACGAAAAGCTTGGCTCCGTGGACAAGGACAACCGCCTCTACCGCGAAAGAATCGGCAGCGTAAGATCAAGCCTTTCAGCCCTTAACGGTGGCAAGAACGCACTGGAAGCGGATCAGGGCGAAGTTGATTTGTCCGTACTTGGAAAGGGCGGAGACCCGGATGCTTCCGTAAACGAAGAGGAAGTTGTGGTAATGCCGGAAGAAAATCCGGACATGAAGGTTTCTGACCTTGACCTTTCACAGGCAGATTCCCAGGAATTCAGGCACAACGATGACTTTAGCTTTGAAAAGCTTACCCATAATGACGAGACTGGTGCCTCTCCATTCGACAAGACCTTGGATGACGAAATCCTTGCAGACCGCACGGAAAACTACATGGACTTGGACGACCTTGTTCCAGACACCCCTGTTTTTGAGGAAGAGGACGAGGAAAGCATATTAAAGAACAATCCCTTTGGTGCAAGCCGCGGACACGAACCCAGGCCAAGCGACGACTTTGAAAGCGCATTCGAGACGGAAGACATACGCTCCGACGAAAAGCCTGTTTCATCAATGGACGTTAGCGACGGAATGTACGAAGAAGAGGCTCCTGTTGAAGACGGAAGCTCCTATGGCTTTGACTCCCAGAATGCAGAACCCCTAGCCCAGACTGCCCAAGAGCCTTTGGAAGAAGAGGTTAGCGAAAGCGTTCCCCTTCAGGACGAAAGCTTTGAAGGACAGGCTGAAAGCGCAGACGGTGAATTTGATCCGCTTGCAGGACTTGACGTGGACGAAAGCCTCGATGGAGAAGACAACGCCTTTGAAAGCGAAGACCAGTTTGAGACAGAGCCGGAACTTGACGAAGTGCTTCCCCAGATGGAATACGAAGATCTTGAATTCCCGGCAGACGCAAGCATTGATGACGAGATAGACATAGAGCCGGAAGAAGAGCCGCAGGTAGACCTTCCTGTAGAAGAAGAGCCACAGCGCTTTGTTCCCGAACCGCCAGCCGAAAGTGCAAGCGACTTTGAATTCCCAGAGGTTGAAGACATTACTCCGCAGGCAGAAACGGTCGAAGAAAGTTCCGACGGAATGGAGACAATTTCTGCCGACGACTTCTTTAACGATGACGATGACTCTCCAAAGGTCCAGATTCCTATGGGCGATGAACTTGGTCTTGACGGAATCGAAGGTGAAGGAAACGGTGAGGCGGAAATCCAGGAAGAGCCTGTTATTATTCCGGAACCTGAGCCAGATGCAGAAGACTACGAGTTCCCCGAAATAGACGAGATTGCGGATGAAAATTCACCGGAGACGCTAAAGCTTCCTGTAGACGGAGACCCGGATTTGGAAGTGGCACCGCTTCCCGCAGAAGAGATGGCGGAAGACGCTATGCCGGAAGAAGATGCAAGTGTGACCGGCATGACAGAAGATGTCCCGTCCGACTTAGACCAGGCGCTTGATGCAGAAGTTGATGTTCCTCTTGACGAAACCGTATTGGAAGAAGATTCATCCGTAGAAGACTTTGCCCAGCCGGAAATCGAGCAGGACGACCTAAACCTTGTTCAGCAGGATTTGTCACTGCTCAACAAAACTGCAAAGACCCTTTCCGACTTTGTAAAAATACTCAATGACAACGAGATTGCAAAGAAGTTCAAGGACACGGCAAGCATGTTCCGCGAGCTAAAGTCCCTGAGCGAATTCCTTCCGGAAGAAGAAAAGGAACGCTTCCTCATGAGCAAGGAACATTTGCAGCTTGAATACATAATCAAAAAGCTGAGCGGAGCCGCAGGCCTCCTTTCCACCGCAGACTTGTGGCGCAAGGAAATAGGCATAAAGAACGAGGATGTCCGCAAGGAACAGAGCATCGTAGACATGATAGAAATTGTCTTTACCTACATGCGCGGCCTAATCAGCTCACTTCCAGACAAGCAGGTTGCAACAATCCTGGATGGAGAAGTAAGTCGCATCCTTAACAAGCTAAAATAAAAATCATTCTTTAATGCCAAACTGGTTTGGAATTTCATGCCCACAAAACATGTCTTGTTCTGAAGCAGTTTGGCATAATTTTTTTTTCAATTCTCTAAAATAGGTAATTAACTTGTTGCTAAAATTTTTAAAGTGTCTGTTGATTGTAATTTTTTTACTAAGCCTTGCTGTATATGTTGCCTTTAATATTTTTGTAAAAGCAAAAGAGGTTGTGGTTGATGAAAATGAATTGCTGAATGAGTCCACAATTTCTTTGTCTGGTGAACAAATAAAGATGTCAAGCCTTGTTCTTAATAAGAACAGTAATCCAAAATTTCATGTCTATTTCTTTTTTCTAAATGATTCGCCTTCAAAAAGAAATATTGTTGCTGAGCTTACGGCGGAGTCTTATCTTGAAAGCCACGAAAAACTTAGGCAGGTAAACAGTATTGATCGGCATATAATCATTCTTGCGACTAAAAGATACATTATGAAAAAAATTGATTATGCAAGCTGCTACAATTATTTGTTTTCAAAACTATATTTTGGTAATGACCAATACGGTCTTTCTGACGCTTCAGAATTTTATTGTTCAAAATCATATAGCGAATTGTCAGACAAAGAATTCATAAGTCTGTGCTTGATACTCAAGAATCCGATCCTCTATGACTTTAGTCTTGATAAAAACAAAAGCCGTTGCGAAGAAGAAGCTAATCGAATATATTTAATTTATAAGAATGAATGGTTGCATAAAAAATAAAATGCAAGGCCGCTTTGGAGAAATGAATGAAAAAGAATGTCTATAGGGGAACAATAAGGCCTTTGGGCTTTGTTTCGCTTATGTTTTTGACACTGGGGCTTTTCTTTTTTCTTGGCATAATCCTTCCTGTGGTTAAGGATTTTTGCTTTTCAGTTAAATCTCTTTTATCCGGCCTTTCAACTTTTTTCTTTGCTTTTGTTGTAAGCTTTATTTTTATTTTTCCGGTTCTTGGACAAAAAATTGTGGTTCAAGAAAACAAAATGCTAGTCTATTTGTGGTGGAAAAAGAAATGGATTTTTGACCTGACTCTTCCTCTCAAGGCAAAATTCGGATTTTATTATCAAGACAAATTTGACAAAACATTTAATCCCAGTAGAAAATATCCTTCGGTTCAAGTAAAGGGGGAAAAGAAAAAAACTTCGTTCCCTGTTGATTTGTATTCCTCAAAGCAGGTTCGTACGATTGTGTTCATTCTGAATAATTCGGCCGATGAAAAATTCACAGACCCTAGGCTTAGGGGGCAGGAAAAATATCTTATGCATGAAAGCCTTGCCCCTGCCATGTATCCAGAGGATAGTACAGCAAAAGCCTCTTGTGAATTCTGCATTGAAAAATTTAGCCTTTGCGGTGGTTTACAAAAAGGCTATGCAAGCAAAGACCGCCGCTACTGGGTTTGTGAAAAATGCTTTGAAGACTTTAAAGATATGTTCAAATTCAGGGTGATTCTGAACCGAAAAAAATCCAATCGTTGCATAAAGCCTGTTTTTTAAGTATAATTTCTAAAAGTTCTTTTTACAAAGTGACTGCGGAGGAAAATATGAAAAACATAGACATCTTGGACTCAACTTTAAGGGACGGTTCTCAGGGCGAAGGAATCAGCTATTCCGTTCAGGACAAGATTCATATTGTGCAGGCACTTGATGAACTTGGGGTTAAATATATAGAGGCAGGTAATCCCGGCAGCAACCCCAAGGACATGGAATTTTTTGCCCTTGCCAGAGAACTCAAGCTTAAGAATTCAAGCCTGGTTGCATTTGGTTCCACACGGCGCAAGGATTCATCTTGTGCGGAAGATGCAAACCTTCAGAGCCTTCTTGCGGCAGAAACAAAAGACGTTGTTATATTCGGCAAGAGCTGGGACTTTCAGGCAACGGAAATTCTTCATGCAAGCCTTGAGCAGAACCTGGAGATGATTCGCGACACCTGCGAGTATCTTACAAAGCACAACCGCAACGTAATCTTTGACGCAGAACATTTCTTTACAGGTTTCCAGCAGAACCGCGACTATGCACTAAAGTCACTCCGTGCAGCCTTGGACGGAGGAGCCACTGTCTTGAACCTTTGCGAGACAAAGGGCGGCTGTATGCCGGGGGACGTAAGAAAGGCCGTTGCAGAAGTTGTCCATGAATATTCAAGCGGTGCAATAATCGGAATACACACCCACAACGATTCTGGGCTTGCAGTTGCAAATTCAATCATTGCGGTGGAAGAGGGTGCAACACACGTGCAGGGTGTACTCCTTGGCTTTGGCGAGCGCACGGGAAACGCAAACCTTAGCACAATAATCGCAGACCTCCAGCTAAAAATGGACTGCCGCTGCATTCCCCAAGAAAACATAAAGATGCTTACCCCTATATGCAAGCGCATTGCGGAGATAACAAACATTCCTCTGGAAGCCGGAATGCCTTATGTTGGCCAGAACGCATTTGCCCACAAGGCTGGTATGCACATAGATGCCGTGCTTAAAAATCCTTCCGCCTACGAGCACGTTAGCCCGGAAACCGTTGGAAACGAACGCGTCTTCCTGATGAGCGAAGTTGCAGGCCGCAGCATGATAATAGAAAAAATCAAGAAGTTTGACTCTTCCATTACAAAGAATTCTCCTGTTGTTGCAGACATAGTAAAGAAGGTAAAGGAGCTTGAACACGAAGGCTACCAGTTTGAAGGTGCCGACGGCAGCTTTGAGCTTCTTGTGCGAAAGGAAATTGGCAAGTACAGGCCTTTCTTTAACCTTTGCTACTACAAGACTTCTGGCGAAAATCCACGCATAGAAAAAGACCTCTATTCATTTGCCCAGATAAAAATAGACGTAGACGGCCACTTCCAGATTGCGGCGGGAGAGGGTAACGGTCCTGTCAACGCTTTGGACAATGCCCTCCGACAGGCACTCATGCCCTTCTATCCTTCGGTCTCAGAGATTCACCTTATTGACTACAAGGTACGTGTTCTTGACGGAAAGAGCGCAACAGCCAGCCGTGTCCGCGTACTTATAGAAAGCTCCGACGGTAAGGACAGCTGGACTACCATGGGTGTTAGCTGCGACGTTGTAGAGGCCTCTTGGCTTGCCATAGTTGATTCAATTGAATACAAGCTTATAAAAGACATAGAAAAACGCTACCAGAAGCTTCTGTAGATCCTTTGTATGCTAGTATGGCAAATAACAATTAACTGTCGGGGCTGTCCTGAAAGCAATGTCATGCTGAACGCGGTTGCTTGCAACCAATTTCAGCATCTACACCATATGCAGTGCATAGATTCCGAATCCACATTCGTAGCAAGTGCGTGCGAATGTGGCGTAGCAGTTCAGAATGACAACTTATTTATTATTCGATATACTAGTGCTTGGTATAATTGGAGGAGGGAAAAAAATGAAAAGAAAAATACTTGCTTTGTTATGCATGGCTATAGGCTCTCTACCCTTGTGCGCTAACGGTGGGATTCACTGGGGGGAAAACGGAAGCGGAACGCACCCTGCTGTGATTACCTTAAAAAATGATTCCGACATCATTTTAAAAAAAGAAAATCTTACTCTTCGCTTTGTTGATGATGCAGTTATAGTGTCCTGTGATTACGTTTTGTTCAACAAGCACGAAAGCGAAAAACAGATTGATTTTGCTTTTAATATTACAGAAGGCAGGCATGCTTCTCTTGACTATTACAATATTTTTGTTGAGGGAAGAAAACTTGATTCTGATTTTAATACAGAGATTAGTTTTGATGAAATATTCACGCTTTATAAATATTGGGAACTTTCCAAAATAAAACTTGCAGCTAAAAAAGAGACAAGTGTTTCTATCTGTTACCGCGTAAAAACAGAAAATGACGGCACTTATTACAAAAGCGATTTTGATAAGGATAACAGCTTTCTTTACAACCTTTATCCGGCTTTGAGTTTTGGAAATGGGATTATAGAAGATTTTACTTTAACAATTGATGCATCAGATATTCTGGGCTGGAACGGAAAAGTTACAGATATAGAAGGAGTTGATATTTCCTTTAGCGGCTCAGAAAGATGTATTACAAAGTCTTTTAAGAACTTTGATTTAAACAAGCATAAGCAGCTTAAAATTTCATACAACATAAAAAACTATTATTTTGCAAAGCTGTATGAAAAATATGGAAGAAGAGAAAGTGTAACTGCAACTTCCGAATTGCGCGAAGGTTCAACTTTATATTCTGCCTACAATCTTATGGACAAGGACTGCAAGACTGCATGGGTTGAAGCAAAACCTGATTTTGGCAAAAACGAAAAAATTAAAATTGATTGCAACGGATGGATTACACAGCTTTTGATTGTTAACGGTTTTAGAAAGTCCGAAAAGACTTATTACGAAAACAACCGCGTTAAAAAAATAGCCCTTTATATAGACGGAATAAAAATTGGCCAAATGACTTTTCCAGACAGACCCTATCGTCAGGTGAATATGTCTAACATTTTGGATGAAGGGGATCTTTTAAATCTTAATGGTGAATTTTTCAAAAAAGACAATGAAAGAGTGTGGGGGTGGGGCAATGCGGGAACTTTCTTTCCAAAAGAGAATATAGAGATAGAGATTCTTGAAGTGTATCCTGGAACAAAATACAATGACACCTGTATTTCTGACATATATTTAATAAAGGCTGTACTGCCACTTCCGTAAAATCAGAAAATAGGTTAGGTTCAGTTTTGGATATACAAATTAAAAAGGCAAGCTCAAAAGATGCCCAGGTACTCGTTAACATATACAACAAAGCCTTTTACGAAGATTATGTAAAATATGGCGTGTGTCCTGGTTACGGCCGCTCTGTTGGTGACATGGAAAAATCAATTGATGAGGTTCCCAAATACATTGCAGACCTTGATTCAAATTCTGTTGGGGCAATATCTGTTTTAAAGAAAGGAGACGGTCTTTATTATATAGGCGCACTTTGTGTAATTCCAGAATGTCAGCGGAAAGGAATTGGCCATAAATTGCTTGAGTTCATAAAAGAAGAATACAAAGACTGGAAAAGAATTGAATTGGTAACTCCTGCAGACAAAGAGAAAAACATCAACTTCTATACAAAAAAATGCGGCTTTAACATTGACTATGAAGAAATGGATGGAAGTGTCAAACTCTATCACTTTTGTTTGAATAAAGAATAAAAAGTTTTGGATGAACTGTAAATTGTGTAAAAAATGTTTCCACCCATTCTTAACATATACAAGTAGTGCCAAATCCTGTATCATATAATCACAAAGCGCTTTGAAAACAGAATGGTTTTGACGGGCCCTTCGACAGGCTCAGGGACCAATATCAGTCACCATAAAAACTGAGGACTTTATGAATTACAGGAATGCACAGGACATTTTTCCAGAAAATCTTTTGAAGCAGATTCAGCGGTATGTGAGCGGCGAGACGATTTACATTCCGGCCAAAAACGAAAAGAAGGCATGGGGTGAATCTTCGGGCTACAGGGCATATCTTGCAAAAAGGAATCAGAGCATGAAAAAGGATTTTGCGGACGGGCTAACAATTGAGCAACTCGCGGAAAAATATTACCTTTCCTTTGATTCTGTAAAGCATATTGTTTACACAAAACAGGAGCGCACTATGCTGCAATTTAGCAAGACACTTTCTTCGGCTATGACTTATGCCAAAGAAAATAAAATTGATGAATGGATTCATACCTATCTTCACGATGCCGAAAAAAGCAATATTCCCTTTTCTGACGGACTAAAGCTTTTTGAACGCTATTACATTGGACCAATGAAAATGCCGCTTGATTTGTTTGAGCGCAACACTGGTCCCGAAGAAGGAATGAAATATAAAATCGACAAAGACTGGTGGCCAATTCATGTTGCGGCACTCGAAGATTCAATTAAAAAAGATCCCGACATGCCGCCGCTCATTGCCCACTATGTTGAACACGGTTTTGAAATGAACGATGGCAACACTCGTTTGCAGGCCTATAAAAATCTTGGTGTAAAAGAAGCATATTTTATCATCTGGATTACCGAGCAGGAAGAGTACGAAGAGTTTATTTCCCGCTACGGAAATTATGCCGAGGGTGCACCAGTTATCAGGCGATAAAAACAGACGTTCCCTGAGCTTGTCGAAGGCGTTCCCTGAGCTTGTCGAAGGTGTTCCCTGAGCCAGTCGAAGGTGTTCCCTGAGCCAGTCGAAGGGGACAATCTATTATAAAAAAACAGCTGTTTGTCTTATCCGGCATTCAGCTGCACTTGAACGATGAATACGGAAGAAGATGACAGAAGAAATTGTAAATAAAATATGTAATGAAATTTTTCAAGTGCTTCCAACAGAAATTATAAGAAACAATGTTGGCTTAGCAGGATATGTTTATACAGTTCAAATTGGTAATGATAAATATGTAGTAAAAATTTCAGATGATAAAAATCTGATTTTAGGCTCCACTTATTGGTTGGATAAATTGAAAGATTTAGATATTCCAATTCCCAAAGTAATAGCCGAAAACACTTCTGCATTTCCTTATTATTTTGTAATGACATTTATTCCCGGAAAAGACCTGGGGCTTGTTTATTCATCACTTTCAAGGGATGAAAAGAAAGCTATTGCAAAAAGTCTTATCAATTATCAGAAAGAAATCAAAAAGCTTCCTGTGGCTAATGTATTTGGTTCACTTAATTCTTTGGATTATGCAGAATATCTTAAAGAAGAAATGAATCTGAATCCATCCCAAGAAAAAGCGGTGAAGTTTTATATTCTTGTTTTCTGTATTATTTTCATGTCAGAAAAAGGGGCTAGTTTTAATCAAAGTGAAGCGGCTCCTGTTACTGAACAAGAAAAGAATCTTCTTGTAAAAATTTTTGAAAAGTATTATGAGGAATTAAAGGCTGTAGCTGATGATAAGACCCTGTAGCATGAGTCAATGCCGTCCGTTCAAAGCAGATTGAAATTTATTTCTGTCGTTGATAATATAAAACTGATGATTGAATAGAAATAACATACCAATAAAGGAAAATTAAAAATGATAAAAGTAGTGTTTTTTGTGTTAAGTTTGTTGGTTACTGTTGCCACTTTGAATGCAAAAGAGAAGCAAAGTGTTAGAGATAAGATTGATTCATTGCTTGCAAACAGGGTGATTGAGCTGGACAATGAAGAATTAAAGTCTTTTAAGAACCAAGATTTTGGGAAAAAGATAATTACAAAATTGGATAAAAGTGGTTCGCCTAAAGACCTTAAAGATGCCATTTCTGATTATATAGAAGTTGGGAATTATGAAATAATAAATGCGATTAAATTGGACAAAGATAGTATTTTTTTTAATTATTTAATCCGAAGTGATGTATCTGTTCGCCCAAAGAATAATGAGTCTGAAAGAGTGCTTGATCCTTTTAAGGTGCAGCATCATTTGATTTTGATATATGACATGAGTAAAAAAGAAATTTCAGAAATGAATTATATGTATGTACTATACACTCCAATATTATTTCATAAGTATGAGTACAAGGGCAAAACTCTTTTGTATGCGATAGGAAATAATTCTTCTTTTGGCATGGCAACTACTGAGCTATATTTTTTGGCTTTTTCAACAAAAAATCTTAGACTGCTTTTTTCTGAATGTGTATTGTTTTCTCAAGAATTTTATTCCAATGAAATTGAAGATATAGAATTTGAGAAAGATTTTGTTTTTAATGGGGATAAAATAGAAATAACAGGAAAAGATTTTGACTTTGATAATATGAAGTATGTTGATTATAGTAAAACTTATATGCTTTATTAGAATCTTTATAGAAGAGTGGTTGTTTGGCGCGTTTGGATGAAAAATGAAAAAAAGGGAATCATTAATTATTTTTATAATATGCCTAATTATCTCTATCTTTGCTGCTTGTTCAACAAACAAAGAGACAATAAATATTTGTGGAAAAACATACGTTTATGACAAAGAAGGTTTTGGAAGCGATTTTACAATATCTTTTTATGAAGACAATAAATTTCATTATAGTGAAGGCGGATTAAGTAGTTATATTGGCTATGGAATTTGGGAAATAAGAAACAACGTCATAACTTTGCACGATGAAGATCCGCATTTTTGCAACAACTTTATTCTCAAAGGAAATAAGCTTATATGGCAGGAAAAAAATTCAAGCAACTTTTTATATTTAAAAATTTCTGATGGTGATACTTTTTCTGAAGCAGATGAAAATTATATGAATACGGAAAAAGACTTTATAATGGATGAAGATAAACTTGAATATTTTATGAGAAAGCTGAATAATAGAAAGTGAAACAAATAGCTAAGCACTTGCTTTTTTTGTAATATACGCTATTGGTGTACAGGAATGAAGGTATATTTGCATGCAATGCCAGCGACAAAAGCAAGAGGGAAGTTAGAAAAAACTCTGAGGAAGGAAAAATGAATACAAAAAGGACAATTTTATTTTTTTTAGGATTGTATATTGCAAGTTTTCTTTTTGAATCTTGTTTTATGCGGTATTTATCCCAAAAAACGCTTATTCAAGAGGAAGAGGTAACTATTTCAAAGAAATATGTTATTCAGGCGTATATAACAAACTGCGTTTCTGATCCAACTTACGCACGCTTGTATGTTAATAATGTTGAAGTATTCAGGTTTCGTGGGGCAAGCAAAATAGCTTTTGAAGTTAAGGATGATGTTCTGACAATTTATACGGATGGTTATTTAAAATCAGAATGTAAATATGATTTGATACAAAAAGAGTCTTTCGGTGAATTGCAGATAAGGTATTTGCAAATGAGGGATTTTTGATGCGAGTGAATGGATTATCGGGTCGAGCCCGATAATGACATCGAGCTGTGGTAATCATTGTTTCCTTAGCAATAGCAATTCCACCAATAAGCCTACGCCGCCATGGAGCCCCGAAGTTGCCGCGCAGCGGCAATGACCGTTAGGGAAGGGCGGAACGGCGGTGACGCAAAGGGGCTGACGGTCGAATTAGCCGAGAGACAGAGTGGTAGAGCAAGTTGGACTATCGTCCAGAATAGTTCCTAGGTTCAGAGATTCCGAAACAAGTTCGGAATGACGCTTTTTTTAGTTTCGGAATGACGCTTTTTTAAGTTCGGAATGACAGGTTAGCAAGTTTGGAATGACAGTTTTGGAACTGGCCTTGGCTTTTAGTGGGTTAGTTTTGGGTAACTGGCTTTTAATTTCGGTTGAATAAAAGAATCTTTCCTATTATAATAGAAAAATGGTAATCTCCAAAAGATATAGTTTTGGGGCTGCCCTGATTTTTAGAAAAAAAGGTTGTGTATTGATGGCGAATCTTGATTCAAATACAGTTTTTAAGCCGCTTGTAAAGCCAGTCCGCATGGGTATTGACGTTGGTTCTACAACGGTTAAGGTGGTAATACTGGGGGACGATGACGCCCTGCTTTACGGAGCTTACGAGAGGCACCGCGCAGATATACGCAACACAATTATTGCCGTGGTGAACAAGGCTTTTGACGAGCTTGAAAAGAAGTTTCCTGCCGGTCAAGACCAGCCTCTTAGCATAAAGGTTACCGGTTCCGGCGGTTTTTCGGTTTCTCAGTGGCTTAACATTCCCTTTATTCAGGAAGTTGTGGCTGCTACCACGGCGGTAAAGCGTCTTATTCCAAAGACAGATGTTGTTATTGAGCTTGGCGGTGAGGATGCCAAGATTACATATTTCCGCGGCGGTGTTGAGCAGAGGATGAACGGCACTTGCGCTGGCGGTACAGGTGCTTTTATTGACCAGATGGCGGCTCTTTTGGAGACGGATGCCATGGGGCTTAACGAGCTTGCCAAGGGCGCTTCCACTATCTATCCAATTGCGGCGCGTTGCGGTGTTTTTGCAAAGACGGATGTTCAGCCCCTTATTAACGAGGGTGCAAGGCGTGAGGATATTGCGGCTTCCATTTTCCAGGCGGTTGTTAGCCAGACTATTTCTGGGCTTGCATGCGGTAAGCCTATCCGCGGTAACGTTGCATTTTTGGGCGGTCCCTTGCACTTTTTGGACCAGCTTCGCGAGCGTTTTGTTGTTACCCTTAAGCTTACTCCGGACGAGACTATTGTTCCCGAAAACAGCCAGCTTTTTGTGGCGGCCGGTGCGGCTTTTTCTGCGGAAAGGGAAATCAGCTGCATTAAGGGTGCTGCGGCTTCTGAGGGGGTGTTTCCTACGGTTGCCCAGTTCCGTGAAAGCCTTAAGAATCTTGTTGGGGCGGAGATGCAGGAGGTTCAGCGTCTTGAGCCTCTCTTTAGGAGCCAGTCGGAGCTTGATGAATTTAATGCCCGTCATGCAGAAGAAAAGGCTCTTACCGGTGACTTGCAGTCAACTCAGGGGCCTGTCTTCTTAGGTCTTGATGCGGGTTCCACCACTACAAAGGCGGTGCTTACGGATACCCAGGGGCGCATTCTCTGGCGCTTCTACGATGTTAATGCGGGTAATCCTGTTGAGCTTGCGGTAAAAGTGCTAAAGTCGCTTTATAAAATCTTGCCAAAGGACTGCTATATTGCACGCTCTGTTTCTACCGGTTACGGGGAGGCACTCTTCCAGGCGGCCCTTGGCGTTGATGCGGGTGAAGTTGAGACTATTACCCACTACCGCGCGGCAGACTTTTTTGTTCCAGGGGTTGAATTCCTTTTGGATATTGGCGGTCAGGATATGAAGTGCCTTCGCATGAAGGACGGGGCCATTACTTCCATTCAGCTGAATGAGGCTTGTTCTTCTGGTTGCGGTTCATTCCTTGCCCACTTTGCAAGTACAATGGGAATGAGTGTTCAGGACTTCTCCAAGATTGCCCTTCTTGCAAAGACCCCGGTTGACCTTGGAACGCGGTGTACGGTATTCATGAACAGCCGTGTAAAGCAGGCCCAGAAGGAAGGTGCTTCTGTTGCGGATATTTCTGCGGGGCTTTCTTATTCAGTAATAAAGAATGCCCTGTTCAAGGTAATAAAGCTTAGGAAAGCTTCTGATATTGGCAGCAAGGTTGTGGTTCAGGGCGGTACTTTTAACAATGATGCCGTTCTCCGCGCCTTTGAAAAGATTGCCGGTGTTAACGTATACCGCCCGGATGTTGCGGGGCTTATGGGTGCCTACGGTTCTGCCCTTATTGCCCAGGACCAGTGGGAGGATCTTCGCCGTCCAAAGCCCGATGACCCCGACCAGACGCCTAAATTCATAAAGTCCGGGATTGCTTCTCTTGAGCAGCTTGAGTCTTTTAAGGTTAGCCTTGAGCTTAAGAGGTGCGGCAAGTGTTCCAACAACTGTCTTCTTACAATAAACACCTTTACTACAGGCGAGAAGGTTAGCCGCTTTATAACAGGAAACAGGTGCGAGCGCGGTGCGGAATTTGATGACGACGTAAAGGTTAAGGATGCAAGCAATGCAGAAGCTTCTTCCGGGGCGGATGATAATTCACCTGCCAACTTGCCCAATCTTTTTGAATGGAAATACAAGAGGCTCTTTGGCTACGTTCCGCTAAAGAAAGAGGATGCTCCCATGGGCGACGTTGGAATTCCCCGCGTGCTCAACATGTACGAAAACTATCCCCTTTGGTTTACCATTTTTACAAAGCTTGGTTTTAGGGTTAGGCTTTCCCCGCGTTCAAGCCGTGCCGTCTACGAAAAGGGCCTTGAATCCATTCCGAGCGAGTCTGTCTGCTACCCGGGAAAGATTACCCATGGCCACATAGAGAGCCTTTTGCAGTCGGGCTGCAAGTTCATCTTCTACCCCTGTGCCCCTTATGAAATTAAGGAAGACCCGGGGGCTGGAAACCACTACAACTGTCCGGTTGTAACAAGCTACCCGGAGGTTTTGCGAAACAATATTGAGCGTCTTAGGCAGGACGAAAGCATTCTTTTTATGAATCCCTTCCTTCCTATTTATGACAAGCCTCGTCTTGCAGAGCGTCTTTACGAGGAGCTTAAGAAGCATTTCAAGAGCCTTACTTTTGACGATGTAAAAAAGGCTGTTGATGCAGGCTGGGCTGAGCAGGAAAAATTCAAGAAGGAAACATCGCTTGCCGGTGAGGAGGCTTTGGAGGCCCTTATCCGTGCAGGTGCAAACGGAATCGTTCTTGCCGGCCGTCCCTACCACTTGGATCCGGAGATTAACCATGGAATTCCAGAGCTGATTCACGGTCTTGGGCTTGGTGTCTTTACGGAAGACTCTGTTGCCCATCTTGGTGCAATAGAAAGGCCCCTCCGCATTGTTGACCAGTGGACCTACCACAACCGCCTCTACCGCGCAGCAGCATTTGTTTCCGGCATGCCAAACCTGGAGCTTGTGCAGCTTACGTCTTTTGGCTGCGGACTTGATGCCGTAACCTCTGACCAGGTTGACGAAATCCTTAAGGCCAAGAGCCGCATGTATACGCTTATCAAGATAGACGAGGGAAGCAACCTTGGAGCGGTAAGAATTAGAATTAGAAGCCTTATTGCCGCTGTTAAGGCAAGGCAGAGAAACCGCATAAAGCTTAGCGTAAAGAGTTCCGCCTACAAGAGGCAGGTCTTTACCAAGGAAATGAAGTACAGCCATACAATTCTTGCGCCGCAGATGAGTCCCATCCACTTTAGGATTGTTCAGAAGGCTTTCCAGTATTCGGGCTTTAACTTTGTGGTTCTGGACGCAACGGACCCCAAGGCTGTGGACACAGGCCTAAAGTACGTTAACAACGATGCCTGCTATCCTTCAATCCTTGTGGCAGGCCAGATGATTTCTGCCCTCCAGAGCGGAAAGTACGACCTGGACAAGGTTAGCCTCCTTATTTCGCAGACGGGTGGTGGCTGCCGCGCAACAAACTACATTGGATTCATCCGCCGTGCGCTTAACGATGCAGGTCTTTCCAAAGTGCCTGTCATTTCCCTTAGTGCACAGGGCTTTGAAAGCAACCCGGGCTTTAAGATAACCCTTTCTCTGGTTTCCAGGGCAATGAAGGGCGTAATGCTTGGCGACCTTTTGATGCGCTGCCTTTACCGCACCCGTCCCTACGAGGCAACACCCGGTAGTGCAAATGCCCTCTACGAAAAGTGGAACGGAATCATAGAGGCATCCCTAAAGCACATGGGCGTGCTCAAGTACCACAAAATCATCCGCGGAATCGTAAAAGACTTTGATAACCTGCCGCTTTTGCCGGTAAAAAAGCCCCGCGTGGGTGTGGTAGGGGAGATTCTTGTAAAATTCCACCCTACAGCAAACAATCAAATTGTCGATACTATAGAAAGGGAAGGTGCCGAATGTTCAATGCCGGATTTGGCAGATTTTTTGTTCTATACATTCAGCACCGGAATCTTCCGCCACGAAGAGCTTGCCTTCCCAAAGAAGACAAAGCGCAACGCAAAGTTCCTCGTGTGGTTCCTGGAACGCTACCGCAGATATATCAAGAAGCAGCTTAAGAAGAGCCGCCGCTTTGATCCGCCCACGGGCATCTACGACCTGATGAAGGGGGTCAACGATATAGTTCAGCTTGGTAACATTACCGGCGAAGGTTGGTTTCTTACAGCAGAGATGGTAGAGCTGATTCATTCGGGAGTGCCCAGTATTGCCTGCGTGCAGCCGTTCGCATGTCTTCCAAACCATGTGACCGGAAAGGGCATGATAAAGGAACTCCGCCGCCGCTATCCGGGAGCAAATATCTCTCCGGTAGACTACGACCCGGGTTCAAGCGAAGTGAACCAGCTTAACAGGCTAAAGCTTCTTTTGAGCAATGCGCCTGTTGGAATGCATCCGGACGAAAGGGATGACGGAATGATTCATAATCCCGACAAGACCGTGGTAAAGCCCCGCATAAGCTATGCGGAAGGATTTGCGGATTTTTCGGACTCAGAAAGCGTAAGCCCTGCCGACATGCCGCCCGCATGAACGCTAAAGCCGCATTTCTAGTTCCGGGAGGACAAAACTAGTATGTTTAGTATGTTTAAGATGAATTTTAAGACTTTTGCAAAAGCTCTTGGCAGGTCAATGGCACATGCCTTGGTAGCATCCCCGCTTCTTTTTGCAGCACTCCCTGCCTTTGCCGAATACAACCAGGCTGGAATTCCTGATTCTGCGGAAATCCGCACCAGGGTTCAGCAGGAATGGCTTGAGCAGCCCTATGCCGCACTAAAGGGTAAGGCCGCCGAGCACAGCACAGACGCCATCGGAAACCTCTTTGAAATCCGCATGGAAGATTCAGCTGAAGGTGAGGCAGCTACCGAGTATGCCATAATCGTTTGCCCGGAGACATATAGCCAGACAGAGTTCATAGATGGAGAAAACCGCCAGGTTCAGAAGATTCCACATTACTACAAGGACTCTGCAGGAAGCTGGATTTTGTACAAGGAAAAGGCATCCGGAAAGCCTTTGCGCATAGAGTGGCACTTTTCCTACGACGAAGACGTTTACCTTATGTTTGTACCGTCCGGCCACAAGACATTTGCAAACCTTATTGTCTGCTCCTACTATGCAGCCCGCTCAGTTCCGCTTGGAATAGACTTCAAGAACCTTTACACCATG
>Ga0310695_10002027_pt1 | contig 44426 bp, 36 predicted proteins | sample RumenRJG_04DNA_FD_203882 | JGI IMG/M metagenome (GOLD analysis project Ga0310695, IMG submission 203882) | Bovine rumen microbial communities from Lethbridge, Alberta, Canada - RJG_04 (v2) (version 2) | ecosystem: Host-associated > Mammals > Digestive system > Stomach > Rumen | place: Canada... | reverse complement strand
TATTTGCGAATAATGTGGATTCGGTCATCCTCATCTCTTCAGACAGCGATTATTATGCCTTGATCAATAGTCTTCCGGACACAAGGTTTATGATGATATCAGAACGGGAAAAAACGGGGGCGGCAATTCAGGAGGCCTTGTATGCACACGGCGTCCCCTATTGCTTTCTCGATGATTTCAACACGGGAATAGCCTACAATATCAAGACTGAGACCATAAAGGGCTATATCCAAAATTATCTTGATTCAGTGATCAGAATGGAAGATTTGGAAGAAGTTCTTAAAAAGGCCTGCCACAACTGCTGGATCGAAATGACGGAAGGCGAGAAAAAGAACTTCTACGACCGCTATATCAAGAAGGCGCATCTCGAAATGGACGCAGAGAACAGGTTCAAGATAGTGCTTGGAGAAAAATAACTCGTCCATAACCAATCAGCCCGTTCACAATATTTTCTCCATCTTCACATGCGGGATCCCGTCCTCCAAAAAAGGCTCTGATACCACCTCAAAACCCTCTTTTGCATAATATCCTATAGCATATTCCTGGGCTTCCAGATAGATCTTCTTCGCCTTCAGCTGCTCTATAGCTATCCTTACGCCTTCATGGAGAAGTTTTCCTCCTAGCCCTTTGCCATGCTCCAGAGTAACAACCCTGCCTATCTGAGCTATACCGGCAGTCTCGTCATGGTCTTTCCAGAATACCCTGAGGCACCCTGAAACCCTTCCGGAATCATTCCAGCAAAATACATGGATCACATCCTGATCCTTATCATCCAGATCCTGATATACACAATCCTGTTCGACAACAAAGATCTCTGATCTTGTCTTTAATATCTCATAAAGCTCTGTGGTACTGAGCTCATTAAAATGCTTAACAATCAGGTCCATCCGGTATCTTCAGTTTCTCCTTATTTTTTTCGCTTTCGCAGTCTTCTTCACAGCCTTTGCTGAAGCCTTTTCAGCTTTCTTCGCACTGCCGATAAGCTTCTTAAGGATACCTGCCTTACCAAGATCTCCCTCTGCAGAAATCTTGTGCGTTAAATATGCGTTTACAACATCCAGCTTTCCGGACATCATATCAAGGATAGTCTTTGCCTCAGCCGTCACAAGGATATCTCTGTCCTTGTAATCGTAAGGCTGCACTTCAATATGCCCATCCTTTAATTCCATATAGAAGGCTCCCTCGCCCTCCCCGGTAATGTTGTACTGGATCGAAAGATGATCCTTTATCCCGGATGCATCTGCCTTTGCTACGATCTCCTGTGCTTTCTTTACTACTTCTTCGTAAGTAATGATAATTCCTCCCATCCTTTGCAAACATCACACCATCCAACGGCATCCGAAGCCTTCTCCAGCTCTTCCGGAGTGAGTTTTACGGATGTAAACTCGTTTCCTCCTGCCGGATGAACATATTCAAACCTCTTCAGGGAAACATCAAGCCATACCGGAATATCAGCGGGTACGCCAAACGGGCATACCCCGCCCGTGGCAAAGCCGGTCATTTCAAAAACCCTGTCTCTTGGGATCATACCCGGCTTCGTATGGAATAACGCTTTAAACTTGGAGCTGTTCACTCGCCCGTCTCCGGCCATGACGACCACCACAGGCTTATCATCTACGATAAAAGATAATGTCTTCGCTATCTCCGCCTCGGTGCAGCCGATCTGCTGGGCGGCGTGCTCTACCGTATCAATCGTCTCTGAATGTTCTGTGATTCGATCCTCGAAACCTTTGGTTTTCAGCCATTCATATACGCTTTCATTGATCATGGGTATATTCTCCTTTAAAACGGCCGGTTCCCGTATCTCTCCACCGTTTCAAAAACAATACGTCATTTACTCCGCTCCCCATTCACCGTTCCCCGCTTTATCCAATGCAACACCTGTGATAGCCTTCGTTATTTCATTAGTTATACTGACCTGATCATCAAAATCCAATAAATACGATGTTCTAATAACCATAGTCCCTACTGCAGCGTAAGAGCCAGTATAAAGAATAGTATCATCAAACTGAGAAAGATAATCGCATCTATTCTCCGCATCTTTTACTGTTGCATATATCTCAACAGCCCCACCTGCATCAGTCCCTTTTTCTATCACATCATTTCCCGGAACTATTGTTTGATCTACCATATCCAATGAAAAATAAACACAACCAATGTATCCTCCTTCCGTACCAAGGACGGCATCAGGATCTTTACCTTCGGATACACGATCCACATCTTTGACATGCTCTATCTCTTTGATTAGACTGCATATCTCGGCAGAATCCGGAGCATATACTTTTTCAGCTATGTCATCATACACTATTACTGCCTTCTTTAACTCCTTAATAGTTTCAACATCACTTATAATCTTCTCCCGACTATTTCCCGAGATAAGAGAACTGAAAACATCAAAAAATGAATCTGAAACAAGAGAGATTTCGTTTAATTGAGTAGGTATGCCTTCAATATTATATAGAGCTACTTTATCGGCTTTCTCATTATATTCATTGACCAGTAAGTTATATTCCGCCACCTCAGCATTATACTCTTTAGTCGCCTTAACAGAAGAATACACGAGTAGCAAAACCAAAAGTACACATATTGCGATTACACCGAGTATTACGGACAAAACAATGATCAAGACTTTTTTCTTGTTTTTAATAGGTTTTTTTTCAGTAGAATTCTGCATTATTTCTTTTCCAACAACTCTTTTATTCTCTTAATTGCTTTTTCCGAAGTGTGCTGCGAGATAAGGCCTTCACTGGCATAAGCACCTAAATGGATAACACCATCTTCTTTTATCAATGCAAGAACTGCTTCATGCATATTAAATGAACCAGCTTTTACCGCTACTGTAAGAACGCTCTTTTCTTCATCAAAATCTAGTATTTGAGCAACAGATATTATCAATTCTTCTATTTTTTTTAACGTATAATCTTCTATTTCAAATCTATCAAATACTACCTTATTCTCTTTAATATCATAAGGCCTTAACTTATCAATTATTACCTTGTTTACATCCATAAAAACCGCCTCTCAGTGTACAAAGATAATACCATCCATCAAATCCCTGTAAGCATATCTTTCAGTTATAGGATTGACTTTTCCAATTCTTTCTCTTTTGGATGCCTGCTCCTCAAATAATGGCTCTAGAATACCCTTCGCAAATGCTTCTCTGTCTTCACTGGCATACATATCCTTTAAAGTATCCCCTGACAGCTTCGTTTTTAATATTTCGGCTATAGCCCCAGCTTCTTCTTCATTAATTAAATAATCTTCAGCTAATGTAGAGAACTCATTACTGATTATCTCATACATCTTTTCTCCATCAGTTTCAAAATTCTCTGACATAAGGACATTTCCACCATATGCACCGGCTACGCCGGATATCAGTCCTCCCACTGTTGCTCCTATCGCTGTTCCGACACCGGGAGCAATGGCAGTTCCTACTACAGCACCAATTCCTGCCCCAGCAGCTCCTGCTCCAACACCTATAAGAGCAACGGTAAGATTCTGAAGAAACTGACTTAACGAGATTCTACCTCTAAATAATTCAACCGCATCTATTGCCGTTAAAACAGCTAGTAAAACTACATCAGCGATTATGTTTGAACTTATTATTTGTGCAGCCTGCCTTGTTAATGTTTTGCTTGCCACCGCAGCAGCAGCCGAAGCGCCAGTACTTTCAATGATTGCTTTACAAACCTTGGGTCCAAGAGCGGTTGCTATTGCCTGGGTCGTAGGTTTAAATACTTCGCCCAAACTTGTCCTTAACAGCTGTCTTGTTATAACAGAAGTTGCAAACGCAACCCCGCCGGCTTTGATTCCGTTTTTTATGGCATTTTGGAGTGCTACTTCCGTGTCGATCCCATTGATAACTTCAAACGCAAAGTCAATAACAAACGTGATTCCGCACGCCCCTGCGGCTGTAACTATACCCTTTGCAGAATCGTACGTCAGAGATTCCATAGTTCCTGCTTTTGTGAGATTTACTGCCTGTTTGTATGTCAACTTGCCTTCCCTAACTAAATTCTTCGCTTCACTTTTATCAGTTATTCCAGGAACTTTTCCCTCCTCTATTTTTGCTTCCATTAGTTTGACAGCCTCGTCATACTGGTCCTTAGGAACTTCCAGTTGCATAGGAACTCCGTCAGCATCAAGATACTTATACATTCCAGAAGTATCATCAAAAGCGGCGTTTACGCTTTCTGAAGCCACCTTGTAATATTTATCTTGAATAAATATCTTCTGCCCGTTTTTTAGCGTAATTAATCTATCGGGACCATTTTTAACATTATTATCTCCTACAATGATTGCATTCCATCCCTGCAAGCGGTCAAACAAATTATTCATTCTTTCTGCTGCAAAGCCATGCCTAGATGGTTTATATCCCCATATAAATTTGTGATCATCAAAGGTTAGCTCCGAAGATATAATATTTGCGACTAAGTATCCGCCCATGCTTCCAACAGAATGCTCTGATACTTCCTGCTGAACTTCTGTACCAGCTGCTTCTGCAACTGCATTCGTTGTATCACAAGTAAACGCAATAACAAAAAGCAAAACTACGGCAATCACTTGCTTAACGCATTTCAAACTCTTTTTCTTAAACACATTACTTCCCATATTTGATCCCGTCATCATCAAAAAAAATATATTACAAAAAAAGCGATACCAATGGTACCGCTGAAAATGTAATAACATAGTTGCAACTGGCTACCATTTTAAAGGCCCTATAGCTTTGCGTCACATCCTTTCGAATGCTTTGCCGTAAAGATTTTAAATCATTAAACAATCACTTGTCAACTTTATTACCTGAAGCGATGTTTGAACGATGTCTGAGTAACATTGCCTTGGAATCTTCCGACTTCATTGCACTTCTTATCCTTAACGACTTCCGCAATGGAATTGAAGTTTCCCTTCATCGGATTTCCTGCAGTCGCAATGAAAAACACATTCTTATTCGCCGGGAGATTGACCCTAGCAAAGTTCGGCACCTGATCTGAAAACTTTGTAAAGAAGATGCTCAGTCCATCATCCCAAATATACTCACAGTAGCGCCTTGCTTTCTGAGGTCGGCGCTTATTTCGTTCCCAATGTTTTCTATAAAAGCATCATCAAAGCCAAAATCATCCGGTTTCAGCTTTCTATGATATTCACCAAACGATATGTCGACATCTACCAATTTTGAATACCACCCCGGAGCCTTCTTCCATTCTTCAAAAGCTTTCGCGTATTTTTCTTTCCAATACGCCAACAGATCATCAATTACTTGATCCGGATCCTCTGGCAATGCTTTTCTGTTTTTCAAAGCATCAAGATTTTCTGTTGCATCATTTAAATCCGCTTTTAAATTTGAAATTACCGCAATTATTCCTGACTTAACACCTTCCGGAAATGAATATGCCGGTGTCTTACCCGTCTCTTCATATTCTTCTATCCAGTCACTTTTTGATATATCACTGATAATTACATAACAAGGAAGCCTATAAGTCTTTTCACAGCAATCAACTTCGTCATATCCGCTAACAATAATTTCTGGAAACAATGGGTCGTCATGATAAGTTGCATTTTTAACTATCTTGGCACCATCCGGCCCCAATTCAAGCTCCACTTTTTCCCATAAACTGATTTTAAATTCTATCTCATGGATCCTTTTCTCATACTCTTCGATTTCAAAGTATTCAAACAGTTTGTCATCCTCCCACAATCCCCCACCAGAGCATAATGCAGCTGCACAAGTGACATTCCCCATCATATTGTATGTTTTGTTAACTGTATTCACGCCAATTGGTAAGTTACCGTTTATTATTCCATCCCTTCCCCTAAATTCTTCATTGTCAATTATGTATCCCTTGCTTTCCAGCAAATCTAATATTTTCTCTCGATTTTTATTTCCTTTTCCTCTTACAAACATAATATTCCCCTTTTTTGTAAGATACAGCACTTTGGTCAATAAACAAGCTATCCCCAGTATTGGGACTATTTAGTTTTCACGCTTTAATTTTTGCCTTAACATCTTCCATCATCTTATTTGCATTCTCATCGTCTATGAAGCTTGTAAAGATGTTAAGGAAATAGCCCGCCGTCTGCATATCCCCTTTTTCATAAAAAGCTCTTCCGGCAAACCAAGGTTCACAATCGCCCGAACAAGCCCATCTCTGACTCTCGCCCATTCCTTCTGCTCAGCAGTCATCGTCCCAACTCATTTCTGAAAACTGTATCTCAGATTCAACCTTAATAATCCTCCCAGTAATCGTATGCATCACCCCAGTCTTCAAAATCATCCCCCCAGGCATCATCAGCATAATCTTCCGGATCATCATAATCCGCAGGATCATTGTTTAATGTATTAAATGTCCTCGTTGAATTTTTTGACGGCTTTGTAGACGGCTTTGTATTTGTATTGCCTGACGGCTTTACAGATGGCTCTACTGTCGTATTTCCTGATGGCTTGACTGTTGACCCGTAATCCTGATATTGTAAATATGTTGCATCATTTCTATTCGTCACTGAATTAGAACCGCCGTCTGCTGCTTCGGTATTGTAAGAATTTGTCGTATGTAAACTTTCTGCATAATCCTGATGGATCTCACAAAAGTTACTTCCGGGGACCTTCTCATTATGACAGCCGAAATGAATACAAATATTGGCAGAAACACCCACTGCTCCTGAAAAAAATACAATAATCAGGATAGTGCCCGTTATCAGCAGGCCGCCTGCCAGCCCACTTGCAATATTATGTTTCTTCACGGTCTTCCTCCTCGTATCATTCAACATTTTGGGATTCAATTCCAATAAAGAGAAATTATTCCTCCAATCTTCCCGTCTTTTTTCCTGTCTTTGCAAAGACCAATGCCTCATTATAAGAGCAACCATGTTCCTCTGCATAAATATAAAGTGCTCTGTCGAGGTCCGGATACCTCTTCGGATCCACATATCCCCTATTTGCCGCCAGCCACGCCTTATGATAGAACATCTGAAGTTTTTCATCTGTAATCTCAAATAATCCCATTTTCGACCTCTCTTTATATACACCACTCTAAACCGATACTGTATCTCCTATGTTTCCGAATCAAAAGTCATCGTCGAAATCATCATCGGAATCATCACCGAAGTCATCATCAAAATCATCCGGGTCGTACCCTGCTTCTTTCAATGCTTCACGACGCTCATCTTCGTCCATAAACTCCAGATCATCAAGATCAAGGTCATTTTCAGTTTCATAAGACAGCTCGTCTTCCTTCATCTGGCGTTCAAGGAAATCCAACTGGTATGCCTGCTCTACTGGATCTAGTACTCCATCCCTGTCTAAGTCAAAGAAGCTGTCAAATGAATTTCCCACATCTCTACCCCAAGGATCCATTCTTTTGTCCTCCACTTCTTTTTAAAATAATGATTCCGAGTAATAAACGATTATCAATAATCTTCCCAATAATCATAGGCATCGCCCCAGTCATCAAAATCATCTCCCCAGGCATCGTCCGCATAGTCTTCCGGATCATCATAATCTGCAGGGTCATTATTCAAAGTGTTATACGTTCTGGTTCGTGTTGAACTCCCTGAGGGTTTATTTCTAGATCCGCTGCCGGAATATGTGCCAGTATTGCCACGATTGCCGGTATTCCCCAAGGTAGAACCGCCTCCTGTTCCTGTGCTGTATGTTTTAGGCGAGCTCCCGTCATTCGCTGCTTGAGGTTTATGTATATGACAATAGGGGCTACGGGGTCCCCTTGTATTATTACATCCGGGCTCAATACATTTATCTGCCGAAGAATCTGCTTCTATATTTCTTGTTCCGGAACCTCCTGCTCTAGAAATCCCTTCTGAAACTGATAAGCCGATTGCTAAAACGACCAACATAAGCAACAAGGCATCTGTCAAGCCGCTCTTTTTATTTCAAGATCTCATACGATTCACTCCTTCTTTATTATGTTAATGAATAACGAAAAGTTCCTTAATAGTCTTCCCAATAATCATAGGCATCGCCCCAGTCATCAAAATCATCTCCCCAGGCATCGTCCGCATAGTCTTCCGGATCATCATAATCTGCAGGGTCATTATTCAAAGTGTTATACGTTCTTGTACTTGGCTTTGTTGTGCTCCCTGAAGGTTTTTGTCCGGGTCCACCGCCGGAATATGCACTTGTACTACTGCGATTACCTGTTGTCCCCGGAGCCGAACCGCCTCCTGTTCTTGGGCTATATGTTTGTGGAGAGTTTCCACTAATATCTGGAATACGCCCTATATTAGTATCATGAATAGAACAAAAATTGCTGCCGGGAATCCTTTCGTTATGACACCCGGGTTTGATGCATTTATCTTCCGGATTTTTTCCCGCTGCTCCTGCTACTAAACCGATAATCACGATAAAAAGCAAAAGCAGTAAGATTCCGGTCAAGATATGCATATGATGTTTGTCTTTCATACCATTCACCAGCCACCCCCTCATCTTCAAAAGAGCTTGACACTTCTTTGACGATAAAAATGGTATCGATTTCTCTTAATTGAGTCTGTGATTGCCATCAAATATCCCAGCCAGATCAGTCAGTATTCAGAGCCGGCATGAGCAGAAGGATAGTAGTTGGTGCTCGACAAATGCTGATCTCAATTAACTAATACAAATCGGAAAGGCTTAAATGAAACCGAAAGATCTATCTCTACACCATCAAGTGATATCTTTCCGTCAAGATAGTCATCATAAGTCTTTTTAGCTGAAAGCAACTTATTATATAATTCATCAACTCCAGACAATACACTGTCTGCCACAGAAAGTAATGCCTCTATAACATAATGATATTCTGAGAATGCCGTCACTTTTTCAAACTCAAGTTTCCATCGAATCCATTTTCTATATATCTCCATAAACTCTTGCACAGCAGATATTATCTTATCAACATTCCCTGGCTCTCCTCGAACGCCAACTGCCTCTGCAGCCTTCTTGTTCACTGCATCTGACATTTCTTTAAAATATCCCAAAATGTCCAGCAGTTTATCATGCATAAAGTCCTTAAACTTGGGATCAGAACTAATCATGTCGTGGTCATACTTTACTTTCCACATTACAGGATCTAATTTCCTGAAATCCAAGAGCCATCTGTAATTAAGGATCATCATTTCTATATACAGACGATTTTCCCAATACTCTCCCTTTTCTCTTGCAATATCCTTTACATCTTCCGGATATCCATATAGGAACATTTCTTCTTCTGGATTTCGTAAAGATAATCCTATTTCTGCCATCTTCGCTAAAACTTCGTTCAAACCTGTTCTTCCTAGTCCATTAATATTCCGCATTTCATTATATGATCTCATACAGAGATCGCGTTCTGTGTCTATTCCTGCTCCCTGTAAGTAGTTGTAGCTTTCAGTAGTTAGATTGAGCTTGTATATTGGAGTATTAAGCCTATCATCGCCAATACTCTCATTACCCTCAAGTTGATTATTCTTGGTTCCTGTCTCCGAACCTTCTCTTAATGACAAACCAAGTTCGATTAGTTTTGCTAAAACTTCCTCCAGCGACCTTCGTCCCATATTCATAACCATAGCCATATCCTCGTAGGTTCTGTTGCACAAATCACCAACACAATTAATACCTGCACTCTTTAAATAATTAAACGATCTATTAGATAAGTCCAGTTTTTCAATGGGGGTATCACTGCTAACCGTTCTTTCTTTTATAAATCGAGAAGAAACATCTATACTCAAACTCAAAGCCGCATCACCCTCATCTATCTCAACAGAAGTAAGATCCTGACCTGAAAGCAATCGTAATACGTCAATACTGTCTGCGCCTTCTGAGAGATATTCCTTAAGCATTCTAAATCTGCTTGGATAGCGAAGCTTCCTGATACATTTTGCCTCAATCTGCCTGATCCTTTCACCTGTAAACCCTAACATTTTTCCGACTTCTCTAAGTGAGTGAGTTCTTCCTCCATCTAATCCGTAACGAATAGTAAGTATTGTCTGCTCACGCTCTGTTAATGTTGTCATCACTAAAGCAAATCTCCGCTTCAACATCTCTAAGTTTGACGTTGTTATCTCTACTTTCTGATCTTCCGATATATCATAGTCTCCATCATCTTCTATCTGTGAAAATTCTTCCTCCCTGTCGTTTTCCTCATTCAATGCAGCACGTATTTCATCTACACCCCACTGATCCAGATTCGTAATTTCCATAAGATCTTCATCTGTCATTCCAAAAATATCATCTAAATCTGTATATCCTGCTTCCATAAGACAAGATTTTACGCGTGCCGAAACATTCATATCTGCTATTCTCATCTAATATCCCTCCTGTTATTCTCGGAATGTTCAATGTAAATTACTTTTCTTATATTGGGCTCAAAACAGCCTTTTCTTCATAATCTCCAGCTATCAATCTCAAATTCCTGCTTATACTCGCAAACGTCTTCTTAAGTTCTTCCAAATCCACAACGACATTACCTAATGATTTGATGTAAAAATGTAACTCTTTATCTGTATTGAATGGGTATCTGGAGAAATCCATATTTTTCATTTTCGTATGCTCATCGTTTCCCGAGTCAATATAAGAGTACAGCTCATCGATATAGCTTACCAATTCCTTTGTAAACTCCGTAAATTGCCCTTTTCTAGCAGAATCATTCTCAAATAAATTCACTTGCTTCCTAACAACACTCCATATCTGACGTATATCGTGACCTCCATTATTATCGTGAATATCCTTTCCACAGAGAATATTTAACGCCCAGTTAATCTCTTTTAGATATAGTTCTATCGCATGATTAACGGAAAACAAGATAGGGAAAATCACAACATCTGCTTTTTTATCGTGATTATCCGTCAAGCATGCGTCAATCATTATTATTGCTGCATTTGCGTATCCATCAGCCATCACAGACATGTCCTGTAACAGTTGATGCTGATCCGTTCGCCAATTCAGATACGTTGTTTTGTTAATATCTGTGTTATAATTAAATATTGTGCCCATACTGTTGTCTATGCTCCTTTATCCCCACAGCAGAACTTTTTCATGTTTACGTCATGAAAATAGACCTGTACCATAGAAAACTGATGTCAGTTGGTTACATTTTGGTGCGAATAGAAGCTGATATAGTGTGCGTTTCTCGCCAAGTTATTGCAAATATTCGTCAAGCTCATTTATCAAAACCTCTACGAAGGCCATTTCCATTTGACAGGCATACAGGATAGACGACCCTGACATATAGGAAATTGCAGTTTTATGCTTAATTAATGTCTGTTTTGCGACAATCTAATAAAGCCGATTGTATTCCGTAAGCCCTGCGCCAGCAATATTCCTGCAATTATTTCATAACCTTCTCCATCAGCGACGTATAGCTGTCAACCACATCGTAGACAACATTGCCGTTGGAGATGGCTTTAAAGTGCTCTCTCGCACAATGGATTTTCGACTCTTCAATCAGCCTCAGCTGCATCGAATTCATAGATCCCTTTGTCTCTGCCACAAAGTAAATATGCTTCACGCTGCCTTCATAGAATGCAATCGCCCAGTCCGGATTATAATGACCGACCGGAGTGGAAATATAGAACCCATCCGGAAGTTTTACATATACAGCGACATCCGTGTTGGTATCCAGATCTGTCGCAAAATCGCGCTCATTGGAAGAATCATACACGATATGATCATACAGGTGCTTCTTTGCCTTCATCGCATTGACACCCAGCTTGCCCTTGATCGTCGGATCCGTAAAGATATCCGTACCATACTGCTCATCCAGCACATCGTAAGTAATATGCTCTATGATTGCAGTCGCCTTCTGATCATTGATCAACTGTGCTGCCTTTGTGATGAATTCTTCCGGATTATCCTTGAACTGATTAAACACAAACGGCTGGATCCCCTGAAGGATTGCAATAATCGCCTTACGGGTAAGCCCGGTTTCATCTACCAGCTTACCAATCAGATCGTATTTTACGTTGGAATTGGCCGCCACAGAAACACCATAGCTTCCGGACTCTTCCTTCACAAATGAAGCCCCGGCAATCAAGTCTTCCTTAGATTTGATGGAATCCATCGCTCCAGTCTCTACTTTGAAATAAATCTTTGCAACACGCAGCTTCGAATCCAGCGATGCAATTGACTTCCGGATCAGCTCATCCGTATCGAAATCCACTACATAAACGGACTTGGCATTGATCTTTGACCACAAAGCCTTAAATTCCTTGCTGTTCAGCTTTTCTTCGTCCACCTGCAGCTCAACATTATTGCTGCGGGCATTCTCCGGCTGCATTGCCTTACTGTCATAGATGGAATCAATAATCTCGATAACTCCTGAAGCAATATCCTTTGCTTCTTCTGCTATCTTGATTTCTCCGTTCGCCTTATCTTCATAGTACTTATCAGTAAGCTCTCCCAGCTTATTGATATATCCATTTACAATCAGATCGAAATGGATAGCAGATGCCACATCACTTGTGATCAGGAATTCATTGCCCTGGTCATCCTTAACCAGCTTATCGACAAACAGCTCTCTGGTGACTGCCTTCGGTCTGTCAGCAACAGCCTCTGCCATTTCAGTCTGCAAGCCTTTCGCAAAGGAATCGTAGCTTTCGCTGGCAATAACGGTAAGTACATTCACATTATGAACGTCATTGCCCAGAGCATTGACATCCATACGTTCACCATTCTGGTTGACGCAAAGACGCAGTCCACGACCTACTTCCTGACGCTTACGAACATCGCTGCTGCTCTGCTTCAATGTGCAGATTTGGAAAACATTCGGATTATCCCATCCTTCACGCAGAGCAGAATGTGAGAAGATGAAACGTACCGGGGACTTCTTCGGATCGCGATCCAGAAGCAGTTCTTTATTCTTCATAATCAGCTCGTATGCGCTGACATCATCCGAAGTTGTTTCTTTTCTTCCCACCTTGGAGTTGATCATCTTACCCTTGCCGTCCACAGAGAAGTATCCGGCATGTGTCTTGCTGGCAGGAATAGACTGCAGATATTTGATATAATCATCTTCTCCCAGAGAAAGCTGCATGTTGTTCAGAATATCTTCATACTCTTCCTCAAACATGACAGCATACTTTCCGTTGACCGGCTGGTTTGCTGCATCGTATTCGCGGTAGTTTGCCACTTCATCGATGAAGAATAACGACAGTACCTTGATTCCCTTATAGAACAGCTGACGCTCACGCTGCAGATGTGACAGGATCGTTTCTCTAATTTGGATCCTGCGAAGCTGATCCTCATCGACCGCACCGACAACATCTCCAGCATATATCTTAATGCCGTTAATAAACTCTACAAAATCATCACGGCCATCTATATGGCTTACCACAAAGCCATTCTTATACTCTTCCAGACCATTGGAATAATCATATAAGTTATCGCCCTCCGTAACGATCCTGCTCTTTTTCTTCGGAGCTCCGCTTGCCATCTTCACTTCAAATTGAAGCGTAGCAGTCGGATTGCCTTTCGACAGGTTGATGCTTTCAAGATACAGGTAACTGTCTGTCGCAGTACTTCCGGTCTCCGTAATACCCTTAACAGCGATCTTCTTTACCAACCTCTTGTTGTACGCCTCCATTGCATCCAAACGATAGACCATGTTATAGATACTATCGCTCTTATGCGTAGCCGAATAACGCAGCGTAATCATCGGATTAAACTGCTTCAGATTTTCCTTCGTCTGCTTACCTTCCACAGACTGAGGCTCATCAATGATCAGGATCGGATTCGTCTTTGCAATGATATCAATCGGTCTGCGTGACCGGAACTCATCCAGCTTCATGTATATTCTTCTGGCATCTTTACCTTTAGCATTAAATGCCTGGGAATTGATAATCATTACATTGATGGAACTGTCCGATGCAAAACGGTCGATCTCAGTCAGCTGAGTAGAGTTGTAAATGAAGAATCGAATCTTCTTTCCATACTCTTCGGCAAAATGCTCCTGTGTCATTTCAAATGACTTATACACACCCTCACGAATGGCTATACTCGGAACTACAATGATAAACTTACTCCATCCATAGGCACGGTTAAGCTCATACATCGTCTTGATGTATGTATATGTCTTACCAACTCCCGTCTCCATCTCTATGGTGAGATTGTATCCGTTACTTCTTCCTTCCAACTTATTCGACGGCTGGATTTGATTAATTCGCTGGATTTTCTGCAGATGCTCAAGAATAAGCTGATCGTTAAGTTCCGGAACGATTCTTTGATTGCTCCACCCAGTAAAATCCACATCATCAGTAAGACTCTGCTGAATATACCCGGACCCTCTGTCCATCATATAGGTCGGAGTCAGATAGGGCTGCCCTGCAAAGACATCTACAACAGCCTTTGCTGCATCAGCTTGAAATTTTTGATGTTTAAATTGTATTCTCATCGCTGATGCCCCCTTAGATTACTTTTACTCGTGTATCAGGCGCAATCATCTTAAAGATTTCACCAACATTGATTTTAGAAGGACTTCCGCTAAAACTACTGTCACGAAATACTGCTCGTAACGGTTGGCGCCTTGCTATTTCCTTTATCACAGAATCAGAAATGTTCTCGTCGAAGCACGCAATTAAGTCTCCATCATTATAGGTATGTACCCTATATCCATCAATTTCTTCTGATGTATACGGCATCGAAAGAGGAAGCCCCCATTCAATAAGGCACCCGAACAACAAGTCTAAATCTGTGCGATCAGATTTTACGTTTGATTCCAGCATCGATAGTAAACTTTGAGTATATTCTCCAGCAGAGTAATACACATCAGTCATATTGCTGTCATCCAACTTGAAAACCCTGAATCCAGTGTCTAAATTCTGCGTAGCAATTGGATTTTCTTCCTTTACATGTTCTCCAGAACGGCGAATACGTTCTTCTCCTATGTCGCATATTGTCTTATATCCAGCTTTAAAAGGAACGCTACCTTCTTCACATTTTTCAGGCAATTGGACCAGTATGAATTTCCTGTTTCCGCCATCCTCCGCATTCATCTTCATTAGCGCATGGGCTGTAGTCGCTGAGCCAGAAAAGAAATCCAGAACCAACGAGTTTTGCTTCGTATTTGCAACTTTGAGAGAATCTATAACTGCATACAATGATTTAGGATAGCTAAAAATGCCTTTCCCTATTATTTCTGCAAGAAGATTTGCCCCAAAGGTAGATGAAGAATATTCCGGCTTGTCCCACATCGTATAAGGGTTCATTCCAAGATCTTTCATACGTCCCTTATAATAAACTGTAGGTTTTCCGCTACGATCTTTTCTCACTCCCATTTCATCTTCTTTACACTCATTAACTGTCGCAATTGACCACTTCCAAGTTCTAGTTCTTCCTGATTCATCAATTGGCAGAGTAATTATTTCATCTTCAGCCGGCTGTTCAAGGAGGTCATATTCTCTCTTGGATTCATTCCAATTCATTTTCGGAATTCTGAAGTCAGAGCAATCTTTTTTTACAAAAATTGGATATACCATTTTAGGAGATTCGGAGCTATATTGTGCTCTAAAATTTCTCCATTCAAAAGGCCCGTTCTTATCCTTTTCTCCATATCTTGCCAATTGTTCCTCGCTTCGAGGCAAACGGCCTATTTTTGCCTTTGAATTCCCATAGAACAATCCATACTCATGTGAAATTTGAAAACCTGTCACACTCGATCTTCCCTGCGGATTGTTCTTGATAATAACAACTCCTAAACGGTTTTCTTCTCCAAATACTTCATCCATAATTGCAAGGATTGTCTGTATCTCATTATCATCAATTGTTAATACTATTATGCCTTCTTCAGACAATAGATTCCTCGCCAAAAGCAGACGAGAGTAAATCATGCTGCACCAGTCGCTATGAAACCGACCATTAGAGCGCGAATTTAGTACAAGCCTATTACCAAGTTCATCAACTTCACCACTATCTTCTGCGTATTCATCTTCTGTCTGATAAAAATTGTTTCTGTAGATCAGGTTGTTTCCGGTATTGTAGGGCGGGTCAATATATATAACATCAACTTTCCCTAAATAGCTTTCTTGCAGCAGTTTCAGTACTTCAAGATTGTCTCCCTCAATATAAATGTTCTGTGTTGAATCCCAGTTTTCACTCTTTTCAGGGCAAGGACGCAGTGTCTTACGAATAGGTCTATTTGCCTCAACAATTGCATCCTTTTTACCTACCCAAGTAAACTCATACGCCTCATTTCCTTCGATAACATCCCCTGAAAGCATTTGGCGTAACATATCAAAATTCACAACCTTCTTATAAACCTTTTTCTCTGGAGTACTCTTTTCTTCGTCCAGAGCCTCCGTAATGCAGTTCGGGAATAAGGCTGCAATCTTATCCACGTTTTTTTCTGTCATGTCCACTGACTCCATTCTCATTCTTTCCATTTTAGAGATCCTCCAGTTCCTTTTTTAATTTTTTCAGCTCAGTATTCAGCTGGACTTGTTTGTTTAATTGTTTTTCTTTCCGAACCTTCTGTTGCAATACTGCAATCTGCTTCTGAAGTTCCTGTCGCCGGTTATCGCGCTCAACAGAATCTTTTAAGCTTTCCTGCTTTTCAGCTTGCAAAGCATCACCTGCAATCTGCCGGACATAGTTTTCATAAACCTTATCAACATCCAGGCCATCAATCTTCAACGGAATCGCTTCCTCATCCAGCCAGTCCGTATGGTAATAGGTTCCAACCTTAAAGGCATTGTTACCGGAGGCAGCTGCTTCTTTATATGCCGTCCAAGCCTGATACTTACCATCGTATTCCAGCAGGAAAATGATATGATACGGTATCTCTTTATCAATCTGGCGGAGAACAGATTCATCAAGTTTCGCTTCGTTAAGCTTGACTTCAAAGACCTCTATTTCCGTAACCACTTCACCTGCTGCCAGGTTCATAGTGGTAGCCGCAATCTTATTTCTCCAATAGATTACCTTGATCTGGTTAACAAAGAATCTTTTCAGCGTGGGCGATACCGTCAGGTTCTCATAAAACTTCTGCTTAGGTATTCGCCGGTTGAACTCCGTGCTTTTCGGTAAACCAATCAATCTCAGCACCTCATTTCACAACCAGGAAGCAGATCAGCTCGAAATCATCCAGTCCATTGATCTCAGACATCAGCGCCGAAGTACCACCTGCAGAGAAAAGACTGTCAATATCACTCTCTTCCTTTACGTCAATGATGGAGTTGATGGCATCGGAAAGAAGCTGTGATACTTCCTCCATGTCACGTCCATCATCTGTTTCTTTATTAAACTTCTCGCAGAGCTCCAGTACAGGCTCAGATTTACCACGGCAAAGCAATCGAACTGTATCAAGGAGCTTCTTCGGATTCAGATAATCGCAAACTACCTCTCCATCGATTCCGATATAAACCATATAGAACGGATGGATCCGGTTCTGATTATCAATATTGATATTGTTGTTGATATTCCGTAGAACGAAGATCACGCCTTCCGGGTTTTCTTCTGTCGCCGGCACCACAGCATGCAGTCCTTTTGGCTTCTTTGCCAGATCCTCATGCGTCTTTATGTATTCCAATAAATCCAGGCGAAATTCGTTCAATCCCAGATCCATGATGGATATACCTGTAGACATATCCTCGATATCCACTACTTCGTCCTGCAGCCGTTTCAGCTGCTGCTTTCTGTATTCCAGATCACCCTTCTCTTCCGGATTGATCAGGTCATCATCACCGGTAGAAGTCATGACAGATATCTTCATCCTTGTCTCAACACGGGACTTCAGATTGATATAGTCGTCCAGCGTCATATCCGGCCAGAAGTTCACCAACTGAATATACTGGTTCCTGCTGCCGATACGATCGATACGGCCAAACCTCTGAATAATACGCACTGGATTCCAGTGGATATCGTAGTTCACCAGATAATCGCAATCCTGCAGGTTCTGACCTTCAGAAATACAGTCAGTAGCGATCAGAACATCGATTTCCTTTGTACTTCCCGGCATCAGAACATCCCTGCTCTTTGATATCGGTGAGAAGCAGGTCAGCACATTATTTAGCGTTGCCTTCATTCCTTTTATAGTCGTTCTGCCGTCGATGCTTCCGGTAATGACCGCTGTGTCCAAACCATAATTAGTCTTCATATAACTAGCCACCTGATCATAAAGGTACTCTGCAGTATCAGAGAATGCTGAGAAGATCAGCACCTTCTTGTTCCCTTCATTGATAGGATTCGCCATCTTTTCATCCAGAAGTTTGAAAAGAGTCTGGAGCTTCAGGTCGTGTTCAGGCGTAATATCTGCAACCATAAGGGTAAGAAGTTCCAGAGTATCAGCATCGTGCTGAAGCTCCGCCCTCCAGGTCTTATAGTCCATATCCGCCAGATCTATTTTTACCTTCTTACCGACTGTGAAGAAATCGGTATTGCCGTCTTCCATGTCAAAGTCATTGTCGTTGGCTTCGTACATATCCAGATCCGCTTTACCATACTTTTCAAACTGAGTAATGGCATCAATGGTACCCTGGATCAGATCACGAATCCTTCCAAGCGTCAGGTTGAAGGAATACACGGAACTCTCCAAACGCTTCAAGAGATTGATGCTCATCAAGCGCTGAATACCTTGCTCACGACCTCGCTGCGTCAGGTTATTCCCTTTGTTGTGAGTCAGATCCACATACTTCGACATCTTGCTTGGGAAAATGTAGTTTGATGGCGTGTAGATACATAGAGTCAGCTGCATCAGCTGCTCATAAATCTCGTTGTAATTGATAGCATTGTTGAGATCCGTAAGGCTCGGTCTCTTCGATATCGGTTTCAGTCTCTCAGGGAACTTTCCGATCTCTTCTGTATTGTAATACTTCTCAATGTGTCTTCTGGATCTTGCAATCGTTACGCTGTCCAGAACCTCGAAGAAATCAAAATCCAATGTCCGCAACAGGGCATCCGTCGTTCTGGCTTCTGGTTCCAGCTTGCTCCAGGCATTAAAAGCCTTCTGCGCCTGACGGAATATCTCTTCGATCGGCTTCTTCGTGTCCAGCTGCTCATTGATGAACTCAGAATTGCCCTCATAAGCAAGAGCCAGCTGATTCTTAAGATCTGTGAATCTATTGTTTACTGGCGTTGCAGAAAGCATCAGTACCTTTGTTTTAACTCCGGCACGAATAACCTTATCCATCAATTTCACGTACCGGTTCTCCTGCGTGTTGGCATGTGTACCGGCACCGTTACGGAAGTTATGCGATTCGTCGATCACGACCAGGTCGTAGTTGCCCCAGTTGAGTCGATCCAGATCAAGTCCGTTGGAAACGCCGCCATTACGGGACAGATCCGTATGGAAAAGTACATCATAATTCAACCGATCTGACGCAATCGGATTGTTGACGTAGTTATCCTTGTATGTGTTCCAGTTTTCGGAAAGCTTCTTCGGGCAAAGCACGAGAACCGTCTTGTTCCTGTTCTCGTAATACTTAATAACGGCCAGAGCTGTGAAAGTCTTACCAAGACCAACGCTATCTGCCAGGATGCAACCATTGTACTTTTCCAGCTTATTGATAATGGCAAGAACCGCGTCCCGCTGGAAGTCATACAGCATGCTCCAAATCTTGCTCTGCTTAAAGCCGGTCGCCTCATTCGGAAGCACATCCTCAGAGATGTCATCTATGAATTCACTGAAAACGTTATACAGTGTCATGAAATAGATGAACTCCGGAGAATTCTCATTATATGCAGTGCTGATGTTGGAGATGATCATCTCCGTAACATCCTGCATCTTCTCTTTATCATTCCACAAAGTTTCAAAAAGCTGCATGTACTGGGTAGAGAACGGCGCTTCCAGGCTGTTTACCATGTTATAGCTGTTATTTCCGCGCTCGCATCCGATGTCAACGGTCGTAAAGCCATTGATGGGCATATACGCTGTCTGTTCCACAGGAGAATCCACGGTCATGAATCCGCCCATATTCTCACCGGTAACGTTAGACTTGAATGTCGCCTTCTTCCGGATCCACTCCGCACACTCCCTGGCGATTGCCTTTTGCGTCATTTCATTACGCAGCTTAATCTCAAATTCAGTACCATACAGGCTATTCTCACGACTGAGACGTGGAATGTAGAATTCTCTCTTCTGTTTTTCAGCCTTTTCTTTTATGAAAGTCGGAGACGTGAAAATAAAGCGGAACTCATCCACCTTTTCCAGCTGGTTCTTCAGTTCCTTATATGCATACATGGAGAAGCAGGCCGCCGCGATGGAGACTTTGCTTCTGGGTTTTATCTTCTCTTTTAGGTCATCCCGTACTACCTTGGTGATGTTATCAAATATCTCCACAGGAACTGACCTCCTTCCTTGTCATCGTTTTACTCTGATTTCCATTCAGAACAAATCAGATACGAAGATCGCCTTATACTACTCTTATGCTCTCCTTATGTTCGCATCCTACCCTGCCACATGTCCAATAAAAATGGCTACATCAAATGCCGCCCCGGACTACCCCAGGACGCACTTGATGTCTTATCGCTTAAAAAGATAGCGTATGGGGCTCCTCCCATACGCTATTTTACACTATATGACTTGATTTTTCAGAAATCATTTGAGCTTCGCGGCGAGCTTTGCGATCGGGGCTAGGGTCTTGGTGAGAGAATTGATTGCTTTTACGATATCGTTGTAGCTGCCTGCAGAAGAAGATCGAGATGAAGCACGTTTGGTGACAGCCTTTGATGAGGATGCTTTTTTTGCGGAAGATTGCTTTGACGCAGCGGTTCTTTTAGATGTTGCTTTCTTTGTAGCAGTAGCCTTCTTTGTGGAGGCAGCTTTTGCTGCTGCAGTTCCGGCTTTTCCTACAGGGCGCTTCGCAACGGACTTTGAAGCGGAAGCTTTTGCAGCAGTCTTCTTTGCGGTAGCCTTTGCTGAAGCCTTCGCTGCAGTCTTTCTTCCGGCAGTATTTGTTGTCGCCTTCGCCGTGGTTTTTCTTCCGGCAGTCTTTGTTGAAGCTTTCGCTGCAGTTTTCTTCGCGCCTGTCTTCTTCTCAGCTCCTTTTTTGTCTGACTTTGAAGCGGGAGCTTTTGTCGCTGACTTCTTTGCAGCTGCCTTCTTTCGCCCGGAGGCTTTCTTTTCAGGCGCCATCTGTCCGTTCTCGTTCTTTTCCTCCGGCTTATACTCATCCGGTTTGTTCTCGTCAAATGCTTCCGGTTCCGGCATTTCGGCAGTTATGATCTTTTCTTCATCCATTGGTTTTCCCTTACCCTTTCCCCCAACAATCTGATGTAATCCGTAGCGCAGGTTGTGAAAACCTGTGCCCAAAAGTATTGTAATACGGCTCATACCTTATTGCAACAGAAAACCACAAGATTTAGTGATCACTGTTGAGAGTACCACATTATGATGATATCAACTTCGGCTCAAATTGAGCTGAAGTTGAGCCGTAAGGATAAAATGATGAAGATGATCCCACATCACTGACCGAAACCAACGCAGTAGCAAGGAATCGTGGCAAGCTGAACATGTAAAGCTATTTGGAAAGTGACAATCCCGCTGTGGCAGCCTTCTTCATCTCATTATATGTCATCCCAAGAAACGCTTTAACCCTGTCTTCATTCCAACCCTCTTCAAGCTTCTCGATAAGAAAAGACCTCTCCTCATTTGAAAGATCGCTGTAGTACCTGCTCATCACAACATAGAGATCACCGGAGAGGTCGCGGTCCCGGGGCAGAGTGATCTCTCTGATCCTGCTTTTGTTTTGTCTTGAGACCGCCTTGAAAGCCCTGAGCTTTGATAGCAGTGCAGCGGCGGGATCTGCGTTCAGGTTCATATTTGCGATGTCTTTGTCTGTCAGATTCATTATCTTTGCGCCGGGCGGGATGTCGGATCTTTCAATCACGCTGTGCCTGTCAGTCCTTATGGAAACGGTTTCGTCGGTTTCAGATGTAAGAACTTCGACCGGATGGACATATCCCTTGTCCGGGCTTTTTGAATTCAGCGCCATGGCTTCATTGTAATATCTATTATCCTCCCAGGGCAGCGCCTTTCTGTCGTAGACCGGCCTCTCCTCTTCCGTAAAGATAATGCAGTGCTTCCTGTCCATCCTCTTCACCTGCTGGGGTGTCATCAGCGGCGCTCCTGCCTTGGAGAAATTCGCGTTCCACTGTCTGCCGTGGCGGCCGTCGCCTATCGTGTCGATCGTCATGCTGCCAAGGAGTTCCGAGATATATTTGTGCGTTTCGATCGCGCCTGCACCTGCGCCAAGGAATACAAGGGTTGGGCAATTGTCCATTATCACTTCCCATTTTTCTGTTTTGAAAAGAGCCTTCAGCTGGGCGACTGACTGGAGGATCGGAACCATTGAGATATTCCGGGAACGGATCACGCCCATTATCTTTTCAGTATCGTGGGGACGGGCTCCGGCATAGAATTCATCCATCCAGAAGGTCAGCGGTATCGGCAGCGATCCGCTCCGGTCCTTGAAATCCGTATCCGCCATCCGCGACAGTATCTCAAGTGCCTGGGTGTAGACCATTGACGCGATGAAATTGAAGGAATCGTCCTCGTCATTTACGACTATGAATAATGCTATCTTTCCGGAAAGATTGGGCTTTTCCACACTTCCGCCGACTCCGGTAGCAAATTCGCGAAGGCGGAGCTCATCCTTTGAAAAGATGCGTTTCAGACCCTCTGTCTGACACAGCTTCAGCATCGCGTTTATGATGATCACGATAGAGCGGACGGTCTCTGCGGCGCCTTCCTTCAGCTTCCGGTAATCACGGACTGCGGGATTTTCAGGGCCTTCCTCTTTTTCAAGCCTTCTCATTTTTGTCTCAAGGACAGAAGGCTGCGGCCTCCCCTCCACGCTTTCAGCGGAAAGATCAGGGATCGTTTCTTCATTGAGGAGCGAAAGGACATTGTTGAAATTCCCCTTTCTCCCCTCCTTTTTGCTCACGCACCATTCAAAGTAAAAAACCGATTGAAGATAAAGCCCCGCCCCCTGCCGCCAGAAGGGATCCGACGACATTGAATCCGGCGGCGTGCAGGCGTCCTGGATATTGGCGATCAGCTTGATGAGGTCATTCTCGTTTTCGATATATTCAAACGGGTTGTAGCAGTCAGACCGCCCCTGCTCCTTCAGGTCAAGGACTCTGATCGTGTAGCCGCGGCTTTTGAGAAAAAGTCCGTACTTGTAGGAAAGCTCGCCCTTTACATCAAGGACGATATAATTCTCATTTGCAAGGAGAAGGTTGGGCGTGACTATCGAGGTCGTCTTGTAGGTACCGGAGGATCCGATCACGAGCATATTGTTGTTGGAGGGGCGGCGGTCGCCAACAGTATCGAGGCGGACATTCCTCGACAATATGCGGTTTTTTGCCTCGTCTCTGTTCGCGCGGCGCTTCGTGATCTCATATGGATCCCCCCAATCCTCAGCCCCGTGCTCCATCCCCGACTGCCAGTTCCTGAAGTGGTTTACCATATATGAGGATAATAATATCCAGCCCATCAGCGCTATCCCCATACATTTCGGCGTCATCGGGTTCCATAACCGCCAGGGAAGGAAGCAATTCTCTGTGCAGCCCTTTATTATCAATTCACCAAAATTTCTGATGTCAACATTGTCATAAAGGAAACATGCAGAAAAATAAAACCCCGCCACCTCAAATACGACCAGAAAGATAATGTAGACCGACCAGGGCAGGGTCTTCTTTGTGACCATATCCCCCTTACTCTTCATTTCGGCCTCTTCAGAAGGGCTTCACGAACCTTCTTCATAAAATCAACATCAAACTCCGGCTGTGCGTAGTTCCTGATCGTAGACAGCGGGTCATCAGCCTCCCAGCCTTCAAATATCAGCTGTTTCGCTTCACTTGAAAACTTCGGGTTGTTGAGATAATCCGCAAGGATAATGTCATAGGTCTGCTGCCTCACCACAGGATCGGGCATTGTTTTCCCGCCTTTTCTGAAGCTGAACCGCCCGGGTTCACGGGGCTTTTTGAGCTTTGAAACTGCTTTTTCAAATTCACCAATCAGATCAGTGATTTGAGCTGCGATGGTATGCAGCTCCCTGAAAGGCAGTTCTGATTCAAAAAGGCTTTCTGCCAGCTTTTTTGTGTACCAGGACATTACGGAAGATGCGCTGCTGCTCCCCTCTTTCGGCAGCTCCTCCCACTTATATCCTGAAAGGAAGCATAGAAGATAAGCCTTCGCAAGGGCTCCGTCTTCTGTTCCCCTGATCTGGGACAGATCTTCTTCCGGGAACCCGAAGTCTTCTACGATAGTTTCAAGCATGAGGATTATTTTTTTCTGATCCATCAATTCGTGATCACCCTGCCTTTCAAGTTTTGTGAGCCTTTATACTGTTCTTTTTCTTCAGGATCGATGCCTGAAAGCGCCTTTTTGAAATTGAGATCATCCCGGAAAGGAATGTCGTCGGCGTAGATCAGCTCCCCGCTGTCCTTTATGATATGCAAAAGGAGACGCTTTTCTTCCAAAAGCTCTTTGAGACGGGCTTTGTCCGGAGATAGTGCTGCTTTTTCACTTTGGATCATCTCCTTTACTTCAAGAAGCCTTTTTTCTGCGGCTTCCCTCGATCCGATATCGCGTGAAAGAATGTAATCGCACTGCTTCGTAAGCTCATCGAGACGAAGAAGGTCCTTTCGGACAGCAACCTGCTCCCGCTCCGCAAGGTCAAGGAAATGGAAATTGTCAAGGACATAGCGGCGGCGGAGAAAGCGTATTTGAAAGATTGTGCATTTTCTGCCGGGTTTTTCGAACTGAAGATCCGACATTATTTTTTCTTCTGAAAAGGGAGATGGCGGCGGTGGCATTATTTTTTCATCTTCACGGAGACGGAGGCGGATGTTTTTGATATTGTAGCCGTCTCCAAGCCTGTAGTCACGGTGAGTCCGGTCACGGTCCCGCCGCGACTCTCCGGGGGCAGTGTAGGCTACATATTCACCGTGATCACGGGAATTGCCGATCCTGATCCTGTAGCCCATAGAGCGCATCTTATCAAAGAATTCCTTCTCATTAGAGGAGATGCTGATGGCGAAGTCGATATCACGCCGTATAATCTCTGACCAGGTGAGGCGGCCTTCCTTCACAGCCATATGCTTCGCGTAGTCCTCGCCTACACGGGGACCAGCCTTGTCATATTCAAGAACCGAAAGGCCGTACTTCCTGCAGAGGTCATCCGTGACGGGCTGCATCTTTTTCTCCCAATCGCCGCGATTGTAGCGGAATTTGTAGCTGTCATTCCGGTTCACGGAATTGAAGATAATGTGGATATGCAGGTGGGCGCGGTCGTTGTGGACCGCGAAGGCGTATTCGAAATCATTTCCAAAAAAGCGCTCGCAGAACTCCTGACCGATCTTGTATGCAAGGTCCTTTGTGCCCTCGTGCGGCTTGAAAGAAATCACAACATGATATCCCTGCCGGCCATTCTCCTTGCCGTAGAACCTTTTGGTCTCCATCATCCTGTCATAGCACTCTTTGGGATCAGAGCCGCAGTTGCTCCCGATGAGAAGGCCGTTGTCTGTCTTGTCCTTGTTCATGATATATGAAAGGGCATTTATAAGGTGGGCGGAGCGGGCACCGTGACCGGTGAGGTTTGCTTTGATATTGGTTATTTTTGTGATGGCCATGGGGACTCCTTGGGGGAATTATCGATCGCGCTTGAAAGCTTTTCCTGAAAGAGGGAAAGATAATGGACATTATCTTCGAGGAACCTTTCAAGCGCTGATGTCTCGCCTGTAGCCGAGGCTACCTTCAGCTCGTGATCAAGCTTTGCCTTCATTTCAGAAAAACTTGAGCAGAGGCTTCTCAAAAGCCTGATATCGTAGGTTTCCGTGAAGATCCTCTCTCGAAGATAACGGGATACCGCGCCATTGTCAGAGCCGCAAGTTGCAGCCACATTATTTTTGAATGATTCGTATTCCATCTCGCTCAGGCGGAAATTCACCATCCTGCTTTTCTTTTCGTCTTTTTTCATCTTCTATCTGGACCTTTCTAAAAAGCAATGTTCCTATGACCGGATCCTTGTAAAATTCGAGAAGGACCTTTTTGTCGGTTTCCGGATTGTCCATCTCCGGGAAGATCACCGGGTGAAGCTGCAGCTTTCCGGCCTGCCAACAAAACCAATCCGGCGCGATCAGGTACGGATGCTCGTCCAGGAAACGACGCGTGTAGTAGCCAAACTTCGTCTTGATCTTTGGATCACCGTCGTAGTCGTAGGGGATAAGCTTCTGCTCATCAAAGGCTCTTTTGATGTGAAGCGGGGCTGTGTAGCCGTATTCGTCCCGGTCTCTTGTGATGACATCGAGGAATCGTTTTCTATCTTCAAGACTCCAGGAGGCAGTCGGGAAGAGGGAGGGAAAGGCGGATGTATATACATTCATAGGAGCTGTAGCCGCCTCTCCGGGGCAGACCGGAGATGTAGCCGTCCCTCCTGGACAGTAAGGCCGCAGGAGTTCTATATGCTCTGCGACTACATGAAGGAACTCAGCATTCCCCATTCCGGCTACATTTTCTTCAAAACTCTGGATAATCCTGTAGTCGGCCGTGTCGATCCTGATCGTACTCTGTTCTCTTTTTGCCATATCAATTCCTTTCTGACATTTTTTTGAATACCTGTAGCCGCCTTGTGTTGTCTGCTTTTGAAGCACCTTGTAGTCGCTTTTTCACCCAAACTCCCTTATGACTACATGATCACTGCATTATTTTTGCAAGATACGCATTTTGCTTTACAGCAAAATGATCTTGTCAGGGAGTGCCCTGAGACCCCCGGAGGCATTACAACCAATGAAAAAGCGCACCCGGTAAATCCAGGTGCGCTTAAGAAGCTATATTAAATTAGCATTGGAGTGGGTGTCTTACAAGGGGCAGGTAGGGGCGGAGGGGGTACACTCTTCCTCAACAAACTTGTCACCATAAACCTTGATATTACAAAACTCTTCCACAAAAAATTATATAGTCCCATTTGACTACAGATAATAACAAATAAGGATAATAGTTATACTCATTGATTAGCAGAAAAATGGCATCTTTTACACAGAAACGCCATCTGATGTAGCATATAAACGCTCCCCCCCTTTTTTGGTTGAGAGCATTTAGTATGCTCAGCTTTTATTTTTTTGTCTCTGTAGTTGTTTGATTTCCCTAGGACTCATTTCAGCCAGTTCCTTCAAATGAATAAGAGTTTTTTCTTTTAATTGCATGCGTGCCTTGATGGTTTCATTTTTTTTACTTTCAAACCTATATACGGGCTGGTTTTTGTCATCTCTCACTATTTCAAAAGAGCCATGAGCAAACGCGTTCCTTATGTAATAGTAAATTGACTCCGAATCAGGCATGTCTGACCTTTTATGTATAACTATTAAATCCGGACATTGATCGCTTCCTGTCCGATTGTGTAATAAAGTTTCAGCCGTCATTTCAACGTCAGCATCTGTTTCTATGATTTGATACAGTCCTTGTTTTGCAATAGGTCTTCGAATCTCTGCAAGAATTGTTGAGAGAAGGTTTCCCGTTATCCCATTTCTATGAAATGAACAATCTCTAGCACTGACATCTTTATAGATCATTTTTTTCTTCTTTTTTCCATCTGGCAACGCTCCATCTTTAACATATGATCTATTACTCGCCGGACAATGAAGAACGAAAAAATCGATTGCTTCTATAAGCCAACTACTTTCATAGGAGATTGGGCTATTACAGTTATACCACTTCATTTTTTCTACCTTATAATTAACGCCGGAGAAGGAGCCCGCGGCTTTAGATCCTATATTCCCATTATCTGTTTTTTTCTGATCAGAAGGTTTTATTTTCAAGATCAATCCATAAGGCAGGACGTACGACCACAGATTTTTCGCTCACAAGACAACCTGAACTTGAAACAGAACCACCAGCATATACACATGCTGCAGTAGAAAGACTGTCTCCGGGGGACCGCAGCCACCACTGGCAATTTCCAGAATCACTAGTAAACGCCCCTTGAGAAGCCGCATAAGGAGTTGCAGGGCATTTTCTATCTTCATACAAGTTGAAATAACTGTTCGCTTCCGTGATGCTCAGCAGGAACACTTTATCCGTTGTACTGTTTCCGGCTTTTGTACCAAATGCCGAGTTTGTTTCCGCGATGACGTTTATGGTGGGAATCATCGCCCTCTCTTCTTCTGAGAACGCAGTGCACAAGAATGTATCGTTCAGCCAATTTCGTAAAGAGCAGGTCTCCCATGTGGCGCTCGTCTTTGAAATGTCATATTGTTGACAATCTAGACCATATCTGCTGATAATCAGTAATCTGTTTCCTTCCTTTGCAAGCACCAACCATTCTATCTCCTCTTTTCCATTGGATGTCCGATTGTCCTGATCATATGAACCGAAGAACACATAAGAACCTACTTGTGCTTTAGGCAAAATCTGCTTATGGTATTGCGGTTTGATAGCCTCAAGTTTACTTGCGCTATCCTTGTAATTGAGTCCCTCTAGAAGAAAAAAAGCAGACTCATAATCCCCGGAATCAATCAATGCTAATGCTCTGTTATATTTGACAGTTGGGATGATAACAAATATCAGAGCTATAGCAAATGCTAAGCCTGCAAGGGCTACAGCAGTAATAATGGAGGCAATCTTTTTCCGCTTCTTTTTTGCATTTTCAGCCGCAATACGCTTTTGTTCTTCCCAACGCTCTCGCTCTAATCGATCAGTTTCTTCTTTTGCCTTGATCTCTTTTATCTTTTGTCTGCATGCATCGCTCTGCTCATCCGCATCCTTCCAACCGGAAATGGATTCAAATAGTTTGATAGCACTTTCACAGCCTGCTATACTGCCTTCAATCTGCTCTTTTCGTGCATTTGCGTAAATGACGTCTTTGCGGGATTCTTCGGCTTTTTCAAGACACTGCCTGGCAAGTGTATCGGCATCTTTAAAACCTGAGATCGAATTGAACTTTTCAGCAGCAGCTTTGAATTGCTCTTCTGTATATGCCTCATTCATGGCATTTACGGCATCGTCATAGATACTGATCAGACGGTCATTTTCATTACGCTCATTTATATAATCGATACACTTTTTCAAAGAAGATGTAAGTTTCACATCCCCAAACCTAACAACCTTTTGATAGTTGTTACTGGAGTCAAAAGGCTTTTTGAGGTTGGCAAAGTCTTCCAAGGAATGGCAGCGAAATTCAGCCATAAGCTTGCCAAGATATGCCTTTGCATTTTCAGGATCCTGGTCAAGAACCTTTTCGCAGTACTCATCCGCTTCTTTCCAATTTTTATCTTCCAAAAACATAAATGCCCTCTTCAGGAGAGGAACGACATTCGTGTTGTTGGTGCTGCTGACGACTGTTTCTTTCACTTCAGCTTTTGGCTTGTCCGACCCTGTTATTTTTTTAATTCCCCTAATCAGGTCTTGCATAAAGCCAAGCTTCGACATATCCTGCGCCTGAAGGTGAGAAAACTCCTCGGGCAGATCGTAAGGATCCATATCCCTGTATGCTGGTATCAGGACTTTCTTGCCACCGCTCTGTTTTACAAGGGAAAGGTATCGACTCCACTCGTTCTTGACCCACACAGCATTGAAGTATTCAGCTTTTGTACCAAGAACAACCATGACCCGCGCACTATTAAGTGCAGCGAATATGTATGGCTCATACGCTGTTCCAATCTTATCTTCAAGCGTGATACGGGAAAAGAATACCTTGAAACCCTCCTGCGTAAGCTGATGATAAAGGTCGTTTGCAAGGACAGAATCCTGTGTTCGGCGGCCAGCTGCATCTGTTTCTTTGTAGCAAATAAATACATCAAATGGGTTCTCTTTTTGGGAGATTTCAAGGATTCCTTTTTGTATCTCGTTGATGGCGGTAGCTTCTTCTTCGTATATCGTACGCTGATAACCATCAGCATGTTTCAGCGCGGACTTGTAGTCTTCATCATCAAATATAGATGTGAACTGGGTTCTGTTTACTGTAGGAACTCGCTTATGCGTAGCCGGATCCTCAACATATTCAATGCCATAGCGGCAAAGAACGAGCGACCAATACGCTTCCGCGTCCGTTGGATCCTCGTTCAGTACCTGTTCATACAGAGAGGAAGCCTTATCAAATTCATTATTACGCCGGAAATGATTTGCCCTGTCATAGAGATTTGCCCGGCGCTCATCATCGAGGCGTGGGAGAGTCTGTCTCGTTCCGCAGGAATCACAAACACCTACTGAATCTCCGGGATTGAACTCAATCGTGCCTCCGCACATTTTGCACTTGAAGACTGTCATTATCCTGAATCCCTTTCTACTTCAATTATTTTTTATTGATGATTGCCCTATTGATGCCCATCGCATTGAACAACAATTACTGGATTGTTATCTATACTGAACATAATCCTGTTCTTATTATCAATCCGGATACTGGCAAATCCGTTGAAATGCCAATGTGGTAGCAGACATGGAGAAACAAAATACATCACCAAGAGCGCTGTATCTCTCTCTTGTTTTCCTATCCATCGTAAAGGTGAAGTTTGTCATCTCTTCTGTATTCGAGATCATTGGAGCCATATTCTGAGCGACCTCAGTCCATCAATTATGCAAGGGCTGGTGAAGCCTTTGAAATAAAGCTATTGAAAAAGCAGACGTAAACGATATTAAGGATGACCTCGACAATGATTAAAAGGGCTACAATCTCTCCAGATATAAATTCCATACCAATCAGAAAAATGATCTGAACAATGATCTGAATAATCACTGTAACGAGGATGCGTTTCAGAGTTCCTTTTCCTTCCCGGTTCCAGCCAAGATTGTCAAGCCCTTTTATTTCAAGGGCATCACAGGTAATAATAATGGTCATTATGATAACTATAAGATCAAGCGCGGTTGACGCAATCTTCAATATATAAAAAAGAAGGAAAAGCATCCCATAAATCGAAATCGATGCGTAATCCATAGACGTAGATGTGATAATATTGGCAAGGATTTGATTCCTCATGTATAAAACAAAATATCCAAAGATGAGGCCGCCAATGGAGCTCAATGCGAAAATAAGAACTGTCTTAAACCTTGAGTCATCCTTTGAAGCCTTTCCAAGTCCCATCAGAATGAAGATAAGCCCTATAAAAAGAAGAGCCAGACTTACAAAAAGGAAGAACCAAATTGGTAATAAAAAAAATAATGATGTTCCGATAATTCCGATAAGTGTCATGATCTTGCTGATGAGGATCAGATGAAGCCCCTTTGATAAGTTCTTTGTTTCCTTTTTTTTCGGCATCTGAGACGGCCTAATTAATAAGTTCTCCTTTCCTATTTTTTTCAAAATCTGAAGCTGCCTCCAAGAAATACTCCCTGTTTCCATATTTTCCCAAAATCTCCTCTCTTAAATATACAAACATAAGCCACACAGGGGTCGGTTTCCTGTGCGACCGCACCGGTTTTCAGACTCCTCTGCCTCTTCCTACTCGAGAGAATAAACAGCAACCTTATTCCCATCATACTCCCCCTTAACGACCCCTTCCTTGTTGAGCTCAACGAGCAGGGTGGCTACCTTGTTTTCTGAAATTACCTTTTTCTCTGTTGCGGGTACCTGCATTCCGCCACTGACCTCCGCGGCAGTTAAATGAATGGACGGAGAGAGTATCCATTCAGTAACATTCGCGATCTCACTGGCGCTCATCGGTTCATTATTAAGAATATCAAGAATCAGCGACTTATTAACTTCTCTTTCCATATCCGGGGCATTATGATAGATTTTGCATGCCTCTTCATATGTATATTTAGTGTTTGAGCTTTGATGTGCTTTATTTAGCAGGGTTTTCAGAGCCGATTCACTGATCAAGTTCTCTATGAGCGATTCCTCTACTTTGTACTTTAACCCATCAAGATCAAGTTCACCGCCATCCTGTTTGAAATAATCCCTTAATAATCGAGCTGTTTTTTCATTCCGTTCGTTCAGTCTTTGTTTCTCAATATATAAGTCATTATATTCTTTACTAAGCCGTTTTCGTGATCTCTGACCGAATAAGCGCAATACAAAACTTTTTTCATAGCGCTCGTTAATATCTAATCTGGTGTTCACCTCTTTCAACTCGTCGCGTAACTGAGAGTACTCGAGACAGCCATCCCGTACTCGAAGAAGGGCGTCTATATTTTTTTGAGACGCTGAGAGTGCCTTTTCTTTGCCTCCCATTATTAATGCAGCCGCAATTTTAGGCCCCTGTCTTTTTGCCTGTTCATGACGCTCTTTGACCTGGTTATTATACCCTGTAAGTACTCCCGCCAGCTTTCCACCGCCAAAGCGTATCGCTTTCTGGTAATTACGGTTGTTGTCAAAAGGCTCCCCGCATTTGGCGAGATCCTCATGATGCCGGACTCTTAACTCCGTCATCAGCTTCCCCAGGTAAGCTAGTGGGTTTTCAGGATCCTGGTTAAGAACCTGCTCACAATAATCGTCAGCTCTGTCCCACTCCCCTTCATCCAAAAACATAAATACGCGTTTCAAAAGCGGCTCCGTATTTACTTTATTTCCGGAAGCGGCCGCTTCCTTCATCGTCGCCTTCGGTTCATCTGTTCTGGTTATCTTTTCAATCCCCCGGATCAGATCCTGCATGAAGCCGAGCTTACTCATATCCTGCGCCTGCAGGTGCGAAAACTCCTCCGGCAGATCGTAGGGATCCATATCCTTGTACGCTGGAATCAGAACCTTTTTCCCACCGCTCTGTTTAACTAGCGACAGATAACGGCTCCATTCGTTCTTGACCCATACCGCGTTAAAATGCTCTGGTTTCGTACCAAGGACGACCATAACCCTTGCACTGTTGAGTGCTGCAAAGATATAGGGCTCGTAGGCGGTACCGAGTTTATCCTCAAGCGTTATACGAGAGAAGAAAACCTTGAACCCCTCCTGAGTAAGCTGATGATAGAGATCGGTTGCAAGAACGCTGTCCTGCGTACGCCGTCCGTTGTTGTCGGTCTCCTTATAACAGATGAATATATCGAATGGCTCTTCTTTTTGGGAGATTGCGAGAATGCCCTTTTGAATCTCATTGATCGCAGCGGCTTCTTCTTCATACAAAGATCGTTGATAGCTGTCAGCGTATTGGATGGCAGATTTATAATTATCGTCGTCGAAGATAGACGTGAATTGCGTACGATTGACCGTTGGAACACGTTTGTTCGTCGCGGGGTCTTCCACATATTCAATTCCGTACTGACAGAGCACGAGCGACCAGTACGCTTCAGCGTCGGTCGTGTCCTCGTTCAATATCTGCTCGTACAGACTGGCGGCCTTGTCGAATTCATTGACCCTCCGGAAATGATTAGCGCGGTCATAGAGATTTGCCCGCCTGTCGTCATCCAAACGAGGCAAAGTCTGCTTCGTGCCGCATGAATCGCAGACGCCGATAGTCGCGCCGGGCTCAAATTCTATTGTGCCGCCGCACATTTTACACTTGAATATAGCCATTACCGTAATAACTCCTTACTATGTTTGAATTCTTTGTCGAGAAAATCTTCGCCCACTTAGTTTATAGCCTTCGACGCAGTGGATGATTCAAGTATTGAAGATTTAAGATCCAAAATCTATCCACATAGCGGGACGAACACCGCCATTGTTGCGGTTGACAGAGTCGCCGCTGTCGTAGACGGAGCCGTCGATGACGACACCTACAGCGCCCTTAGAATAATTGCCGGGCGACCGCAGCCACCACCAGCAGGTGCCTTTGCCATCAACTGAATATATGTCATCTGGATATACTCCTTGCGCTATAGCATAATCAGTCGGCGCACACTTCCTTGCCTCACCAGAACTGAAGTATTTGTTTACCTCCGGTATGCTCAGAAGGAAAACTTTGTCTGTAGTGTTGTTGCCTGGTGGAGTGTCATAATTCGGGTTTTTATCCGCTGTTACGGTTGTTGTTTGAATCATGTTCTGTTCGTCTGAACTGAATGCATTGCTGATAAATGTTCCGTTCAGCCATTTACTCAAAGAACAAGTTTCCCATGTTACATCTGTGTGTGAAGTGTTGTAAGGCTGACAGTCAAGAGCATATCTGCTGATCACAAGGAGTTTGTTGTCCTCTTTTGCGAGGACAAGCCACTCTATATCTTCATTGCCGTTTGATGTGTTGTTATCCTGCTCATACGATCCAAAGAAAACATAGGAGCCAACATCTCCTTTTGAGAGAAGAACTTTCTCGTATTCTGGTTTAATTCTGGCCATTTGCTCGGAACTGTCCTTGTAATCCAACCCATCCAACAGCATATATGCGCCTTCGTAATCCCCGCTGCCGATGAGGGAGACGGCGCGTTCATACTTGTTCGAAGTAATCGCGTCGCTGTTGCCAATCTCCTCCAGAAGCGCGTATGCCGCTTCGTAATCCCCACTGTCAATGAGGGAGATGGCGTGGTCATATTTGCTTGATGCGATTGCATCATTGTTTCCAAGTTCCTCTAAGATTGCATACGCCGCCTCATAATCGCCAGAGTCAATTAATCCCATTGCCTTATTCAGTTTTTGCTTCGGGATGATGACGGTAATCAGAAGCACGACGAAAGCAATGCATGCGACTCCAATTGACGTAGTAATCGCAATGATCTTTTTTCGCTTCTTCGCTGCGATACGACGTTCTTCGGCTTTGCGAGCCGCTTCCAACCTATCTGCTTCTTCTTTTGCCTTTATTTCTTCGATCTTTCTCCGACAAGCGTTGATCTGTTCGTCCGCGTCTTTCCAGCCGGAGATCGTCTGAAACGTCTTGATGGCCGATTCATAGCTTTCTGCGCTTTCTCCGGTCATCTGAGATCTGGCAGAAGCATAAACAGCATCCTTGCGGCAAACCTCGGCTTTATCAAGGCACTGCTCTGCAAGCGTATCAGCGTCTTTGAAACCGGGCATTATCTTGAATATTTCTGCCGCATCTTTGAATTCTGACTCGCTGTTTGACGCGTTCATAGCTTTGACAGCGCCGTTGTAAATGGTATAGGCAATATAGACTCGCATTTCGTCGCCACCAGGGCGGGTCGCAGGAATCTCATTCAAAACAGATGAAATATCCGCATTCTGTATTGCACGCGATATTTCATCATTTCTCTTCTTTAAACTCTTTAATATGATTTTTTCTTCTTTTCCTTTTTCTTTAAGTAAATTTATCTCGTTATTAATCTTATCAGAGATTTCAATTGCCTGCTGTTTTTCTCTCTCTTGCCTTAATTTACTTAATTCAGGCTGCACTTCAGCATCAATGCTTTTTATCTTCTCCTCCAATTTTATTATTATATTTTTGAGCTTTTCCTGTTCGCTCTCCAATATCTGTTTTTCTTCTTGATGTTCACTCCAAAATGCTTCCTTTTTCCTCTCTTCTCCTGCAACTACGATATCATGTCTCGATGATTCAATTTGATCCGTCAACAACTTTCGAGTTTTAGTCTCCAGATTACATCCGGTCGAAAAACTATCTATATCCTTCTTCATACTATCTAGATATCTTTCAACACCATCCATCCCCTTATCGAATGCTTTTAACATAACATCAGTGAGTGTTGAGAAGGTTATCAGGACCATTTTCGTCCCAGATTCCGCCACTTTTACTGCACGGTCAAATCTTGCTTTTTCTATTTCCCCACTTTCTCTTAGGTAGTCTGGATCTAAATCCCAAACTTTACCCTGTAATCTTGCAAGTTCTTTTCTGAAGCTTTCTGTAGCCTCATTCCCATGATTATAAAACATAAGATAGCACGCAGTAGAAAGCTTGGTAAACTCTGAATATGCCATTACCCAGTCATCATAAACACCATCGTATTTTTCACCATTTTTTATGGCCGCACTTATCCCCACTGCTGTCATCTGGATGTTACAATTTGCTATACTCGAATGCCATCCCTGGCATATTGATGAAAAAGCAAGTGCATGAAAATTATTTGGTGAAATCTTAAGGATCTCCATATATTGTCTATAAGCTTCATCATGATTTCCTAAGCCAAAGACAGTATCAGCGCTCTCTAATAGTGGTTTGATCTTTTCCGATTCATCAATCTTAACAGTACCTACAACTTCTACGGTACCCTCAATCATCATCTTCTTGGCTTCTTCAACTGTATACTTCACTCCGCAAGATTGACATACAAACACTCCATCCTGCTTAACAAGATCTGTCCCCCCACACATCTCGCATACTAATTTCTTCATTTTTAAACCTCTCCAATAATCTTTTTCATGAACTCAGAACATGTTCCGTTAGTGAATAATCATCAGTCTTGGCATTAATTATTGAGTTTTCTTTTTTACCTGTGTTTTGCGTTGCTTTTCATTTTGACGCTTTACATTTCTTATTTCTGTCACCGACAAGAATCACGATTTCGTCTGCAATTTCTTTTACTTTCATAGTGTCATCAGCACCAACCGCGGAGGCGAGTTCGTCCATTTTCACCGTGATTTTTGCTTCGATAACAGAAAGGGCGTCATTGGACATCGGATCGGAATAACGGATAGCTTCGAACACCTTTTTGCATTCCGCTTTTACGGCGTCGCTCTTGGCGCGAGCAAGCAGCCCTTCCGCATCAACGGTCAGATTTTTGATAAACGACGTCTGTTCTTTTACTTTTTCGTCGATATTGCTGACCGTTTCCGCCGCCCAAACCGCTTTAATAACCATAATAGCGTTGAAAACGAGAATAAGTATACAAACGATAGTCGCTATCCATGCCGGACAATTCGGGATAAGCATCAGCACGCAACCGGCAGCGATCATAGCGATAAGCGCCGACCAACTGACCGTGATCAGCGGCAGATTATAATACATCTTCCTTAGGTTTTCTGCTTTGAATGCAAAATAAGCGCATAGGAGATTGCCAATAAAGGCGACAAGAATGAACGCCCACACGATCCAGAAGCGAGCATCGTAGTTTATAACGTATCCGGGAATGAGCGGACGCACAAGGAATACAACGGCGTTAAATGCCACAAGCAATATAACCCATATCAGAGCATAAAATTTGAAATTCTTTTTCATGATTTCTTTCCTCCGTAATTACAGAATATCTGAAAGCAGTTTTTCTTTCATCTGCGCAAATTCCTCTTCAGTAATGATTCCCGACTCTTTCATAACTGTCAACTTTTCGACTTTAGCTTTAAAAGCCACCATATCTTCAGCCGGTTGAGCTGTCTGCGAAGGTTGTTCAGGTTGTGTCGGCTGAGAAGCGGCGTTCATCGCATTATTCACGGCTCCGCCAACTACGCCACCAACAGCACCGCCAACACCTGCCATTGTTCCGAGCCCGACACCCATGTTTGTAAACTGCCCGACGGCTTCGTTCTGGGCAACCTTTTCCGCAACGTCGAAGCCACGCTCCTGTGCGTAAGTGTATCCTTCCTGTGCACGCTTAGTCGCCTGCGCCTGGGAATCTATAACAACCTTCTGCGCTTCGGTCTGCGCATATATGATATCAGTCTGCTGGCGGAGTTTCGCCTCAGCGATATCCGCGTACTGACGGAAATGCAGTTCCTTGAATTTCTCGTACTGACGATCGCCGTCCGGCTTTACGATATTGGTAACGAAAAACCTCTCGAGCGCAATGCCGTAGTCGGCGAAATCAGAAATCAGCAGTTTATGTATGTTTTCTGAGAACGCTGTGAGGTTCTCATCGATCTCGAAAATATTGATCGCATTCGCTTTAATAACCTGCGCGATATAGGTCTTTACGCGGGTCATTAGGAACGCACGGAAGAATGAAACGAGTTTCTCCTGTCCGAGATAATTCTCAGTACCAACGAGCTTCAGCAATAATTTCCTGCTGTCTTCTGCTCGAAGTGACATTTCACCGGACGCGCCGATTGCAAGCGGAAAACCGTACTGCGGGTCTATGTACTGCACTTTGCTGTCCGTACCCCATTTGATGGACATTTGCTCGGTCTTATTGATGAAGTAAACCTCGCAATGGAAAGGCGTGGTATCGCCGGTCGCGCGGTTAAGTAATTTCCCGATTTTCGGGATATTCTGAGTTTCAAGCGTATAACGCCCGGCGCCAAACATATCTAGCGCCTGACCGTTCATAAAGAAGATCGCTTCCTGCGATTCGTGAACGATAAGTTGAGTGAGACTGTTAAAATCCTCGCTCGGATGCTTCCAGATGAAGGTACTGTTGTCGCCTTCGTATTTAAGAACTTCGCATATCTGTGCCATTTGACTGCCTCCTATTTTCTACATCGTAGTGTCTGTCTTTACTTACTTCTCGACTTTTAAATTTAGCTCTTTCATCTTGTCTGTATATATTTGCTTTATTTTCTTGAAAATTGGTCTATCCGAAAATGAAAACTTTGCCTTCTGATATGCCTGCTGAAGTTTTACTACCCAAGCATCACTTATACTACTTTCATATTCCTTAGACCTATTCTTCGAGTTATTCCCTTGTCCTGGAACCCCTATCACTTTTACTGGAAGCTCGATCATTTTTACTGTAAGCCCTATTAAGCCTCCTGGGCGTCCTATTTTACTTGCCAACGAAACCTTTGATAGTTTTACGTTTATGTTTCCCGCTGCCAACATTGTAAATTCCGCAATTTCTTCAATTGTATTCGGAATAGGAAAGTTCTTAATAACCGTCACCTTTTTTCTTACGATGGATTCATCATCTAAGTCTTTTGCCATCAGGTTGCCCAATGCTGTTCTTTTCGTTCGAGAATCTTCTATCGCCAGTAACTGATCTTGAAGACGCTGAACAGACGAACTTCCTGATCTGCCACTTAACTCCATTCCACAGGATGGACAAACAACATCCTCATATCCTATTAATTCACCGCAATTAGGACATTTCACAACTTTTCCAGCAAATTCCTGTCGCCTTGTCTCACTATTACCGTATGTATTAGTCGGAATTTGTTGCATTTGTGGATTGCCTTGAATCGGTGGCATCTGTGGGTAAGGCTGATTCGGCTGCATCTGAGGGTAGCCCTGGGGCTGTGCTGGTTGCATCGCCGGATTGGCTTGGACCGGCTGTATCTGGGGAGGTGGAGGCGGCGTCTGACCAGCCGAACCATTTACAGGAGTACCGCATCTAGGGCAGAATCTCGTGCCTGGGGGCAGTTGTGTTCCACAGTTAATGCAAAACCCTCCTTCAGGTAGTTGTTGATTCGGTTGCGATTGAGCAGGAATCTGAACCGCTTGTTTCGACGCCGCCTTTTCAGCCTGCTTTTCGGCATTATTTTTCTTTTTAGAATCTGCCGCGGTTTTTGCTTTCGAAGACACCGATTCCCTAAATGATCCCGCCATCTCCTTAAAACTTGCAGCAAGTCCCGATAGCCCTAAAAAATCGTCTTCCTTTTGAGCCTCTTGTTCCTGAGATGTTTCTTCCTGATAAGGCGGTTCTTTTCCTAAAAGGCGATTAATCTCATTTGCCCATTTAGCAGAAATTATCTCTTCATCATCATCAAAAAAATACTTCTCTACACCGCTCACAAACTGAATCTGAAGTGCAAAAGTGAAGGGATCTAATTCCTCCCGGGTTGCCATAACCTTCCCATTTATTACTTTAATACTGGAAAGCGGAACTTTCTGCACTTCTTCAATGATGACAGGCTTTGAGAAAACACCACCTGTTTTCTCGCTATGCGAAGTAACATATACTATATTTTTGTTCGTGAGGTGCATCTCAGCGATTCTTTCCCTGTTCTCATTGCCAATGCAACCGACTTGGTAAGCTGTAATAAGTATGCCCTCATCCAAATCAAGCTTTAGATCAGCCATTTTCTGCTCCTTCATTTACTACCGGCACAGGCGGAGGCGTGATTGCAACCAAATGCAGAACCTCGCTGACATTTTCTGCAGGTTCCCACTGATTCATTCCGGGTTTCCAAATATAAGTCTCTTTTACTATTCTCTTCTCTGAGATAAGTCTGGATAATTCTGTTAATGAATATGGACCCGCCTGCTTTCCGTCAATGACCGCAAAGTATATACTATCCGTATTCGTCGGTATTGCCTTGCCTGTACCCGGAACCTGCATTTGGTTGAGCGACTGATTCATAGACGCTACCATCTGATTAGCGATAGCCATACTCATCCCAAACTCAACAAGCTTATCCATTGAATAAAAATCAGTATTCATATGCTAACCTCCTACGCCTGTGGCGGTGTCGAGGGTGCAGGAGGTACGGGAGGTGTGGGAGGTGCGGGAGGTACTGGAGGCACGGGGGGCACCCCAAAGCCGAAGATCGACTGAAGTTCCTGAACATTTCCTGCCGTAATCCAATCGCTCATTCCTTGCTTCCAGACAAGATTATCTTTTGTCAATGTTCCCTCGGAAACCATTTTAGACAAAGTTCCCATATCAAACGGTCCGGCAGCTTGTCCGTTCTGAACAACATAGTACGATACTAAGTTGGGAATAGGAGGAGGTGTCATCGCCTGTTGAGGTTGCATCCCCGATTGTGGGCTATTCATCCCCTGCATCATACCATTCATCATTCCAGCCATATTCTGACCTATTGCTCCCCCCATTGCCATCCCGGTCATCATAGCGGCAGGATTCATACCACCGCCACTAGACATTTCAGTGGCTCCATTCATGCCCATCTGTCCTAATGCCTCTGCTCCTGCAATACCAACAGCGGCTTGTTGTTCAAGCTGATAAGCGGCAAAGTTTGCCGATTGAGTCTGTTTTCTCTGGGCATACTGCGCTTCTTCCCTCTGGATACGCATCGTCTCTTCCAAGTTCTCGGCATTGATTCTCTGCATATCCTGCATATTCTTGATGTTGACCTCTGTCTGTGCCTTAACAGTAGCCACGGTCAGGTCCTGGGTAACGGCTTTGAGCTGCCTATATCCTTCGCTTGTTTTGTCGATCTCTATGGCATTAATATCGATAGCTGTTATATTGACGCCAAAATCACGTTCAAACCGATCCCTAACATTTGCTTCAACAGCTTCGTTGATTGCTCCAATAGCACGTTCTATCTGCACAACAGGAATATTTGCTTCTGCCGGAACATTTGTGACGATGTTTTTAACGTAACGAGCCATCGCATCTCTTATTTGCACCTGGAAAGCATCCAGGTCAAAGTTTGCAAGACGGTGCAACTTTATAAACTCATGATAGTCAGCAATGTTAAACGTCAGTTTTCCGCGCACTGCTGTCGGAACCCCAAAATCCAGATACCGTGGATCATAAAGGTCAAAAAACGGGACAGCGAATGGAATCTGGATAACCCTGGCAAGATTGATAAAGTATACTTCTGCTTGAAAAGGTGTTCCTCCTTGGTATGCAAGCCCAATAATACTTGCAAGAACGGGGAGATTCTCTGTTTTTAGGATCGCATCAAATGGTCCCTCAACAAAATCTTGAACTATACCATTCCTTTGATTATATACAAAGACCGCAACTTCTCCATCTTTTACACGAAGTGAAGAGCCCCAGCGGATTGCGTTCTCCCTATTGTTGTTTCCTGCCCGTGATCCCACGGGATGCCATTTCCAAATCAGGTATGATGGTTCATCACAGCGAATTTCATCCATAAAGCCACCAGCCTTGGGTTTCCCAAATAATGCCATAATTATTCCCCTTTCTGAATGTCGCTTGTACTAATCGAATCAGCTATTTGTTATTTTAAAGAAGTGCGGTTAATGTCATCCGTTTCTTCTTTTACTGAATCGTTCCTACTCCTGTTAATGTCATCATTCTTTTTATCTGATTCAGATGAACGTTCAAGATGTACGCCGTTCTTTTCAGCTTCTTTGATTATTTCGTCAATTAGCACTTCCCGTTTGACATCCCATTGTCTTTCAATTTCGTCTTCATCTCCGAGACTGTAAACTAAACCTTCTGCATTTATTAATGCCTTTTTATATTCGCGGTCTTTTAAAGCATCCCTTGCTGCTTTTTCAATAGATTCAAGACGAGCCACCTCTTTACCGGATGAAGGTACAAGATGCATCCCGTGCTTTTCGGCCTCGGCGATTATTTCATCCACGAGCAGCCTTCTCTTAATATCCCACTTTCTTTTATCGACGTTAATCACGTAATCGTAAACTAATGATTCTGCATTTAGTAAGGCTTTCTTGTATTCCCCGTTTTCTAATGCCTCGACTGCAACTTTTTCAATCGATTCAAGTCGAGCCGTTTCTTTTGCATTATATACGACTTGGATCATCATTACCCCTATTACCATAGCGATGCATATTGCGGGAACCAATGCAAACATTGCAATCCATTTTACAACGCTTTTTTTCTTTGCTTTACCTATATCCGCATTACATTTTTTATAAAGACTTTCTATCTGAAGAAAATCTTTCTCATTCCCATAAGTCCGTTTTGCTTTTTCATAAACCTGCTTGATTTTAGATATCCAAGCATCATTTATAGCCCGTTCACTTTTTGAAATAGTATGGGTCGAGTCATAAGAACGATAATTAACATTGGAGGTTGCCAGAATCATAAATTCCAGCATATCTTCCTTTGTGTTCGGAACTAAAAAACTCTGAATCAAGCTTATTTTCTGTTCATCTGTTTTCGATATATAATCAAACCCATTTGGCGGTTCATATCCACGGCGAGATTCTATAGCTTCCAACTTCAATGCAAACTCACGAACAGCACTTGTAGGCATTGTCCCGCGAAGTTCAAGCCCACATGTGGGACAATTTCGAACGAAGGAATTCAGAATTTGCCCACAATTCGGACATTTATATATCCCCCCATAAAACGATTGCTGCCTATTACCATTAAACGCACCATTATTAAAAACTACCGGTGCGCCACATCTCTGGCAAAATCTTGCACCATTAGCTAACTGAATCCCACAATTATTGCAAAATGCCATACCGCATATATATCCTTCCTTTTTCTTTTTAATATAGCTACTTTACCCTATAAGAATTTTTTATATATGCATTCCCGTCATTTTTGATCAATATTACACTCTCTTCAGATTGCGCTTGAAGAAGTTTGTTGACACTCTTCTGAAGTTCTGACTCTTCACCAAGATTCAAAGAATCAATTATTTTTCCCAGCTTTTCCAGGTCAGGTGTCTTGTTTGCGTTTTCAAAAGGCAGAGGACGATAACCATCGACCTTCCCCTTTAAATTACTGAAACTCGTTAATATCCTTCTGTCACATTTCTTGAGGTACTGGTGGACATCTTCCTTGAGCCGTGAGATATAATCATCGTCAAGGTTCTGTGCATAGAAACATTCAAGTATCCCGCTCATAACATAAAGCTGTTCTGCAAGTTCCAGACTTTCTTTCGATTGTAAAGATTTATCCACTATTTGGGAAATGTCCCAATAGTTGCCAGTTTTCTGATTCGCTTTATTATCAAGGTCAGAGATAAAAAATTCTATATCCTTCAATGCAACCTTTCTTGATTCCTGAAGACTGACAATGATTGCTTTTCGTTGTTCATCATGAGACATTATGGAAACATAATTCTGGTAAGCATGTGTCACAAATGTCATCTCAGATATAAGCTCTGCCTTTTTGTCTCCATACAGGAATTCAAGAATTTCATCCAGTTTCATGTTCATTTTCTGCATCTGATTGTTTATCTGCGATAAAAAATATTGCCCGGTAACAGCCGACATCAAAGTGAAAGCCTTAAGAAGCAGTGCTTGAATCTCCATTGGATAAAATGAGGCAGAACCCACGAACTTGTTATTCTCTCTGATCATGGAGCCAAAGCCGCCCTGATGAAGTGCTGTCAAGGTATGAGGAAGTCCTTTGGGGAATTTCACATAATATGCAGATGCAAGACTACCGGTAAGCTTCATCTCCGCAAATCCACGAATTGCACTGTTGAGCTGAGACATTTGGAATTGGTTAAGCGAAAGCTTCGAAAAAAGATTTGAATCATTATAATTCACATCATCTGCTAGCCTTATTTCAAATTCAGCATTCTTTTGCAATTCACAAATTATATCATTCATTAATGCTTGATCTTCTGAATCCATCAATTTATCGCTCCTTCTCGCAATCTTTATCTATAATACTTCCATCAACGAAAACAAAAAACCCGCAAACCACCTGCTCATCGCAGGTGGATCACGGGATCAACGTAGTTCTGATATTTATTTCGTTTACAAAGAAAATGCCTTCCTGCCCCGTTTGAGGCCGCGCTTCAGGAAACTATCGTTCCAAAATCCCCCCGCCAAACGAAGACATTATAGCACTCCTTCTTGAAACTTACACCATCATTTTATGTTTCCTTCCCCAGCGCCGGAAGTTTGACAGTTTGATCAGCGCTAATTGAATCATAAAGTAGTCTCAATCCCTTGTAAAGGCTGGATTCCCAGTCTTATTTTTTTGTCAAATTTTATAAAACTTTATGTGGCTATTTGTAGCTATGTATGTTATAATATGACTTGGAGGTTGAGCCTATGAAATTAACAATTTCGAAATCAAAGAATTCTGCAAACTTTTATGTACAAAAAAGCATCCGCAAAAAAGGCGGTGGGACAACATCTGTCACCATTGAAAAAATTGGTAATCTTGAAGAGGTCCGTGCTAAGGCCGGTGGAAAAGATCCTTATGTTTGGGCCCAGGAATATGTTGATGAGCTTAATCGCAGGGAATACG
>Ga0310695_10002024_pt1 | contig 44453 bp, 45 predicted proteins | sample RumenRJG_04DNA_FD_203882 | JGI IMG/M metagenome (GOLD analysis project Ga0310695, IMG submission 203882) | Bovine rumen microbial communities from Lethbridge, Alberta, Canada - RJG_04 (v2) (version 2) | ecosystem: Host-associated > Mammals > Digestive system > Stomach > Rumen | place: Canada... | reverse complement strand
TAGATGAAGCCCTTGTAATATTTCTTCTCGGTCTCCTCGGGATTGTTGTAATACGTGTAAGGCGACTTTGCCGGTGAGCCGATGATCACCTCGCCGGTCTCCTTGCCGTCGGTGGCCACCACGTCGTCGGGCTCGGCTCGGTGGTCCTCATAGATTTTCACCACGCGCACGTCATCATCCACCATCGAGGCGCCGGCCGTGCCAGCGTGCTCGGGCAGGTCAAACGGGCGGAGGAACGTGTTCCACAGCGTCTCGGTAGTGCCATAGCCGTTATAAATGTTGGGGGTCAGCACGCGCTGGTAGCGCAGGCAGGCGCCGCGCTCCAGCGGCGAGCCCATGGTGATGATGCCCGTCAGCGTGGAGAGGTCGTAAGCCTTCTGCTCCTGGGCGTCGGCCAGTTCCTCGAGCACCGTGGGCACGCCGATGACGAATGTGATCTTGTAGCGGGAGATGTACTGCAGCGTCGTCTCGGCGTCGAACTTGTCCATCACCACCAGGCAGGCTCCGGCGTAGAACGTCGGACACGGGCCGCCGCAATGCACGCCGCCGCGGTGGAACCACGGCGTGGTGTTCATCGTCACGTCCCTGAAGTTCATCGGGAAATGAATCATGATGTCGTGGGCCGACAGCACCTCGTTGATGCTGGTCAATGGCACGCCCTTGGGGTGGCCGGTCGTGCCCGACGTATAGAGGCGCGTGGTCTCGTCATAGATATTGTTCTCGCCCTCCACCTCAGGCTCGGTGTCGTCGCAGTCGCGCACATAGTCGGCATATGAGGTCACATCCTTGTCCGTCGTGCCGTCGGCCACAAGGATGCGCCTGGGCTTGCATCCGGCTATCCTGACGGCCTCAAGCACGCCGTCCTTGCGCTTGCTGTCGCAGAGGATGACCATCGGCCGGGAGTCGCGGATGTTCTGGGCCAGCTCGCCCGGACTGAGGCGGAAGCCCACGGGGCTCATCACGCCGTGCAGCTTCTGCGGGGCTACGTAGGCGAAGGCGAACTCGGGGCAGTTGGTGGTCTGCACCATGATGACGTCGCCGCGGCCGAAGCCGTCCTGCTGAAGGGCGTGGCACAGCCGGTTGCACTCCGCATTCAGCTCGCGGTAAGTCCAGCTCGTGTCGTGGTGGGGTTCTATCATGGCCAGCCGGTCAGCATAGCGCCTCACATTGCGCATGAAGCCCTCAATCCATGTGTAATGGCTTTCAAAAATACGCTGAAATTGTGACTTGTTTGTTGATGTCATATTGAAATTGCACTTTAACCTTACTTGTGCAAAAATAGCATCAACCGATGTTTTTGTTCTATATTTTCGGCGATTTGATACCGAACCGTTATTTTTTGGCGATGAACCGTAACGCCATTTTCCCGTTATTGCACACACGCAAAAGCAGTGTGCAACAATCGGGAGACACCGGCGGCGGAATGCCGGCACCGGGCAGCCATTCCGACAAAAACCGCGGAATTCTTTTGGTGGAATGAAAAATACTTCGTAACTTGCGCTTCATAAGATATGAAGCATAAGATATGAAGCGACTGAACAATCCTTTTGTAGAATACGGCTATAAAGGCGCGGAGTATTTCTGCGACCGTGAGAAAGAGACGGAAGACTTGCTGCGTGACCTTCACAATGAGAGCAATGTGGCCCTCATCTCGCCGCGCCGTTTAGGCAAGTCGGGACTCATCCAGCACGTGTTCGAGTCCATGCGTGAGAGGGAGCCCGAGAGCGTCTGCATCTACATAGACATCCTGCACACCAAGAACCAGTCGGAGTTTGCCGGACTGTTCTCCTCACGCGTCATCGCCGCCATGGACAGCGACGCGCAGTCGGCACTGCGCAAGGCCACACAATTTTTCAAGGGCATCCGGCCGACAATGAGCTTTGACGAGTTCAATGGCAGTCCGTCATTCTCCATAGACATACAGCCGTCACAGGAGAAAAGCACCATTGAGCAGACCTTCAGCTATATCGCAAAGTCGGGCAAGAGGTGCTATATCGCCTTTGACGAATTCCAGCAAATCATGGAATATCCCGAGAAAGGGACGGAAGCGCTGCTTCGCTCCATGGTTCAGTTTGCGCCCAACGTCTGGTTTATTTTCTCCGGCAGCAGGCAACATCTGATGACGGAGATGTTTCTGTCAGAGAAACATCCTTTCTATCTCGCATCACAGATGATGTCATTGAGCGTCATCGACGAGCACAAATACCTGTCCTTTGCCAACAACTTCTTCAAAGGACAAGGGCGGGAGATGAAGCAGGATGATTTCCACTATCTATATTCCATCGTTGACGGACAGACCTGGTATGTGCAGGAAATTCTTCACCAGCTGTATGAATACCCCGATATGCCGCTCGACCGGCAGGCCGTCAACCAGTCGATTGACCGGCTGTTAGAGAAATGGAGCATCAGCTTTTCCGGCATATACCAGGAGCTGACTGACAACCAAGCGCGCGTGCTTGTCGCCATAGCCTGTGAGGGAAGGGTGAAGTCGCCCTTAGGAAAGGACTTCATGCAGAAATACCGCCTGCCGGCCCTGAGTTCCACACGCCAGGCGCTTCTGAGCCTTGTACAGCAAGAGATGCTATACCATGACAAGGACGGCTACATCGTCTACGACCGTTTCCTGGCCATGTGGCTCAAACGGCTGAGAGGATAGCCCCCTACCCCAGCCACTCCATGATTTCCTTGCGGCGCTCGCGGCTGACGACGATGTCGGGCATGTCGGAGCCGTAGAGCAGGAGGCGCACCTTGCCATTGGAGAGGCGCTCGGTGCCCTTGACCTGTTCGCGGGGCAAGATGAACTTGCGGTTGACCAGACGGAAGAGGCGCGGGTCGAGTTGCGCCGCCAGTTCGGTCAACGACAGTTCAATGGGATAAGAGGTGTCGTCGAGCAGATGGAGATAGGTGGTCTTATGGTCGGACACGGCATAGCGCACCATGGCAATGGGCACGCGGCGCTCACCCTTGTAGGTCTTGAGCAGGAAGCTGTGGCGGTGGCCGCTGTCCTCACTCAGCGCACCAAAGAGCTGGCTATGGACGCTATCCTCATTGGATAGACTTTGGACGTTGCCCCCATTGGATGTGTCGCTCGACACCCGCTCGTAATGCTCGAGGCGGGCGGCGCGGTGGATGGCCTCAGCCAACTGCTGCTCGTCGATGGGCTTGAGCAGGTAGGAGAGGCTGTTGAACTCGAAGGCTTTCAACGCATGTTCCTCGTAAGCGGTGGTGAAGATAATCGGGACGCTGTCGGGCGCCTGCCGCAGCGCGTCGAAGCTGAGACCGTCGTTCAACTGGATGTCGGCAATAATCAAGTCGGTATCGTTATGGGTGGAGAGATACAGCCTCCCCTCCTCCACCGTCGAGATGGGGCCGATGACATTATAATCGTCGTTCAACTCATGGAGCATGTGTTGCAGCAGCCGGAAGTTGAACAGCTCGTCTTCAAAGATCAGGATATTCATGGGCGGAGCGATTGCGTGGTCGGAACTTCGTTGGGTGGAATGAGCGGCAAACGGACGGTGAAATGCTTGTCGTCGCTCTCCACCCGGATGTTGCGGTGGAAGAGCAGGAGCATGGTCTCATCCATATAAGCCAAGCCCATGTGGGTGGAGCCGCCGTCGGACACGAGCGGCAGCCGGTTGTTGCTCACGATGAGCCAGTCGCCATCGGTGGAGAGGTTAATCTTCAGCCGCTTCTCGGGCGTGTGGACGTTGTGCTTGATGGCGTTCTCCACCAGTCCCTGCAGGGCGAGCGGCGGCAACGGATAGCCTTTCAGCCGCCGCACCTCACGGCTGACGTGCAACTCGAGGCAGTCGACATGACGCGTGCTCATCAGGTCGAAGTACTGCCGCATCATCACGAGTTCCTTCTCGATGGGAACGGTATATTCATCGCCATAGTTGAGCAAGTAGCGGTACATCTCGGCGATGCGGCGGAGGAAGGCCACCGCCTCCTTTGGTGAGGTGATAACGAGGCTCACCGCCACGCTCAGGCTGTTGAACAGGAAATGGGGCGTCACCTGTCTGCGCAGCTTCATCAACCGCAGGTCGCGCCGCAGTTCCTCAATCTCTCTATCTTTGTCGTCTTTTTCTTTCATTGCTTGCAAAGATAGTGCAAACGAGGGGAATGGGAAAGAAAAACGAAGCTTTTCTTTCCATTGCCGAGTGCAGCCTATCTTAAAAGATAGTGCGGAGGTAGCCTCACGCAGATCTCGCACGGAGGTCAGAGAGCCGGAACTGCGCTGGCTTTACTTCTTTCACGCAGATTGCGCAGATAACGCAGATTTCCTGCCCACCCTTGATCTCGCAGATTTTCCTACCACCCTTGGGCACCGAGGTATGCACCGGTTTTAGGAAAAATCCGTAATGTCGTAGCAAACGAAGGAAGACCAACCGCGGAGCGGTTGCGGGACATAGCCCGGGGTTGAGCGTCAGCGAAACCCCGGGAAGAGTAGTTTGCCGGTGGGCTTATAAATATTACCCCGGAGGGGTTGCGGCGAAACGATGGCCGGGTAGTGCGCCATTATCCACATGCCATAGACTAACAACATTTCCCGTGGTGCGGACGTCTTGCCGCAACCGCTACGCGGTAATATCAATAATGCCACCGGTGAACCCTACCCCGGGGAATCGCTTCGCTCATCCCTGGGCTATTCACCGCAACCGCTCCGCGGTTGGTAAACTACAATTGTTTTATAGTACGGCTAGTACGGCGGCAGGAATGCCGCCGCTCCTACATTTTCACCAACTATAACACACGATATTTTCACGCAGATTCCGCAGATATTGGTTGCATTGGCAAGCATTGTTGTCGGATGGTGGCCAGCACAAGACCGGCCACTACACTAATACCGAGGGGCTGCTTTTTCCCTCCCCTTTGGGGAGGGTCAGGGAGGGGCCCTTTATTTCTGGAACACGCGGATGTAATCGACATCCATCGTTGCAGGCAGCGCACTGTCGTCGATGCCCTGCTGTCCACCCCAGTCACCGCCGTAGGCGATGTTGAGGATGGGATAGAAATAGCTGTCGAACGGCCAGGCATCCTTGCCGGTGCCATCGTTGCGATAGGTGAAGAACGAGGCGCCGTCGATATAGAAGCGCATGTACTCCGATGTCCACTCCATGCCGTAGGTATGGTATTTACCCGACACATCGCTGACGCGCTTGGTGGCGGTCTCTATCGATGTATTCGAATTGTTATACTTCGTGCAATGGATGGTGCTGTGGATGACGTTCTGGTCGAAGCCCACATGCTCCATGATGTCAATCTCACCGCTGGCGGGCCAGTCGTTGTTGAAGTTGACCGGCATCATCCAGAAGGCAGGCCACGTGCCTTTGCCTTTAGGCAGCCGCAAGCGCGCCTCGATGTAGCCGTAGCGCCAGCCGCTGCCCTTATGGGCATAGAGTCGGGCACTCTTGTAGCCCTGGCTGTCCTTGATGAGGTGCAGGGTGAGCACACCATTCTTCAAGGTCGCCACCTCGTCATCCTTCACGTAGCGCTGCAGCTCGTTGTTGACCCTGCCGGCATCCCAACGCTCGTAGTACCAGTCGGATGAGCTGAGCGACGACTCGTTGAACTCATCATGCCACACGAGCTTGTAGCCGGCGATGGGCGCCTTGATACTGTCGTTCGACGCATCCGACGTGGTGTCGGGCTTCTCCGTCCCCGAATCGGGGACGGGAGGCAGAATGTCGTCGAGCGACTTGCTTGAGCAAGAGATGAGCATCAGGATAGATGCCACCAGTAATACTGCTCTACTCATTATTCCTTATGTTTCTGAAGGGTAATCTTATTCACGGTCACGGTGGTGTTGGCCGGGTTGCCGCCGAAGTCGAAGACAATCTTCAGGCCGGTGAACGACTTTGAGAATTTTTTCTTCACCACCTGGTACTTGTAGGTGCCGCCGGCCGGCACGCTGATGCTGTTGCCGTCGGTTGACTCAAGGAAGTTGCCGTTGGCCTCATCGTCGCTGCCGGGCTGCTGCACCTTACAGGTCACGCCGCCGAGCGCGTTGTTGGACGAGAACTCAGCACAGAAGTCATACTCCTCGTCGGCTGAGATTTCGATGCCGTCGGGTACTGTCAGCGAGGCCTGTGCCTGCCAGCGCTCATAGGTGGCCGAGGGCAGGGCGATGGTGTAGGATGAGCCGTCGTGGGTGATGACAGCGTTGTCGATCTGCGACCAGCCCGGGGCATAGTAGCCGCCGAAGGTGGCCGACCCGGCCTTATCGACAGCCCACCAGAGGTTGTCGTTGGAAGCATACTCGAAGGCAGCCTGGTCGGGAGCCGGCACCACGGTGCCGTCGTCGTTGTCGTGATCCTTGATGACAAAGCTCTCTGCCGTGATGTCGGTATTCTCGGCATTGCCGCCGAAGTCGAAGATGAGCTCCAGGTCACCGGCCACGTCATTGGGGGCCTCCACATCGGAGAAGTACACGCACAGCGGCTCGCCGGCCTCCAATTTCACGGCATTGTTGTAATAGAGCACGAAGTCGGGCTGGCTCACCGAACCAATCTTCACCGTCACATGCGGATGGTCGGTCGTCGAGGTCAGGATGCAGGAGAAGTCGTAATGCTTGCCGCCCTGCAGCGAGACGTTGGTCGGGATAAACATCTGGGCCTGCCACTGGTCGGTCGTAGCCTTAGGCAGCGTGACGGTGTAGGAACCCTTGTTGGCCGTGTAGGCAGGGTCAGCAATCTGAGTCCAACCCGGTGCATACCAGAAAGTAGGTGTGCCGTAGGTGGCATCCTTGAAGAGGTTGTATTCGCTGTCCTCGACGAAGCCACCGAAGCCATTCATCTGGGTCTTGTTGACGTGGAAGGTCTTGATGACCGAGTCGGCACTGATGCCATTGGCGTTCATCACGCGGCAGATGGCGCTGTAGTCACCGGCCTTGCGATAGAACTTGCTTGAGCTGAAAGTGCTGCTGTAGGCTCCGTCAATCTTCCAGACCGGCGTCACGCCGTCGGCAGCCTTGAAGGCGAAGTTGGCCGTGTTGGTTGACTGGTCTACATTGATGGTGAAGTTGTCGGCATAAGCGGCAACACTCGGAATACCGTTCTGGTCAGGACCGCTGTAGTCCTCGGGCGAGCATGAGGCCAAGGCCAGCAGCCCGGCCGTGCAGACGCCGATATATTTGAAAATCTTCATGACTGTAATCTTTTAATTTGAACGCTTCTTGCTTGATTAATAATTGCTGTTCTGCTTGAGCGACGGGTCGGCCGCAATCTCCGTATAAGGAATAGGAATATATTTGCGGGCCTCGCTCCAGGTGTTGGTGCGGTATTGAGTCTCGTTGCCATTAGCATCGGTCTCACCGGCAGGCACCAGCACCGTAGCAGCCTTACCCGTACGGATAAGATCCCAGTAGCGTTTGCCCTCGCCAAGGAACTCAAGATGGCGCTCGTTGAGGATGTTGTCGAGCGTGGGCTCCACGTCGTTGATGAGTCCGGCTCTGTGGTGGACCTCGTTAAGATACCGCGAAGCCTCGGTCGTGCTGCCACCCGTGCGGACGAGCAGCTCGGCGGCGTTGAGCAGCGTCTCGGCGTAACGGTAGACGCGCAGATTGTTGTTGTAGTTCAGCTGCTTGTCGCCTGTGGCTCTTGCCACGTTTTTTGAATAAGCGGCATACTTGGCAATCCAGAAGCCGGTGTTCTCGTAGCGGGCCTTGAAGTCAGGGTTGGCGGCATTGTAGGCACGCACGTCGAGGATGGAGGCGTCGCGGCGGGTGTCGTTGCTGACATACATCTGATAAGCCGATGTGCGGACAGGAGCGAAGCCCCAGCCGTCGTCGACGCCGAGGTCAGCGATGCCACCGGGCACCGAGATGACACGCGGCAGCACGGTACCACCGGCAATGATGGCGTCGCCGGTACCCCAGCCGCGGAAGCTCTTATCGTCGGTGTAGTTGACCTCGAAGATAGACTCCTTGCTCCATTCGCCGTCCGACGTCCAGATGGAGGCGTAGTCATCGACCAAACCGTAGTGGCTGTCGTTGATGATATTCTTCATGTAAGCCAGTGCCTTGCTGTAGCGCGTCTGGTCGTTCTGATACATCACCATCTCGGCATAGAGCATGTAGGCCATGGCCTGTGATACGCGGCCGAGGTTGTCCTCATCCCAATACATGGGCAGGGCGTTGAGGTTGATGGCGCCCTCGAGGTCGGTGATGACATTGGCATAAACCGAGTCAGCGGTCAGCTGCGGTGCATGGTAGTCGCCCGTCGGGTTGACGGTGTAGTAAGGAATGTTGCCATAGAACTTCCACAGCAGATTGTAGTAGTAAGCCCTCAGCACGCGGGCCTGCGCCGTCCAGCTGTTGTACTGTTCGTCGGTGAGATTGTCACGGCTGGTCTCAGCATACTGCAGCAGGTCGTTGCAGCGCTTCACGCCGCTGTACATGTTGCTCCACAAGCCCGTCATGGTGTTGGTGGGGATGGCCTCATAGTTGGCCATCAGGTGCCAGAACTGGTTGTCGGTGCGGCTGGCGCCGCCGGGCCAGATGTCGTCGGCCATGATGTCGCTCATGATATTCTGCGGGCAATACTGCACGCCATTCCAGTCGTTCCACTCCAGCGGACTGTAGGCTGCCACCAGCGACTGGCTGATATGGTCGGCGTCCTTGTAGTATTCGTCGGCGTATTCCTGGGTGTGCGACTTCACCTCAAGGAAGTCCTCAGAGCAGGAGGTCAGCATCATGGCTGCGCCCAGGAAGCCTATATATAATATATTGTGTTTCATTGTTTAATGTGCTATGATTAAGAGAGTTAGAAACCAAGATTAACACCCACGGTCAGCGTGCGGGCCTGCGGATAGACACCATAGTCGACGCCGAGCGACGTGCCGCCCGAGGAGATCTCAGGATCGAGGCCGGGATACTTGGTGAAGGTGAGCAGGTTCTCTGCGGCGAAGAACACGCGGAGGCGCTCAATGCGTATCTTGCGGGTGAGCTCCTGCGGCAGCGTGTAACCCACCTGCAGGTTCTTCAGACGCAGATAGTCGCCCTTGAAGAGGAACAGGTCAGACGAACGGAGGTTGAGACCGTCGTTGCTGCTGTCGCCCAAGCGGAAGATGGGATACTTGTTGCTCGTACCGGGGCCGGTCCAGCGGCCCAGCATATAGGTAGGCAGGTTGATGCTCTCGATGTCGGTGCGGCGGGTGGCGTCGAACACTTTGTTGCCCCATACGCCCTGCAGCATCATAGAGAAGTCGAAGCCCTTCCAGTCGAAGGTGAAGTTGAGACCATAGGTCCACGAAGGCATACCCTTGCCGATGTCGGTCTGGTCGTTGTCGTCGATGACGCCGTTACCGTTGACATCCACCATTCTCACGTCGCCGGGCTGTGCATGCGGCTGCAGCAGTTCGCCCTTGCTGTTGACGTAGCTGTTGACCTCATCCACCGTCTGGAAGATGCCGGCGGTCTTGAAGCCATAGAAGAAGGGGAAGGGATGACCGTTCTCAGCACGCGTGATGGTTCCCAGCGTACCGTAGCTGTCGTAGTTGGCGTAGCCGGTCTCGTTACCGTAGTCAATCAGTTCGTTCTTCAGATAGCTCAGGTTGCCGCTCACGCGGAAGTTGGCATCGGCGATACGCCACTTGTAGCTGGCCTCAAACTCAACACCTGAGTTCTTCATCTTACCGACGTTGCCCCAAGGCTTGTTCTCACCGATGTAGGAAGGAATAGGCATCTGCAGCAGCATGCCGTTGGTCTTCTTCACATAGTAGTCAACGGTGAAGGTGAGGGCATTCTGGAAGAAGCCGAGGTCGAGACCGAGGTCGGTCTGCTCACTCTCCTCCCACTTCAGGTTGGCGTTGGGCAGTCCGCTGGCCTTGGAGCCGGTGGCCGACGACTCGTTGCGGCCGAGGATGTAGTTGTTGTTGCTGCCGGTGGCGGCGGTCACCGTATAGAGGAAGTTACCGATGTTCTCGTTACCGTTCTTACCCCACGAGAAGCGCAGCTTGGTGTTGGTCAGCCATTTCGGTGCTTTGAAATAAGGCTCATTGGTGACATTCCAGCCCAGTGAGAACGAGGGGAAGGTAGCGTAGTGGTTGTTGGAACCGAAGTGCGAGCTGCCGTCACGGCGTACAGTGAACTGCGCCATATAGCGCTCGGCGTAGTTGTAAGACACACGGCCGAAGAGTGAGGCCAGTCGGCTCTCATCATAAGGCGCACCCGAGACGCTCATCTTACCATCCTTGGCCTGACCGGTAGCGGCGTCGATGTAGGGGCGCTCGAGGCTGATCAGGTCCTCGCGGCTGCCGCTGACGTAGCTGCCCTTGTATTTCTTGGCACTCTGACCGAGCACTACGTTGAACGTGTGGTCGCCGAATACCTTATCATAGCTCACCGTGTTCTCAATCTGCCACACGGTGCTCTCATATTTGGCCGAAGAAGCCACGGTCTTGTCGGAGGAGTAGCCCTGACGGATATAATAAATCGGTGTGTAGCCGTCGCTGCCCCACCAGCTCTGGTCGGCAGAGTAGTTAATGTGATACACCAGTCCGTCCCAAATCTGCAGGTCGCCCTTGAAGTTGGCCACCAGTTTGCTGCTGTGCCATTTCTCACCGGGGAGCGAGAGGATGGCCAGCGGGTTGCCCATCTCGTTGTAGTCGCTGCCCGGAAGGGTATATACTTCCTTCACGCCATTGGCATCGACGCGACCGGTGTACATCGGCACATACTGGCTGTACTGCGCCGACATATTGCGGATATGCTCCAGGGCGGCCTTGCCGTTGAGCGTCGGGGTGAGGATGGGCGACAGGGCGAGGGCTGAGCCCAGCACACTGCCGTAGGTGGAGTTGGCCTCAATCGAGGTGCTGTGGGTGCGGCCGTAAGACACGTTGACCGTAGCCGTGAGCTTGTTGAGCCAGTTGCGCTCCTTCGAGGCGTCGAAGATGGTATAAGAAGTGTTCGAGCGGAGGGTGAGACGGTCGTAGTTACTTCGGCCGAAGTTACCGCCGATGATACCGTCCTGCGTGTAGTAAGCAGCCGAGAGGTAGTACTTCACGGCATCGCTGGCGCCACTGACGCTGACGTCGTGGTTCATCACCGGAGCGTTGTCGTTGAACACGAGGTCCTGCCAGTCGGTACCCACGCCGTAGCTGTAAGGATCGGCGTAACGCGGTGCACGGCCGGCGTTGACCAGTCCCTCATTCATCATCGTGGCATACTCCGTAGCGTTGAGAATGTCGCGCTTCTTCCATTTGCTCTGCCAGCCATAAGAGAAGTTGTAGTTGACGCGGGCCTTACCGAGCTTACCGCTCTTGGTGGTGACGAGCACCACACCGTTGGCAGCACGCGCACCGTAGATGGCGCCCGAGGCAGCATCCTTCAGCACCTCCATGCTCTCAATGTCGGCGGGGTTGATCATGTCGAGGCCGCCCTCAATAGGCATACCGTCGACGATATACAACGGGTCGGAGTTGTTGATGGTTCCCACACCACGGATGCGGATGCGGGCGGCGGCACCAGGCTGACCACTTGCCGAGGTCACCGTGACACCGGAAGCCAGACCCTTCAGGGCGTTGTCGAGACGCAGCGGGGCAGCCTTCTCCAGGTCCTCAGTATTGACCTTGGCGATAGACGCTGTCACGACACTCTTCTTCTGAACACCGTAACCCACGACCACCACCTCGTTCAGGCTCTTCTGGTCTTCCTTCAGCGTAATCTTCAGGTTCTGACCGCCTGCAACTTCCTGCGTCGCATAGCCAATGTAGGAGATGACGAGGCGCGCGCCTGCGTTTCCCTTGAAGTTGAAGTTACCGTCAATATCGGTAACCGCACCACGCGATGTGCCTTTCTCCATGACGGAGGCACCAATCACCGGCTCACCTGTGACGTCAACAACAGTTCCCGAATACAACGTATTCTGGGCCATCGTCACTACAGAAAACAGGAAAGCCACGAACAAAGCCATTATTCTTGCTTGCTTCATAAGTGAAATGAATTAGTTTTGGTTTATATAGTTAATAATGTTATCATCCTCGAGTCGCCGCGTCCGCGTCGGCTCCAAAGCGTGTTGCAAAGTTAATTAAATTAAGGTTTGATAAATTTGAGGTGGAAGAAAAAGTGGACGGATATGGCCGTCGCGCGGAGAACATGCGCTGATTTATAGGCAGTTAGCAATTCGTTAATAGCGTTGAAAAGTGGATGAAATATGGGAGGAAAGAAGGCGGAAGGGGGAAGTCCGAAGGCAAAGAAAGAAGTCCGGAAGTCCAGAAGGCCGGAAGTCCAGAAGTCCGGAAGGCCGAAGGCAAAGAAAGAAGTCCGGAAGTCCGGAAGTCCGGAAGTCCAGTCATTACAATAAGCGGAGATTGGAGGGATTGGAAGGCCGGAAGTCCAGAAGGCCGAAGGCAAAGGAAGAAGTCCGGAAGTCCAGAAGTCCGGAAGTCCAGTCATTACAATAAAGGATATAAAGGATATAAAGGAAATAATTGTAGTGGCATTTTACTCCCTCCCCCTTTGGGGGAGGGCCGGGGAGGAGGCTCGAGGGCCGGGGAGAGGCTCTTTCTACTTTATCCTCCCCAGGTTCTTCACATTCTGCTCGAAGTTGTCGCGGTCGCTGAGGGCGCCGTTCTTCGTACGGGCACGGTAGTTGTAGATGGTGTTGACCGAATAGCGCAGGAACTCGGCTATCTTACCGCTGTCGTCGAAGCCGAGGCGGATAAGGGCGAAGATGCGCAAGATGGTGTTGAGCTTGCCGTCGGCGGGAGGCGTGATGCGGCTCTCGGGGCGCAACAGGGCATTGAAGTCATCCACAAAGGTGGGGAACAGATTGAGGAAGGTGCTGTCGAAGTGGTCATAAAGCTTCTCGATATCCTTGTCCTTCTGTTCGGCGGATCGCGTCATCTGATAAAGATCATCTACCTGATGGGCCTTGATCATCCGGTTGGTGTGCTTGCGCATCTCATCCATCTGGTCGATGTAGCCGGAACAGATGGCGAAGAAATGGGCGATGTAAGCCTCCTTCACCTGGTCGGCCTCATACAGTTGGGCGTTGACGGCGGCCAGGCGCTCACTCGAGGCCTTGATCTGCAGGTTACTTTCCTGCAACTGGTCATTGCGGTGCTTCAAACTGTTACGCGCTGCGGCAAGGTTGTGGCGCTGCTTGTTGCTGTAGAACAGCATCAGCAGGGCGATAATGGCCAACAGCACCGCACACGAGCTGATGATGACGAGCCACACGTTGGCCTCATGCAACTTCTTCTGGTAGGCCAGCTCGATGTTGCCCAAGACGGGCGATATCTGCGCCGTGCGCTTGTTGGTGCCGAAGAACAACGAGCATTGCCATGAGTAACGGATGTAGCTGTACGACCGGTTGATGTCACTGCCGCTGATCATGTCGGCCAACGACCACAGCGAACCCTGGTCCATCACCGCATGACGAACGTCGCAAATGGCCGACCGCGCAGCCCAATACTCTGCCGACTTGACGTCGCCCTTGGCGTTGAATATCAGGAACCGGTAATAAGCCACCAGCGCAAACTCACGGCTGCTGTCAGGCGTCATGGCCAACCAATCGTCATTGACGCGCATGGCGGCATCAAGCTGATTATTGTTGAACAGCGTGCTGCACAGCAACTCCTTGTAAGCGGGCGACCGCTTGTCGGCAAGGGCAAAGAGTTTGCCCTCATACTGTCCGGCCACCACGGCCAGACTGTCGCGCAACCGCTTGACGCCGGAGTAGTAGCTCTCCTCGCTGGCGACGTAGTGGAGCGCAGTGTAGTAGTTGTATAACGTCTGGCGGCTCACCCCATTGGCGTTGACGCGGGCCAACAACAACTCGGCGTCGGGGTAGCGGCCCACCGACGCGCTCTGGTAAGCCATGAGCGACAGACAGTTGGCCTCGCGGTCGGCATTGTGCTGACGGCGGGCAATCGTAAGGTTGCGGGAAAGGAAGGCAAGGGCGGAATCGTTTTGGTAAGAACGGTATTCCTTGTAAAGCTGCATGTTGAGCTGATAACGGGCCTCAAGGCTCTGCCCCCCCCTCAACTGCTTGCGCAGTGACTCAAGCCGGACTTTTTTCTTGGCCTCATACTGCTGGGCATGGGCAATCACCGAGTCCAACTCTACGAGCACACTCTTCACATCACCCGATGTTTTGGGGGTGACAGAAAATACGATAGCGCTTTGCAGCACCGCCATCATTAGGCCTAAGAACCGTTGAAAACCCATGCTTATAAAATCAATGTAGCTTATTATTCGCTGGCAAATTTAATGAATTCCCACGGAATATCCCATCAAACGACGAAAAAAATGTTGCCTCGGCCTAAAAAAGATGAAGCGAAGGCGCCATAAATTCGGAAAATAGCGGACAAAATCGTGTTATGGAAAACGTGTGTTCCAGAAATGGAACAGCAAGAAAATGGGGATAATGGAGCGCCAAAATCGACGCGAAAGGCCCGTTTCAGCGGTGCGGAGCCGCGATAGCATAGCAATCGCAGTGCGATACCATAGCGATCACAGCGCGATAAGATAGCTATCGCGGTGCGAGATGATAGCGATCGCGATGCGAAACCATAGTTATCGCGGTGCGAAAAGGGCCTTCTCGTGGTGCGGGAAGGCCCTTCTGACGGTGTCACCGCAGCGGAATGCGGATGCCGTTTGCTGCAAAACCTTATAACTTATTAGCTTACAGCTATTTGCGCAAACATGCGCTATTTTGGCGTATTTCGGACTAACGTAGGTCGTGCGAGCAAATACGCGAAACTGAGGGCCCTTAAAACACCAAATAATTTGACAGTTCGGTCTCACGCTGATTGCGCTAATCTAACTGATGAAACATCTGCGCAATCTGCGTGGGGGCCAAGACTATGAACGCGTTGGCCTTATTCTTTCACGCAGATTCCGCAGATTTCGCAGATTAATGTTATACCAACGATTCCGCAGATTTCTCTCAATACCGAGGCGTTTCCCATAGCACGAGGAGGCGGACTCAATGCACAAGGGTGATAGGAAGAATCTGCGAGATCAAGGGTGGGCAGGAAATCTGCGTTATCTGCGCAATCTGCGTGGGAGGAAAAGACTCACGCAGATTTCGCTGATTTCGCAGATTAATGTTATACCAACGATTCCGCAGATTTCTCTCAATACCGGTGCGCTCACATCATCCAAGAGTGATAGGAAGAATCTGCGAAATCAAGGGTGGGCAGGAAATCCGCGGAATCTGCGGAATCTGCGTGGGACATAAGAGACATAACAGGAAATCCGCTATCGCAATCAGCGTGAAATGACCTTCCTCCCGCCACTGACATAGATGCCGACGGGGATGGAACGGGGATTGACACGCTGACCAGCAAGGTTGTAAACCGCGGCCGGATGCGGCGCGACGCTGATGCCATCGATGCCCGACACGAGCCCGGTGCCATACACCTCGACCTCAAAGAGGCTGTAGCCGTAGGCCGTGAGCGTCTTCGTGTTGCAGGCGATACGCACGTAGCGCGCCTCCGTGGTGACACCGTCCTCGGTCCAGCCCGCACCCGACGAGGTGCCGACGGCGGCCTGGGTCCAGGTCACGCCATCCTTCGAGGTGAGCACGTCGTAGGTCGCGGCACTGGCGCCCTCCCAGTCGATGCGCACCCTACTGAGCTGATAGGTCTGCTGCAGGTCGATGGTCACCGTCGACTGCGTCTCACTCCAGTCGCTCTCCCACCGCGTCGTGGTGCTGCCGTCGGTGATGTTGGCCGCCGTATTGCCGCCGTTGACCGACGAGGTGGTGACAGGTTTATGCAGTGCGAGGTTGAGGTCGGTGAAGGCCACGGCATGCACCCGCACGGTATCGCGCAGACCGCCATAGTCGAACGCCAACAGGTAGTCGCCCGTGGCATGGGTGGTGAGCGTCTGCGAGGCAGCGTCGTAGGTCAGCTGATTGGCGGTGGCCTCAACGGTGTCGGTGCCACAGGCCAACAGCCTTACGCTGACCTTATCGGCGTCGACGGCAATCGGCGCACCGGTCTTCGTGGTGTTGTCGATGAACTGGTCGGTAGCGCCATAGGTGAACACCTGCTGTCCGTCGGGGGCGGTCATCGTGATGTCGCCGGGCGTCACCGCGAAGGCCTGCGCCACACGGGCCTCCTCCACGGCAAAGGTCTGGCTGAGCCGGATGTTGCCGTAGGCGGCGCCGACGCTGACGATGCCGAAGGTGTCGGGCGTGAACACACCCGCTGCGGTCACATCGCCGAAGCGGCTCGACCAACCGACGTCATTCGCCGCTATCGGCTGCCACGTGCGTGCAGCCGTCAGACCCTTCACGCTGAGCTGCGAGGGCTGCCCCTCCTTCAGCACATAGCGGTCACCGGTCACCTTCAGTCCGATGAGGTCGGTGGCGTCGGCGTCGGCGGCCTGACCGTAGACCTCCAACTCATAGAGCGAGATACCGTAGTTGGTGGCGCGCTTCACGCCATAGACGCGCAGGTAGCGGGCCGGGACGTCGCCGAGCTTCACCTCATCGGTGCCGCCCGTCGAGGCGACGTCTTTCACGTCGCGCCACGTCTGGGCGTCATCCGACACCTGCAGCTTATACTCGCTGGCGTAGGCGGCCTCCCAATAAATCTTCGTCTTATAGAGGCTGTAGGTCTTACCCAAGTCGACGTATATCCACTGGTCATCCTGCTGCAGCGATCCCCAGCGCGTCGTCAGATCGCCGTCGGTGGCATGCTTCTTCACCGTACCGACGTTCTCGTGCCCACTCTCGTAGCAGGTCTTGCCGAGGGCGATGTTCTCCATCGCCACCGAGTCGCGCAGGTCGATGGCCGGCGCCGTGGTCTCCATGTAAGCCACGGCCTTGCGGTCGGGCGCATCGCTGATGAACAGCTCATGGGCCGGAACGGTGGCCTTGTAACCCGTGGAGAAGGTCACGGTGAGCGGAGCGTCGGTCGGATTGAACACCTGATAGGTCGGCGTTCCGTTGTGGTCGAAGCAACGCGCTGTGGGCCAGTCGGCCGTCACCTTCCACGACAGGTCGCCGTGGGAACGGTGGCTGTGGGTCACGAAATAGGTGATGCCATTGGTGCCGACGGTCGACGTGGGCGCGCACTCGCTGTTGGCATTGGCGTAGAGCTCATCGAAGAGGCGTGCGGCCTCATCGGGATTGGAGCGCTGCAGGTAGCTCAGGGTGACGTTGCCCCAACCGCCACTGGCGCCGAGCCAACCGTTGCTGTTCTTCTCGCTCTCCGACCAGCCGCCGATGAGCTTATCCTGCATCAGGCGCTGGTAGTCCCACGCGGCAAACTGTTTGTTCTCAGACAGGTAGTCGAGAGCCGGCGAGACCGGCATCCACTGTATGCCCTGCATGTAGATGGCGTCGAAACCGAAGTAGGTCCACCACCCCACGCCGTGGCAGGTGAGGTTGGAGTTGTAGGGCGGCGTCATCGTCTGCCGGTTGCCGTCGAGGTCGGTATAGGTGGAGCTGAACTTCGAATAAGGAATGTTGTAGCCGTCGGTCGTCGTACGGTGGTAGTTGGCCACGGTGTAGTCGGCGTCGGGGTCGGTGTGGCGGTCAAACCAATACTCGGCCGTGCCGCGGGCCTCGGTGAGCCAACCGAAGAGACCGGCATCGCGCATGGCATCGTCGCCCAAGGCCACACCGAGGAGATACATGCCGCCCCAGCCCTGCATGGCCTCGGATGATGACTCCTGCCCATTGCCGTTGCCGTCGCCCATGCCACCCGCGAAGCTGTGACCCGCCCAGGGGTCGAGGGTGCGGAAGAAGGGGAAGGCGGTGTCGGCGTGGTCCCAGTTGGCGTAGTCCTTCACCACGAGGCGCGCCATCTGACCGTAGTTGTCGCGGAAGTCCTTGTCGACCAAGGCAAGCAGGGCGCTGGCCATGGCGAAGTAGCCGTAGTGGAAATGATGGTCATTGAACGTATCGCTGTCGTAGCTGGTGTTGTAGCCCACCAGTCCGCCCCAACGGTCGTAGCGGGCGAAGAACATGTTCTCCTCGCCGGGGGTGAAGGTGTACCAGTTGACGAGCGCGGCCTTGAGCTTGTCGCGGCAAGCCACGAAGTTGGCGCTGTCGTTCATCTCGCGCGCCATCATCATGTTGAGCGCCATCTGCGTCAGACTCTTGCCGCCCCAGTAGGTATCGTCGCCGAACGTCTGGTGCTCGGTCTCGTAGGCAATCATCGTCGCCATCTTGGCGGGGTCGAACGGATTGGCCACGCCGGTGGTGTCGGTCGGCACGCCCCAGTAAGGCAGCATGCCGTAGAAGTTGTAGTCGACCTCGAAGTGGGTGTCCTCGGCCATCTTCAGCCGTCCATGGGGCGTGGCGTAGCTGAGGCCGGTGAAGGTCAGCATGCCGTCGTTGCCGGTGTCACGGTACTGATGGGGCAGGAAGCCCTGCAGCATCCTGACGTCGCCACCGTTGAGCGACTCGCCTTCGATATCCCAGAACGTCTGCATCTTACCCTGCTGCCGCAGGTAGTTCCACGAGACGGTGGTCTTGCGCGGTACGGTGTAGGCGTAAGGCGACAGCGTGGTGAGGTCGGAAGGACTGTTGAGCATAGCCACGACGATGTAGCGGGCGCTGCCGTTGAAGGTCAGCGTGGCCTTGCCGCCGCTGATGGTCACCGTCGTGGCGCTGGGCAGATAGACGCCGTAGCTGTCGGTGCCTTTGGTCATCACGAGCTGCGACACCTCGCTGCCGGAGACGATGGCGTTGCCCTGGGCGTCGGTCAGCGTGACGGGTGACGACGTGTCGAAGTCCGCGGCGGTGGCACCGCTGTTGGCCAGCGTCAGCGCTACCGGTTCATCGTTCCATGTGCCGGTCAGCTCCATCCAAGTGAAGGGCATGCCGTGGGCCAACGTACAGCGCACCCCGCGGTCGCCGTCGGTCATGGTGAAGGCCACATCCCAGTCGTGCCACTGGTCGGCAATGGCTGCCGCGGGATGGAAGTCGGATGCCGAGACGGTGAGTACGGTGTTCGACTTCATCTCGGTGCCGTTGCCAATCCAATACGACGGGCGCTGCACGTCGATGCCGCCCTCCTGGGCCTGCACCATCTGCGGATAGCTCCACAGGTGGCCGCTGTAAGGTTCGGTGATGAGGTTGGTCCACCAGTCGTTGGTGGGGATGGGCTGATTGTCGCGCTCGTTGATATAGAGCTTGCGGCGCTGCATCCAGTCGCTCTGGTCGCCCTTGTAGCTGCCCCACTCCACGGCGTGGCGGGTGCTGCGGCAGTTGGCTAACGGCGTATACGAGGCATAGCTGCCACAACCCACCGGCACCACCTGCTGGGCGTGAACGAAAAAGGCAGCCGAGCATGCGGCTGCCAATAAAAGGATTCGAGGGTTATTCATCATACTCAAAAGGGAATACCTGCGGTGTTGGTGTGGTGGCCGGCCTTGAAGCCTCTCCCCAACCCTCCCCAAAGGGGAGGGAGAATAGGCCACCGACCGCAGGATGACGATACTATGGCAGACTCAGTTCTCTTCGTCCCAAATGGAGAAGCCCTTTGCGCCAACCGATCCGCTGCTGATCGTCCCGGGCTTAACCTCTCCGGTGAGCTTGTCTGGGTCGCTGGCGCAGATGACTGCCTCGATTGAAATCTTGTTCACTCGGACTGAGGGCTTGAAATATATTTGTTTTCTCATCATTGTAGTGTTCTTATTATGTAATTCATCATTCGCACGCTGCAAATGCACAAATGCGTGCAGAAGTTGATCTGTTAATATCTGCCGTATTCCCTCTCCCCCTCCTTCGGAGGGGGCAGGGGGAGGGCTTTACTTCTTAATGAACTTCTTTCCGTTCTTCACATAGATGCCTGCGGGCAGGTTGCTGGCGTTGACACGCTGGCCGGCGATGTTGTACACCTGACCGTCGCCAAGTGCGCCGTCGGCGTTGATGCCGTTGATGCCGGTAGACGTACCGTCGTTGAAGAACACCTTGGCAGATGCGGCGCTCACGCCCTTGAGATAAGCGCGGAAGACACCGATGTAGGCGGGACTCTCCACCTGGTAGAGGTTGACACCCTCGGTCTCGTTGGCCTGCAGACCGTACTGCGTGCCGTCGGCAGTGAACTGGACGTAGTTGCCGATGAAGCTGACCGAATTGTCGGTGCTGGTCAAGGTGTTGGAGGCAGGGTTGGCCGTGATGTTGAAGTCGCCGGTACCTGACACCGTGAACTCCACCTCGTTGGCCGTGCTGTTGTGGATGATGTGAGGCTCAGCGCCGGAGAGGATGTTGCGGTTGCGCGTGAACTTCACCTCAGTGGCGGTAGAACTCTTGTCGAAGTCATAGACCGTGATGCCGTCGGCCAGCTTGGAAGTTTCGACCGCCATCGGAAGCATGGTGGTGGCATATTGGCCTGCAGCCAGCTTGCGGGTGTACTTCCACCCGGTCGTGCCACAGCTGATGAAGTAGCCGTGATAGACGGGATAGGCATCGTCGACCTCATAGGTCTTCACCGGGAAGAGATAGCCCCGGTTGTCGGCCACGAGCAGGTTTCTGGTGTCGCCAAGGTCGACGGTCGTCGTAGCCACGTTGTCGGTAACCGTTCCGGCGACTTTCACCACGGTGTTGGGATTGGCGAAGTTGAGCGTGCCAATGCCGTTGGCGATGGTGGCACCCGTGAGGTCGAGGGCAATCTTGTCGGTTGCCTCAAGCGTAGCCTTCGTGTCGGCATCCAGCGTTCCCTTGACTGCATAGAAGCCGCGGTCGTCGGCAGAGGTGCTGATGGTGAGCGTGGGCTGTGCAGTGCCGTCAGTCCAGAAATACACATTGTCAATGTAGAGGTCGGCAGCACTTGCGTTGGCGCCGTTGGCACCCGTGAACTTCAGCTGGAAAGCCTTATAGTTGGCAAAGTCGAGGTCGAAGTTGCTCAGAGGGATGTCGATGCTGTTCCATTCCTTGGTCTTCAGTGTACCGCAATCACCCTTGGCAGCTTCCTCGGTCTTTGTACCACCGCGCATGATCGGGGTGATGCTCAGGCCGGTGTCGGTCAGGGGCAGCACGTCCACATGGAGGTACTTCATGCCGCTGAGGTCGATTTCGGTGCCAAACTCCCAGCCAAGATAGTTGAAGTTGGTGAGATGGTAGAGCTTGTCGGTGCCGACGGTCTCTTCGACGGCAGTCGTGGACTGGCTCCATCCGCCAATTTTGAAGGTGGTGGCGGCCGTGTAGGCATCGCTATAGAGGGACATCACATTGCCTGCGTCCTTTGTCGGCGCGGGTGCGGCGGTCAGGGTAAAGACAGTACCCGTAGTGGTAGCGGTGACGGTCTTGATCTCTGAGCCCTTGCCGCTGGCATCGAAGGCGATAATAGAAAGGTTGTAAGTGGTTCCAGCGGACAAGTTGCTCAACGTAATAGTAGAAGCTGTTCCGGCTACAAAAGCGTCGCTACTGTAGACCTTTTGAGTAATGCCGTTACCGGATACCTGATAAGCAATGTATTTGGAAGCATCGTCAGAGGCATTCAGACTGAGTGTGACCGTGTTGTCAGTAGTGCCAGTGACCTCAGCAGCATTCCATGTTGGAGGAGTAGCATCACTTACATCAGCAGTCTTGTTTCCCACGAGTGAGAAGTCATAGAGTTTCACACCATAGACTGTTGCAGCCTTGGTGCTGAGGAACTTGACATAACGCACGCCTTTGGCAGCGGTTACATCAGGAGTCTCGGTGTGGTTGTCGACAGCATCGGCACCCGTACCACCGGCAACCTCATTGCTGAAGGTCACACCGTCGGCTGAGAACGACAGGGTGTAAGCCTTGGAGCAGGCACCCTCGAAATGCAGGGAGGCTGCCGTGAGGTCGTAAGTGCCGCCGAGGTCAGCAATGAAGCCCACATTGTAGGTGCGGTCCTTCTCATCAGCACCAGTCGTTTTGTTGCCAGTCAGGCTCCAAAGGCTGGCATCGTTTGTATCGAAGGCTCCCACCATAGAGCCAGCATCGGTGCTGCCGATGGGATAGATGCGATACTGCCAGTTGGTGAACAGGTCAATCTTCTCACCACTGACGACCGTAATGTCTGCCGTGGCCGTGACACCGTCGGCCGTGGCCGTGATGGTGGTGGTTCCTGCAGCCTTAGCGGTGAAGAGTCCGTTGGCGTCGATGGTGCCTACATTCTCGTCAGAGCTGGTGTAGGTGAGAGATGTCGGCGTGAAGGCTCCGCCTACCTGGTCTTTCACACTTGCCGTAAACGTGCCGGTAGAACCAACGCTCGTGCTGTTGTTAGCAAAAGGCGAAGTGAGCGTCACGGTGTTGGCCTTCAAGGCAGCGTCGAGTTTATAGACGCTGAACTCCCAGAAGCTGTAACCATAGCCGGTGCCACGCTTTGTGCCTTTAAACTCGATGTAGCGGGCATTCTGATCACCCACTGCAATAGACTGCGAGTAAGGGAAGCCTGAGAGGGTCTGACCATCGACAGTGGCGATAGTCTTGCCGTCGGTCAGATAGCCGTCGGTGCCGACCGTGTTGCCGGCCTCGATGGTAAACGTGCTGGCATAAGCGCCTTCCCACACAATGTTGATGGTGTTGAAGTCCTTGGCCTCGCCGAGGTCCACCTGCCAGTTCTGAGGATCAGATTGGGCTGATTCCCAACGGGTGCCGGTGTTGCCGTCATTGCCCAGCGTGGCTGTTCCACTGGTGGCCTTGGAAGCACAGTCGCTGGCCAGGTTGGTCTGTGCCGCGCCCGCCAGGGCAAACAGGCAGGCGGCAGCCAATAGTAGTTGTTTTTTCATTTTCTGATAGGATTAAAAGATGATATTTAAGAGATTGAATATGCGTAATGGTTATATGGCCTTCAGCACTCTTCGCGTGCCGTCGTCCATCTTCTCGACGACGATACGCACACCCGAGGCCGATGCCGTGACCCTGCGGCCGCTGAGGTCGTAGTATTGCTTGTCAACGACAGCCGACGGTGCGGCACTGACGGTCTCAATGCCCGATGTCACGTGAATGGCGAGCGAGTTGAGACAGACCTCCGTGGTTCCCGCATTGAAGAGCATGAGCTTATGCTTGCCCGCCTGCAGTGTGAGGCTCACGGTGCGGTCGGTCCAGGCACCGGCAGTGGAGGGCAGCGAGGGTGTGGCGACCTTCTTGCCATCAACATACGCCCAAAGCGGAGCGTCTACCGTAGTCTTCATGTGGACAGAGAGCTGATGCTCGCCACCATGGGGAAGGTCAATCTGCCACGTAGCCCACCCACTTGACGGCAGCTCTATCTGCAAAGGAATGCTGCTGCCCGACTCGGTGTTGGGGCGCGGACGGACGATATAGGCGTCGGTGGAGGCGTCGACATAGTCCTTCGCCATGATGGTCTCGCCCTCGCTGTAGTATTTCGACGTATCAAACGACGACATGTTGACGTAGACCTTGCCGAGCTTTGACAGTCCGCTGCCCGCAGCCGTGGTCTGGGTGATGCTGTTGTAGGGGAAGGCCGAAGCGGTGCCATTGCCGATGAACCACGCATAACCAGCGACGATGGTGTCCTGCTCGAGCTTCTGCAGCTTCTGCGTCATCTGGTCTATCTGGTTCTCCTCCGTGGTCACGAAACCGTCCTTGTTGCCCTCCCAGGCGCAGAACTCGGTGAGGAGCATGGGCTTCTTGCCATAGGTGTCGAGATACTTCACGATGTGCGGATACTTGCCATAGACATCGGTCTTGGCGGGGTTGTAGAGGTCCTTGTAGAAGTATTCGGTAGCAAACCACACCGTGGCGCTGTACCAGTTCATGTAGCTGTGCAGCACGAGCGCGTCAATCTTGGCCGTGGGGTAAGCCTCGAGGAAGGCGTCGAGCCACTCGTAGGGGTTCCATGTGCGGCCGCCGACCTTCTCACCTGAGAAGTTGAGCGCCGGGGCAGCGAGCTTCAATCCATAGTCGTCGGCTATCTTCTCGAGCTTCGGCCATATCTTGGCAGCCTCGGTCGGCGTCATGTTGGCTTGCGACGAGAAGTTGGGTTCGTTGAAACCTAACAGCCACTTCGTGTTGGGATGCGCCTTGAGCCACGACGTGAGCTGGCTCTCGCTGTAGAGTCCGTTCCAGCACATCGGCACGAAAGTCATCTCACCGTCGTCGGTGGCTTCGCCCATGGCCTGACCGGAGGACTGCCCCCAGTTGTAGAGCCACGACACACCACCTTTCAGCAGCGCCACATCGGACGCCGTGACGGCTCGCGTTTTCTCATCCCATCCCACACCACGCTTGGCGCTTTTCTGCTGCGCCAACGCGGTGGAGAAGGGAATGAGTGACCATAAAATACCTATTATAATGAATTTGAAGCGTATCATTTAACGAAGATCTTGCGGACGCCCTTCGTGGTCCTGACGATGTACAATCCGGGTTGATGGGTGTTGGGAACGCGCTGACCCTGCATGTTGTAGATGGCGATGACGCGGGTCGGTGTCGTTGTGTCGGCAAACGTGTTGTCGATGGCCGTTGCCACCTTCTTGTTGCGCCAGAAGAAGACGTTGTCAATCTGCAGGGCATTTCCGGCGGCGTTCTCTGTGTCAATGCAGAGCAGGTTGTCCTTGAAGGCCGCCTGCTGGCCGTTCCAGATGTTCGGGCAGAGGCTGCTGATGGCACTCATCGGAATGTCGAAGCTGTACCACTCGCCGTTGCGCGGGAAGTCGGACAGGGCCGGGAACAGTTCGCCGTTGCCGTTGGTATAGCCTGCAGCGCCGATGGTGAAATGAGCCTTACCCAAGGTGAAGTGGTAGTCGTAGGCGCTGCTCGTTGCCTTCAGGGCAAAGTGCAGGTAGGTGCTGTCGTCGATGGCGGAGCAGTCGTAGCCGTCGTCATTGATGATGCCTAAACCCGACCAACCCTTGTTGGCCACGATGACGGAGGTCCACTTCTCATCGTTGCCGAAGGAGTTGACACCCTCGCAGGTACCGTCGGTATAGGTGCCTTCCCAGATATAGAGGTGGGTGTTGGCATCGTTGATGGCGAAGTCGGACACGATGTTGTCGGTGCCCATGGCGAGGCGCTCCTTGGCTCCGGCGGTCACCGGAATGAACTGCTTACCAGAGAAGTCGAACGTGCTGTTGCCATTGGCGTCGAGGCTCTTCGTAGTGTAGGCGCTGGTTACGTCGTCAGCCTTCTTGTCGGTGGGCTGATAGAAGAAGACGTTGTCGATGGAGACGGGGCTGCCCGTATAGAGCGTGCCGCCGAAGCTGAACGTCAGCACGTAGTCGGTGTAGGCGGAGAGGCCGCCATTGCTCGGTGCATTGCTCCAGAGCTTACCGTACTGCTTGACCACACTCAATGGAATGTCGAAGCTGTACCACTGGCCGTTGCGCGGGAACTCGGCGAACAGGGGATTGGTGGAATAGCGGCCGAAGGTGAGCTGGGCGTCACCGGTCGAGGCACCGAACTTGATGCTTATCGGCGCATCGCCCACGGCGGCATCGGAGCGCAGCGAGAAGTGCACCCAATAGCTGTCGTCAATCTTAGAGAGATCCTTGGCGGTCACGGTGTTGCCCTGTCCGCTAATGGAAGCCCAACCGGAACCGGTCCATGTGGCACCCGAGGCGGCAGTATAGGCATTGAAGCCACCATAAGGCACATTGCCGAAGGAGTTGGCCACATCGGTCACATGGGTGACATTCATGGTGTTCTCCCATACGAAGAAGTTGTTCTTGGCGGCCTGCTCGGTGAGGTCGTTTTCCTTGGCGACAATCGAATTCTCATAGGTGCCGCCGGCGGTGACATGCTCCCACATATCGCTCGAGAGGATGATGGGCGTCACATTCTTAGCCTTGTCGAAGTCGAACACGGCCTTGCCGTTGGCGTCGAGGCTCTTGTAGCCATATTTGCCCAGGCCGGTGGAGTCGTTGTCCACGTAGTTGGGCACGGTCTTGGTCTTACTCTTATAGAAGAAGATGTTGTCGAAGTCGAGCTCAGCTCCCGACACACCACCACTGAGGAAGGCGACGACGTTGCCCTCATAGCTGGAGGCCGTGGTGCCGAAGAGATTGCCGGCGAACTGATGGAGCGCCTTCACAGGAATATCGAAATAGTACCACTGTCCGTCGCGCGGGAAGTCGCCAAGGCAGGCATACTTGCCGTCACTCGTGCCGATGCGGAACTGGGCGTCACCCACGTAAATGCTGTGCGACGTATGCTGGGTCTTGTCGTCGGCCTTCATGGCGAAGTGAAGCCAGTAGCTGTCGTCAATCCTCGAGAGGTCCTTACCGTTGCCGGAGGAAGAGGCGAAGCCCAGACCCGACCAACCGACATTGGTCACGGCGAAGCGGTTATAGCCTTCCTCCCAACCGAAGGAGTTGGTCTTGTCGGTGGTGCCGTCGGCTACGTAGGTATTCTCCCAGATATAGAGGAAGTTCTTGGTGTTGTCGACATTGTAATCGGTGATGTTGGCGCCTTTCGACTTGAGATTGCCCGTCACACCATCAGAAGTGGAGATGAGCACGGCGTCGGAGACATCATTGAAGTCGAAGGTCGATACGCCGTTGTCGTCAAGGGCCTTGGTGGCAAAGCCGCTCAGCACGGTGGTGGAGTCGGTCTCATGGGTGGGTTCCGGCTCGGCGGGGATATTGGTGACGGTATTGCCGTTGTCATCGACGTAGGTGTATTGCGAGGTCGTGTCGTTGTCGGCCTGATAGACGCGCACCCAGTCGACATACATCTTCGCCTCATCACCTGCATTGGGCAGGGCCGTAATCTGCGAGGCGTTGTAGATGCTGGGGTAGCTGCCGCCCACGGCGAGGTTGAAGAGGAAGAAGAAAGGCTTGTGGAAATAATGACCAGCGCCAAGCTCGCCGTCGGACGAGGGGATGCCGAGCGTGAAGTATTTGGCTTTACGCTTCTGCGCGGCCTTATAACTGGCGAGGTCGTAGAACATCTCGAGGTTGTTCTCATCCCAGATGACGGTGAACACGTGGTAGCCGTCGTTCTCCACAGGATTGTCGGCCGACACGGTGATATCCTGACTCACCTGCTGATGGTTCTCGTTGGAGGCGTCGGGACCATAGTGCAGCGTACCGGCGAAATAGCGGTCCTGGGTACCGGCGGCGATGCCATTGGCGTGACCCAGCTCGATGATATCCATCTCGCCGCATTTAGGCCAGCCATGGCGGTCCATGTCGTTGCCCATCATCCAATAGGCCGGCCACAGACCGTTGGCGGTCTTCGGGAACTTGATGCGCGCCTGCAGGATGCCGTGCTTGAAGGCGGCTTTGCCCTGCGTGGTGACGCGGCCAGAGGTGAAGCTCTTGCCCTGATAGTTTTCGCGCTTGGCCGTCAGCACGAGGTTGCCGTCGGCCACAGCCACATTCTCCTTGCGGTAATACTGCAGCTCCTGGTTGCCACCGCCATTTCCGTTAACCTCCACGTTCCAGATTTTCTCATTGAGCGACGTACCATTGAAGTCGTCACCCCACACCAGATGGTAGCCGCTGGGGGTGTCGGTGACCTGCGCGGAGACTTGCAGGCCTGCCCCTACGAGGAATGCTGCCAACAGAGAGATCGTTTTCTTCTTCATAATCGGATAAGGGATAATATGATAATATATAAGGTAAAGAAATTACTTCACTACAACCTTGCGGCCATTGTGGATAAACACGCCCTTGGAAGGCTTCTCCACGCGCATGCCCTGCAGGTTGTACCAAGCGCCATCGGCATTGGCCTTGTCGGCGCTGAGATTCTTGATGCCGGTAGAGGCGGAATCCTTCTTATAGAAATAAACACCGTCAATACTCACGGCCGAGTTGAGTTTGGTGATGGTGTAGGTGTAGACCGCAGCGCCCGGCTCCAGCACCTTCGACATCTTGCTGGTCGTCGGCGAGTCGAAAGAGAACAGGAACGGGTTGGTTATCTTCGACGACCAGTCGTAGCTGAAGCCAAAATCGCCATCCTCATCAACAAGATCCTTAACGGGAATGTCAATATAGTACCATTTGCCGTCGCGCTTCATGTTGCCGACACCTACGAAATCACCGTTGGTCTTACCCTTGTCAAGATTTACCTCAAGGTCGAAATGATTGCCCTTGACATCGGTGTTGCCAAACTCAAACTTGTACTTGGAGTCGGCGTTGCCAAAGTCGCAAAGCCCGAGATGGAGATAATAGTCATCGTCGATCATCGACAGGTCGTACTTATAGCTGCCGATGGCACCGAAATAGCCGGTACCCCAGGCCCATTGCGGGGTGATGCTGAGCATGTTGGAGCCGCCGTAGGAGTTGGTGGCACCCTCACGGTCCACATTGACGAGCGTCAGGTCCTTCTTGTCCCAGTCGGTGACCCAGTAGAAAAACTGGTTGTTGGTGTTGGTGGGGTCGAGGTTCTGGTTGCTCTTAATCTTGTCGCCCATCTTGGTGATGGCCTCGTCGGGAGCATAAAGCACGACGATATCCTTAGCGGTGGAGAAATCAAAACCACCGGCAGGAGCTTCAGTGACGTAACCAGTCTGCGCGCTGGCAGGAACCATAACTGCGGCAGCCAGGGCCGAAAGCAAGAATTTGAGTGTAGAATGCATCATAATCATTATATTTTAGTTTGTTTATTCCATATAAGTAAGCGTCGGTAAGCACCAAAATCGATAGGTTGTATCGACGCTGCAAAAGTAACCGATTATTTAATACGGATTAAGGCGATATGGACTAAGAACAAAGAAAAAGTGGATGCAAAATGCGGTTGACATAAATCAACCGATAAGCGCAAACCGCTTGTTTACAACGGTTTGCGCTCACTCACGGCCTCGGGCAACCGACCGGAAAATATAAGGGAAAATATAGATTGATGTGGAAAGAAAAAGGGCTGTACCAAGGTCAAACCTGTGGTACAGCCCTTCAAAAAGTATCGTATTCGATATGTTATTCAGCCTTAGGAGCCTCGTCGGCAGGAGCGTCAGCCTTAGGAGCTTCCTCAGCGGGAGCCTCAGCGGCGGGTGCCTCAGTAGCCTCAGCGGCGGGAGCCTCAGCGGCGTCAGCCTTCTTGGTGCTGCGGCGGCTACGACGGGTCTTCTTCTCAGCCTTGGCGGTCTTAGCCATGTTCTCATCGAAGTCAACGAGTTCGATGAAGGCGATGGCAGCAGCGTCACCCTGACGGGTACCGAGCTTGATGATGCGGGTGTAGCCACCGGGACGGTCAGCAACACGGGCAGCGACCTCACCAAAGAGCTCCTTCACGGCGTACTTGTTCTGCAGATAGCGGAACACAACGCGGCGGCTGTTGGTGGTGTCTTCCTTAGAGCGGGTAATCAGGGGCTCTACATACTTCTTCAGAGCCTTGGCTTTTGCGAGAGTCGTAGTGATTCTTTTGTGCATGATCAAGCTCGTAGCCATGTTGGCAAGCATGCTGCTACGGTGAGATGCAGTACGGCTCAGATGGTTGAATTTCTTATTGTGTCTCATTTTTTGTTTTAATGATTAATTGGACAGTTGAACAGCCCCCTGCGGGACTTATTCCTTATCCAGTTTATACTTTGAAATGTCGGTACCAAACGACAGATTCAGACTCTCGAGCAAATCATCAAGCTCCGAGAGCGATTTCTTACCGAAGTTGCGGAACTTCAAGAGGTCGGTCTTCTGATACTGCACGAGGTCGCCGAGCGTCTCGACGTCGGCAGCCTTCAGACAGTTGAGGGCACGCACACTGAGGTTGAGGTCGGTGAGCTTGGTCTTCAACAGCTGACGCATGTGCAGCACTTCCTCGTCAAACTCCTGGTTGCCGTCCTGGTCGGGATTCTCAAGGGTGATCTTCTCGTCGGAGAACAACATGAAGTGATAGATGAGGATTTTAGCAGCCTCTTTGAGTGCGTCTTTCGGGTGTATGGAACCGTCCGTCGTCACTTCAATGATGAGGTTATCGTAGTCGGTCTTCTGCTCGACACGAGTAGGCTCAACACTGTATTTAACGTTGCGGATAGGGGTGTAGATGGAATCGATGGGAAGTACATTGACATCGGTGCAGAACTGACGGTTCTCATCGGCGGGGACATAGCCGCGGCCTTTGTTGATGGTCAGATCCATTTGGAACGATGCCTTGGCGTCAAGATGACAAATCACCAAATCAGGGTTTAACACTTCAAATCCAGTCAGATACTTACCGATATCACCAGCTTTGAATTCAGTGGAATTCTCTACGGTGATACTAACTTTCTCATTCTCGAATTCGTCTACTACTTGCTTGAACCTGACTTGCTTCAGGTTCAAGATGATGTTGGTTACATCTTCCTTTACGCCAGGTACGGTGGAGAACTCGTGCTCAACACCGCTGATGCGGACTGTGTTGATGGCAAAGCCCTCGAGTGACGAAAGAAGGATGCGGCGCAAGGCATTACCAATGGTAACGCCGAAGCCTGGCTCGAGAGGGCGGAACTCAAACTTTCCGTAGTGGTCGTTAGCCTCCAGCATCACAACTTTATCAGGTTTTTGAAATGCTAATATCGCCATGAATTTAATGATTTTTATTGTTTTGAGTACAACTCAACGATTAACTGTTCCTTGATATTCTCGGGAATATCGTTACGCTCGGGACGGTGGAGATACTTACCGCTCTTGGTGTTCTCATCCCACTCCAGCCAAGGATACTTGCTGTGGTTGAAACCGGCGAGAGCGGCGTCGATGACCTCGAGAGACTTAGCCTTCTCGCGGACAGCGATGACCTGACCGGGCTTCACGGAATAAGAAGGAATGCTGACGACCTTGCCATCAACGGTGATGTGCTTGTGGCCGACGAGCTGGCGGGCAGCTGCACGGGTAGGAGCGATGCCGAGGCGGAACACGACGTTGTCGAGACGGCTCTCCAGCAACTGGAGCAGAGCCTCACCCGTAACACCATCCATCTTGGCAGCCTTGTCGAACAGGTTGTGGAACTGACGCTCCAGCACACCGTAAGTGTATTTAGCCTTCTGCTTCTCAGCGAGCTGCTGGCCATACTCAGAGGTCTTGCGGCGACGGTCGTTGCCATGCTGCCCTGGAGGGAAGTTACGCTTTGACAGTACCTTATCTGCGCCGAAAATGGGCTCACCAAAACGGCGTGCAATACGAGATTTAGGACCTATATATCTTGCCATAATTTAATTGCTTTACTATTGTATCTGATGATTAATTATACGCGACGGCGCTTCGGAGGACGGCAGCCGTTGTGCGGCAGCGGTGTAACGTCCACAATCTCGGTAACCTCAATGCCTGCACCATGGATGGCGCGGATGGCGCTCTCACGGCCGTTGCCCGGACCCTTGACGAAGGCTTTCACCTTGCGAAGGCCAAGACCATAGGCCACCTTGGCGCAATCCTCGGCGGCCATCTGGGCTGCATACGGCGTGTTCTTCTTAGAACCACGGAAACCCATCTTACCGGCCGAAGACCAAGAGATAATCTGACCCTCGTTGTTGGCAAGCGATACAATAATATTGTTGAAGCTGCTGTGGACATGGAGCTGTCCGGTAGCCTCAACCCTTACGTTTCTTTTCTTATTAGATGTTGCTTTTGTCTTTGCCATAAATCGTTTCCTCCTCAGAATTACTTAGTAGCCTTCTTCTTGTTAGCAACAGTCTTCTTCTTTCCCTTACGGGTACGTGCATTGTTCTTGGTACTCTGACCGCGAACGGGAAGACCATTACGATGACGGACACCACGATAGCAGCCAATATCCATCAGGCGCTTGATGTTCATCTGGATTTCTGAACGGAGGTCACCCTCCACCTTGAATTCAGCGCCGATAATCTCACGGATCTTAGCAGCCTGATCGTCAGTCCACTCGCTGACCTTCAGGTCACGGCTCACGCCGGCTTTATCCAATATCTTTGCTGAACTACTTCGACCTATACCGTAGATATAGGTCAATGCGATCTCGCCACGCTTGTTCTGGGGCAAGTCTACTCCAACAATTCTTATTGCCATTTAGTTGAAAATTGAATAAAATAAAATGATAAAATAAGTGTCTAAATTGCGAAAAGCATGCAAAGTTAACAATAATCCCCCGAAAAGGACCATTGCCACCTCACACTTTATGCAACTTTAACATTAGCCCTGACGCATCTTCATCTTAGGGTTCTTCTTGTTGATGACAAAAAGACGGCCCTTGCGACGAACGATCTTGCAGTCGGCTGAACGCTTTTTAATTGATGTTCTTGTTTTCATATCTTCAAGATATATAAAATTTACTTGTATCTGAACTCAATGCGACCCTTGGTAAGGTCATACGGACTCATTGCTACCTTCACCTTGTCTCCGGGAAGGATCTTGATGTAGTGGAGACGCATCTTGCCAGAGATGTTGGCAATAATCTGCACTCCATTCTCAAGCTCCACGCGGAACATGGCATTCGAAAGGCTCTCGATTACCGTTCCGTCCTGCTCTATTGCTGACTGTTTTGACATAAATATTACTACGCTTCTTAATTAACTATATCCTTAAACGATGATAAAACCTCTGACTGGCCTCGCCTTACGACGATGGTATGCTCGAAGTGTGCAGCCGGCCGGCCGTCGAATGTAACGACACCCCAGCCGTCGGGCAGCAGCCCTATCTCGTCCGAGCCCATGACGATCATCGGCTCGATGGCGATACACATGCCGTCTTTCAGCATTGGTCCCCTACCCCAACGGTTCTTGTTGGGGATGAAAGGATCCTCATGCATCTCGCGGCCTATGCCGTGTCCGCCAAGGCCCTCAACGACCCGATAGCCTTTCTCCCTGGCAAAGCGGTTGATGGTTGCGCCAATGTCACCGACGCGATGACCTGCCACTGCAACAGAAATTGCTTTTCGCAGACTCTCGAGGGTCGTCTCCAAAAGGAGTGCTGTGTCTCTCGACACTTCGCCGACCTTGAAAGTATAGCAGCTGTCACCACAGTAGCCATTGAGCAGCACACCACAATCCACCGATATGATGTCGCCGTCTTCAAGCACGTCGCTCTCCGACGGTATGCCATGCACGACAACGTTGTTGACTGACGTGCAGATAGAGGCGGGAAAAGGCCCTCCAAAAGGACTGGGATAACCCTTGAACGTCGGCGTGGCGCCGTGATCGCGGATAAACTCCTCTGCTATGCGATCCAATTGGAGGGTCGTTACACCTGGTTTTATATGTTTGCCGACCTCAGCGAGCGTTGCACCAACGAGTTGGTTCGCAGCCCGCATGAGGGCGATTTCATCTTCTGTCTTCAGGAATATAGACACTTCCAAAGACCAAATTAATATGCACTTACAGCTCCAGCCTTACGGGTATGACCTGAATTGAGCAGTCCGTCGTAGTGACGCATGAGCAGATAAGACTCTATCTGCTGCAGGGTGTCGATGACCACACCAACGGTGATGAGCAACGATGTGCCACCGAAGAACTGCGAGAATGCCTGTTGCACGTTGAGCAAGCCAGCCAGGGCGGGCATGATGGCGATGAAGGCGATGAACAATGAGCCAGGCAGCGTGATGCGCGACATGATAGAGTCGATGTACTCAGCAGTGTCGTGACCAGGCTTGATGCCCGGGATGAAACCATTGTTACGCTTCATGTCCTCAGCCATCTGGGTGGGGTTGAGCGTGATAGCCGTGTAGAAATAGGTGAAGGCGATGATCAGAATCACATAGACAATGTTGTAGAGCAGACTACGGTTGTCCATGAGGTTGCGGACCACCCAGCTACTGTTTTCGCTCTGGTACTGGACGATGGCCAAGGGGATGAACATCAATGCCTGGGCAAAGATGATAGGCATCACGTTGGCTGCGAACAGCTTCAAAGGAATGTACTGGCGTGCGCCACCTACCTGACGGTTTCCAACAAGGCGTTTGGCATACTGTACCGGAACTTTGCGGGTACCCTGTACCAAGAGGATAGACGCGCAAATGACAGCATAGAGAATGAGAATCTCAGCGATAAACATCACCAGTCCACCACCGGAGATGGCGGTGAACCTTGAGCTCAGCTCCTGGACGAAAGCCTGGGGCAAGCGGGCAATGATACCGATCATAATGATTAATGAGACTCCATTTCCAACTCCCTTGTCGGTAATGCGCTCACCCAACCAAAGGATGAACATACTGCCGGCAGCCAAAATAATTGTGGCAGGAATCATGAACACGCTCCAAGAGATGCCGCTGGCCAAAGCGGAGTTGGCCTGCATCTTCAGGTTAATGAGGTAACTCGGTGCCTGGAAGAACAGGATTGCCACCGTCAGCACACGAGTATACCACTGTATTCTTTTTCTGCCACTCTCACCCTCGCGCTGCATCTTCTGAAAGTAAGGTACTGCAACGGCGAGAAGCTGCATAACAATGGAAGCTGAGATGTAAGGCATAATTCCGAGTGCGAAGATAGACGCATTGGAAAATGCTCCACCGGAGAACATGTCGAGCAGTGACATAAGGCCACCAGCGGTTTGCGACTGCAGTTGATCAAGTTTAGCAGGGTCAATACCCGGCAATACGACGAACGACCCGAAACGGTAGATAGCCGTAAACAAGAGAGTAATGAGGAGGCGCTGACGCAGATCCTCGACTCTCCAACAGTTCTTCAGTGTCTCAATTAATTTTTTCATTGTTAGATTTTAGTTGCATTGCCACCGGCGGCCTTGATGGCCTCCTCAGCGGTCTTAGAGAATGCGTTTGCTTCAACATCAAGTTTAGCGGTCAGCTTTCCGTTGCCAAGAATCTTCACGAGCTTCTTGCCATTGGTCAGTCCGGCAGCAACGAGCTCAGCCATACCAATCTTGGTAAGCTGCTTCTCGTCAGCCAGCTTCTGCAGGGCGGAGAGGTTAACAGCCAAATACTCGATGTGGTTGATGTTCTTGAATCCAGCCTTCGGCACGCGGCGCTGCAGCGGCATCTGACCACCTTCGAAACCAATCTTTCTCTTATAGCCAGAACGTGCCTTAGCACCCTTGTGACCGCGGGTTGATGTACCACCAAGGCCAGAACCCGGACCACGACCGATACGACGGCGAGAATGGGTAGAGCCTGCGGCAGGCTTCAAATTATGTAATTTCATGATGATATCTGAATTAAAACGTTGTTATTACTTTACAATCTCTACCAAATGATGCACTTTACGGATCATGCCACGCATGCTGGGAGTATCCTCCACCTCAACAACCTGGGAGATCTTGCGGAGACCAATTGCAGCCAACGTGCGCTTCTGATCTGCGGGAGCACCAATGCGGCTCTTAATCTGCTTTACTTTAATTGTTGCCATGATAAATACTCCTATTAACCGTTAAACACTTTATTCATCTCGATGCCGCGCTCGCCGGCCACCTGATAGGCGTCACGCATCTGAGACAGTGCGAGCACCGTAGCCTTCACGAGGTTGTGGGCATTGGAAGAACCCTTAGACTTTGCAATCACGTCGGAGATACCAGCGCTCTCAAGCACAGCACGCATAGCACCACCGGCCTTCAGACCGGTACCGGCTGCGGCGGGCTTCAACAGCACGCGGGCACCACCAAACTTCACTTCAATCTCGTGGGGCACCGTACCGTTGAGCACGGGAACCTTGAAGAGATTCTTCTTTGCCGACTCTGTACCCTTGGAGATGGCAGCCGTCACCTCACCGGCCTTACCCAGACCGTAGCCAATAACGCCCTTACCATCACCTACAACGACGATAGCAGCGAATGTAAAGGTACGACCACCCTTCGTGACCTTCGTCACACGGTTGATTGCAACGAGGCGGTCCTTCAATTCAGTGTCACTATTAACTCTTACTTTATTCATTGCCATGTACGTTTAGAAATTAAGTCCTCCTTTACGGGCAGCGTCGGCCAGAGCCTGCACGCGGCCATGATAGAGATAGCCATTACGGTCGAACACCACGGCGGTGACACCGGCAGCCTTGGCCTTCTCAGCCACCAGCTCGCCGACCTTCTCAGCCTGCTGGATCTTAGGCATCTTTTCGAGGCCTAAAGAAGAAGCCGAGGCGAGGGTCTTGCCTTCAATGTCGTTGATCACCTGAGCATAAATCTGCTTGTTGGAGCGGAATACGCTGAGACGAGGGCGTTCTGACGTTCCTTTAACACTCTTACGAATACGGAACTTTATCTTGATTCGTCTTTCTACTTTGTTTGTTGTCATAGTCGTAAATCTTCTTTAAAAAAATTACTTAGCAGCAGCTGTCTTACCAGACTTTCTGCGGATGACCTCACCCTTGAACAGGATACCCTTACCCTTATAAGGCTCCGGCATGCGGAAAGAACGAATTTTAGCGCAAATGAGACCAAGCAACTGCTTATCGGCACTCTCAAGAATAATCTGCGGGTTCTGGTTTCTCTCAGACTTTGTCTCAACCTTCACCTCCTTAGGAAGCTGGATGAAGATGGGATGGGTATAACCCAGTGAGAACTCAATCAGGTTGCCCTGGTTGGAAACACGATAACCTACACCGACAAGCTCGAGCTCTTTTTTGTAACCCTCACTGACACCAACAACCATATTGTTGACCAATGAACGATAGAGGCCGTGGAAAGCCTGCTTCTGCTTGGGGTCAACAGTAGAGTTCTCGTCAATCTCGAAAACAATCTGGTTGTCTTTCATCGTGAACTTGATAGAAGGATCAATCTTCTGAGTAAGCTCACCCTTGGGACCCTTGACAGTGACTACGTTGGTTTTCTCGTCGAAGTTAACAGTTACTCCGGCAGGGACTGTAATTGGCAATTTACCTATTCTTGACATTTCTAATCCTCCAATTTAATAGACGTAGCAAAGGATTTCACCACCGATCTTGAGCTCGGCAGCCTCCTTATCAGTCATTACACCCTTGGACGTAGACAGAATGGCGATGCCCAGTCCGTTAATAACTCTCGGCATGTCCTTGTAACCGGTATAACGGCGAAGACCGGGAGTGGACACACGCTTCAAACACTTGATAGCGTTTTCCTTGGTTTGAGGGTCATACTTCAAGGCAACCTTGATAGAACCCTGAGGGCCATCTTCAACGAACTTGTAGTTCAGGATGTAACCCTTCTCGAAGAGAATCTTCGTGATAGATTTCTTCATGTTAGACGCAGGAACCTCTACCACACGGTGATGTGCCATGATGGCGTTTCTGAGTCTTGTCAGATAATCTGCTATTGGATCTGTCATAAAATATAAATGTTTAATTAATCGGGACTCCCCCGACAATATTAAATATGAGTTTCGGAGTTTATGAGTTGATGAGTTGGTGAGTTGATGAGCTTTGAGATTGAGAGTTCCGGGTCCCACGTCGGAACCATCAAACCAATAGCTTAAAACTTAAGAACTAATCAACTTAGGAACTTAACCTTACCAGCTTGCTTTCTTCACGCCGGGAATCAGGCCTTGCGAAGCCATCTCGCGGAACTGAATACGAGAGAGGCCGAACTGACGCATGTAACCTCTTGGACGACCGGTGATCTTGCAGCGGTTGTGCAGACGGATGGGGTCGGCGTTCTTGGGGATAGCCTGCAGCTTGCGGGCAGCCTCATAAGCCTCAGCAGGATCTTCAGAGGTAGCGATGATCTTCTTCAGCGCAGCGCGCTTCTCAGCATACTTGGCGATAAGCTTTGCACGCTTTACCTCGCGTGCCTTCATTGATTCTTTTGCCATATCTCTATTCCTTATTTAGCGTTTTTGAAAGGAAGGCCGAAAGCCTTGAGCAGAGCGTAACCCTCTTCGTCGGTCTTTGCCGATGTAACGAAGGTGATGTTCATACCCTGGATGTGATCCACCTGATCAATGTTGATTTCAGGGAAGATAATCTGTTCCTCGATACCCAGCGTGTAGTTGCCGCGGCCGTCGAACTTAGAGTTGATACCCTTGAAGTCGCGGATACGGGGCAGGGCGATGCGGACCAGACGCTCCAGGAACTCATACATGCGCTCGCGGCGGAGGGTAACCATCACGCCGATAGGCATCTTCTTACGGAGCTTGAAGTTGGCGATATCCTTCTTGGAATAAGTTGCCACAGCCTTCTGACCGGTGATGGCAGTGAGCTCGTTGACAGCCACGTCGATAATCTTCTTATCCTGCGTAGCGCCGCCGAGACCCTGGTTGATGACAATCTTCTCCAGCACAGGAATCTGCATGGCTGAAGAGTAGTTGAACTGCTTCTGCAGAGCGGGAGCAATCTCCTCGTTGTACTTTTTCTTTAACTGTGCTGTATCCATTACTTAATCTCCTCCCCTGACTTTTTAGCGATACGAGTAACCTTCTTGCCCTCACGCTTGATGGCGATACGGGTAGCCTTGCCGCTCTTAGGATCGATAAGACTCAAATTAGAGATGTGAATAGGAGCCTCCTGCTTCACGATGCCTCCCTGAGGATTCTTAGCTGAAGGCTTGGTGCTCTTGGAGACCATGTGTACTCCCTCAACGATGGCGCGGTTCTCATCGACCAGCACCTTGAGCACTTTACCCGTCTTGCCCTTGTCGGCTCCGGCAATGACAATGACGTTGTCGTCTTTCTTAATATGTAACTTACTCATAAGTTGTATTCGATTTTATAAATTAAAGAACCTCAGGAGCCAGAGACACGACCTTCATGTTGACGGCACGCAGCTCACGAGCCACGGGGCCGAAGATACGGCTGCCGCGAAGCTCACCGGCGTTGTTGAGCAACACACAGGCGTTGTCATCGAAGCGGATGTAAGAACCGTCAGCGCGACGGATCTCCTTCTTGGTGCGAACGACTAAAGCCTTAGATACCGCACCCTTCTTCAGGTCACTTGACGGGAGCACATTCTCGACGGCTACGACGATAATGTCACCCACACTTGCATAACGACGGCCAGTACCACCCAGAACGCGGATGCACATTGCCTCACGGGCGCCGCTGTTATCACATACTGTAAGTTTTGTTAATGCCTGTATCATAATTACTTAGCCTTTTCAACGATTTGTACTAATCTCCATCTCTTCGTCTTTGAGAGCGGACGGGTCTCCATGATCTGGACGGTATCGCCTACATGGGCCTCATTCTTCTCATCGTGAGCGTGGTATTTCTTGGTTTTCTGAACGAATTTACCGTAAATCGGGTGCTTCTCCTTGAACTTAGACGCAACAACGATGGTCTTGTCCATCTTGTCGCTGATAACAACACCCTGTCTGACTTTTCTTAAATTTCTTGTTTCCATCTGGGTAATCATTATTTTTTAAGTTCTCTTTCACGAAGCACGGTCTTCATACGTGCAATATCGCGACGTGCCGTCTTAATCTGTGATGGATTCTCAAGCGGGGAGACCTGATGGTTGAGCTTCATCTGCTTGTAAGCTTCCTCAGCCTGGCCCAGCTTCTCGCGCAAGTCCTTGTCGGCGAGTTCTGTTATTTCTTTAATCTTCATAATTAAGCATTTTTATCGTAGTCACGTCTTACCACAAACTTTGTCTTGACAGGCAGCTTCTGGGCAGCTAAGCGCAGTGCTTCCTTGGCGACGTCAAAGCTCACACCCTCAACTTCGAAGAGGATACGGCCCGGCGTCACGGGAGCCACCCATCCTGCGGGATCACCCTTACCTTTACCCATACGCACATCAGCAGGCTTGCGGGTGATTGGTTTGTCAGGGAAGATGCGGATCCAAACCTGACCCTGACGGTTCATGTAACGGTTGACGGCAACACGCGCTGCCTCAATCTGCCGGCTGTCGAGCCACTTGGCCTCAAGGGTCTTGATGCCGAAGCTGCCGAAAGCCAACTGTGTGCCTCTGTGGGCGTTGCCCTTATTGCCACGTCCGTCTTGAGGCCTTCTGTATTTTACTCTTTTTGGCTGTAACATTGTTGCTTCTTTTAACGATTATTGTTTCTTCTGCGGCCACCGCGGTTACGGCGCTCACCACCCTGGCGAGGACCGTTCTGACGCTCCTGCGTGAAGTTAGGAGCGAGCTCGCGCTTGCCATAGACCTCACCACGCATAATCCACACCTTGATGCCGAGCAGGCCAACTTTGGTCAGAGCCTCGGTCTGGCAGTAGTCGATGTCGGCGCGGAAAGTATGCAGCGGCGTGCGGCCTTCCTTGAACATTTCCTTACGTGCAATCTCGGCGCCGTTCAGACGGCCGCTGATCTGCACCTTGATGCCCTCGGCACCGGCGCGCATGGTGTTCTGAACAGCCATTTTGATGGCGCGGCGGTATGCCATGAGGTGCTCAATCTGGCTGGCGATGTTCTCGCCCACAATCTTGGCGTCGAGCTCAGGACGCTTCACCTCGAAGATGTTGATCTGGATGTCCTTCTTGTAGAGCTTCTTCAGCTCTTCCTTGAGTTTGTCAACATCCTGACCACCCTTACCGATGACGATACCCGGACGAGCCGTGCAGATAGTGATGGTAACGAGCTTCAGTGTACGCTCGATAACGATGCGTGAAACCTGGGCTTTCTCCAAACGCTTCTCAAGATACTTGCGGATCTTCTGGTCCTCTACGAGATTGTCGCCAAAGTTCTTGCCACCGAACCAATTGGAATCCCAGCCACGAATAATACCAAGACGGTTACTTACTGGATTAACTTTCTGTCCCATTCTACTTATTCTTTATCGTCATTAGTTTTCGCATCGACAAACAGCGTCACATGGTTAGAGCGCTTACGGATTCTGTATCCGCGACCCTGAGGTGCTGGTCTCATACGTTTCATCGTTACGCCTTCGTCAACGAAGACTTTGCTTACAAAGAGTTCTCCCTCCTCAGCCTTGCGCTCGTTCTTGGTTTCCCAGTTGGCGATAGCTGAGCGAAGCAACTTCTCCACGTCCTGTGCAGCGTGCTTCTTAGAGAACTTGAGTACTCCAAGTGCTCGGTTGACCTCCATGCCGCGGATCATATCGACCACGTAGCGCATTTTGCGAGGGGAAGAGGGCACGCCGACAAGCTTGGCGAAGTACTGATTCTTACGGGCTTCTTTAATCTTTTCAGCCGCAATATGTTTTCTTGCTCCCATTATTGTCTAAATGTTTATAAAAATGGATGTCCCGCTTACTTCTTGTTGTTGCCGCTGTGGCCGCCGAAGCGACGTGTCTGGGCGAACTCACCGAGGCGATGGCCTACCATGTTCTCGGTAATGTAAACAGGGATAAATTTATTACCGTTATGAACTGCAACAGTGTGGCCCACGAAATCGGGGGAGATCATTGATGCTCTGGCCCAAGTCTTGACAACGCTCTTCTTGCCGCTTTCGTTCATGGCAAGGATTTTCTTCTCGAGCTTGACGTTGATGTAAGGACCTTTTTTAAGTGAACGACTCATAATTTACTCTGATTTACTAAAGTTTACTTCTTGTTGGCTCTCTCAATGATGTACTTGTTGGAAAGCTTCTTCGGTGCGCGCGTCTTGAGACCCTTAGCGTACAAGCCCTTACGAGAGCGCGGATGTCCACCGCTCTGACGGCCTTCACCACCACCCATCGGGTGATCAACAGGGTTCATAACCACACCACGGTTGTGAGGACGGCGACCGAGCCAACGAGAGCGACCAGCCTTACCTGACTGCTCAAGAGCGTGATCGGAGTTGCCTACACTGCCAACGGTAGCCCGGCAGGCAGAGAGAATCTTGCGAGTCTCACCTGAGGGGAGCTTGATGACGCAGTAGTCACCTTCACGAGAAGTAAGCTGAGCAAAGTTACCAGCCGAACGAACGAGCAGAGCACCCTGACCCGGACGCAACTCAATGTTGTGAATCACGGTACCGACAGGAATGTTGGCCAGGGGCAGCGTGTTGCCAATCTCAGGAGCTGCCTCAGCGCCCGACATCAGCTTTGCACCCACCTTCAGTCCGTTAGGAGCAATAATGTAACGTTTCTCACCATCTGCATAGAAGAGAAGGGCGATGCGGGCCGAGCGGTTAGGATCGTACTCGATCGTCTTCACCACAGCAGGAACACCATCTTTCTCTCGCTTGAAGTCAATAAAACGGAACTTCTTCTTGTGGCCACCGCCGATGTAGCGCATGGTCATCTTACCGGTGTTGTTTCGACCACCGGTTGAACGCTTACCGTAAACGAGAGACTTCTCTGGCACGGATGCAGTAATTTCCTCGAACGTGCCAATAACCTTGTGTCTTTGACCCGGAGTAACCGGGCTGAATTTACGTACTGCCATTTTTTATATTAGATATTGCTGTAAAAATCAATCGTGTCGCCATCCTTCAGGGTCACGTAAGCCTTCTTGTAGGCGTTCTTCTGACCGCGGATCAGGCCAGCCTTGGTGTAGCGGCTTGAGCGCTTGCCGGCGTAGCGACAGGTATTCACATCCTTCACAGTGACATTGTAAAGCTTCTCGACTTCATTCTTAATCTGGAGTTTGTCAGCGTCAGGACGTACAATGAACCCGTAACGGTTGGGGTTCTTCTCCGTAATCTTGGTCTGCTTCTCAGTAACCAGGGGCTTGATGATAATTGCCATAGTTCTTTCTCTCCTCCAAATTATTTGTTCAAGATGCTGTCGATTGTCTTCAATGAGCTTTCAGCCACGACGAGCACGTCAGCGTTCAAAATTTTATACGTATTGATATCGCTTGCGCTCATAATCTGAGCCGTCTGCAGGTTGCGAGCGGACAAATATACGTTTTTATCCACTTCCGGCAAAACAACGAGGGTCTTCTTACCTTCGACTTTGAGATTTTTAGTGATATTTATGAAATCTTTGGTCTTAGGAGCCTCCATCTTGAAGTCTTCGACAACAATAATCTCATTGTCCTTGGCCTTATAAGAGAGGGCTGACTTACGGGCAAGAATCTTTACTTTCTTGTTGAGCTTGAAGCCGTAGTCGCGGGGCTTAGGACCGAACACGCGGCCACCGCCAACGAGGACAGGTGAGTTGATATCACCGCGACGTGCACCGCCGCCGCCCTTCTGGCGACCGAGCTTGCGGGTAGAACCGTTATGCTCGCTTCTTTCCTTCGACTTAGCGGTACCCTGACGCTGGTTGGCCAGATACTGCTTTACATCAAGGTAGATGACGTGGTCGTTGGGCTCAATACCAAAGATGGCATCATTCAGTGTGACCTTTCTTCCGGTCTCCTGGCCGTTGATATTTAAAACACTAACTTCCATTACTTCTCAATTAAAACAGTTGAACCATTGCATCCGGCGAACGAACCCTTCACGATGAGCAGGTTCTGCTCCGGAATAACCTTTAACACACGAAGGTTCTGAGTGGTCACTCTGTCGCCACCCATTTGGCCGCCCATGCGCATACCCTTGAACACTTTAGCAGGGTAAGAGCAGGCACCGATTGAACCCGGCTTACGCAGACGGTCATCCTGACCGTGAGTAGCCTGACCTACGCCACCGAAACCGTGACGCTTAACAACTCCCTGGAAGCCTTTACCCTTAGAAGTGCCGATCACGTCAACGAACTCGGCGTCCTTGAACAGATCAACTGTGAGGGTATCGCCGAGGTTATAATCCTCGTCAAACTTGAACTCGGCCAAGTGCTTCTTCGGTGTTGCACCGGCCTTCTTGAAGATACCCATCATAGGCTTGTTGGTTCTCTTCTCCTTAGCCTCGCCAAAGCCCAGCTGAACGGCCTTGTAGCCATCCTTCTCGACAGTCTTGACTTGAGTAACAACACAGGGACCAGCTTCGATAACAGTGCACGGCACATTTTTGCCGTCGGCACTGAATACGGATGTCATTCCGACTTTTCTTCCAATCAATCCTGGCATTTCAGTCTTAATTTTTAATTATTGAAAATGTTATTTTGTTTGTTCTCTTTTTAAGTGCTGCACCAACCCGTGCACACAAACACACTTAAAAAGTAGCTCTTTCTTCTTCGCAATTGAAGGCCAAGTCGCTATTTTTCAGCGTATTGTTAGCATAGCAAGCCAGCGCAATACCTTTTTTGCGGGTGCAAAGGTACTACTTTATTATAACACTCGCAAGCACCGCCCCCTTCAAAGATGGTTATTTATAGATATTTAACAGTAACACTGCGACCTATCGCTATAATCATTAATTTTGCACGAAATTATAAGAGAAAACTAAACTTGAATGGGACAGCACCTCTTTCCGACGCAGTGATGTGGTGCCTTCTCGGGAAAGCTCACTTGATCAATGCTGTTAGCGACTTGATAGAATTAACAAAAATGTGAGTCGATATGGTACAAGATGTTATTCATTTGTTATGTGGTCCAGCAATCCGATCACACAAGGCTGTTCTAAGAACGGTCATAAAGTGATTATGAAATAATGAGCTTCAAAAATGTTAGGACAATGAAAAGATCTTATATATCCCCAAAGGCTGTTGTCGTAAAGATCAGCCTTTATGATAGTTGTCTTGATGGTGATGTGTCCTTTGGTACGAACAGCGCCCCTGAATACAGTGGTGCTGCTGGTGCCAAGTAGGCAAGATTATCAGATGGCACGGACGATTATAGTTAAAAGACCTCGGAAAGCTGGGATGAATAGGAATGCATCTATTATCCCCATGTGAATCTCAAAGCCCCTGATACATGCTGCGTCAGGGGCTTTGAGGTCTCTCATACTATCTTTACTTCTGTTGGAGATAACGGTCGCTCCTTACTCCTGATCGGTATGATCAGTGATCTGCCTTTCCTTGACCCTTTCCAACTTCCTCTGCCTGACTACAAGGGGAACTTGCTCAACAAAGACATTACTGGTACTGAGTCCA
>Ga0310695_10002023_pt1 | contig 44458 bp, 36 predicted proteins | sample RumenRJG_04DNA_FD_203882 | JGI IMG/M metagenome (GOLD analysis project Ga0310695, IMG submission 203882) | Bovine rumen microbial communities from Lethbridge, Alberta, Canada - RJG_04 (v2) (version 2) | ecosystem: Host-associated > Mammals > Digestive system > Stomach > Rumen | place: Canada... | reverse complement strand
TTGCCGTTCTTCAAGATGCGGTAGATCGAGTCGCTGTTGGACTGCAGCACGCCATACCAGTTCTTGCCCTCGCCTGTCAACTGGGTGATGCCATAGCCCTTGGGGCACTCAAATATCAGTTTACCATCGGAGTCATAGATATAGTACCCTCCCAGGCTTCCGGTAAATATCTCCAGATAGATGCGTGCCGATTTGTCCCCACCGGGCTCGTCCTTGCCGTTATTGTCGCAGGCCACCAGTACCAGCAGCCCCACCAGCAGTAAGAAAAATATCTTTTTCATCTTATTCTCATTTAATCAACGTTATTGCCAGAGGGACTGTCCAGAGAGGCGTTGCAGGCTGGTCAAGATGATGTCATGGGAGCGGCCCATGTCGCCACCCACGCCTTGCTGCTTGCAGCAGTACTTGATGAAATTGGCCAGCAGGACTTGCTGCTCCACGGGTAGCGTCTCGTCATAGTGGTAGGCCATGAAACCGCCCAATAAATAAGTTGTATAGTCAAGCCACGAATGAGAGGTGGAACTCACGGCGTGGATGCGTCTCTTGTGGAGCATCTCCTTGGCTAGTGCTGAGACTTGGTCTTGGCTGAACGCCTGATAATCGGCTGCGGTGCTCATGACCAGCACCCATGATGCCAGATCGAACTCCTCAACCAGTGTGATTCCATCACGTTCGGCCTCAATTCTCTTGCAGCCTAATCGACAGTACAGGTCAATCAAGGACTGTGCACCGCCTTTACGCTTCATGAGTTCCTCATAGCCGTTAAACCTCGTTATGACCGACAGAATGCCGTCATAGATGTCGTTAAAAAGTTCCCAATTAAAATGGTAAGGGTGGTTGAAGCAGGTCCAGGCCAGATTGGCCGTTGACATGTTCTTGAGCAAATCGTTGGGGACATTGCACATGGCCATGAGTTCGTCGCCCGTCTGGGCTTCGCCCTTGTGCGCCTGCCAGTAGTCAAACGTGTAGCCCTCGCCCTGCAGGTTGCTGTCGTCGATTGTGGGCGTTGGCCACATCTTGAAGTCCCCTACGGGCATTAAAGGCGATGCGGGGTTGTCCTGGATGACGGGCTCGGGCTCGTCGGTCGTGCAGGCTGTCAGGGCCATCAGGGCCATCATTGCCATTGTAATCATTTTCTTTTTCATATCTTTATTGTCGTTTAAGTGGTTAATTGACGGTTTCTTGGGTGCGCTGCAGGGGGGCGTCGTTGCCGCTGCGGCGCTTGAAGGGGTTGTTGATGGTGTTGAACGTCCACCGCGCGATGACCTGGATGCTGCGGGAGTCGTTGCTGACCTCAACGCTATTGAACACACCCAGGTAGTTGGTCTCGCTGCGGGTGCTCATGCCGCGGTTCAGCACGTCATGATAGTTGGCGCCCAGCATGAGCCTGCCCTTGAAGAACGTGGCCCTCACGCTCAGGTTCAATCCCAATATCGAGTTGCAGCGGGTATAGCCCGTCGTCCACGGTGTCGAGTAGAGCACGCTGCATCCCAGCATCAACTGCCGTAGCACGTTGTACTGCACATTGCCGTGCAGCAGGCCATAGGGGCGCTTCTCGGTCTCCAGTCCCAGCACGGGGATGGTGATGCGGGGCAGCGTACCCGAAGCCAGCAGGTAGAGGCTGACCCTGTCGGTGCTGAGCGAGTAGTCCAGGTCGAGCGTCCAGGCGTGATAGGGGTTGATGTTGATGGGGCTCTGGCGCAACGTTCCCGACTGGAGCAACTGGTGTATCGTCTGGATGCCGTTCTCCACGTGGCGATAGGAGGCCTGGACGTTGAAGTGGCGATAATGTGCCGCGAGGCTGACGCGATCGGTCACCGTGGGGCGCAACAGGGGGTTTCCGGTAGCAATGTCGTCGGCATAGACGTAGGTGACGCCGGGCGACAGGCTGTTGCTGGAAGAAACGGATTGTGACTGGGTGGGAAATACCATGAAATCGGTACCCGCCAGTGCTGAGTAGCCCAGACTGCTGTAAGGCAGGATGTTAAAGTAAAATGTTGAGCGCAACTGGTTGTAGGACGGGCGCACGAGGGTGCGGCGGTAATTGGCCGTGAGGTCAAAGTCGCGATTCACACGGTAGCCGACATTGACATGGGGCAGCAAGTCATGGTAGTCCTTCTTGTAGCGGATGACGACGTCCTGGATACTGCTCGTGTGGTCATACTCATAGCGCAACCCCGCGCTGACACGCCAGCGGTTCCATTGCCTGGCGACGGAATAATAGGCCGCTGCCCAATCGTTGTTGCGGTTGATCTGCTGCGTGTCGTGGTCCTTGGTCGCCTCGCCGTAGTTGCCCGCGTGTCCCCATTCCAGGCCGGTCTTGTGCTGCCAGCAGAGGGCGGCAAAATCATATCTTGCCGTCGCCGTGGTGATGTCATAGTCGTTGGAATAGTGTATCGTCTGGTTACGCTGATAATACTGATCGACAATCTTCTGGTCGTTGGTCTGCCGCGAGGTGGCATAGTCGGCGATGACCAGCAACTGGGCATCATCGCTGGGCTGCCACGAGTAACTGGCCGAGAAACTGTTGTTCACCGAGCCCAGTTTCATCGCGTTGTCATCATCGGTGCGGATCATGTAGTAAGAGTTGCCGCTGGTGCTCCGGAATTGCCGCTTCACTTGCAGGTCAAGCCCCGTCGTGCTGTAGCCGCCATTGTATTGCAGGCCCAGCACACTTCTCGGAGTCAAAGCATAGTTGATGCCGGCAAACACGCGGTAGTCGTTACCGTTGCCCACGTAGTGGATGGTGTCGTCCTTGTTGCTGTCGTAGATGTGGGTGTGCTGCGTGTTGGAACTGCGGGAATTGTAATGGTTGTAACTCATCGAGATGTTACCCGATAACCTGTTGTACTTGCCGTCGATGGCCAGGGTCGTGGCGTTCGACACCTTGTGCTTGAAATCGACCACATCGGTCACACTGGAGCCCAGGTAATTCTTGAGGGAACTGTTGGTGTAGATCTTGATGACGGCATCGGCCGTGGAGGCATATTGGGCGCCAGGGTCGCGGATGACCTCGATGCGCTTGATGTCCTGGGAATTGAGCATCGAGAGTTCGGCCACGTCGTGAATGAGGCGGTTGTTGATATAGACAAGTGTGCCCTCGCGGCCGATGACCCTGATGTTCTCTCCAGCGTCAATCATCACCCCTGGAGTCCACCGCAACAGGTCGATTGCAGTGCCTGCATGACCCATCAGCGTGCCGTCCAGGTTGGTCAAGAAGTAACTGGTGCCTTCATGCTGCAGGTTGATGACCGGTGCCATCACTTGAGTACCCATGAGGGGCGTGATGGAGCGTTCCATCCTGATGGTGCCAACCCTGGTGGGCTTGAAACGCCGATACACGGTCTTGTAGCCCACATGGCTGATGCGAGCGATGACCGGTGACTGGTCCACCGGAATGACAAACACGCCGCTGCCATTTGTCACGCCACCGGTGATAAAGGACGAATCGGCTGGATTGAACAGCATCACGTTGGCAAACTCCAGGGCCTGGGATTTCTCATCCACCAGTCGGCCAATCAAGCGGTAATCCGTCTTGTGGGTACACTCGACGTAGATTTCATGGCCGTCCCCCTTGGTGGTCATGGCAATGGGATAAAAACCGATGAGTTGCCTGATGGCATCGGGGATGGTCTGGTTATTGACGGTGGCCGTGACACTGAAATCCTCCAGTTCGTTGAAGATGAACACGATGCGGTATCTGTCGGTCTGATCCTGCAAGTACCTGAGGGCATCACTCATCGACACGTTGTCAAACCGATGAGTGACCCGCTGCGCACTGGCGGTCATCGCCGTGAGGCACAGCACCATCAATAATATCAGCCAGCGTCCGGTCATTGGCCCTGAGTGGTTGTCTGGGTGACGATGAGTCGGTCACCCGTGTGCTGGATGGTAAAGGATTCAAAACTGCCCAACATGTCAACCACCTTGTCGAGCGTGTAGGACGGCTCCCAGCGGTAATACAGGCGCAAGGAGCGCACGTCGTCGCCATGCCACTCCACCTGGACGTTATATCTCGCCGCCATGTCGTCGAGAATCTGCTCCAGCGGCACGTTGTCATAGAGGTGCCCCTCATCCTGCGACGACAGTACTTCCTCTTGGGCATCGGCTACATCTTCACTCGAGCGACCGCCAATGGTGACAGCGGCATGTCCAGCGTCATGACGGCCCGGATGCTCCTCACGCAGCAACCCGAATCCGCGTGTCTGCACCGCAGCCACAATAATGCCGGCAAAAACAAGGATGATTGCCACGGCGGCGGCCACCCTGCGCCAGGGTGAACGCGAGGGTGTGATAGCATGGGGATGCTCCGCCACCAGCCGTTTCCACTCCTGCTGGATGGCCCTGCCGTCGGCCTGCTGGTCATAGCGTTGCGCATCCACGGCGCTCCTGGTGGCCGACATCATCGAGTAGAGTGCACGGCAGTGCTCGTCGGCCAGGATTTCGCGCCACTGCCCGTCGTCATATTCCTCGGGGTGTTCCATCATGCGGAACAGCATTTCGGTCTTGTCCATCATCCCAATTGCTTTAATGTTAAACGTAGTTGATCCATCGCGGCTCGCAGGTGCTTATAAATCGTAGTCTCGCTCACCTGGAAGTGGGCAGCGATCTTCTTGAATGTCATGCCGTCACGGTAGTGCATCAGCACAATCTCGCGGCACATGGGCGGCTCAAGGCGCCCGAGGGCATCCTGGAGGGCGTGGATGCTAGGCTCATCAAGAATCAGCGCCTGGGTCTCCTCATCCAGGGGGTAACACATCATGGCCTGCTCGCGGACGCTGCGGGCGCGCATCTCGTTCAGGCACCTGTTGCGCATGCAGGTCATCAGAAAACTCCGGGCCTTGCTGTCCTGAAAACTGGCCTTGCCATCAAGCAGTTGGGCAAAGATGTCATGCACGATATCCCTGGCCTCCTCCTCGTCATGCAGCAACATGACCCCCAGGCGGCACATCTCGTGATAGTGTGCCTTAAACAGCCTTTCAATATGCCGATTCTTGATTGCCATTCACTATTAAGACACGCAACTTGTCATATACTAAACCTTAAATGTCAAAAAATCTTTCTTTTGAGGCTGTGTCATCATTCACTCGCTTGTTTTAAATCGGCCTAACGGCCGAGAAATCAAAAAAATTGTATAAAATAGTTCCAGTCGCCATTTATGACACAGCCTCACCGTGTCCCCCCAAAACCAATTGGGCGTTTTTTTCAAAAAAACTATAGTGCTGATGCCGTCACCTGGTCCAAAATCTGGAGCAGAGTGTCGGTGCTGGTGGCGACGAGGGTGCGGGAGAGGTTCTTGCCGCGGGCAAAGGGCGTGTGCGTCATGTCCACGAGTTGCTGCAGGGTGGCATCATACATGCCGTCGAGGTTGGCCACGATGATGGGCCGTGGGTCGTCGTTACCGATGGTCATCACGGCGAGGGTGGACATCCACTCGTCGAGAGTGCCAATGCCGCCGGGCAGCACCACAAAGGCGTCTCCGTGCTCGATCATGTACTGCTTGCGGTCACCCAGGTTGGCGGTATGCACCGCATCGTCGCACACGGGATCCAGCCGATGCCTGAACATCTCGGGAATGACGCCCGTGACGTGACCGCCCGCCTCATGGACGGCGCTGGCGGTGAGGTGCATCAGTCCGGCATTGGAGCCGCCGTAGAGCAGTGTGTGGCCATGCTGCCCTATCCATCGACCCAATTCACGGGCCAACTGCTGGTATTTCTCCTCCAGCCCCTCCTGGGAACTGCAATAAACGACTATTTTCATAATCTCCTAATATATAGAATGAAAACAACAAATACAAAACTATCCCGCTTGTCGCGCTAACGCTGTTGTCTTTATTGTTTTCATTTAAGTTATGCTTTTGTGAGTTAGAGGACGACTTCGTTGATGATGTGCTTGACTTCCTTGAAGAGGTAGTCGTGGACGGTGCCGTCCTCGTGACGCAGCGACAGGGTGCCGTCGGGGGCGATGCCGGCAACGCTGGCCATGAAGCGGTGGCCTGCCGCGTCCTCATAGGGGTGCGCCTGGCCATCGTTGCGGTAGAGGGCGGCCATGTAACGGCTGTGCAGGTCCTGACGGGCGCTGTCGTCGGCCAACGTGTCCACCAACTCCTCGATGCGGGAGCAAACACGCTTCAACAGCGTCGTCAAGTCATGCTCATGGCCCGTGATGTTGATTAGGGACACGGGATTGGGCGCATCACTCAAGAAGCGTTCCTGATTCACATTGAGGCCGATGCCGATGATGCTTGTGGCAATGTCGCTGCCGTCGAGCGAATTCTCGATCAACATGCCGCAGGCCTTCTTGTCGTGCCAATAGACGTCGTTGGGCCACTTGACAGAGAAACCGTCGCCAGCCTCGGCTGTCATGGCCTCGACAACGGCCAGCGAGGCCGCCTCGCTCAAGTAGAACTGGTCACGGGCCTTGACGGGCGGGCGCTTGAGCAACAGCGAGAAGGTGAGGTTCTTGCCGTCCTCGCTCTCCCAGGAATTGCCCTTCTGACCACGGCCTGCCGTCTGGCTAGGGGTATAAATGACCGTACCGCCCGGCAGCGTGGCTGCCAAGCGGGACAGGTAGGTGTTGGTGCTCGCCGTCTGGCTGACCTTGATGTAATGTGGCATGGCGGATCAGGCGGTGGCGGGGAATGTCATCTTCAACGTGCGGCTATTATCCTCATTGACAGTGATATCGACGCGCACGGTATCGTCGGGCAGCAGGCCGTCGATGCGCTCGGGCCACTCGATGAAGCACAAGGCGCCGCTGTCAAAGTAGTCCTCGGCACCCAGGTCAACGGCTTCTTCCTCCTTCTCCAGGCGATAGCAGTCAAAGTGGTAAATCAGTTCGGCCGTCGTGTCGCTGCGGTACTCGTTGATGATAGCAAACGAGGGCGAGTTGGTCACGTCACTCTCGACGCCCAGTTGCTTGCACAGCGCGTTGATAAAAGTGGTCTTGCCGGCACCCATCTCGCCATAGAAGGCATAGACGGTCTGGTCGCCCATCTCGGTCATGAACTTGTAGGCGGCGTCCTCGAGGGCCTCCAGGTTGGGGATGGCTATTTCGATGATTCTGTTTTCTTTCATTTCTCAGTTATGGTTATTTCAGGGTTATTGATGTTTACTTGGGTGACAGTGTCACGATGGGCACGAGCATCTCTTCCATCGAGATGCCGCCGTGCTGGAACGTGTCGTTGTAGTAGGACACGTAGTAGTTATAGTTGTTCGGGTAGGCAAAGAAATCCCTGTTGGTCGCAAAGATGTAGGTGCTCGAGATGTTGGGGGCAGGCAGGCCCACGCGTTTGGGCTGCTTGATCTCATACACCTGCTTGGGGTTGTAAGTCAGGCTCTTGCCCACCTTGTAGCGCAGGTTGGTGTTGATGTTCTTGTCGCCGATGACGTTGATGGGACGATCCACCTTGATGGTGCCGTGGTCGGTGGTGAGCACGACCTTGTACCCGTTATCGGCCATGAGTTTGAAAATGTCAAGCACGTTGGAGTTCTTGAACCAGGAGACGGTCACCGAGCGGTAAGCCTCGTCGGTGTTGGCCAGTTCGCGTATCATCTTGGACTCGGTGCGGGCATGCGAGAGCATGTCCACAAAGTTGAACACCAGCACGTTGAGTTCATAGTTCTTGAACATGCCGAAGTTCTGCATCAGTTTCTCGCCGGCAGCGCTGTCGTTCATCTTGTTGTAGGAGAAGTGGAACTTGCGGCGGTAGCGGTCGAGCAGGGTCTGGATCAACGGCGCCTCGTTCAGGTTCTTGCCCTCCTCACTCTCCTCATCGACCCAGAGGTCGGGGAACATCTGCTCGATATCCACGGGCATCAGACCCGAGAATATCGCATTGCGGGCATACTGGGTGGCCGTGGGCAGGATGGTGGTATAGAGTTCCTCGCTCTCGACATTGTAGAAGTCACTGAGCAATGGGCTCACCGTGCGCCACTGGTCGAGCCTGAAGTTGTCGATGACGACAAAGCAGACCTTCTCGCCCTTGTCGAGCAGGGGCAGCACCTTGGTCTTGAAGAGTTCGTTGCTGCGCAGGGGGTGCTCGGGCTTGGTGAGCCAGTTCTCATAGTTGCGCTTGACAAACTTGGCAAAGGCATTGTTGGCCTCCACCTTCTGCATCCGCAGCAACTCGTCCATCTTGGTGTCGGTGCTGGACAGGGTGAGTTCCCAGCGCACGAGCGTGGAGTACAGTTCATACCAGTCCTCGATGGACTGGGCCGAATTGATCATCTGTCCGATGCGCATGAACTCCTGCTGGTAGTCCCCAGTCACCTTCTCGGCAATCAAGGCCTCGCTGTGCAGGTTCTTCTTGATGGACAACAGTATCTGCATGGGGTTGACGGGCTTGATCAGGTAGTCGGCAATCTCGCTGCCGATGGCCTGGTTCATGATATCCTCTTCCTCACTCTTGGTAATCATGATGACCGGCACGTTGGGTTGCAGGATCTTGATGCGCTGCAAGGCCTCAAGTCCGCTGATGCCCGGCATGTTCTCATCGAGAATGATGAGGTTGAAATTCTGATTACTCAGCATGTCGATGGCGTCGCGTCCGTTGGTGACCGTCTCGACCTCATATCCCTTGTTCTGCAGGAACAGGATGTGGGGCTTCAACAGGTCAATCTCGTCGTCGGCCCAAAGGATTCTTTCTTTGCTCATGTGGTTTGTCTCAATATTGAGTTAAAATGTGTACTAATCGGTCTTCTTGTTGTCAGCCTTTTCACGGGCGGCCTGCTTGCGCTCCTCGGCCTTCTGCTTGCGCTCCTGCTCGCGGGCACGTTGCCGCTCCTTGCGTTCCTGCTCGCGGGCCTTGGCTTGCTCCTTGCGCTCCTTGGCCTTTTCCTTGCGTTCACGCTCGCGTTCTTTAGCCTTTTCTTTACGTTCCTTCTCTCGCTGCTTGGCGAGTTCCTTGCGTTCTTTGGCCTTTTCCTTGCGGGCCTGCTCCTTGGCCTTCTTGGCGTCCTTCTTGGCCTGTTCGGCGGCTTTATAGGCGGCCTTGGCCGAGTCTTCACGCCACTTGTAGCGGAAGTCGCGTTCCTTCTCTTTCTCCCGCTCGGCCTGCTCGATGGAGTCTTGCTCGGCAATCTCGGCTATACGTGCCAGTTTGCGCTGGTGCTTCTGTTCCTTCTTGATGCTGTCCTCAATCTCCTTCTGGCGCTTCTTCTCGGCCTTTTCACGGGCCTTGGCTTCACGCTCGAGTTGCTTGAGGTGCTCCTCTTCGGCCTTGATCTGCTCCTTGAGGGTCTTGGAGTCGGTGGCAGGAGTGGTGGTCGAGACGGTGGAGCGGCTGCGGTAGTCGTTGGCCTTGATCTGCTTGCGCTCGGCCTCCTTACGGGCCTTCTCCTCAGCCTCCTGCTCGGCTTGCAGGCGTGCCTGCTCGGCGGCTTCGGCCTCAAGACGTGCACGCTCCTCGGCTTCCTCCAGGGCCTTGGCTTCGGCGTCAAGGCGTGCCTGCTCGGCAGCCTCCCGCTCGAGTTGCTCGGCCTCGATGCGAGCCTGCTCGCGCTGGGCGGCGGCTTCGGCCTCGGCCTCTTCCATGGCCTTCTTCTCGGCCTCGTCAAGTTCCTTCTTCTCGAGGTCGCTGTGCTCCTTGTCATTCTTCTCTTCCAGGTAGTTGAAGTAGTCCTCAAAGGTGCGGCCCTCGTTCAACAGCAGGTTGAAGTTGTCCACGCTGATGATGACATAGTGGACTTGACGCGGGATATTGATGGACTGATCCTGCTCAAAGGCGGTGCGGTAGTGGCTGGCCTCCTTGAAGTTGCCCAGTCCCCTGACGACGAGCAGTCCCAGGGTGCCAAAGGTCATCTGCTCGAGGTCATAGTCCTTGACATTGAAGGTGCTGAAGTTGTGGCGCGCTACTTCATAGAGCAGCAGGTTGCTGTTCACGCTGTCCATGGGATAAAGCAGGATGAATACTTGGGGCTTATCGTTGTCCTCGGCAAACGGCGTGAAGGTGCGCTCCAGCGCCTGTGCCGACGTGTCGTTGCTCAAGCGGGTGTTCCACAGCATGCCGCGCATGTTGCTGCCGCCGCCCTCGAGTTTGCGGCCCTGGTTGAGTTGCTTGACAATCTCGGATGCAGTGGGGGTGATATCGGTCTGGGGATAGCGCTGAAGCATCTCCTTGAGCGTCTCCTTGAACTTGTCATAGTCCTTCTCGGTGAGATAGGTGAGCGCGTCGATGAACATGAACTTGGGCATGATCTTGGACAGCGGGTACTTGCGCATCATCTCGGCATAGGCCTCATGCACGGCGCCATGGTTATTGGCCAGGTAATTGGCATAGGCACTCTCATACATCTGCTCCTGGTCACGGGTCATGTTCTTGAGGTTATCCAGGTAGTTGGGATCCTGCATCGCCATGCCGTACTTGGAGTCGGGGAACTCGGTGAGGATGCTGTCCCTGTAGGGTGCGGCATCGGCCTCCTGGCCGTTGCGCATATACATCATGTACATATTGTAGAACACGTCCAGCCGATAGGTGTTCTCGGGATAATGGTACATCAACTGGTTGAACTCATAGGCCGCAGCGTCATAGTCCTCCATCTTGTCCTTGAGGATGATGCCCATGTTGTACAGGCCCTCCTGGATGATCTCGTGGGCCGCCATGAAGTCTTCCTCGGTCTTGAGGATATCCTTGAGGTAGTATTCCCGGTAGTGGGGATCCTCGGCACGCTTGAGGGCCTCGATATCCACCTTGACGGTATCGCCGTTCTCATCAATGACGACACTGTCTGCAAGGGCCATCAGGGCACTGTCCATCTCCTCCTCGTCCTCGTTGAACGAGAAGGTGGTCTTGTTGTGGCGGCGCCAGTTATCTTCCAGTTTGCGGCTACCCCACATCTTCTGGAATTGGGTCTTACCCTGATTCTTCTGTGCTGTGTTATAGAAGTACCATGAGTTGTCGGTATTGCCGATGGGTGCAGTAGGGGCGACGACGTCGGTCAGTCGGGAGCCCTGGGCATCCTGCTGCGCCAGGTATTCCTCGCGGGCTGCTTTTTCGGCCTCTTCTTTTTCTTTCTTCTTCAAGTCCTCAATGATCTTGTCGATCACGGCCAACTGCTCGTCGGGCGTCATCTGCGACAGCCTGATCAAGGAGTCCTGGAGGGCGACATTCTGGGAATACACTGCCAACTCATCGAGCACATCGCTGCGCTTCTTGAGCAACTTGTAGTTGGGATAGTCCTCGTTGACCTGGGTGATACCCTCGGCATAGCAGGGCTGAGCGTCGTCATACTGGCGGCGGGCAAAGTAGATGCCGCCCAGCGTCAACTGGCTGATGCCCTTGGCGATGGGATTGATAGTGCTCTTCTCGATCGACAGTCGGTAATTCTCGATGGCACTCAGGGTGTCGCCATGGGTGATATACAGGTTTCCGATGGCGTAATACACCTGGTCCAGGTATTCCTTGTTGCGGTCATAGCGGGCCATGCGCTTCAACGCCCTGACTTCACTGGCGATATTGGCGCCCTCATAGACGGCACTCTGCTTGATGCGCGCGTTGAACTTGGTGCGATAGGTCGTGCTGTTGCTGCTCCCGGCCTGCTTATAGGCCAGATAAGCGTTGCGCTTGTCGCCCACGTCCTCATACAACTGGCCGAGCAGGAAACTCATGCGCACCTTGTCATTGCCCTTGAAACCCTTGACGGCAGCCGCCAGATATGGGATGGCGGCCTCGCTGTCCTGCGCCTTGATGTAGTAGTCGGCAAAGGCGGCATTGGCCAGGGCACGTACACGCTTGTTGGTGATCTGGTCCAGATGAACGTGACTCAAGACATTGTCGGCCTCGGTGACCCACCCCATGGCGCAATAGCACAGGGCTTCTCTCACCTGGCACTCCTGCACCAGGTCGTTCTTCCACGTGAAGTGGTGGGCAATGTAGCGGAATGTCGCGGCGGCATCCAGGAAGTCTCCTTTCATGTACTGGGCCTTGGCCAGCAGGTACCACGCGTTGTGCAGGTAGGGGTTATACTCGTCACGCTCCATCCACTCGCGGTACTTGGGATCGCTGTTCTTGCCCGCTTTCTTCTTGGGTTTCTTCTTGATCGAGTGCAGGGCGATGGCTTTTTCCATCTTCTCAATGGTGCGTTCAAAACTGCCAGTGGGCTGCGGCGCCTTGGGGTTGGCACGCGCCTCGGCAGGATGCATATAGAGGTGCTGTGTGTAGTCATCCTCATAGGCATCCATCATCGCCTTCAACTGCTCGTCATAGTTGGTCTTGCCGTTGTAATAGACGTTATACTTGGTCGTGAACGATTGCCAGAAGCGCGACCTGGCGGTGTTGGTCTTGTTGCTGCATGCGGCAAGCGCGACCACCATCGCGATAATGACAAGCGGTATGAAACGTCTGGTCCTGTTCAACTCTGGTCCTTCCTGTTGATGTTTTAGTACTATATAAACGATAGTCGGCGTGTTTTATTGTCTGTCAACCCCGATGTTCGGCAGCAAGTTGCATGAATTCCTCCCTGATGGCGGCCGGCATCACTAGGCCGCGGTGCTTGATGCTCTGGCCCCAGCCCAGCAGGTCGGCGGGCATCAGGGTGTAGAGCACATCGCGCCACTGTTCCTCCTCGTCGGCCGTGTAGCCGTTCTCGTCACGCCCGGCAAACGCATCCAGTTCCTGGTCGTCATAGTAGGTGATTTCCTGCTTGCACTCGCCCGCCAACAACTGCTCGCTTGGGCAGATCGGGCGGATGCCGCACGACTCATCGGCACAACCCTGCACGGGAGTGCCCGGACCGGCATCCTGGCTGGCCCCATCGACATCTCCTGCCCCATCCTTGCGGTAAAACAATCGGTCGATGAGCCACACGATGGCTCCTCCCACCACCAGTGCCGTCAACAGTATCAAAATCGGTTTCATCGGGTAAATGCTGTCTATCAGGCCCCAAAATTACACATTTTTCCACACACATCAATCAAAACCGCGACTATTCATCCACAATAACGCACCAGCAAGGGCCAGCGAATGCCGCTAAGCATTTAATATGAAGGATTTTATCATCGGGCATCGACAGGAATCGGAGAATTGCGCATCAGTAACAAGAGATAAATGAATAACAGGAGAACGCAATGTAAACAATTTATAAACAAAACCTTTGCGGCTTCACGACTTTGCGAGAGTTGAAGTCACTGAATGGACACAAATATTGTAAAAATTCTTAAATTATGTGAAATATCGTTCAGTTTTTAGGGGCTTTATCACATTAAATATTGCGTGAATGCGGGGAAATGAGTACTTTTGCACCAGCATTCGTGAGAGGGGGCACTCGGGCTTCCTCGTTTTTATTATAATTTTGAACCGATGATAGACAAGACAGCGCTTGAACAAGTGATTAACGAGGCCCTGGAGGGCACCAAGATGTATCTCGTCACCCTCAAGGTGAGCAAGGACAATATCATCGACGTGGCCCTGGACAGCGATGAGGACATCAACATCGACGACTGTGTGGCCGTCAACGACGCCGTGCTCGACGCGTTTGACCGCGATGAGGAAGATTACGAGTTGACCGTTGGCTCCTATGGCATCACTTCACCGCTGCTGCTGCCCCGGCAGTACCGCAAGAACATCGGCTATGAGGTCGAGGTGCTCACCGGCGACGGACGCAAACTCAAGGGCGTCCTGGCCGATGCGGACGACGAGGGCTTCACCCTGACGACGACCGTCAAGAAGAAACTCGAGGGCAAGAAACGCCCCGAACTGGTCGAGGAGCAGGAACGGTTCAATTACAGTGACATCAAACAAACAAAAAATATCATCACAATTTGAAGTTAAAGGTTTCAAGCGGCGGCAACCGCACGTTGAAACCCGCGACTTGCAATTAGACACTTAATTATGGCTAAAAGAGAAGAAGCGGTCAACATGACCGAGCAATTTGCCGAGTTTAAAGAACTCAAGGACATCGACAAGACCACACTCATCAGCGTGCTGGAGGAGTCTTTCCGCAGCGTGTTGTCCAAGATGTTTGGCAACGACGACAACTTTGACGTGATCGTCAACCCCGACAAGGGCGACTGCGAGATCTATCAGAACCTGGAGGTTGTCAACGACGGCGAGGTGGAGAATCCCAACAAGCAGATCTCGTTGAGCGACGCACAGGCCGATGACGACCCCGACTGCGAGGTGGGTGAGGAACACACCCGCAAGATTGACTTTGCCAAGTTTGGCCGCCGCGCTATCCTCAACCTGCGCCAGACCTTAGCCAGCAAGATCCTCGACCTGCAGAAGGACGCCATCTACACCAAGTTCAAGGCGCTCGAGGGACAGTTGGTCTCGGGCGAGGTTTACCAGGTGTGGAAACGCGAGGTGTTGCTGCTCGACGATGACAAGAACGAGTTGCTCCTGCCCAAGGAGGAACAGATTCCCACCGACATCTACCGCAAGGGCGACGTCGTGCGCGCTGTCATCGAGAAGGTGGACAACACCAACAACAACCCCAAGATCATCGTTTCCCGCACGAGCCAGAACTTCCTGCGCCGCCTCTTCGAGCAAGAGGTGCCCGAGATTCACGACGGACTCATCGTCATCCGCTCGGTGGCCCGCATCCCCGGCGAGCGTGCCAAGATCGCCGTCGAGAGTTTCGATGACCGCATCGACCCCGTCGGCGCCTGCGTGGGCGTCAAGGGAGCACGCATCCATGGCATCGTGCGCGAGTTGCGCAACGAGAACATTGATGTCATCAACTACACCAGCAACCCCCAGTTGCTCATCCAGCGCGCACTGAGCCCCGCCAAGATCTCGTCCATCCGTCTGGACAACGAGAACAAGCATGCCGAGGTCTTCCTGCGCCCCGAGGAAGTGTCACTGGCCATCGGTAAGGGCGGCCTGAACATCAAACTCGCCAGCATCCTCACCGAGTACAGCATCGACGTTTACCGCGACGTGGAGACCGAGACCGAGGAGGACATCTACCTCGACGAGTTCAAGGACGAGGTTGACGAGTGGGTAATCGAGGCCCTCAAGAATGTGGGACTCGCTACCGCCAAGTCAGTGCTCAGGACACCGCGCCAGGAACTCATCGACAAAGCCGACCTCGAGGAGGACACCGTCGACAACCTGCTTGCCGTGCTCCGCGCCGAGTTTGAGGATTAACATCAACTCCACAATATCCATTGTTTATTATTTCAACAACCGATATTCATTTTTAAAAATAACGCAATTACATATATATAAAAGCCGAAAGCATTTTGCCGAAAGCGAACCGATAAATGACATTATATGGCGATAAAGATAAGTAAAGTCATTAAAGATTTAAACGTGGGTCGGCAGACCATCGAGGAATTCCTGCACAAGAAGAACATCGAAATCGATGCCAGCATCAACGCGCGCATCAGTGAGGATGTCTATGAAATGCTCGTGAAGGAGTTCAAGCCCGACATGGACCTCAAGTCCAAGTCGGACAAGATGGCCAATGAGCGACAAAAGGAGAAGGCCAAGCAGAATGCAGCCAAGGAGTCGCATGAAATCAAGACCGAAGTGCCGGGGCAGAAGCCTAAGATCCTGGGCAAGATTGACCTCAGCACCGCCGGTAAGCCCAAGCCCGCTCCCAGCAAGCCTGAGCCCAAGCCCGAACCCAAGCCCGAGGTGAAGGTCGAGGAAAAGCAGCCTGAAAAGCCGGCCATCGAGAATAAGCCGGCCATCGAGGAGCCCAAGCCCGCACAGGCCGAGGAAGCCCCCGCACAGGCCGCCATCGAGCAGGTTGCCGAACCCGCCCCCAGCAAGCCTGAGCCCGCGCCTGAGCCCGAACTGCCCGCTGCCGTCGAGGAGCCCAAGCCCGAACAGGCCGAGGAAACCCCTGCACAGGCTCCCCAGCCCGAGCCCACCAGCACCGCCACCGAGCCCGAGGTGTTCAAGCCCGTATCTGAGACCGTCGGCGGACCGCAACTCAAGGTTATCGGCAAGGTGGACTTGACATCGCTCAACCAGCAGACTCGCCCCCGCAAGAAGACCAAGGAGGAGAAGCGCAACGAGCGCATCGCCAAGGCACAGGCCGATGGAGCAGGCAAGAAGAAGCGCAAACGCATCGGCAAGGAGAAAATCGATATCGAGACCGCCGGCAACCAGGCCGCAGCACAGCCCGGCAAGGGTCGCGGCAAGGATGACCAGGGCGGCAAGGGTCGCGGCAAGGACAAGAACAAGAACCGCAAGCCGCTCAGGCCCGAAGTGAGCGAGGAGGACGTTCAGCGCCAGATGAAGGAGACGCTTGCACGCCTCACTGCCAAGACCAGCAAGAAGGCTGCGGCACGCCGCCGCGAGAAGCGCGAGGAGTTCCGTGAGGAATTGCGCGAAGAGGCCGCACAGGCAGCAGCACAGAGCAAGGTGCTGAAACTCACCGAGTTTGTTACGGCCAATGACCTGGCCAGCATGATGAACGTGCCCATCAACAAGGTTATCGCCACTTGTATGAACCTGGGCGTCATGGTGAGCATCAACCAGCGTCTCGATGCCGAGACCATCAACATTGTCGCCGACGAGTTCGGCTTCAAGACCGAATATACCAGTGCCGAGGTGGCCGAGGCCATCAGCGAGGAAGAGGACAAGCCCGAAGACCTCGTTCAGCGCCCGCCCGTGGTGACCGTCATGGGTCACGTGGACCACGGTAAGACCTCACTGCTGGACTACATCCGCAACTCCAACGTGATTGCCGGCGAGGCTGGTGGTATCACTCAGCACATCGGTGCCTATAACGTGAAGTTGCCCAACGGCCGCCGCATCACCTTCCTCGACACCCCTGGCCACGAGGCGTTTACCGCCATGCGTGCCCGTGGTGCCAAGGTCACCGACATCGTCATCGTGATTGTCGCTGCCGACGACAGCGTCATGCCGCAGACCATCGAGGCCCTCAACCATGCCTCGGCTGCTGGCGTGCCCATCATCTTTGCCATCAACAAGATTGATAAGCCCAGCGCCAATCCCGAGAAAATCAAGGAAGAACTCGCCAACCTCAACTATCTGGTCGAGGACTGGGGTGGCAAGTATCAGAGCCAGGACATCTCGGCCAAGAAGGGTATTGGCGTCGAGGAACTCATGGAGAAAGTGCTGCTCGAGGCCGACATGCTCGACCTCAAGGCCAATCCCAACCGCAAGGCCACGGGTTCCATCATCGAGTCATCGCTCGACAAGGGACGTGGCTACATCGCCACCGTGCTCATCGACAACGGTACGCTCCACGTGGGTGATATCGTGCTGGCCGGTACTCACTTCGGCAAGATCAAGGCCATGTTCAACGAGCGCAACGTCCGCATCACTGAGAGCGGTCCTTCGACCCCGGCACTGATCCTGGGTCTGAATGGCGCTCCCACGGCCGGTGACAAGTTCAACGTGATGGACACCGACCAGGAGGCACGTCAGATTGCCAACAAGCGCGAGCAACTGCAACGCGAGCAGAGCCGCCGCACCCAGCACCGTGTCAGCCTTGAGGACATCGGCCGCCGCCGCGCCCTGGGCGAGTTCCACGAACTCAACTGTATCGTCAAGGGTGACGTGGACGGCTCTATCGAGGCCCTGAGCGACTCGCTCATCAAGTTGTCAACCCCCGAGGTCCAGGTCAACGTGATCCACAAGGCCGTGGGTGCCATCACCGAGAGCGATGTTACCCTGGCCGCCGCCAGCGACGCCTACATCATCGGCTTCCAGGTGCGCCCGTCGGCCTCGGCCAAGCGCGCCGCCGAGCAGGAGGGTGTGGACATCCGTCTCTACTCCATCATCTATGACGCCATCGAGGAGGTCAAGAGCGCAATGGAGGGCATGCTCCAGCCCGACATCAAGGAGGAGGTTACCGGTAGTGCCGAGGTGCGCCAGGTGTACCACATCAGCAAGGTCGGCACCATCGCCGGCGCCATGGTGCTCGAGGGCAAAGTCAAGCGCAGCAGCAAGGTGCGCGTCATCCGTGACGGCATCGTTATCCACACGGGCGAACTGGCCTCGCTCAAGCGCTTCAAGGACGACGCCAAGGAAGTCACCAGCGGCTATGACTGCGGCTTGAGCCTCAAGTCCTACAATGACCTGCAAGAGATGGATATCATCGAGGCATTTGAGGAAATCGAGGTTCACAAGACCTTGTAAACATGGACTATTACCTGAATATAGGTAGCAATATAGGCGACCGGCGCGATAATCTGTATCGCGCCGTCGTTGCTTTGACGGCAGGCACGGGCGGCAGCGTGACGTCCCGCGTCGTCGAGAGCGAGCCGTGGGGATTTGAGAGTGAGAACCGCTTCATGAACATCGGCCTGTGGCTCGACAGTGACCTGGAACCCCAAGCGATGCTGGAGCGCATTCACGCCATCGAGCGCCGGCTGGGTAGCGGGGCGCACCGTGATGCCGGCGGCCACTACATCGACCGCCTGGTGGACATCGACATCATGGCCATCGGCGACCTGATTATCGATACCCCCACACTGCAGGTGCCCCACCCTCATCTGGCAGAACGCGATTTTTTCCTGATTCCGATGATGCAGTTGGCCCCCTGCTGGCAACACCCTGTCACGGGCCTCACCGCCGCGGCGATGCTCCACGCGTTGTCGCCCGGCAAGCAGTGATGATGAAGAATCGTTGAGTCACCTCCCGTAGCCGTTGGCCTTGCGGTAATGGTTAGGCGACAGGCCCAAGTGCTTTTTCACATATTTCCCGAAGAAAGAGAGATTCTCAAAGCCCATCTCGCTGGCAACCTCCTTGATGCTCATGTCGCTATACAGCAGCAGTTGCTTGATGCGGCTCATCACGGCACTGGCGATGAGTTCGCTGGCCGTGTACTCGCTGTGCTTGCGGCACACGCTGGTGAGGTACTTGGGCGAGACGCACAACTCGGTGGCATAGGACTTGACACTGCGGTTCACCGTGGTGCTGTCGGCCAGCATGAGCATGAAGCGGCGAAAGATGCGGTCGCCCTGCCGCAGCATGTCCTCATTGTCCTCGACGATGTGCTTGTTGATGTTCGACAACAGGTCATAGGCAAAGCACCTGATGATGTCACGCATCGTCTCGCGGCCAAAGTTCATCTCGGGATGATCCATCTTGAACGTGAGCAACTCGTAATACTTGACCATCAAGTCCATCTCGTCCTGACCCATTTCGATGACGGGGTTGGCCAGGATGTGCATGACCGACTGCATCAGGCTCTTGTTGATAAACGAGAATCCCACATCGGTGCTGATGGCGCATATCAGGCACCTGAAGTCGTCACTGTGGGTGATATTGTCAATGACGACCTTGCGGTCAACAATCAGGGAACAGTTTTTCTTCAGGTGATAGGAAGTTGCGTTAAGGTCGAGAGATAGGGTCCCGTCCAGGACCATGACATAGGCGATAAAATTAACCTGGAACTTCTTCATCAAGCCAGGTATGGACGTGATGTTGTCGGCAAAGAAAACCTCGCCGTCATTGTACTTGAGGTTGTGGTAAACCTCGGGCACATCATTAAAGTCCAGTTGAGTGATTCTATTCTGTTTCATTGTCACTAAATTGATCAGATGTCATCCTTGCTTGAAAATGACATATTTACACTTTTTTCGGCTGGTAAATTTACTACTTATTCCGTTACCTTGCAAATTTTTACTAGAAAAAAATTGTCTTGAAACATTTTGAGTACCTGATTGGCTTATGAACTTTAACGGTGCGTGGACGACACTTGACTGGTCATCCACACACCGTTGAAGTTCATCTTTCTTATAAAGGTCTCCTGCTATTTCGTCCTCTTGCGGGTCCTGGCCGCACGCGGGGACTTGAGGCGCAGCACCTGGGCACTGCGGGCGGGCAGGTATAGCCTGAGCCAACCCAGGTGGGCGTCGGCATACAGGCCATCGTGCTCGGTCAAGTGCTTCACACCCTCGTCGATGTTGCCATAGCCGCCATAGCGGGGACTGTCGCTGTCGAACACACCCTCATACTCTCCCTCAGGAGCCAGGATGGGATAATCCACATGGGAGGCTGTGGGGCTGAAGTTAAACACAAACACGAGATTGCCGCGCATGTAGGCCAGCACCTGGTCGTCGTCCTTGTCCCACAGTTTGCGCACGGGCAACTTTTGGAAATTCTTCACCCCGCCGATGAGGTGTATCATGTCATTGTCCCAATTGTTGAGGTACTGGTACTTCAAGTCCTCACGGTCAACGAGGTCCCACTGGCGACGGGCATACTTGTAACTCCAGCCGTTGCCCTCGCGGGGGAAGTCGATCCACTCGGGATGCCCCCACTCGTTGCCCATGAAGTTGAGGTAGGCGCCATTGATGAGCGAGGCGGTCACGAGGCGTATCATCTTGTGCAAGGCCATGCCGCGGTCCACGGTAGCGTCGTGGTCATCCGTCATCATGTGCCAGTACATCTCCTTGTCGATGAGGCGGAAGATGATGGTCTTGTCGCCCACCAGGGCCTGATCGTGGCTCTCGGCATAGGAGACGGTCTTCTCGTCCTCGCGTCGGTTGGTTAGTTCCCAGAATATCGAGGTGGGTTTCCAGTCCTCGTCCTTGCGTTCCTTGATGGTCTTGATCCAGTAGTCGGGGATACCCATCGCCATGCGGTAGTCAAAGCCGATGCCTCCGTCCTTGAAGGAACGGGCCAGCCCGGGCATGCCGCTCATCTCCTCGGCAATGGTGATGGCATGGGGATTGAGGTCGTGGATGAGCACATTGGCCAGCGTCAGGTAGGTGATGGCATTGGTGTCCTCGCCACCGTTGTAGTAGTCATCATAACTACCGAAGGCCTGCCCCAAGCCGTGGTTGTAGTAGAGCATCGACGTCACGCCGTCGAAGCGGAAGCCGTCGAACTTGTATTCCTCCAGCCAGAACTTGCAGTTGGACAGCAAGAAATTCAGCACAGCATTCTTGCCATAGTCAAAGCACAGCGAGTCCCAAGCGGGATGCTCGCGCCTGCCGTCGCCATAGAAGTAGAGGTCACCCGTGCCGTCGAAGCAGCCCAGGCCCTCAATCTCATTTTTCACTGCATGGGAGTGCACGATATCCATGATGACGGCAACGCCCTGGCTGTGGGCATCATCGATGAGGCGCTTGAGTTCCTCTGGCGTGCCAAATCGGGATGACGCGGCATAGAAACTCGACACATGATAGCCAAAGGAGCCATAGTAGGGATGCTCCTGGATGGCCATGATCTGGATGGCATTATATCCGTCCTTGACGATGCGGGGCAGCACGTTCACGCGGAATTCCTCATAGGTGCCCACCCCCTCGCGGTTCTGCGCCATGCCGATGTGGCACTCATAGATGAGCAACGGCTTCACGTTGGGCACAAAGTCCTTGACCTTGAATTCATAGCGCTCTGCGGGGTCCCACACCTGGGCCGAGAAGATATAGGTCTTCTCGTCCTGCACCACACGGGTAGCATAGGCCGGGATGCGCTCACCCTCACCGTCAGGCCAGTGGATGCGCAGTTTATACAGGTCGCCGTGGTGCATGGCGCGGGCAGGCAGCGTGATTTCCCAGTTGCCGCCGTCCAGACGCTTCAGCCTGTAGGGGGCGCACTCGCGCCAATCATTGAACTGGCCGATGAGATAGACCTCGGTGGCATTGGGCGCCCACTCGCGGAACACCCACCCGCCGTCAGCCGTGCGGTGCAGGCCATAGTAGTTATAGGCGTTGGCAAACTCGACCAGATTGCCACTGCCGCCCGTGAGTTCGGCAATCTTGTTCACAGCATCCTGATGGCGCCCGTTAATGGCGTCACTATAGGGCTCCAGCCAGGGGTCATCATTGATAATCGCAAGATTCTTCTTCTTTCTCATAATCGCACAGTCATTGATTGGTGATGACTACAAAGGTACATATTTAACCTCAATTCCGACTGATATTTAAGCCAGTTTTTACATTCAACAATTGAAATCGATTGCAAATCGGTAATGATTTTTAAAGAAAAAAGCATCAGAAAATGATGGGATATTAAAAAAATCATTAAATTTGCACACTTTAGTAGAGAATATTAACAACTTAAATACATTTAGCAATATGAGACTTGAAGGAAGACGCGAAAGCACCAATGTGGAAGATCGCCGCGGCATGGGCACAGGCACCAAGGTGGGCCTGGGCGGCATCGGCGGACTGATCATCGCTGGATTAATCACCCTGCTCATGGGTGGAAACATCGGTGACGTTTTACAACAGGCCGGCGGCATGGGACTCCAGCACGAGACAGTAGAGCAAGGTCAGTTCTCGGAGGAAGAACAGGAACTTGCCACCTTTGCCAAGCAGGTGATCGGCAGCACCGAGGACATCTGGGCACAGATATTTGAGCAATATGGCATGGGCGACTACCCCGCACCGACGCTGGTGCTCTATACCGGCAGCACCCAGACCGCCTGCGGACAAGGCAATGCCGCCGTGGGACCGTTCTACTGCTCGGGTGACCAGAACGTGTATCTGGACCTGTCATTCTTCCAGACCATGGACCAGCAACTGGGTGTCAAGGGTGACAACTCAAGCCTGGCCAAGGCCTACGTCATCGCCCACGAGGTGGGCCACCACATCGAGTACTTGACCGGCACACTGCAACAGGCTCACCAGCGCATGCAGGCAACCAACAGCACCACCGCCAACAAGTACAGCGTGCGTCTTGAACTGATGGCCGACTTCTATGCCGGCGTGTGGGCTCACTACGAGAAGCAGTACTTCAATTCGATTAACGACCAGGATCTGCTCGAGGCCATCGACTGCGCTCAGAAGATTGGCGACGACTACCTGCAGAAGCGCGCCCAGGGCTATGCACAGCCCGAGAGTTTCACCCACGGCACCAGCGCACAGCGCATGAAGTGGTTCAAACTCGGTTACCAGACCGGCGACGTGCGCCGCGCCACCACCTTCCAGGAGAGCGACGCCACCCTGTAAGCCACTCACGACATCACCAAAATGGGACAAAGGGACGGTTCTTTTGTCCCATTTTTTATTTCATGTAGATTCCGGTAAAGGTGCGGCCGCTGTTGATGCCCAGGCGACGGGCCGAGAAGAAACGGTCGTGTTCGCAGCGGGAACAGTGGCGCGAGAGGATGATCTGGTCCTCGGGGACACCCGCTGCAACGAGGACGGCGCGATTGGCGGCCCGCAGGTCGATGTGTGCCTTGCCCGTGGCGGCATTACGCTTGACGATGTCGTCGAGACGGAATTTAGCCTTACCGAAGGCTTCCACCACCTCGTCACCCACCTCAAAGCACTCCTGGCAGATGCTGGGTCCCATGGCGGCCTGGATGCGTGTCGCGACGGCTCCCTGGCGGCACATCTCTTTCACAACCGCATGGGCGATTCGTCCCACGGTGCCCCGCCACCCGGCATGGGCCACAGCAATCACACCTGCCGCAGCATCCACGAGCACAATGGGCACGCAATCGGCGGTATTTACCCCGATGACCATGCCCTTCAAGCGGGTCACCAGCGCGTCAACGCCCTCCAGGGCTGCCTCCTGCTTGTCGATGTCCATCGAGCGGAAGCGCTCATCTATGACCGCCACGCGGCATGAGTGGGTCTGACGGGGCATGACCAGGTCGTCAAGGTCGATGCCCAACTGCATGGCCAGCGAGATTCTGGCATCCAGCACCCGCAGGGCGTCATCTCCCACATAGTCACACAGGTTCACTCCAGAGTAGGCATTGCGCCCATCCACGTTGCCACGCGTCGTCGAGAATGCCTCGATGCCGTCAATAGGCCCGGCAAAATCCAATTGTTCCAATTCCATCATGTCACAAAGGTAACATTTTATTCCCTATCGAGCATCATTAATCGGAGAAAACTGAGTACCTTTGCACACATATGATACTAAACACCGCCAACATACTCAACTACAAGAATATCGCCGAAGCCCGCCTGGAATTCTCGCCCAAGTTGAACTGCCTCATCGGCAACAACGGCCAGGGCAAGACCAATGTGCTCGACGCGATCTACTACCTGAGCATGTGCCGCTCCTATGCCTCAACAGGCGACAATAGCGCCGTCATCCGCCATGGCGAGCCCTACATGATGCTACAGGGCCGCTACACCCGGCAGGAGACACCGCTGGAAATCAGCATCGCCCTGCAACGCGGCAAGCGCAAGGTCGTGCGCCGCGACGGCAAGGAATACCAGCGCCTGAGCCAGCACATCGGGCTGCTGCCCGTCGTCATGGTGTCGCCCATGGACTGGGACCTGGTGCGCGGCAGTGGTGAGGAGCGTCGCCGCTTCATGGACCTCATCATCTCGCAGAACGACAGTGAGTACCTTGATGCGCTCATCCGCTACAACAAGGCCGTCGAGCAGCGCAATGCCATGATCAAGAAGGAGATGCGTGACCCCTTGCTCTATGAGACGGTCGAGCAGGCGATGTCACAGCATGCGGCCCTCATTCATGAGCGCCGCAGCCACTGGGTCGAGCAGTTCCTGCCCATCTTCATGAACTATTATAACGCCGTTGCCGGCGAGGGCGAGACCGTCAGCCTGCACTACAAGAGCCACCTCAACGACGGTGACATGCCCAGCCACCTGGCAGCGACGCGCGAGCGGGACCTCATCCTCGGCTATACCACACGCGGCATCCACCGCGACGACCTGGAACTGATGCTGGCCGGCTATCCCATGCGCCGCACGGGCAGCCAGGGACAATGCAAGACCTACACCATCGCCTTGAGGTTCGCCCAGTTTGACTTCCTCAAGGCCAACAATCCCGCGGTGCCCATCCTGCTGCTTGATGACATCTTCGACAAGTTGGACGCCAGCCGCGTGGAGCGCATCGTGGACGTCGTCTCGAGCGACCGTTTTGGCCAGATTTTCATTACCGACACCAACCGCACCCACCTCGACGAGATCGTTGCCCGCCACGGTGGCGGCCACTGCCTGATGCACGTCGAGGACGGCCAGGTCACCATCATGAAAGGAGGTGACAAGTCATGAAGCGCACCGAGGCCCGCAACATCGGCCAGATCATTAACGACGTGCTGCGCAAGGAGAATCTTGACGTTGCCCTCGACGAGCACCGCGCCAGCGCCCTGTGGCCCCAGATAGTGGGCGACGGCATCAACCGCTATACCATCAAGCGATATGTCAAGGATGGCGTGATGACAGTCCACCTGTCATCGGCATCGCTGGCCAACGAACTCATGCTCAACCGCGCTAGCATCATCCAGCGCATCAACGAGGCCCTGGGCCGTGACATCATCAGCGAAATCATCTTCAAGTAACACGAGACAACCATCACAACACTATCCATCACATTATGAATCACGCTATCCAAGCCCAATATCCATTCAAGCGCAGCACCAGCGTGCAGTTGCGCTTCAACGACATTGACGCCCTGGGCCACGTCAACAATTCGGTCTATTTCCAGTTCTTTGACCTTGCCAAGACCGAATACTTTGCCGGTCTCGAGGTCAATGCCGACATCAACTGGTGCCGCCCCTCGATTGTCATCGCCAACGTCAATTGCTCCTTCCTGGTGCCCACCGTATTCCAGGAGCCTGTCGAGGTGCTCACCCAGTGTGCCCACCTGGGCAACAAGAGCCTCACGCTGCTGCAGCACCTGGTCAACCGTGACACCCGGGAACTGAAGGCCACCTGCACCACCGTGATGGTCAACCTCGACCCCGAGACCAACCAGCCGGCCCCCATCCCCCAAGTGTGGCGCGACGCGTTTTTGGCATTTGAGGGACATAGCCTCGACTAAAAAGCGCAGGCCAAGGAGTGGAAACTGAAAACTATTTAGTACCTTTGCACGTTCAAACCATCAAACACCACAATTATGGACGTAAAACAGTCAATGCAAGAAATTCTGGAGGCCGAGAGCAAGGCCGTCCTTAACATACCCGTCACCGATGCCTATGAGGAGGCAGTGAACCTCATCGTCGAGCAAGTCAAGCACGAGGGGGGCAAGTTGGTCACCTCGGGCATGGGCAAGTGTGGCCAGATTGCCGACAACATCGCCACCACGTTTTCCTCAACCGGCATCCCCGCCATCTTTCTCCACCCCAGCGAGGCACAGCACGGCGACCTGGGCGTAGTGCAACCCCACGATGTGCTGCTGTTGCTGTCCAACTCGGGCCGCACCAACGAGATCTGTGCCCTCGTGTCGCTGGCACACAACCTGTATCCCCAACTCAAGATCGTCGTCATCACGGGCAACAAGGATAGCGAACTGGCCCACCTGGCCGACATCTGCCTGTGGACAGGCAACACCACCGAGGTGTGCCCCCTGGGCCTGACGCCCACCACCTCGACCACGGTGATGACGGTCATCGGCGACGTGCTCGTGGTCAACACGATGCGTGCCACCGGCTTCACCCGCGAGGATTATGCCCTGCGCCACCACGGCGGCTACCTGGGCAGCATCGCCAAGGGCACGAAGTACTAATTGCGCCCTCCCCTCCTGACGACTAACCAATGAATTCAAGATACTACGATTTAGAGATAGAAATAATAAAATGAGAAAAATCATAGCCATCGGCGAGTCGGTGCTCGACACCGTTTTCAGCGGCAACCAGCCCGTGAAATCCTTTATGGGCGGCCGCATCGCCAATGCCGCCGCCATCCTGGGCAGCATGGGGCTGCCCGTGGCCATGGTGAGCGAGTGCTGTGCCGACCGTGTGGGCGACATCATCATCGATTACCTCACCCGTCACCACGTCAATGTCAACTCCATTGACCGCTACACCGAGGGAAGCACCGCCATGTCGGCCATCTTTACCGACGATTCGGGCAAGGACACCCTTGTCAACTACGGGGTATATCCGCGCGAGCGCTTTGACGTCGTGTGGCCCCGCATCGATGAGGATGACATCCTGCTGTTCGGTTCCCTCTATGCGATTACCGAGCCGCAGCGTGCCGCCTTGTTTGAACTGGTCAACCATGCCGTTGAGCGCAAGGCCATCATCATCTACCTGCCTGGCTTCCAGCACGGCATCAACTTCCACATCGCCCACGTCATGCCCGCCATCCTCGAGAATCTGGAGGTGAGCGACCTGGTCATTGCCCACGAGCGCGACCTGCGCGACGTGTATCCCGGCGAGACGGCCCGTCAGGCCTATAGCAACCATGTCGAGTTCTACTGCGACAACTACCTCCACATCCATCCCGACCTCACGGTGACCCGCTTTGACAAGGGCGGCAAGTGCCTGCCCCACCCGGCCATCGGCATTCCCACCCGCCACATGCTCGGCTGGCAGGCCGGCTTCACGGCTGGCATCATCCACGGCCTGTTGAAGAATGACGTCACCCGCGCCACGATCCACCAGTTGCCACGCGCCACCTGGCTCGACATCGTCACCGGGGCACAAGCCATCGCCTCGTGTTGCGCCAATCCCGACAATGGCCTCGATCCGGCGCTGGCAACCCGATATGCAGCCGAAATCAAACACTAACACGTTATTATCATCTCTCATCACCCACCACAATGAACCCACTGCCCATCTCCATCGCGATGCCGCGTCTCAAGAACGACATGACCATTGCCCAGGCACAAATGGCCACGACAGGCACTATGCCCTCGCCCAAGGGACTGGACGATGACATCGTGACCGAGATGAAGATCTGTTACATCGACTACCTGATCACCAACAAGCGCGACCTGGAAGCCGAACAGGTCATCGAGGAGTTCATCTATGACGACGAGCGCATGCAGCAACTGCCTGAACTGTATGCCGCATGGCTGTGGCTGGCACGCATGGCCCTGCTCATCGACAGCGGCAATCCATCACTGTCGCTGGGCGCTGCCGAGAATGCCTTGCTGGTGCTCTCGGGGCACTTGGGCAAGAAAACCGAGGACTTCAACGCCATCGTCGCCACCCTGCTCTTCAACCTGGCCCTCGCCCACCACGACATGGGCGACAACAGCCGGGCCTCCAAGGAGTTGACCAAGGCACAGCAACTTCTTGAACGTCTCACCAAGCGCAACGAGGCACGCTTCTCGGCCATGCTGCTCATGGCCGTCGAGGCTTCTACCGAGGTCATCAAGTCCAAGACCAAGCAGATGAACGTGCTGGCCCACTACCAGAGCGCCAGCGAACTCTACATGAGCGAATTGAACAGCGGTGACGCCAACGCCACACGCACCGCCATGTCCAACCTGGTGGACACCCTGGGAAAGGAGGGCGACATCATGCTCGAGATGGGCAACGGCCGCAATGCCGTCAAGTATTACACCAAGGCACTGCGCTACCAGAAGAAACTGGGCGAACGCATGGGCATGCGCGACCTGGAACTGTCCATCGGACTGGCCAAGGCCCTCATGCGGCTCATCAACCGCAGGGCTGCTGCCGAGCAGTTGCTGCGATCGCTGCTGCCGCTGGCCCAGCGCCTTGACGCGACGGTCCAGGTCAACGAGATCCAAGACCTACTCAATAACAAGAATAAAAACGTGAACATCATGACACTGCTCAAGAGTATCTTTACCGCCGCCCTGATTATTGTGGGCACCCTGGGCATGCAGGCCCAACTCATCGTCGGCCACCGCGGCTCGCAGTGGGGCGTCGAGAACACCCGTGCCGCCTTTATCAACGGCGCCAATGCCGGCGCCTGGGGACTCGAGTGTGACATCCGTGTCACCGCCGACGGCACCTTTGTCGTCAGCCACGATGACAACTACAAGCGCCTGGGTGGCCCCGAGACCAAGATTGCCGACATGACCACCGAGGCCGTCCTCTCGACACGGTTGACCAGCAAGCGCCACGGCATCACCTATGCCGGCACGCCATGCACCCTGGGCGAGTTCCTCGACATCTGCAAGGAATATAACGTCGTGCCCGTTGTCGAAATCAAGGTCTCGACAACCATCCACAGCAACACCAAGGCCGAGAACGAACCTGTCTTTGACGGAATTCCCGCCCTCATCAACCTCATTGACCAGAAGGGGCTAACCGACCGCGTGGTCATCATCTCCTTCATGCCCGGCGTGGTGGACTTTATCCATCGCCATTATCCCGACATCACCGTCCAGGTACTTGCCGGTGACGGCGACGGCACGGTCATGGAGTGGGTCGAGTGGTGCAAGCAGTATAACATGGATCTGGACGTCGTCCACACCATCGTCACCAAGGAGGCTGTTGACGCCATGCACGCCGCCGGCCTCAAGGTCAACGTCTGGACCGTGGACCGCGTCGAGGACTTCGAGCGCGTCAAGGCCATGGGCGTCGATTTCATCACAACCAACGCCCGCTTCCCAAACGAATTAAAGTAACACCGATTTAAGGGAATCGTAATATCTGCTGCCGCCCGTGATACTCTCCCGGGCGGTTTACTTGTTGAAGTAATCCTTCATCAGTCTCTTGACGCGGGGGCTCAGCACGATGATGGTAAACATGGTACACAGGGCCATCAAGGCAAACGCCAGGTCCATGATGCTCACCATCACCTTGAGGGGTATCATGGCGGCCACGACAATCATGGCCAGGTAATAGTAGTTGTACCACTTCACGTTGTGGGCCCCGAAGAGGTAGTTGGTACACTTCTGCCCATAATAACTATAGGAGAACATGGTCGAGAAGGCAAAGAAGAAGACAATCGTCATCAGCAGCAGGTGGCCGATGCCGGGCAGCAACTGGCCCCAGGCACCCAGGGCGACATACAGGCCCTTAGGGTCGGTCAGGCCAACGTAGTTGCCGGCAATGATGATGGGAATCGATGTCAGGGTGCACACCAGGCCCGAGTCGATGGCGGGACCCAGCATGGCGATAAGGCCCTCACGGATGGGGTCGGTATTCTTGCTGGCGCCGTGCATCATCGAGGCGGTACCCACGCCGGCCTCGTTGACAAAGGCGGCACGACGGGCTCCCGTCAGCGCCACGTAGGCAAACGCGCCAAAGCCCGCCTTCATGCTGAAGGCACCTTCAAATATCTGCCCGAACACCCCGGGAATCTCCCTGAAGTTCAAAGCCATGATGATGACAACCATGATGAGGTACAAAACCACCATCACAGGCACGATGCGCGAGGCAAACAGCGCGATGCGCTTGATGCCACCCAGGACCACGGCACCCACGATGAGCACCATGGCAACACCCATGATGAAGCGCAGCATCAGCGTGTTCTCAATACCCATCGGGGTAGTGAACACGGTGGTCACCGACTCCACCAACTGGTTGGCCTGCATGAAGCACAATGTGCCCACGAGGCCAAAGATGGAGAAGGCCACGGCCAGCGGTTTCCATTTCGCGCCAAGGCCCTGAGTGATGATGTACATGGGGCCACCCTGCACCTCGCCGGCGCTGTCACGACCCTTGTACATGATTGACAGCGAGCCTTCAAAGAACTTGGTGCTCATGCCCACCAGGGCACTCACCCACATCCAGAAGACCGTGCCCGGTCCACCCACCGACAGCGCGATGGCCACGCCCGCGATATTGCCCATGCCCACCGTCGCCGCGATAGCGCTCAACAGGGCCTGGACCGAACTGATCTGCCCCGACTGCTTGCCACTGTCGCTGGCCTGCTTGTCTCGCAGGGCGCGCAAGGCCCATGGCAACCGCCTGATGGACACAGCGCCCGAGAAGATAAACAGGAACAGTCCGCCGCCGATCAGCAGAAAAAACTCAGGGTAGCCACACACAGCGTCGCTCGCGGCTACAATCCAGTCACTCAATGCAGTGAGCATGTTTTCCATATCGATTTCTTTTTCAATTGTTAATGATGGCGGCAAAGGTAGAAAAAAATTTCATTATTCAGACTTTATCACACAAGTTTTCGAGCCCATATAAACCAAAAACGAGGCTGCTCACGCAGTCTCGCTCTTGGCGCTTCTTCTTGGACTTGAACCAAGGACCCCCTGATTAACAGTCAGATGCTCTAACCAACTGAGCTAAAGAAGCAATCCTCTCTTAATTCTATCTATTATGATGCGCTTCTTCTTGGACTTGAACCAAGGACCCCCTGATTAACAGTCAGATGCTCTAACCAACTGAGCTAAAGAAGCGTTTTCAGCACCCTTGCGGCATACCCTGCCGAAAAATGCGGTGCAAAGATAGTACCAAAATTTGAACTGTGCAATAAAAAAATGAAAAATCTTGCTTTTTTTCGTCCTGTAAAGGTTTTTTAGGCCTCAACAAGAGCATCATTTCATGGAATAATAGTATTTTCGCAGTCCAATAACATCTTGAAATAATGAAAAAGACGCTCAAATATCTCGCTGGCGCCGGCCTGGCACTCGCACTCGCAGCACCCGCCGCTATTGCCGACACCGACAAGGCCGTCAACGACGACGCCGCAGTGGCCCGCAGCCTCGACATCTTCAACACCCTCTACAAGGAGTTGAACACGTTCTATGTCGATACCATCGATGCCCAGAAGTCCATCGAGAACGCCATCAACGCGATGCTCGACGACATCGACCCCTATACCGAATACATTCCCGCCAAGGAGACCGATGAGTTCATCACCATCAGCACGGGCGAGTATGGCGGCATCGGCAGTTACCTCATGGAACGCACCACTGGCGGACAGAAGGGCGTTTACATCAGCGGCCCCTATGAGGGCAGTCCGGCCGCACGCGCGGGACTGCGGTCGGGCGACCGCATCATCATGATCGACGGCGACAGCACAGCCGGCTGGGCCAGCGATCAAGTGAGCAAGCGGCTCAAGGGGCAAGCCAACACCCACTTGACCGTGACCGTCGTGCGCCCCTATGATGAGGACAGTGTCAAGACCTTCTCGTTCAACCGCGAGACCATCAGCGTCAATCCTGTCCCCTACTATGGCGTGACACGCGGCAATATCGGCTATATCGACCTGACGACATTCAACGAGAAGTCGGCCCAGCAGGTGCGCGACGCCGTCATCGAGTTGAAGAAGGACCCCAGAGTCAAGAATATCGTCCTGGACCTGCGCAGCAACGGTGGCGGCATCGTCGAGGGCGCTATCCAGATCGTCGGCTGCTTCGTCCCCAAGGGCACCCAGGTGCTGCAGATGCGCGGGCGCGACAAGTCCAGCGAGCGCACCTACAAGACGACCGTCGATCCCGTTGACACCGAGATTCCCCTGGCCGTGCTCATAGACGGCGGCTCGGCCAGTGCCAGCGAGATCACTGCCGGGGCCCTGCAGGACCTCGACCGCGCCGTGATCATCGGCTCGCGCTCCTTCGGCAAGGGACTGGTGCAGTCCACGCGCTCGCTGCCCTACGACGGCATCCTCAAGGTCACCATCGCCAAGTATTACATCCCCAGCGGGCGCCTCATCCAGGAAGTCGATTACGGCAACCGCAACGCCGATGGCACCTTCAAGAAGACCACCACCGACAGTACCGCGCGCGTCTTCCACACGGTCCACGGCCGCGAGGTGCGCGAGGGCGGCGGCATCGACCCCGACCTCAAGGTTGAGCCCCGCGAGTTGAAGCGCATTGTCTATAACATCATGCGCGACCACTGGGACTTTGACTTCGCCACACGCTATGTCGCCCAGCACTCCGACATTCCCGCCCCGGCCGATTTCCAGATCACCGACACCATCTTCAACGAGTTCAAGGCCTTTATCAACCCTGACAAGTTTGAGTATGACAAGGTGTGCGAGCAGCAACTCGCCACATTGCGCAAGACCGCCACGGCCGAGGGCTACATGAACGACTCGACCAAGGCCCAGTTTGACCGCCTCGAGGCACTGCTCAAGCACGACCTGGACCACGACCTGGACCTGCACCGCCGCGACATCGCCTACCTGCTCGGACAGGAAATCATGGACCGCCTCTACTATCAGCGCGGACAGGTCGAGCACTCGATCAAGGACGACGAGTTCTTGGACAAAGCCAAGGAAATGTTTGACAAGCCCGGCGAATATGCCCGCCTGCTCAACCTCAAGGCCAAGCCCGCCAAGAAATCCACCTCCAAAAAGAAGAAGAAATAACTTTCTACAGGAAGAACAAGAGCCATCAGGCGAGATGTAACCGAACGCATCCCGCCTGCTTTGTGTTCTCGTGTTCTGTGCTTCGTGGCAATGCCACGAAATACCCGACAACCGGGAGGGCCATCACGCGGATTGTTCGGCTTTTGGCCACGATCGGGGCTGTGTATGGGGAAAATTGAGTAACTTTGCAGCCATGGAGATACGGGAACTGTGTTCACTTTTTAACGGGAAGGCGCGGCTGGCGGCGGTCAAGAAACTGCTGGCCGGCAAGGGTAATGCCGTAATCGACGGTCTGGCGGGGTCTAGCGCCGCCATGCTGCTGGCGGGACTGCCTGAGCGCTCTTGCCCTTACCTGATCGTGGTCAATGACCTGGACGAGGCAGGCTACATGTACAACGACCTGTGCCAACTGACCGATGACAAACAGGTGCTGATTTTCCCGTCGGGCTACAAGCGGGACATCAAGTACGGACAGGTGGATGCGCCCAACGAGATCCTGCGCACCGAGGTGCTCAACCGCTGGTATGACGACAAGCAGGTGCGCTGGGTGGTCACCTACCCCGACGCGCTGGCCGAGCGGGTGCGCCGCCGCGAGGACGTGGAGGCAAGCACGGTGCAACTGCGCACGGGTGGCACGGCCGACCTGACCCAGGTGGCGGCACGCCTGCGCGAACTGGGCTTCACGGCGACCGACTATGTGTATGAACCAGGGCAGTACAGCGTGCGCGGTTCCATCCTTGACGTGTTCTCCTACAGCAACGAACTGCCCTACCGCATCGACTTCTGGGGCGATGACATCGACTCGATACGCACCTTCAACGTCGAGACCCAGTTGAGCGAGGAGCGGCTGGAGCAGGTGAGCATCTTGAACAATGACCCATCGGGCGGCGGACGTGAGGACAACGTGTCGCTGCTGGATTATATAGGTGACGACACCATCGTGCTGTGCCGCAGCCAGCAGTGGCTGTCGACACGCATCCGCGAGATTGCCCAGGAAGGCATGTCGGCCAGCGCCATCATTGCCGACGAGGGTGACACCCAGGCCATTCACAAGGTGGTCGATGCCGACCTGTTTGCCAAGCGGTTGAACATGTTGCGGCTCATCACCCTGGCCAATGGCGAGGCCGCTGCCGATAAAGGCACCAAGCGCCTCACGCTGCACTGCAAGCCCCAGGGCATCTACCACAAGAACTTTGACCTCATCGGGCAGTCATTCACCGAATTTCTCAAGCAGGGCTACAAGATTCTCATCCTGAGCGACAGCGCCAAGCAGATCGAGAGACTTCACAACATCTTTGAGGACCGCGGCGACAACATCACCTTTGAGCCGGTGCTGCGGACGCTGCACGAGGGATTTGTAGATGATGACCTCAAGTTATGCGTCTTTACCGACCACCAGATTTTTGACCGATTCCACAAGTACAACCTCAAGAGCGACCGTGCCCGATCGGGCAAACTGGCCCTTTCCATCAAGGAACTGAACCAGATCGAGAAGGGTGACTACATCGTCCACGAGGACCTGGGTGTGGGCAAGTTTGGCGGCCTCATCCGCACGTCGATGAACGGCACGCCGCAGGAGATGATCAAACTCACCTACCAGAACGGCGACGAGGCCTATGTGTCCATACACTCGCTGCACAAACTCTCCAAGTACCGCAGCAAGGAGGGCGAGGCGCCAAGGCTCAACCGCCTGGGGTCCAACACCTGGGCCAAGATCAAGTCGCGCACCAAGAGCCGCCTCAAGGACATCGCCCGCGAACTCATCCGCCTGTATGCCGCCCGACGCGAACAGAAGGGATTTGCCTACACGCCCGACGGCTACCTGCAGCAGGAACTGGAAGCGTCGTTCATCTATGAGGACACCCCCGACCAGTTGACCGCGACCCAGGCCGTCAAGGCCGACATGGAGAGCGACAAGCCGATGGACCGCCTCATCTGCGGCGACGTGGGCTTCGGCAAGACCGAGATTGCCGTGCGCGCCGCCTTCAAGGCCGCTACCGACGGCAAGCAGACAGCCGTGCTGGTGCCCACGACGGTGCTGGCCTTCCAGCACTACCGCACCTTCAGCGAGCGTCTGCGGGACTTCCCCGTCAGGGTCGATTACCTGAGCCGCGCCCGCAAGCCCAAGGAAGTCAAGCAACTGCTGGCCGACCTCAAGGAGGGCAAGATTGATATCCTGATCGGCACACACAAACTCATCGGCAAGACCGTGCAGTTCCATGATCTGGGACTGCTGGTGGTGGACGAGGAGCAGAAGTTTGGCGTCGCTGTCAAGGACAAACTCAAGCAGATGAAACTCAACGTCGACACCCTGACGATGAGCGCGACACCCATCCCGCGCACGCTGCAGTTCTCGCTCATGGGAGCACGCGACCTGAGCACGCTGACCACGCCGCCGGCCAACCGCTATCCCATTCTCACCACGGTGGGCACCCTGGACGACGACATTGTTGCCGAGGCCATCAACTTTGAACTCTCGCGCAACGGACAGGTCTTCTTTGTCAACCACCGCATCGAGCAACTGGAGCAGTTAGAGAACATGATTCGCCGCGTGGTCCCCGATGCCCGCGTGGTGGTGGGCCACGGACAGATGCCGCCCGAGAAGTTGGAGCAGATCATCATCGACTTTGGCAACCATGACTATGACGTGCTGCTATCGACAACCATTATCGAGAATGGCATCGACATGCCCAACGTCAACACCATTATCATCAACAACGCCGACCGCTATGGCCTGAGCGACCTGCACCAGTTGCGCGGCCGCGTGGGACGCAGCAACCGCAAGGCCTTCTGCTACCTGCTCGTGCCGCCCGGCAAGCCCCTGGCCACCGATGCCCGCCGCAGGTTGCAGGCCATCGAGAGTTTCAGCGACCTGGGCTCGGGCATTCAGATTGCCATGCAGGACTTGGACATCCGCGGTGCGGGCAACCTGCTGGGGGCCGAGCAGAGCGGCTTCATCGCCGACCTGGGCTATGAGACCTACCAGCGCGTCCTCAAGGAGGCCGTCACCGAACTGAGAACCGAGGAGTTCGCCTCTACGTTCGCCGCCACAGGTGGTGACCACGACGGCATGCAGGAACAAGGTTCAGAGTTTGTCACCGACTGCGTGGTCGATACCGACCTGGAACTGATGTTCCCGGCCAGTTATGTGCCGCAGGAGAACGAGCGCATCACCCTCTACCGCGAACTTGACAACATGGAGACCGACGAGCAGGTTGAGGCATTCGAGCAACGCATGGTGGACCGCTTCGGCAAGATTCCCGAGATGGCCAGCGAACTCATCCGCATCGTGCCCCTGCGCCGCACCGCGCGACGCCTGGGCATTGAGAAACTCGTCATCCGCCAGCGCAGCATGCACCTGTTCCTCGTCGGCGAGGAGAACAAGGCCTATTACCAGTCACCCGCCTTTGGGCGCATCATCAACTACGTCTATAGCAACCCCAAGCGGTGTGACTTGCGGCAGAAGAATGGCCGGCGCAGCGTCGTCATCGGCAACATCACCAGCGTGAGCACCGCCCTGAGTGTCCTGCGCACCATCACCCACCTGGACAGCATTTAACCTGATCAATATCGGGTATAACCAACTATAATGGGCACAACCATCATGACCGATGATTGTGCCCATCTTTGAGTCTCTAAATTGCTTGAAGCGAATACTTCTTCAGCACCTTGGCCACACTGCCATTGGCGTTCTTGACAATGATGATACCCGAGTGCGAAGTGACGTCGTCGAGTTTGCGTCCCTGCAAGTCATAGTATTCAACCGACTGGGTCGCCAAATGTAATCGTAAAACTCTGCAAACTCGTCACGGTACCCTCGGCAGGCGTGATTTCCATCACATCAAGAGGATCAACAGCCGCGACGCATGGCGTGCAGTAAAAAATAGCCATGAGTATGGCTAACAAGTGTACTGTCTGTTTCATCTGCAATTCTTTAGAGGTTAATAATAAAACTTGAATTTTAGTTATACTTTGTGACAAAAGTACATTTTTTTAGACAATCTTACAGTCGGCCTCACCGATTTGATGTTATTTCACTGGTTTCGGATTTTTTTTCATTGGTTTCGGCAATCATTACCGTCCATAGATGCCCTATTGCCCGATTGCTCGCCGATCGATGTCGCATTCAGAAATTTACTAACGATTATTCACAATTTCACCGAATTTATCACGGGATTGGTTGAAAAGGGGCCGATAGGCATTTGCAATTATAAGGAATGATGCTTAGTTTTGCAAGATATAATCATGTTTAATTTATTCAAAACACTACAAAATTCATCACATTTATGAAAAAAAGATTCCTTTTGGCAACTTTGGTTGCAATGGCGGGTGTTTTGGCTCATGCGCAGCAGACCATGTGGATCCACACGGGTCATGTGCACTGGGCCTACAACACCGAGGCGGTGGGCCAGATGCCGTACAGTTCGGCCAGTCTGCTCACCGTGCTTGAGAAGGGGTTCACGCTGGCCGATGTGGACAGTGTGACCGTCACTGGTGAGACATTTGCCGACGACAATGTCCTTGTCAAGTACAACAACACGATCGCCGACGTCTATGTGGCCGGCAACATTGCCAACCACATTACCGCCCAGGTGAACGGCGCGCGCGTCGCCGTGATGCAGGACGACGCGGTAGCCACCGAGTACACCTACACCCTGCAGGGCTCCAGCAACAGCGGCTGCTTCTACCACGCGGGCAAATACAAGATGACGCTTGCGCTGAACGGCGTCAACCTGGTTAACCCTGACAGCGCAGCCATCAACATCCAGAACAGCAAGCGCATCGCCGTGCAACTCGTTGACGGCACGACCAACACGCTTGCCGACGGGGCTAACAACACCAAGAAGGCCGCCTTCCTGGTGAAGGGCCATGCCGAGTTTGCCAAGGGCGGCTCGCTGACCATCACGGGCAACAAGAAGCACGCCCTGGCCTGCAACGAGTACATGGAGGTCAAGAAGACCGTGGGCACCATCACCATCACCAGTGCCGTTGCCGACGCCATCAACGTGTCGCAATACTTCCAGATGAACGGTGGTACCGTCAACATCCAGAGTTGCGGTGACGACGGCATCCAGGTGGATGCCGAGGACACTGCCGACCCGACGCTCGACGGACACGTCCTGATCCAGGGCGGCTCGCTCACCGTCAATGGCAGCGCCGATGCCACCAAGTGCATCAAGGCCGAGGGTGACGTGAACATCACTGGCGGCACATTGACGCTCAACCACAGCGGCACCGCCACCTGGGATGCCACCGACCTCAAGATCAAGGAGGCCACGGGCATCAGCAGCGACCGCAACATCACCATCAATGGTGACGCCGCCGTGGTCAACATCAAGATGACGGGCAACGGCACGCGCGGCATCAAGTGTGACAGCACCTTGACCGCCACCGCCGGCACCATCGACATCAACTGCTCGGGCGAGCCCTGGGCCTACGGCACAACCGACACGACCAACGTCAAGTGCGCCAAGGCCGACTATGCCTTTATCCTCAATGGCGCCAGCATGAAGTGCACCACCGTCAAGGATGAGGCCGAGGGCATCCACAGCGAGGGCACGGCCCTCATCAGTGGTGGCACGTTGACGCTCAACACCTATGACCACGGCATCAAGACCGACGGTGACATGGAAATCACTGGCGGTACCATCAACTTCACGATTACCGGTGCGGCCAGCAAGGCCATCAAGCCCACCGGCAACCTGCACATCACCGGCGGTAACATCAGTGGCACCGTGAGCGGCGGTGGCGAGACCTATGACGACGACACCGTTTCGGGCTCGGCCTGCATCAAGGGCAAAGCCAATGCAGTGATCGACGGCGGCACGTTAGACCTCAAGGCGACAGGTGCCGGCGGCAAAGGCATGAACTTTGACGGCACGCTGACCATCAACGACGGTAACATCAAGGCGAGCACCTCGGGTAGCAAATACGGCACCAGCAGTGGCGGCGGTTTTGGTCCCGGCGGTGGCGGCTGGGGAGGCCAAGAGGACAGCAATGCCGACACCAGTTCATCGCCCAAGGGCATCCGTGCCGAGGGTAACATTACCATCAACGGCGGCACCATCACCGTGAGCGCCACGGGTGGTGAGGGTGCCGAGGGCATTGAGTCCAAGTCCATCATGTACATCAAGGGCGGCTACATCGAGGTCACCAGTTATGATGACGCATTGAACAGCACCTCGCACATGTACTTCACTGGCGGCTACACCTATGCCGTGGCAACCGGCAACGACGCCATCGACTCCAACGGCAACATGTACCTGAGCGGCGGACACGTCTTCTGCTGCGGTAGCGAGGAGGGTCTCGACGCCAATAGCGAGGGCGGCTACACCGTCTATATCCAGAGCGGGGCCAACCTGATGGCCATCGGCGGCAACATGGGTGCCATCGAGAGCGGAGCCTCCTTGAGCCAGACGTGCTACTCCTGCACGGCCAGTGCCAACACCCGCTACTCGCTGAGCAGCAGCAACAGCGTCGTGATGGCAGTCCTCACTCCCACCTTCTCGTCACAAGGCGGCCAGGGCGGCTGGGGCCCCGGCGGAGGTTCGTCATCGGGCTCCAGGACCATGGTAGTTTCGGCTCCGTCGTCACCGGCAGTCAAGTCGGGTGTCACCTTTGCCGGCACCACCATCTGGAACGGTATGGGTGCAACCAGCGCCACGGGCGGATCGACAGTCTCACTCAGCAACTACTCTGGTGGCGGTGGATACGGTCCTGGCTTCTAATTCCTCATGTAGTTATAATCAATGACATCATTATTAAAAAAGACTCTACAGATTATGAAGAAGACTATTATAACGATGCTTATCGCCCTGGTGGCCATGGTTGCCAGCGCCGAGACCTATAGTTACTTGAAGTTCACCAAGTCCAATGGCACGACCGTGACCTGCTCGGTAGAGGGCATCAAGATTACTTATGACAACAGCAACATCACCGTCACCAACGATGAGGGCACGACAAGCATAGCCCTAGCCGACGTGCAGGACATGTACTTCAGCAACGAGGCTGGCACTACCCCCTCCTACAAGGTGGGTGATGTGAATGGTGATGGCAATGTGAACATCAGCGACGTTACTGCTTTGATCGACTACCTGCTGAGCGGCGATGCCAGCAGCATCAACACTGATGCCGCCAATCTCAATGGCGACGAGACCGTGAACATCAGCGATGTGACCGCACTCATTGACCTGATCTTGAGCGGCAACGCATAGCAGCAAGTACACCTATTACCCATTCTCTCTCATGATGAGGGTGCGACCAGAACCGAGGTGCACCCTCATTTTCATGCCCACCTGAATATATTAGCGGCTGGGCGTGAGTTCAGGTCGCTGAATAGATGCTGCCAGAAGAAAAATTCTTAAAATATGTTAAAGAATTTGGTGGATTCAAATCTATTGTTATACCTTTGCAGTGTACTAGTTAAGTAGTACACTAGATAAGCATTTTATTAACCCGCTAAAATATCTGTCTATTATGTTTAATTTCAATCAAATCAGTTTTGGCTACAACAAGCGCACTGGAAATCTATTTCAGGATTTCTCGCTTGAATTGAATGCCGGTAACGTGTATGGCCTGCTGGGTAAGAACGGTGCGGGCAAGTCCACGCTGATCTACCTGATGACGGGTCTGCTCACGCCTCAATCGGGAGAGGTGCTGTTTGACGGAGAGAACGTGCGCCGCCGCCTGCCCCAGACGATGAGCGACATCTTCCTGGTTCCCGAGGAGTTTGAGTTGCCTCGCCTGAGCATCAAGCAGTATGTGAGCATCAACTCCCCGTTTTACCCTCGCTTCAGCATGGAAGACATGCAGCGTTACCTGGACATCTTTGAGATGGGCAGTGACATGGATCTGAAACTCCATTCACTGTCGATGGGTCAGAAGAAGAAAGTATTCATGGCCTTCGCCTTTGCTACCAACACCCGCGCCCTGATCATGGACGAGCCGACCAACGGCCTGGACATTCCCAGCAAGAGCCAATTCCGCAAACTCGTCACCACCGGCATGAACGATGACAAACTGATGCTCATCTCGACCCATCAGGTGCGCGATATCAGTGACATTCTGGATCATGTGACCATCATCGACCAGAGCCGTGTGCTGCTCAACACCAGTTTTGCCGATGTGATGAGCAAGATTGCCTTCCGTCCGCTGAAAGAAGGCGACCAGCCGCTGTTCGTACTACAAAGCCCCTTCGGCCCGCTTGGCGCAATCCGTGCCCAAGAAGGCGAAGAGACCAAAGTTGACCTGGAGATGCTGTTCAATGCCGCACTCCAGAATCCCGTGGCTATCAACCAATTATTCACCACCCAAAAATGAACACCACTATGAATACCGTCAATCAAACATTCGACTGGGGTCGTTTTACGGCCGCCTTGCGCAAAGAAGTCATAGAGAACAAGCGCGCTTTACTGTTCACCGTCATCTGCATCTATGGCGTGCTCACACTGTTGATGATTCTTGGTAATCTGGTGACTGGCCTGAGTCCCGAATCTGCCATCGCAGCACTGGACGGCAAAATGCCTCAAGTATTCGTTGGCTCCATCTTCTCGCTGACAGTTTGTGTTTCGGCATCAATGGCATTCAAGAACCTGACCACAAAGGCTGGCCGCACAACCATGATGACCTCGCCCTCGTCGACTCTGGAGAAGTTCCTGCTCAACATCCTGATCTATATAGTGGGAGTTTTTGTGGTGTACTTTGTTTGTGCCCAGTTGGCCGACCTTACCCGCATCGCCGCATTGTGGCTCTTCAGGAGCGAGGATTTCATTGTTCCTGGTCCCATCAATTTCCTGACCTGTTATTCGGATATGAACAGCCATTACCCTGAATGGGCTGAAAATAGATTCGGTTGGTGTGTTTTCCTAGGCTTGATTTCCAATGCAGGATTGTATCTGCTGGGCAGTGTCATCTGGCCCCGTCTGTCACTGCTCAAGACATTTGCCGCTGTCTATGCGATCGAGTTCACCCTATTCATCATCGCAGCGCCCCTGTTCTACTTCTTCGGTGACGGGGAGGCTTTGGCCGAGTGGTTTATCGGCTTCATCACGGGTGGCAAGTTCTCGATCAGCATGATTTGCATCACGGCCATCCAGGCGGTACTGTACTTCTCGCTGGCTTGGTACCTGTTTAAGCGTAAAGACGTCATTTCACTCAAGTGGTGGAAATAACAATCATCAAAAAAGAATAGAATCATGAATTTCAAGGATAATAAAGCGATTTATCTGCAGATTGCAGACCGCATTGGTGATCAGATTCTCGCGGGGTCACTGCCCCCCGACGGCAAGGTGCCCAGCGTGCGTGAACTCGCCGCCGAGATTGAGGTCAACGCCAACACCGTAGCGCGCACCTACGACCACCTGCAGCACATCGGCGTCATCTACACCAAGCGAGGACTTGGATACTTCGTCAGCCCTGACGCCAGGGATACCATCGTCAGCCGCCGCCGCGAGCAACTGATGCAGGGTGAGATGGACTACTACCTGGGCCAACTCAAGGCCGTGGGTATCACCCCCAGCGAACTCCATCAGATCTACAGCGATTACCTCGCCAAGTAATCATCCGTCCTCAAGCCGAATAGCCAACTGATTATAATAGCCTACGAATTAATCGAATGAAACGAATTTCTGAAAATCATGAGGGCGGATGCCAATTCGATGAATTCGGTTAATTCGTAGGCATTAAAAAATGTAAGATTATGGAACAGCAAGCACTTGTAGCAACGGCGACAGTGGCCATCATCGCCATTGTCTCGCTCATTACCCGCATTATCATCTCTCATTGAAACCTCTAAAAAAACCGGAACAATGAAAAAGCAATCATTATACCTCACAATCATGACGCTTGTTGCCGCCATCACGTTGTCATCTTGCAGCAAGCAGCAAGACAAGAGCGAAACTGAGGTTCCCCTCAAGGTCACTTACACCCTGGACTGCTCAAGGGACCTGCTTAACCTGTGCAACCTTGTTGTCACCTATAAAGGCGACGATGGCGCCAATGCCATCGACACCATCACAGCCACACCCGGCGACACGACCGAGGTATAGACGTGGACCACGGTGGTCGAGACTCACCAGATTCCTGTAAAAATCGGCTTCGATTACAACCTTGTACCGAAGACCGACACTCTGGTTATCAGCCAGCCCACCGCTACGCTCCATGCCTTATGCACCATCATTGCCGAAAAAATCGGTGTCAGGAAGAGAACACCCCTGCCCAGTGAAAAAGTCATCAACAGCAAGTATTTCTTCTATACATCCCACAACATGATGGATGCCAAGGTTCGCAACACCCCCCGCAACCTAGCCAACTTCATCAAGAACCACAACGACAGCCTGGCCACCAGCCGCGAGGTTGCCAATGACGTCAGCAACACTTGCTTTGTCGTCAGGAAGCATCCCTATGGCAGCGGCCTGCTGGTCCAGAAAGCCTGCTGGAACGACGATGCCAAGTGAGAGCCCAGTCGTCGTGGGGTGAGAAGTTGTCTAAAAAATAGACAGTGTTCTGTCTAAAATTTAGACAATTTCTCATATTGGATGAAAAATAATTGGAGGGAAACTTGCGACAGACTACATTTGCAGTGAAACAAGGAGGCCATCGGCCTCTTGAAGAATTAATTAAGGAAAAATTAACCACAATAAAAAAGCAAGATTATGAAACCTCAAGCATTTATCGCCTCAGCCACCGTGATTGCTGTCGCCATCTTCACCCTGCTGAACATCATCATCACGCAAGGCAGCCTGTGAAGACAGCCGCTCGACAATAACGACATCCAGTAACTCCAATATTTATCTATTATGATTACAGACAACAAAACATTGATCCTGGCCCTCAAAATCATGGGAGGAATCATGATGACCGCCACAGTGGGCACGTGGATATGCCTATTTGCCGGCAAAGCGCTGGGAACAACCCTTGTCTCAAACGTAGCGTGGACCAGGGCCTGCGGCATCTGTGGTCTGGCACTCTGGGAAATTGGCACCGTCATGAACAAGATGGGGGTGCACGGCAATGGCATCTCGCGCCGTCGTGGCATGATCAGCACTGCGCTGATGGCACTTGGCGCTATCCTGTCGGCCATCGCCATCCTGGCAGTCTCGTTCAATTGGCTATTCTGGCTGGCAACGGGACTTTTCTTCATTGGCCTTATCATCGGTCAAGCCGACGATTTCGCATCGTCATCAGCAAGTAATAACAACTCTTGACAATCAAATAACCCATAAAAACTTAATAGCAATGAAAAAACCAAGTTTTAAATCGATGATTGGCCTTGCCATCATGATGGTGGCAAGCCTCAGCAACGTAACTCACGGCCAGGACTTCAACGGCACGTGGGAGGGCACCGTGGAGGCAGGCGTTTATTCACTGACACTGGTGTTCCACATTGAACAGACCGACCAAGGCGTCACCTTCACGTGGGATTCACCCGACCAGGACGCATTCAACTTGCCGGCAACTGCCACCATCACAGGCAACGAACTGGATGTGGACATTCCAGACGCCTATGCCAAGTACAAGGGTACGTTGGAAGGCAACACGCTGGACGGTGTATTCACCCAAATGGGGACCAACTTTCCCCTGCGCTTGACCCGCAAGGTGGGCAAGGACGACAACAACCGTCGTCCCCAGGAAGCCGCCATCGAGGCCGACAACAACAAGCCCTATCATGCCGAGGAGGTGA
>Ga0310695_10002022_pt1 | contig 44474 bp, 38 predicted proteins | sample RumenRJG_04DNA_FD_203882 | JGI IMG/M metagenome (GOLD analysis project Ga0310695, IMG submission 203882) | Bovine rumen microbial communities from Lethbridge, Alberta, Canada - RJG_04 (v2) (version 2) | ecosystem: Host-associated > Mammals > Digestive system > Stomach > Rumen | place: Canada... | reverse complement strand
TGTCAACCTCTAACTGCAAAAATCACTAAAAAAAAGACCCCCATACCTTTGCGGTATGAGGATCTTTGAAAAGGATGTCTTAACTTAATGACATTGCTCTTTATAGAGACAGTCCCTGTTCTATACTGATCCGGGTATGATCGTTACATCTCCAGGAATAGTTTCTCATAGTAATCAGCTCTTTTATCGCTCATGCTGTCAGCTTCGATCATTACCATCAGGTTATCGTCAAGTCTTCTCACGTAGTAATACAGATGGGCTTCCTTACCGTCAATTGTCATAGAAAGTTCGGCACGAGAATATTCTTTTCCGCCAAGCGTTACTTTGACAATATCGCTTTGTGCAGCTGTAATTCCGTCTTTTTCCAATCCCTTGGATGTGTATTTCAGATAATCATTCAGATAGTCTTCTTCCGTATAATCACGACCGGCTTTGGAACCGAGCCATGTATTCAGGAAGGAAACATATATGGTTTCTCCTTTTAACCAGAATCCCGCATCTTCTTTTGTAGCAAGCAGAAGGTTTTTATCCGCACCGGCAGGTGTCTGATTTATAGCATACATAAACATTTCATCAAGGTCTTCGTCGCCGATGCTTTCATACCCGTCAGGCACTTTTATCTTCAGTTCAGCACATTCATTTGTATATATGCCGTCTATAAAAATGCCTTTAGTGTACATTGTGCCGTCCATGGGATTCTCACTGTCAAATTCAGGCACCGGCATGTTCCTCTCAAGCGTGATTATATAGATATGACCAAACTCTTCCGATTCAATTATCCGGTTATTGGTCGAGCACGTGAATGAAGAGCCGCTGTGGGAATAACCGTTATTGCTCTTCATCAGGCCACAGCAGTAACCATTCTCATCCTTAAGCATGATCTCCATCGAATCCTTATTAAGAAGCTTTCCTCCGAAAAGGGCCCTGTCGAACTTGACCATGTCTGTAAGGCAAGAATGTATTCCGCTGTCACCTCTGTAACCGTTAGGACCGGCAGGATATCCGTCCTTGTCAGTGAAGCCGTAGCGAACAAGTTCGTCGTAACCGACGGGCTCATAAGTCATGTCACCGATTGCCATTGATGATGTCTTAGTCATGCCGCATTTATCGAAAATGTTCTTCTTTACGTAATCGCAGTACTTCATGCCTGACACTTTTTCGATTATGAAGGCGAGAAGATGATAATTTGTATTGCTGTATTCGTAGCCGGTTCCGGGTTCAAAATCCAGCGGAGCCTTATACATAGCCTGCAGAAATTCCTCATCTGAAATCTTATCGAGAAAGATGTCGCTGAGTTTCCGGTTCGCCGCATCCTCACCGGATATGTTCCAGAACGGATCGGGATTATTACAGTAATCAGGAATGCCGGAATTCATGTGAAGAAGATTGTAAACCGTTATCCTCTTTCCGGTCTCATATTCAGGAAAATACTTATCGAGCGTGTCATCCAGTCCGATCTTTCCTTTTTCAACCAACTGCAATACTGCTACTGCCGTAAATGTCTTACTGACGGAAGCCATGTCGAAGATCGTGTCCTGCGATTCAAGCGTCTTGCCGTCCTTTTCAAGCTCGTTTTCCGCATAGAGATATATCGTGTCTTCATCTGTGGCAACGACCATGGTTCCGGGGCAAACGGAACCGCCATACAGATTTACAAGCTTGGCATACTTTTCTTCCGGGTTTGACCAGGATCTCCCGGATTCCGTAAGTTTTATGTTTGAAAGCTGATACTTGGATCCGCCGCTGCATGCTGCAACAGACAGAAGTACGGCAGAAGCCGTAAATGAGACAAAGATTTTTTTCAGGCAAGTCCGGTTAAATAACATATTGAATCCCCCTTAGTAATATACCATTTTCGAAACGGTATACAAATGTATACCGCATTTATAGCGTTGAGGTAGACATATGTCAACCTGAATTCCGTAAATACTAATCCTCACAATTTATTCATATTTTTCCCGTAGGTTTGTTCATTTTTGCATGTAAAAATATAATTAATTAAAACGTGCGCGCCGGGGTATTTTCCTGAACTGGGAACAGATCTGATATGGATAAGATAGCTGACAAGATTAAGTCTGTAAATAAGAGATATGAGCGTCTCGATAATGCAATGCGCTTTCTCGTAAACAATGCATTCACTTTTACAGTCGGCGTAATGGGATTGGTTCATGCCGTGCTGATGATAATCTTCTGGATCGCTGGAGTAATCCCTCTTGTACAGTTTAATTTCTTCAGCGTAGTCGTTTACGCATTCTGTTTTGTATTATGCAGATTCGGACATCTCCTTCCGGTATATGTAAGCATCATCCTGGAAGTAACGATCTATTCGATCGTATCCACATACTATGTCGGACTCCGCTGCGGCACATACTGCTTCCTTTTCTCGATCGTTCCGATCATCATATATTTCGGAAGCACACTCTTTAAGGGCAGACAGAGATGGGGCGTAGCATCTATGATCGTCCTGAACTTCATAACATTCATCGTTGTCTATTTCAGTTTCTATTTCCAGGAACCGGTGTACAGCGTGTCTTCAGTTACTGCGCTTGTTCTCGTTATCTTCTCGGCGTTTGCGATGGTATTTGCAACGGTCTTCTACAACATCATGTATATCTATTCCAGCGAGAACACGGTATCTGTTCTTGAACTTAAGAATAAGCAGCTTTCTGCAGATGCTCATGAAGATGCGTTGACGAGCCTTCTTAACCGCCGCGGCTTCCTGCCTCTGGTAAAATCCCTCATGGCTTCAGGCAAGCCTGAGAAGTTCTGCATTGCTTTCTGCGATCTCGATGATTTTAAGCGCATAAACGACTCTTACGGACATGAAGCAGGTGATGAGGTCCTGAAGCATACGACCATGATGATAAGACAGGAACTCCCGGGGTCAGATATCTGCAGATGGGGCGGAGAGGAATTCGTTATCCTCTTAAGGGACTGTGACCTGGCTGCTGCAAAGATAAGAGTGGAGAGGCTCAGAAAGACCATTGAGTCCAATCCCACGTCGTTCTTCAGCAAACAGATCTTTGTCACGATCACCATAGGTCTTGAGCAGTACACGCCTAAATACACTGAGCCTGAATCGCTGATCAAGAAGGCCGACGAGCGCATGTATTACGGCAAGCAGCACGGCAAGAATATCCTGGTCTTTGAGGACCCGGAGGAAGAATAAGCTATCAATACATAATCGATGATTTTTGAGGCCGGTTCCTGTAACCGGCCTTTTCGTGTATTTATCACTATTCCGCAAAAATATATTGAAAAACGATAAAAATCTATTGAAAAGCGAATAACGAGATGTTAATATGTCATCAACAGAGGGAAATCTTAAGGAGGGTGTGCATATGACAACTGATGAATTGAATAATATCAATAAGAAGATAGCTTTCTTTGAGAATGAGATCAGCAGATGCGCATCGGAGATCGATCCGAGAAGAGCCACTACGTTCAGATATTTTAGTCCGTTCTTTGTTGTATCGCTCGTAATAGGTATTGGCGGATTGCTTTTTATGTTTGTTGCCAACTTTTTGAATCAGGAAAAGATCGCAGCCGGAGTAACTGCGGAAAGATTTCCTTTGAGGCTTGTCTTTTTGGCTTTATTAGTGATCTTTATGCTCATCCATATTATCGGCGGTATTTATGCCAGAAATAAATGTGATGCGTTTAATGCTGCCCTGAATAAGAGAGATTATGAGAAAAGAGCAGAAATAAAGGGATATGAAGAGCAGCTTGCAAAGCTCAATCTCGCTAAAAAAGAATATCTGGAATCTATCTCAGGCGCACCTTCTGTTGTTGAGCGTAAAGAGATCCCGGAAGATATTGCTGCCGCCATTACCGCCAGGAAGAATCAGATCTCATTGACTGAGAAAGCAATGGCAGAATGCAATTCAAAGCTTGCACGGCTCCATTCAGGACCTGCAGCTCTCAAGAGGTCGTCTATGCATTACTTCTGGCCCTTCCTTGTTGCATCTTTTATAGTATTCTATTATGTCAGGTTATACAGCACCATGTATATTCCTATTTCTGATTATGAACTTAATGATATGGTCTCTCTTCTCATAGCTGCACATGTTTTTATCGCTCACCATATTTTTGGAGGCATCTTTGCAAGGAAGATGAGGGATAAGTTTAATAACGGCTCTAAAGAAAAATACTCAGCAAGATTCGAAGAGGCCACAAAGGTCCGCGAAGAAATGACTGATCTTGAATACAAGAGAAGCCGGCTTTGCGAAGAACTGAGATCACTTGAAGAAAGCGTGCAGACAACTTAAGTTACCGCTGTAAGATGGTATAATGATTCCGTCCGTGAGTGTGTCACGGGCGGAATTTTCACAGATAAACGGACAGGGATAATATGAATATCAGAAAACTTACGGCATTAATCCTTACAGCGGCTGTAACTGCTTCGCTCCTTGCAGGATGCAAGAAGGCAGAAGAGACTTCTGAAGCGACAACAGAGCCTGTTGATACAGAGACTACGGAAACCACAGCGACCTCTGAGACAACGACCGAAACAAGTGTGGAGATCACATATACGGCTGATGACTTAAGAAAAGCCGGCGTAAACGAGCTTAATTCCGTTCCTATCCTCATGTACCACAGAGTCTACAATATGAAAAACAGTGAGACGAAGTATACCGGCGGCAATGTGGATAAGGACGGTTATAACAGGACATCCGAAGCGTTCGAAAAGGATCTCCGCAGCTATTACGAGCAGGGTTACCGCATGATGAGGCTTGATGATTATGTTGACGGCAAGATCGATGTCGCATTCGGATACACCCCGTTGATCCTGACTTTTGATGACGGCATCAATGATGTAGTGCTGGAAGGCTGGAACGATGACGGCACGCCGAAGTTTGAAGCCGGATGTGCAATAGATGTGCTCGAAAAGATAAAGGCCGAGTACCCGGATTACAATGTCACTGCAACGTTCTTCCTGAACTATAAGCTTTTCTGCAACAATGACGCTGATGACAGGAAAGTCATGAAGTGGCTCGTCGATAACGGATACGATATCGGCAATCACACCTATGACCACAAGACTCTCGGCCAGTGTGACGCTGCAGAGATCGAGAAGCAGATCGGCTCAATGTATAAGCTCCTTGATGAGATCATTCCGGGCCGGTACGTGAATATCGTCGCTCTGCCTTACGGATCTCCTGAGACTTTCCCGGCTGATAAGCCGCAGTATGAGAAGATCTTCGCCGGTACATATGAAGGCTTCTCCTATACGACCAAATCATCGCTCCTCTGCTCCTGGACCAGGTGCTATTCGCCCTTTGTAAGAGATTTTGATGTCAGGCGTTTAAGAAGGATCAGAGGCTACGATAACAACGGCAAGGATTGGGATATCGAGATGAACTTCAAGCAGCTTAATGATGGCAGAAGGTATATCTCTGACGGCAATCCCAACACGATCGTATTCCCGTCGTCGGATAACAGCAAAGGCGACTGGCTTAAGAATACATACGGCCTTCAGGTAATCACTTACGATAAATAAGATAAGGGCTGAGCGTGCGGCACTCCGGGCATCGTCAATGGTACGGAAATCTGTCCGCACCCCCACGCTTAATTAAGGATTTGTTGCCTTCCGGGTTAGGACCACGCGCCCCGTTTGCCTCCACGCTGGGACCGCGCGAATCCAAAATTAAGGGTTTGTTGCCTTCTAGGCGGACAAAAAGAGCAACATTTAGAGCAACATTGCCAATGTTGCCTTATTTGTTGCCTTCTCGGCGGACACAAAGAGCAACATTTTGCACTATTTGTTTCTTCAGGGCGGACAAAAAGAGCAACATTTGAAGCAACACTTATTAGTGACACGTAATGCCATCGCAAACAATGTCTCTGATCAGCACTTTCCCTTAGTAAGAGACATCAAACTCGAAAAGCAAATCTCTACACACAAAAAGGCGGCGCCTTCATCAATAAGACGCCGCCTCATATATGAGCCTGCAGATATTAAGAGTACAGATTCCTTACGTGCTCGATGAATTTCATGGCAAGGGCGCTCGGGATCTTCTCCTTATCCCATGAGAGGATATAGTCGACGTTGACTGCCGGCGTGATCTTCTTTACCACGACGTTGGAATCAGCGGAGATGTTCTTGGCGACTGAAGCAGGGAAGATCGCGATGCCGATGTTCTGGTCAACGAGCTTGCTGGCGTTCGAAGAGTGCGCTGTCTTTACTATGAAGTGCGGTTCCTTGCCGGTTGATTCGAACCATGAACGGATCTCTTCTTCACGTGAATGACGTGAGGATATGATGAGATCGTTATCTGCGATGTCCTTAAGGGATACTGTCTGCTTCTTGGATTTGGCAAGCGGGTGCGAACCGGGGATTATCGCTGCCCAGGAATCGCTGTAGACCGTGATGCCGTCTAATTGCTCTGTGTTGAGCGGCGTCATTGTGATGGCAAGTTCAAGAAGGCCTGACTTCATTCTGTATGTAAGGTCGTCCACCGTACCGCACCAGAGGTTATAAGTAACGTTAGGATATTCTTTCTTAAAAGAAGATATCCATTCAGCTGCAAGCGAAGGGCCGTTGCTGTCAACGTGCCCGAGATAAAGGGTTCCGCTTATGCCCTTCTTGACGTCGGAGATCTCTGTTTTCGCGATATCGGCAAGAGCAAGGATCTGTTCGCCGCGGCGCTTTAATGCAAGACCTTCAGGTGTGAGGGTGACATGACGCTTGCCGCGGACGATAAGTGTGCATCCCAATTCCTCTTCGAGGTCCATGAGGGCTCTTGAGAGCGGCGGCTGGGATAAGTGCAGACGCTCTGCTGCGCGCGTTATGTTACGTTCTTCTGCAACCGTTAAGAAATAGCGGATTTGACGTAGATCCATGTTGGTTCCTCCTGCAGCTTTTTATCATACTCTAAAGGTATGGTAATACGAATACGATTTGTATTTTATTTCTTTCGGCCATAAGACTACAATTAGCCTTGAAATCATACAACGATAGTTTAAACGCATTGAAAATAAATATCAATACATTTTGAGTATGATTTCGAACCTGAGGCCGGTGGTGGATGTGATGGCCTTAAGGTTATGGGAGGAGAATATGAGACCTTACGAAGAAAAGTACGTTAAAGAATGCTACAAGGCAATGCAGGAAGAGCACGATGCCTGCGGAATCGGTTTAGTCGTAAACATCGATGGCAGGAAGGAATACCGCACTTTAGACGATGCATTATCCATTGTTGAAAAGTTAGAGCACAGAGCAGGTAAGGACGCTACCGGTGAGGTAGGCGACGGTGTCGGAATCTTAGTCCAGATCTCTCACAAGTTCTTTAAGCCCGCTGCAAAAGAAGCAGGCATCGAAGTAAAGGACGAGGGCGACTACGGTATCGGCATGTTCTTCCTTCCCCAGGATACGAAAAAGCGCACTCTCGCAATGCGCATGTTTAAGGTAATCACAGAAAAGAACGGCCTTAAGGTCATGGGCTGGAGAGAAGTTCCCACAAATCCTGATATCCTTGGCAAGGTCGCAAGAGATGCAATGCCCGTCATCATGCAGTGCTTCGTTGAAAGACCTGCTGACTGCGAAAAGGGTCTTGCTTTCGACCGTATGCTCTATGTCGCAAGAAGAGAGTTCGAGCAGAGCACGGACGATACATATATTACTTCTTTATCTTCAAGAACTATCGTATATAAGGGCATGTTCCTCGTAGGACAGCTCCGTAAGTTCTATGAGGATCTCCAGAGCAAGGACTATGAGACAGCAATTGCAATGGTCCACTCAAGATTCTCTACCAATACGACACCTTCATGGGAAAGAGCTCATCCTTACAGAATGATCGCTCACAACGGTGAGATCAACACGATCAGAGGTAACTTCGACAGAATGCTCGCCCGTGAAGAGACATTGTACAGCCCTTCGATCGAGAACGATGTAGATAAGATCTTCCCGATCATCCATAAGACGGGATCTGACTCTGCAATGCTCGACAATACATTAGAGTTCTTCATGATGAACGGAATCCCGCTTCCTCTGGCAGTCATGATGATGATCCCTGAACCCTGGAAGAATGATTCCTATATGGAACAGGAGAAGAAGGATTTCTACCATTACTATGCAACAATGATGGAGCCATGGGACGGTCCTGCTGCGATCCTTTTCACAGACGGCGTTATCGCAGGCGCCACGCTCGACCGCAACGGCTTAAGACCTTCAAGATATTACATCACAGACGATAACAGACTTATCCTCTCATCAGAGGTAGGTGTACTTGATATCGAGCCTGAGCACATCGTAAAGAAGTCCAGACTGCAGCCCGGCCGTATCCTCCTGATCGATACGGAAAAGGGTAAGCTCGTATCTGACGAAGAGTGCAAGAAGTACTATTCTGAAAAGCACCCTTATGGTGAGTGGCTCGCATTAAATCTCCTGCATCTTTCTGAACTCAAGATCCCCAATAAGAAGATCCCGGTTCATACACAGGAGATGAGAAACAAGCTCTATAAAGTATTCGGTTATACATTCGAAGACGTTAAGAATGAGATCCTGCCGATGGCTACGAACAAGGTTGAGGCAACAGCTTCAATGGGTACGGATATCCCTCTCGCAGTTCTCTCAGAAAAGCACCAGCTTCTGTTCTCATTCTTCAAGCAGCTCTTCGCACAGGTTACAAACCCGCCGATCGACTCCATCAGAGAAGAGATCGTTACAGATACAACAGTTTATATCGGTTCCGACGGTAACCTCCTTGAGGAGAAGAGCGGCAACTGCAGAGTGCTCGAAGTTAATAACCCGATCCTCACAGGCGTTGACCTCGTCAAGATCAAGTCTTTGGACCAGCCCGGCTTTAAGGCTGCCACGGTTCCGATCCTTTACTACAAGAACACTTCGCTTGAGAAGGCTTTGGACCAGCTCCTTATCACTGTCGACAGGACATGTGCAAAGGGCGCAAACATCATCATCCTCTCTGACAGAGGGATCGATGAGAACCACGTCGCGATCCCTTCGCTCCTCGCGGTATCCGCAGTAGAGCAGCACCTGGTACAGACAAGAAAGAGAACTGCCGTATCCCTGATCATCGAGAGCGGCGAGCCCCGTGATGTCCACCAGATGGCAACGCTCCTTGGCTTTGGCGCACGTGCTATCAATCCTTACCTTGCTCATGAATGCATCGCAGAGATGATCGACAAGGGAATCCTTGATAAGGACTACCACACGGCTATCGACGATTACAACTACGCTATCTTGCACGGCATCGTTAAGACATCTGCAAAGATGGGCATCTCAACTCTGCAGTCCTATCAGTCCGCAAAGATCTTCGAGGCTGTCGGAATCTGCAAGGAAGTAGTAGATAAATACTTCACCGGTATCGTAAGCCGCGTAGGCGGTATCGGCCTTGAAGAGATCTCTGAGGGAATCTTGTTCAGACATGACAAGGCTTTCGATCCCATGGGACTCGAAAACGATGAGACTTTGGACAGCACAGGCTTCCATAACTTGAGAAGCGGTGATGACAAGGAAGATCATCTGTATAACCCCAAGACGATCGTTGCCCTCCAGAAGGCAGTAAGAGAAGGCTCTTACGAACTCTTTAAGGAATATACGGCAATCGTAGATAATGAGAAGCCCCATACATTAAGAGGACTCCTCGCATTCAAGAAGACAGGCAATTCTATCCCGATCGAGGAAGTTGAACCTGCTTCAGAGATCGTTAAGAGATTTAAGACCGGCGCTATGTCTTACGGTTCTATCTCAAAGGAAGCACACGAGTGCATGGCGATCGCTATGAACCGTCTGGGCGGCAAGTCCAATACAGGTGAGGGCGGTGAGTCACCCGAGAGATTCGGTACAGAGAAGAACTCCAAGATCAAGCAGGTCGCATCAGGCAGATTCGGCGTTACGAGCGAATACTTAAACAGCGCTGAAGAGATCCAGATCAAGATGGCTCAGGGTGCTAAGCCCGGTGAAGGCGGACATCTCCCTGGAAAGAAAGTCTATCCCTGGATCGCTGAGAGAAGATATTCAACACCAGGTGTTGCTCTTATCTCACCTCCGCCTCATCACGATATCTATTCGATCGAAGACTTGGCTCAGCTCATCTACGATCTGAAGAATGCAAACAGAAAAGCAAGGATCTCCGTTAAGCTCGTATCCGAAGCAGGCGTAGGAACTATCGCATGCGGCGTTGCAAAGGCAGGCGCACAGGTAATCCTCATCTCAGGATACGACGGCGGTACGGGCGCAGCTCCCGCAAGCTCTATCCACAATGCAGGCCTCCCTTGGGAATTAGGTCTCGCTGAGACGCATCACGCGTTGATCGAGAGCGGCCTTCGCGGAAGAGTTGCAGTCGAGACGGACGGTAAGCTCATGAGCGGCAGAGACGTAGCCATCGCAGCACTCCTTGGTGCAGAAGAATTCGGATTTGCTACTGCACCGCTGGTATCCATGGGATGCATGATGATGAGAGTCTGCAACAAGGATACATGCCCGTTTGGTATCGCATGCCAGAACGAGGAATTAAGAAAGAGATTTAAGGGTAAGCCCGAGCACGTTATGAACTTCATGCTCTTCATCGCAGAAGAGTTAAGAGAGATCATGGCAGAGCTTGGTTTCAGAACAGTCGACGAGATGGTCGGAAGATCCGATCTCCTCAAGGTTAAGGACAAGCAGATAACAAAGAGAGCCGAGATGGTCTCTCTCGCGCAGATTATAGATCCGTCTTATGCGGATTCCGAAGTGCGCCATTTCGAGCCTGACCATGTATTCGACTTCGAGCTCGAAAAGACGATCGACGAGAGAGTATTCCTCCCTGAACTCGCGAAAGGCCTTAAGAAAGGATCCATCAAGATTACTGACGTTAAGGTATCGAGTACCGACAGAGCAGTAGGAACTATCTTAGGTTCGGAGATCACAGCCGAATACGGAACAGAGTTGGCAGATGACAGCGTCATCGTAGAACTTACGGGCGGCGGCGGCCAGAGCTTCGGTGCATTCATTCCGAAGGGCCTGACATTAAAGCTCACAGGTGATGCGAATGACGGATTCGGAAAAGGATTATCCGGCGGCAAGCTCATCATCAAGCCTAATGAGAATTCCGGATTTGATCCTTCAAAGAATGTCATCATCGGAAACGTCGCACTTTACGGTGCAACAAATGGTACAGCATACGTCTGCGGCGTAGCTGGTGAGAGATTCATGATCAGAAACTCAGGTGCTACGGGCGTATGCGAAGGTACCGGTGACCACGGCCTGGAATACATGACAGGCGGTAAGGCCGTAATCCTCGGCGAAGTCGGAAAGAACTTCGCAGCAGGTATGAGCGGCGGTATGGCGTACGTATTGGATGAACATCACACACTCTATACAAAGATCAACAAGGCTTTGGTAGAGATGAGCGAGATCACAGAAGACGCAGATAAGAATGAGCTCAAAACGATCCTTCAAGATTATGAGCAGGCAACAGGATCTTCAAAAGCGAAGGCAATACTTCAAGATTTCGACAAGTATGTTGGAAGCTTTAAGAAGATCATCCCGACAGATTACCGTCACATGCTGACCTTGATCGCCAAGTACGAAGAACAAGGTATTGCACGTGAACAGGCAGTCTACGAAGCATTCAAAGAATTCACTAAAGTCGGTGCTTGATATCAGGAGGATCTTATGGGTAAAGCTACAGGATTTTTGGAATACGACAGGCACGAAGATTCTTGGGTGACAGAAGAGAAGAGAATCACAGGCTTTGAAGAATTCCACAACCATTTAAATGAAGAAGAAAGACGCTGCCAGGCAGCAAGATGCATGGATTGCGGCGTACCTATGTGCCAGTCGGCCATCTGCCTTAAGGGCATGGTAACGGGATGTCCCTTACATAACGTTATCCCTGAGTGGAACGACGAGATATACAAAGGACATTACGAAGCAGCATTGGGAAGACTTTTGAAGACTTCGAACTTCCCTGAATTCACAGGAAGGGTTTGTCCCGCACTTTGTGAAAAGGCATGCATCAACGGAATAAATTCAGGAGCAGTTACTATTCACGATAACGAGCTCTTCCTCATAGAAAAGGGATATGAGCTGGGATACATGAAACCCAGGATCCCGAAGACCAGATCCGGTAAGAAGGTCGCAGTAATCGGCGCAGGCCCTGCAGGACTTGCAGTCGCAGACCAGTTAAACCACAGAGGTCATGAGGTAACGGTTTTCGAGAGAGAAGACCAGATCGGAGGCTTACTGATGTACGGCATTCCGAACATGAAACTTGACAAGAGCGTTATCGAGCGAAGAAGAAAGCTCATGGAAGAAGAAGGCGTTGTCTTCAAGACTGGTGTTGATGTAGGCAACGGAGCTTCTTTCGAAAAGATAACAGAAGAATTCGATGCGGTCGCTCTCTGCTGCGGTTCAAAGAAAGCAAGAACGATCACTGCAAAGGGTTCCGAAGATTGTAAGGATATGCACCTGGCAGTTGATTTCCTTAAGTCCGCTACAAAGGACCTCCTCGCAGGAAAAGCCGGAAAGTGGACGATAAGTGCCAAGGACAAGAACGTAGTAGTTGTCGGAGGCGGTGATACCGGAAACGATTGCGTCGGTACATGCATAAGACAAGGATGCAAGAGCATCACCCAATTGGAAATGATGTCAAGGCCCCCTGTCGAGAGATTACCGAGTAACCCGTGGCCTGAGTGGCCGAAGGTCGAAAAGACTGACTACGGTCAACAGGAAGCGATCAAGGTATTCGGTCACGACCCGAGAATATATGAGACTACCGTAAAAGAACTCATTACTTCAAAGGGAAAGCTCAAAGAGATCAAGACAGTCAAGGTCAAGTTCGAAGACAGAAAGCTGGTTGAAATCGAGGGCAGTGAACAGACAATTAAGTGCGATCTCCTGATCATTGCCGCAGGCTTTGTTGGAGCTGAAGACTATATTGCGAAAGAAAGCAATGTCGAGCTTACGCAGAGAGGAACAGTAAAGACAGAACCTGAACAGTATAAAACTTCGATACCGAAGGTGTTCACGGCAGGAGACATGCACAGAGGACAGTCGCTCGTAGTGTGGGCAATAGCAGAAGGAAGGCACTGCGCAGCGGAAATGGATAAATACCTGATGGGTTATTCCCCGCTCGTATGAAGCCGGTAAAACAGTTAATAAATTTTAGGAGGATATACATATGTCAACAAAAACAGTTCCGGAAATGTTCGGTGAGAACGTATTCGACGACAGAGTGATGAGAGCGGTTTTATCCGACAAGGTCTACAATTCACTCAAGAAGACAATCGATGAGGGCGCTAAGCTCGATACAGATGTAGCAGAGCAAGTAGCTGCAGCAATGCGTGACTGGGCACTTGCAAAGGGTGCTACACACTTCACACATTGGTTCCAGCCTCTTACAGGCGTAACAGCAGAGAAGCACGATTCATTCATCGAACCCTCACCTGACGGCGGCGTCATCATGGCCTTCTCCGGAAAGAATCTCATCCAGGGCGAGCCTGACGCTTCTTCATTCCCTACAGGCGGCATCAGAGCTACTTTCGAGGCAAGAGGATATACAGCATGGGATCCTACATCTTATGCATTCATCAAGGATAAGACACTTTGCATCCCTACAGCTTTCTGCTCTTACACAGGCGAAGCACTCGACAAGAAGACACCTTTGCTCCGTTCTATGGAAGCTCTTAATAAGCAGGCTCTCCGTATCTTGAAGCTTTTCGGAAACGAAGATGCTAAGTATGTTCATACATCAGTAGGTCCTGAGCAGGAATACTTCCTCATCACAAAGGAAATGTATGACAAGCGTCCTGACATCAAGTACACAGGAAGAACACTCTTCGGTGCTAAGGCACCTAAGGGACAGGAGATGGACGACCATTACTTCGGCGTTATCAAGCCCAAGGTTCAGGAGTTCATGAACGATCTTAACCAAGAACTCTGGAAGCTCGGTATCCTCGCTAAGACAGAGCATAACGAAGTTGCTCCCGCTCAGCACGAGCTCGCTCCTATCTATTCTTCAACAAATATCGCTACTGACCAGAACCAGCTCATGATGGAGATCATGCAGAAGGTTGCAGCCCGTCACGGTTTAGTCTGCTTGCTCCATGAGAAGCCTTTCGCAGGAGTTAACGGATCAGGTAAGCACAACAACTGGTCAATGGCTACAGATACAGGCATCAACCTCTTAAGCCCCGGTGCTACACCTTATGAGAACGCACAGTTCCTGCTCTTCCTCTGCGCTGTTATCAAGGCAGTTGACGATTATCAGGATCTCCTCCGTCTCTCAGTAGCTACAGCAGGCAACGACCACAGACTTGGTGCTAACGAAGCTCCGCCGGCAATCATCTCCATTTTCCTTGGCGATGAGCTCTCAGCGATCCTCGATGCGATCGAGAACGACGCGCCTTATGCCGGTGCTGAGAAGAAGATCATGAAGCTCGGCGTAGACGTACTGCCTAGATTCGCACGTGATACGACAGACCGTAACAGGACATCACCTTTCGCTTTCACGGGCAACAAGTTCGAGTTCAGAAGCCTTGGTTCTTCCAACAGCATCGCTTGCGCAAACATGATGCTCAATGCAGCTGTAGCAGAGTCTTTGAAGATCTATGCGGACAGACTTGAAGGAGCTGAGGATTTCGAGACAGCACTGCATGACATGATCAAGAAGACTATCAAGGACCACAAGAGGATCCTCTTCAACGGCAACGGATATGACGAAGCATGGGTCAAGGAAGCAACTGAGGTAAGAGGTCTTTCCAACTATCCTACGACACCTGACTGTATGCCTCACCTCCTTGATGAGAAGAACGTAAAGATGCTTACATCTCATAAGGTCTTCACAGAGGCTGAGCTCAAGTCCAGAGTCGACATTATGCTCGAGAACTACAGCAAGTCAGTCCTCATCGAAGCTAACACAATGCTCGAGATGAGCAGACGCATGATCCTTCCTGCAATCGAGTGCTACGAGAACAAGCTCGCCGGAAGCGTTTCCGCAAAGAAGGCAGTTGCTCCTTCAGCAGCATGCAGCTATGAGGGTGACATCATCGTTAAACTCTCAGACCTCGCTGATAAGGTTTATGCCGGCGCTAATACTCTCGAAAAGGCAATCGAAGGTGCTAACGGTGAAGCTGACATCATAGCAGAGAGTGCCTTCATCAAGGATACAGTCATCCCTGCGATGAACGCTATCCGTAAGGCAGCAGACGAAGCCGAGACATATGTCTCCAAGGAATGCTGGCCGCTTCCTTCCTACGGTGACCTGCTCTTCAGCGTTAAATAACAGTTCCTCATATTCCACCCAACTAAGTAACCCCCGGAGTTTTCGAACTCTGGGGATTACTTAGAATTTTGTTTAGAGAAATTATTTTTAGAATTTATGAAAAGAGATGATGATGATGACTAAATATATTTTTGTAACCGGCGGTGTTGTTTCAGGACTGGGAAAAGGGATCACGGCCGCCTCTTTGGGAAGGCTCCTGAAGGCAAGGGGATTTAAGGTCGCAGCGCAAAAACTCGACCCTTATATCAACGTCGACCCCGGCACGATGAGCCCTTACCAGCACGGCGAAGTATACGTTACGGAAGACGGTGCGGAGACGGATCTCGACTTAGGACACTATGAGAGATTCATCGATGAAGACCTTAACAAATATTCTAACCTCACATCCGGCCGCGTTTACTGGAACGTCCTCAACAGGGAAAGACGAGGCGAGTACTTAGGCTCGACCGTTCAAGTTATTCCGCACATCACAAACGAGATAAAGGAATTCGTATACCGCGTAGGCAAGAAAACAAACGCTGATGTCGTTATCACAGAGATCGGAGGCACGGTTGGTGATATCGAATCCCAGCCGTTCATAGAGGCAGTAAGACAGATATCATTGGAAGTAGGAAGAGAGAACAGCCTCTTCATCCACGTTACCCTCGTTCCGTTCTTAAGAGGCTCTGACGAGCACAAGTCCAAGCCCACACAGCATTCAGTAAAAGAACTGCAGGGAATGGGCGTAAATCCCGGCGTGCTGATCCTACGCTGTGATGAACCGCTCGAAGATGAGATCATGAAGAAGATCGCACACTTCTGCAACGTCAAGGAAGACTGCGTTATAGAGAACATCACGCTGCCCGTGCTTTACGAGGCTCCTCTGATGCTCGAAAAAGCGCATTTCTCCGAGATCGTCTGCAGGGAGCTCGGTCTTGATGCAGGCGAAGCTGATCTTACGCACTGGAAAGAGATGGTCGATAAGATACATAACATCGAAAAGGAAGTCAGGATCGGTCTTGTCGGCAAATATGTCCACCTTCACGACGCATATCTCTCAGTCGCTGAAGCCCTCAAGAGCGCAGGCCATGCCAACGACGTTAAGGTAAATATCGACTGGATCGACTCTGAGTTAATAAACGAGCAGACAGTAGGCGACATGCTCTCAGGCCTTGACGGCATCATCGTTCCGGGCGGCTTTGGTGACCGCGGAATAAACGGCATGATCCTTGCTGCCAAATATGCGCGTGAGAACAATGTCCCTTACTTCGGCATTTGCCTCGGCATGCAGATCGCGGTAATCGAATATGCGCGCAATGTATTAGGCATCGCCGACGCGAACTCCGGTGAGTTCGACGAGCAGTGCGCCAACAAGGTCATCGACTTCATGCCCGGCCAGAGCGATGACATCGACAAAGGCGGCACGCTCCGTTTAGGTGCTTACCCTTGTAAGATCGCAGAAGGCAGCCTTCTTTTCGAGTGCTACGGAAAATATGAGATACAGGAGCGCCACAGACACAGATATGAAGTCAACAACGACTACAGGGCCAGGTTCGTTGAGAGCGGCGCACGCTTTGCAGGTACGGCTCCTGACGACTCACTTGTTGAAGAGATGGAAATACCCGGTCACAAGTTCTATCTTGGTGTTCAGTATCACCCTGAATTCAAGTCCAGACCAGATAGGGCACATCCGATATTTAAGAAATTCATTGAAGCGTCGATAAAATAAGTTGATAACGATACTGTTCCAAACTGCAAACAGTTATTCGGGTCGTCTCTTGATGAAGAGACGGCTCTTTTTAATATGGGGGAAGGTGCCGTCCAGGCGGGAGCCGCTGTTGCTTCTTGCTTCTAGGCCGGAGCTGTGTGAACCCCAGTTAAGGATTTGTTGCCTTCTGGGCGGACAAAAAGAGCAACATCGAGAGCAACAATGCCAATGTTGCCTTCTATGTTGCCTTCTGGGCGGACAAAAGAAGCAACATTTGAGGCAACACGGACCGGATGAACTGCGGATAGCTGCTTGAGCTTACTCCTTCAGCCCGCCGAGTGATATGCCTTCGACTATGTGTCTCGATAACACGGCATAGAGGATCAGGAGCGGGATAACGCTTGCAAGAACCACAAGGAAGTCATTGCTGTCGAGGTAGAAGATGGGACCGAACATGAGCAGGAGCGTTTTCTTCTCCATCTTGGAGATCGTGATGGCGGGCATCCAGCCGTCGTTCCAGCTTGCGGCGAATGCGAAGATCGCCTGGGTTGCTGCGGCGGGCTTCATGAGGGGCAGGATGATCTGGTTGAAGATGCGGAATTCTCCGGCGCCGTCGATCCTTGCTGACTGGATCATTTCGTAGGAGAGCGATGCCTGCAGATACATGCACATGAAGAAGACCGTCATCGGTGAGGCCATGGCCGGGAGGATGTAGACGAAGAGCTTATTGGTCAGGCGCATTTGGAATATGAGCTGGAGAAATCCGTAAGTGGAGATCGTGGAAGGGATCATCATGGCGAACATGATTATTGCGCTGCACACTTTTCGAAGCTTCCATTTATAAGCAGTGAGTGCATATGCGGTAAGGGCGGAGAAGTATACGGTTAAGATCGTGCTGAGGCCGGATACCAGAAGGGAATTGCCCAGTCCGATGAAGAGGTATTTGTAATTCTTCCAGAATGCATCGATATAAGTAGAGAACTGATGATAATGAGCGGTGACGAGCTTTCCTATGTAGACCTGTTTCTCGACGAAGGTGTAGTTGTAAGACTCCTTGAGGAAGATGAAGAACGGGTAGAAGCTTAAGAATGCCATGAGGAGCGATATTGAATAGAATACTATCTTCAGGATAGTATCTCTTCTCTTAGTCTTGGATCTTGTCAGAACATTGGTGCTCGTAGCGGCATACCTCACCCGGGAATGATATCGTCAATATAGCATTAAGGTTGACTTATGTCTACCGAATGATATTATATCGGTATACATTCGTGTACCTGCACAAAAAACGCACCATGAAATTGTACCGGTAATAGTTTTCGAGGGGCTTCGAAAAAAGCATGGGAAGAAAGCATCGTAATATAGAACGTCACTATAACAAATGGGGTTATATCTTCATGATCCCGTTTGCTGCTGCGTTCATGATCTTCCATTTCTATCCGCTCGCAAACACCGTATACTACGCCTTCTGCTATATAAAGGGACAGGGAAGGACTGATCCTCCGCAGTTCCTGCCTTCGATCGGAGAGCCGTGGTATAAGAATTTCATGGAGATCTTTCAGTCGACGTCATTTCACGATGCGTTCAGGAATACCATGATCATGTGGGTGGCTTATGCCGTTCCCGAGCTGATTTTCACGTTCTGGCTGGCTGCTGTCATCACGGACAGAAGACTGAATATCAAGGGCAGACTCCTTTATAAGACGGCATTTTTCTTTCCGAAGCTCGTAGACGGAACCAACATTGGCTCTGTTCTGACCGGTCATTTTATGTCGACTGTCGGAAGCACGATGTTTTTTGTCGTAGCAGCATCTGCGATGAACGGGTTCGGATTCACGGCTGATGATTTTAAGTTCTTTCTGTCGGACAGGTTCTTCATAATCCTCTTAAGTATCTACAGCCATTTCGGCATCACGTTTATCTATGTAATTGCGGGCATTACCGGTGTGCCTGTGGAAGTAATGGAGGCGGCAGAGATCGACGGCGCCACGAGGACCCAGACTTTCCTCAGAGTAACGCTTCCGTGCATGCGGCCGATCCTTTTCTTTATTACGGTCATCACTGTTGTTGACGGAGTCGGTATGTATGATATCCCGTCCATTATCAGCAGTCCGTATGACCTTTTCAGAACGAACCTTACGCTCATGATGTATCTTCAGAACCAGTTCTTCATGGGATCTTTTGCCTATGACAGGACGTCTGCCGCAAGCCTCATTATGCTTGCTCTATATGCGTTCTTTGCGGGTGTGATCTACTTTATATTCATAAGGGACAGGGAAGAAGCAAGATACAGACGCCGTATAAGAAAAGAGCGCATGGAAGAGCGAAAGAGGCTTAAGGCAGCGTGACCGGCTGCGGTTGATGGCTGTCTACCTGAGTGTTATATTTTTCTTGTATTTATTGGAGGAACATAAGATGCGTTTATCAGATTCAGAATGGAAGATCGCAGATTGTCTCTGGACTAAAGGAGACATGACTATAACCGAGCTTACAAAAGAGCTCCGTCCCGTTACCGGCTGGGGCAAGAATACCATCATAACGCTCCTTAAGCGCATGACCGAGAAGGGAGCCATAACTTTCGTTCAGGAAGATAAGGCCAAGAGATTTCATCCCGCGGTCGGCAGGACTGAAGCTGAGCTCGAAGAGACGGCTTCTTTCCTTGACAAGGTCTACAATGGCAATGTCGGCCTCATGATCTCCAATCTGATCGATTCCGACCAGCTTACGGATGAACAGTTAGCAGAGCTTAGAAGGATCATAAAGGAAGGCTGAAATGCTTAGGTACATTATCGGTGTTACGCTTATTGCGGCAGCCATAATGCTCATAAGACGTCTTGCGGAAGGCAGGATGCTTAAGAGGCATCAGTATGCCATCTGGCTCCTGATCCCTTTATACATGCTCATATCGCCGTTCCTCAGGATCAAGGTCACCGTTACTGATGAGATAAGTTCAATGATCCCCGAAGCTTTCGAGAAGGCCGTCTATGAGAATGCGTACTTCGAAGATGCCGAGCCTTTTGCAGATCTCGAAAAAGATGACCTGCCTGAAGTGGTTTTCGAGCAGGGCGAAGTACAGAAACAGGCTGAAGATACTGAGGCCTTAAGCAATACAGCTGCTCCTGACAGAATCGTACGAAAGCACATTAATACCGGCACGATCCTTAACTGCATCTATGTATCGGTAACTGCGGCTGCAGTAATAGCGCTGACAGCGTATAATGCCGGTTTTATTATCTTCTGCAGAAGAAAGAGAACGTATCTCGGGACCGACACTAAGAGCGGACTTAAGGTGTACGCAATATCCCATAGGGGTGTGCCGTTCCTTCTGTTTAATGGGATCTATGTTGATCCGGAACCTTCAAGGAACAGTGAATATGCGATCTGCCACGAAGCCTGCCACTATAAGCACGGCGATTTTCTGTGGGTTATCGTAAGGCATCTTGTACTTGCCCTTAACTGGTATAACCCGGTTATCTGGGCGGCATTTATCCTCTCGGGAAGAGACTGCGAACTGGCCTGCGATGAAGAAGTCATAAATGTTTACGGTACAGATCATGCCGAGACCTACGCTGAGGCACTGGTAATGCAGATGCAGAGGAAGTCTGAATTCTACAGATTTACGATGACGACCGGCATGAGGAGCGGCTTTAAGTCAATGAAGCGCAGGATCGTAAGCATCAAGCATCCTGCAAAGAAGAGCCTTAAGGCCATTGCGATGAGCCTTGCATCACTTATCGTCATCTCAGGCTTTGCCGTGCTTGAGCCCAAGGCTGCTGAGAGTGATAAGAGCATAATCGATGAACTCGCAAATGAAGCGGTCATAGAAGCGCCCGTAAAGCGCGAGGCGCCTTTCGATTATGAGATAAGAAAGCCTGTCGTATCCCGGGTTTCCGATTATGAGAAAGACATTACATTCTTCCGTGATGAAAATGTCGTAAAAGCCATGCTGTTCCTCCCTGAGACAAACGCCGGCGGCCCTTTTAAGACTGTGGTAATGCGCGGTGAGCTGGGCAGCACTTATTACGAATATCAGACCATTGCAGATGCGCTTAAAGAGAACGGCTACGCTGTGCTGTTCGTAAAGAACACGCATGAGAGTGAGATAATCAGGCGTTCGGGCGGAAGCGGCGTTAAAACTGTTGCTGACGTGTATTTTGAGCAGGTCTTAGACCACTTCGCGGTAATCGATGAGATGAGATACATTCCTGAGATCGACATGGATAATATCTATTTGTGGGGACATGATCTCGGAGGCGTTATCTCGCTTTACACCGGCGTCGAAAGACAGGATGAGATCAAGGGCATGGTGATCGTCCAGCCGTATCTCAATGAGAATCAGGCACTGAAGTTCTCTGAAGATCCCGAGCTTATGGTAAGGCTCTATGAAATCCTCCCTGACTGCACTGTTCCGACCGCGATCCTGGAACCGGAGAACAGCCCGCTGTCAGCTTCCAAGAGAGCCACGGAAAGCATGCCTGACGGAAGGATAGTCCTTTTCGAAGGCAGTATCTCAAAGTTTGACCGCTTCACCTTTAACAATATCGACGTAAAGACCTTGTCGGCATTAGAGGACATGTGATCATCGCGCAGCGTCATTTTTATTTGCCGCAATATTCTATTATTCTTGTTGTATAATGCTGCCGTTAATTATCTTTATCGGGGAAGTGTTATGAAGAGCTCGTTAATAAGAAGTGTAACTGTTCTGGTCACAGCCTGCATACTGACAGGCTGTTCTGCGACGGTTGACGTAACTACTGCATCAAGTGCTGTTGTTACCGAGACTTCTGAAGCGGTTACTGAGACCACAGAAGCCACTGCAACTACTGAAGCCCGCGGCCACTATGAATATAAGCCGGTCGTCATGTCTTCGATATTTCTGGATATCATGGGCGAAGACATGTATGACGCCTACAAGAACTATATAAAAGCGGTACAGAACGGGGAAGATGAATTCGCGGTAAAGTCCGAGAATGACTACGACTGGATGTTAGGACAGTTCCCGAGCAATTTCCAGCCTGTATACGAAGTATATACAGAGTCTAATTACGCGGAGGCATTTAAGGACGGAAAGGCTACATTCCAGTATAAGATCCCCAAAGAAGAGCTTGCTCAAAAGCAGGCGGAATTTGAGGAAATGGTCACCGGCATTCTGAATGAAGTCTTAAGGGACGATTATTCTGATGTCGAAAAGGTCCTTGCACTCTATATCTACTTTGCCAACAATTATACTTACGATTACGATACATATAACAAGATGAGCGATGAAGCTGTTCAGGGCATCTGTGCATACAGGTTCTTTACGACAAAGCACGGCATCTGCGCTGAATGCTCTGCAGCATTCTCATTCCTGCTCCTTCAGGCGGGAGTGGATGCTGTCGGATGTGGCGGCAACCGTGAATCTGACGGTGAGGGACATGCGTGGACCTATGTGACGATAAACGGAAAGAATTATCATGTGGATCCGACTTTCGCCATGGAATCCGGCAACTGTCTGTCTTACTTCATGATGACCGATGAACAGCGCTACAATGAAGGCGGTTTTAAGCAGGAAGAAAACCGCGTCGCCTGCCATTATAAGAGCGACAGGAACGGCAGCGAATATACTGCTGACGATGACTTTTTCGCGCCCTTGTGGGGCAAATATCTCACATCATTCGATACTGAGAAGAAGATAATCTACTACACGGATATCGACGGAAATAAAGGCGAATTCGATTACTCGGCGTTCGGGTGATCCCGCATAATCCATGAAGGAATATGAAAAGAGCTGCCTCTGCTAGGAGACAGCCCAAGTCATTTATGGCATGTGAATTCTTTTATTTTTTATTCTGACTGTGACATTTACCTGCAAGGGCACAGTGGGAGCAGTTGCAGCCGCATGAGCTCTTGCCGGCTTTCTTGTCTTTGATCAGACTTCTTGCCGCAAAGAAGACCATAACAGCAACTAATGCTATCACTAAGATGTTTACCCAGTTTGCGGCAAGCCAGTCGATCATATGTACAGTCCTTTACTTTGCTGTTTTCTTGGCAGGTCTTACAAGGAGGTACACAAGTCCTGCAAGAACAAGCAGAGCGAATATCAATCCGATTACGTTTACGGCGCCTGTGAAAAGGAGGCCGAACTGGTAAACGATGAGTGCGATAGCGTAAGCGAATACGCACTGATAGCCGATAGCGAACCATGTCCACTTAGCGGAGTTCATCTCTCTCTTGATAGCACCGATTGCTGCGAAGCAAGGAGCGCAGAGGAGGTTGAAGATGAGGAACGCGAAGCCTGAGAGCATATTCAAGCCTTCAAAGTCGAGTACACCGAATACACCAACGACTTCTTCCTTGGCAACAAGGCCCATGATCGTTGCGATGGTTGCCTTGATGTTAGCAAAGCCCAAAGGAGCGAAGATCCACTTGACAGCATTACCTACGATACCGAGTACGGAAGCTTCGAGTTCCATGTCCGGATCGAATCCGAATCCGTCACCTGCATTTCCGAAAACGGATCCGAGCCAGATAACAATAGAGGAGATGAGAATAACTGTGCCAGCTTTTTTAATGAAGGACCAGCCGCGCTCCCACATGGATCTTAAGAGGTTTCCGAGTGTCGGCCAGTGATATGCGGGAAGCTCCATAACGAACGGAGCGGGATCGCCTGCGAAAGGCTTAGTTTTCTTGAGGAGGATACCTGAGATAACTACAGCTGCAATACCGATGAAGTAAGTAGAAGGTGCCAGCCATGAACCTTTGAATGCAGTGTGGCGGAACAAAGCTGCCGTGATAAGAGCGATGATAGGGAGCTTAGCGCCGCAGGGGATAAATGTTGCTGTCATGATGGTCATTCTTCTGTCACGCTGATTCTCGATCGTACGTGATGCCATGATGCCCGGAACGCCGCATCCTGAAGCTACGAGCATAGGGATGAATGACTTACCGGAAAGACCGAATCTTCTGAAGATACGGTCGAGTACGAATGCGACTCTTGCCATGTATCCGCATGATTCAAGGAATGCGAGGAGGAAGAAGAGGACGAGCATCTGGGGAACGAAGCCCAATACTGCGCCTACACCGCCTACGATACCGTCAACTACAAGTCCTGTAACGAACTCGTTAGCGCCTGCCTTTTCTAGGAGGCCTGAAACCATATCAGGGATACTGGGAACGAATACTGCGCCTTCAGTCTCATCCATTGCGGGAGTTGTGAAGTCGCCCTCTTCATCAAGAACGCCGGACTCAACGAGAGGTGCTTCGATGTCATAGCCCTTGTCAATGAGCTCATCAGCATAGAATCCGTAATCCTCTTCGAAAGCGCCGAAATCAGCGTCTTCGAAGTCAGCCTGGAGGTTTTCAGCACCTGTTACGTCGTTATCAACAGCTTCGTCGATAACAGCCTTAACGCCGTCAACGAATACTGCTTCACCGGCCCAGTTATCAACATTCTCGTCGTACTGTTTCTGGCCGATGCCTAAGAAGAAGAAACCGTCACCGAAGAGATTGTCATTTGTCCAGTCGGTCAAACTGGTTCCTAATGTTGTCATTGCGATGAAGTAAACGAGCCACATGATGACTGCGAAAATTGGAAGACCAAGGATACGGTTGGTAACGATCTTATCGATCTTATCTGATGTGGAGAGCTTTGCCTTTGACTGCTTCTTGTAGCAGCTCTTGATAATGGAAGCGATATAGACATAACGCTCGTTTGTGATGATGGACTCAGCATCGTCGTCGAGCTCTGTCTCAGCTGCTTTGATGTCATTCTCGATGTGCTCTAATGTTTCCTTGGAGATACCGAGCTTCTCGATGACTTTCTCGTCGCGTTCGAAGATCTTGATCGCATACCATCTCTGCTTGTCAGCGTTCATATCGTGGAGGCATGCCTCTTCGATGTGTGCCAGAGCGTGCTCTACTGGGCCGGAGAAGGAATGGGGAGGAACAGTCTTTGTTCCGTTGGCAGCCTTGATGGCTTCCTCTGCTGCCTCCTTGATGCCGGTGCCCTTAAGAGCGGAGATAGATACTGCCTTGCAGCCCATCTGCTTGGAGAGCATGTCGAGGTCGATCTTGTCACCGTTCTTATTAATGATATCCATCATGTTTACTGCCATTACGACAGGGATACCTAATTCTGTAAGCTGTGTTGTGAGGTAGAGGTTACGCTCTAAGTTCGTACCGTCTACGATGTTGAGGATAACGTCAGGATTCTCATCGATGAGATAATTACGTGCTACGACTTCCTCTAATGTATAAGGGGAGAGGGAATAGATACCCGGAAGGTCTGTAATGGTTACGCCATTGTGCTTTTTAAGCTTACCTTCCTTTTTCTCTACTGTAACGCCAGGCCAGTTACCTACGAACTGGTTGGAACCCGTGAGAGCGTTGAAGAGCGTTGTCTTACCGCTGTTCGGGTTACCCGCTAATGCGATCTTTATTTCTTTAGCCATGTATTAATTATTCCTCCATTATCTTTCGGTTACTCTACTTCGACCATTTCTGCGTCATTCTTACGAAGAGATAATTCATAACCTCTTACTGTTACCTCGACAGGGTCACCGAGAGGGGCTACCTTGCGGACATAGATCTCAACGCCTTTGGTGATTCCCATGTCCATGATCCTGCGCTTTACGGCGCCTTCACCGTGGAGCTTTACGACCTTAACGGTCTGTCCTACCTTCACTTCCTTTAGTGTCTTCATATATTCCTCCTGTTTAATTAATAAACGTCATCAGACCATGATCTTCATGGCCATATCCTTGTTGAGCGCGATCCTGGATTCCTTTACCTTGAGGATCACGCTGCCGTTGTTAACGCTGATCAGGGTTACGAATCCGCCCGGAACGATACCGAGGTTCTCAAGGTGAAGTTTTACTTCCGGACTTCCGCCAACCTTTCTTACGATCATTTCCTCGCCGCAGTCGGCTACTACAATAGGCATCATGTCATTCTCCTAATATAAATAATAAGTAAAATACAACTTACAAAAGTTAGCCTAATCTAATTAGTCTCGGCTAACATTATATTTATCAATCGAAAAATTGCAAGTGGGAAATATAAAAAACGTCAATTATCACAAGGGATTGAATAATATCAAAAGAAATTGTGTTGGCAAGTAAGAGATAACTAACTATCGTGAGCTTATTTCCGGGTACTGTGATTATGAGCTTGGAATAAATCATGGCAAGGCAGTCTTTCTTAGAAAGAATTAAGAGCTCTAAATGCCTGAATTTATTGATTTTGAGAATCGAAATCAGTTTTAACATACAAATATTAGCTTTTTCTTACTTTTTGACAACAGATACCCCTATTTCGGTTCACAATCCTTGTCAAAAACATAGATGTAATATTACAGTTAGCGTGAACTAACATATAGTCAGAAATACTAACGGAGAGTGTAAAGATGTATATTGAAACAAAAGACTTAAAGAAGTCTTATGGCGAAGGCGGCAGTTTTGCCCAGGTTCTGAAAGGTATTAATATCAAGGTCGAGAAGGGCGAGATGTGCGTTATCCAGGGCACTTCAGGTTCCGGTAAATCCACGCTTCTTAACTGTATCGGCGGCCTTGACAGCATTGATTCGGGTAACGTTTCCGTGGCAGGCACACTGATTGAAGGACTTAAGGGCGAGAAACTGTCAGATTACAGAAGAGATAATCTCGGATTCATATTCCAGTTCTATAATCTCGTTCCGAATCTTACTGTAAGAGAGAACATACAGGTATGCGAATACCTGTCAAAGGACCCGCTTAATGTTGATGAGCTCTTAGATATACTCGGTCTTACTGAGCATCAGAAAAAGTTCCCCTCACAGCTGTCAGGCGGCCAGCAGCAGCGCTGTGCTATCGCAAGGGCCCTTGTTAAGAATCCGAAGGTGCTGCTCTGTGACGAGCCGACGGGTGCGCTGGATTCCAAGACATCCAGGGATATCCTGGTACTTTTGGAGAAGATCAACAAGCAGTACGGCACGACGATGCTGATCGTAACCCACAATAACTCAATAAAGAACATGGTGGATCACGTTATCTATCTCAAGGACGGAGAGATACACAAGGATTACTACAACGAAGTGAAGACCCCTGCAGCGGAACTGGAGGATCTCTGACATGGGGTGGATATTATTTAAAAGAGCGGTAAGAGATCTTAAAGCCGGCTGGGCAAGATACATAGCCTTATCGCTCCTTATCATTTTCTCTATCTTTATCGTAACAAGCCTCATGGGCGCTGCAGCTACGGTAATCGATTACACGGAGTTAAGAGACAGGGAGCTTTGCAGGGAAGACGGCGTGTTCTCTGTTTTCGTACCCCTGCGTGATGAGGAACTCTCGAAGATCACATCAAGAGGTGTCACTGTCGAGAAGATGTTCTATGCCGATTATCCTTTAAACGACCAGCAGATATTGAGAGTCTTCCGGGTTAGAGAGAATATCAACAGGATTTCTTTGATCGAAGGATCTCTTCCTGCTAATGACGGGGAAGCAGTCATCGAGAGAAGATTCTCAGAAGTAAACGGCGTTCATTTAGGCGATAAGGTAAGGATCGGAAGTAAAGAGTTCACGGTATCGGGAATCGGTGCCGTGCCGGATTATAACAACCTCCTGAAGAAGGTCTCTGATTCTGTTATCGACAGTAAATCATTCGGGCTTTTGTTCCTGACTTCAAAAGCTTATGAAGAGTTGTATTCAACGGGTATTTCGCTGTCTTCAGAGGAATACTATTATGCATATCTTCTTAACGGCGCAATGACCGAAGAAGAGCTTAAGAATACTCTGGAAGATATAGAATTCGATGTGGATGATATCGATGACGAGTATTTCAAGGAATACTGGAAAAGACTGACAAAGAAAAAGGATGATCTCCTTGACGGTATCAAGGAATTAAAGGATGGTGCCGGCGAACTGGCTGACGGAGCCGAGGATCTGTATGACGGCACGGGCGAGTTCAAAGACGGAATGAAGAAGCTGAAGGACTCGGTTCCGGATCTTAAAGACGGCATCAAAGAACTTGATAATGGCGCAGCAGAGCTCGAGAAAGGCGTGAAGGCATATACTGACGGCGTAGGAAAGGCTGCATCAGGCGCTTCGCAGATCAAAGACGGAGCTTCGCAGCTTGCCGACGGCACCAAGTCTTTAAATGACGGTGCAAAGCAATATGGAAGCGCCGTTGACCAGTATGCTCAGGGTGCTGCCGCAATGGCAAACAGCGAAGATCCTTATGTGGCAGGCGTTGCAGCAGGCCTTGCAGGTCCTGCAAAAGATTTATCTGACGGTTTTTCCGGGATAAAGAACGGCGCTTCAGGCGTCGATTCGGGCGCGAAGTCATTAAAGAGCGGCGCAAATGAATTGTATAACGGTCTCAAGAAGATCAAGGACAACAGCAATGCCTTAAGGAACGGCGCAACAGCCCTTCACAAAGGCACATCTGAGCTAAAGAAGGGCGCAGACGAATTCTCCAAAGGCGTTGATGAACTGTACGACGGTTCAGATGAGCTCAATAAAGGCGCAAAGGATCTTGCCAAGGGCGCAAGAGATCTTTCAGACGGAGTAAATGAACTCTCTGATGAGGCGAATGAACTCGTAGATGATGTTTTCGACATCAAGACATCCAATCTGATGATGTTCATGAACCACGGTGATAATCCGAGGATCGATACGGCCGCTGATGACGTTCAGATCAACTATACGGCAAGTATCGTATTCGGAATCCTGCTGGTGGTGCTTTTCGCATACGTAATATCGGTATTCATCGTGCACACGATCGACCAGGAAAGTTCTGTCATTGGTGCTTTGTACTCGATGGGCGTTAAGAGAAGGACACTTACATTAAGCTATGTTGCAGTACCTGTTATCGTAGCTTTCATATCAGGCGTTATCGGTACGCTTCTGGCTGTCCTGACTCCTGCGGGAATCGAAGCACAGCTTGCTGATTCTTTGAACTACTACTCGATGCCTGCACTGTCAGTGGAGGTTACACCGTTCATCCTTATCTACGGTCTCGTTGTGCCTCCCGTAACGGCATTTATAGTTAACGTGCTTGTTATCAGGAAGAGGCTTAAGAAGACCCCTCTGGCGCTCTTAAGGAACGAGAAGAAGGCCGTCCGCGGCAAAGAGATAAAGATCAAGGGCTTAAAGTTCATCAGCATGTTCAGATTAAGACAGATGCTCCGTGAGACACGTGCGGGATTTACTGTCATCTTCGGCATGTTCATAAGCCTTCTCGTGGCGCTTATGGCGGTCAACACATACGTCTACTGCAATAAGGTCAAGGAATACAATGTAAGCCAGACCAAATTCGAATACATGTATAACTACAAATACCCGACCGAGGAAGTTCCTGAAGGCGGATATGAGGCGGTCTCTGAAGGCTTTAAGAAGGAGATCTACGGTTATACATTTGATGTCACGCTGATGGGCATCACGAAAGACAACCCGTTCTTCGATACGGGCGATCTTCCTGCAAACGATACTGACATCGTGATCAGTTCTGCAGTAGCGATCAAATACAATCTCAAGCCCGGTGATGAGTTCACTCTTAAGGATAGCAATGGCGGAAGACTCTATGCGTTCAGAGTTGCAAAGGTATTCGATTTCTCTGCATCCATGATGGTATTCATGGACATCGACAGGGTAAGGGATATGTTCGGTGAGTCTGATGATTACTACAATGTCGTATTCTCCGATCACCCTCTCGACATCGACAGCGGCAGACTTTATTCCACTGTAACGAAAAGTGAGATCGAGAAGTCTGCAGGCATCTACGCAGACATGATGGGACCGATGGTAACGACGATCTCGATCGGTTCGGCAGTTATCTTCCTGGTAGTAATGTACCTGATGATAAAGATGATGATCGACAGATCTTCTTTCAACATCTCGCTCATGAAGGTCTTCGGCTTCAGAAAGAAGGAAGTGCGCAAGATGTATCTTGACGGCAACTTCTATATGGTCGTGATCGGTGCACTGATCGTCATCCCGCTTTGTAAAGTCATCATGGATTACATCTATATGAGATATCTCGTAAGCAATGTCGGCGTCGGAATCTCTCCTTCGTATCCGCCTGTGCTCTACGTGATCATTTTCGGCGTCATAATCGGGCTTTACCTCCTGATCAATACCGTTCTCACGGCAAAGATCAGAAGGATCACACCGGCAGAAGTATTAAAGAACAGGGAGTAATTATGTTTAAGACAACGATCAAGGTAGAAGGAATGATGTGCGGGATGTGCGAAGCACACGTAAGTGATGCTATCAGGAAAGCGGTTCCTGAAGCTAAGAAAGTAAAGGCTTCCAGGGCAAAGAAGGAAGCAACGTTCATAAGTGACGAACAGCCTGATCCCGCCCTCATGGAGAAGACAATCAAAGATACGGGCTATGATTTCCTCGGATGCGTATCTGAACCCTATAAAAAGAGGGGGATATTCGGATGACATTTGATGAGATTGGAAACATGCAGGGCAAGACCCTTATGCTCCTGCCCGGCACATGCTGCGACTGGCAGTCGAATTTCTTAAACGTCATAGATGACCTTAAAGAGAAGTATCATCTGATCTGCGTTAACTACGACGGTTTTGACGGAAGTGATCTTATCTTTCCCGATATTATCACCGTCACTGAGAAGATTGAAAAATACATCATGGATAACTTCGGCGGCAGGATCGACGGTGCGCTCGGTTCTTCTCTCGGAGGAACATTTGTCGGACAGCTGATAATGCGTGAAAATGTTCACGTTGACCACGGTATCTTCGGAAGCTCCGATCTCGACCAGAGCGGCGTTGTAGCGGCCAAGCTTCAGGCAATGCTCGTAACGCCTTTGCTTACAGGTGTTAAGAAGAGTGAGAAGAAAAAGCAGAAGACTAAAAAGATGATGATAGACTCTTTCGAGATGAGCGATGAGGTTGCAAATTCTTTCATCGAAGCATTCTCGAAGTTCGATGTCAGATCGATAAAGAACGAATACTACACAGATCTTCTGACTCACTTAAAAGACGATATACATGTTGAGGGTACAACAGCTCATTTCATCTATGCGAAAAAGATGGGCGAGAAGTACCTGAAGAGATATCTCAAATACTTCCGCGATCCTGATATCAGGGAGTTCGACATGCAGCATGAACAGTGGCTGTTCGGCGAGAGAAAGTATGCCGAGCCAGTCCTTAAGGCAATCGATGAATTTATGGAGATATCCTGACATGAACGATAAACAATATAAAGAGATCTCGATAAAAGAATTTACGAAGGCGGCAAGCGTCTATGAGACTGACCAGGCAGGCGTCTACAAGATGTGCAAAAAGGACTATCCCGATGTGCTCGCCGAACTGGAGAAGGAACCATTTGAAAGCCTTCTTGACTGCGGATGCGGAACGGCTCCGATGATCTCTCTTTTATATGAGAAATATCCCGATAAGCATTACACCGGTATCGATCTGACTCCCAAGATGATCGAGGTGGCAAAAGCCAAGAACATACCCGGTGCAGAGTTTGTAGTAGGTGATTGTGAGAACCTTCCTTTTGAAGACAATTCCTTTGATGCGGTCATCTGCTGCGAGAGTTTCCATCACTATCCGAATGTGCAGGATTTCTTCAACAGCGTTTACAGAGTGCTGAAGCCCGGCGGAAGACTGATCCTTCGTGACATGACGATGAACGGAAAGGCAACTAGGTGGTTCTGCAACCACATAGAGATGCCTCTCATCAATCTCATAGGTCACGGTGATGTAAGGATCTACGGAAAAGAAGATGTGGATATGCTTTGCAGGAATGCGGGCCTTAAGATGGAGCTCTTTGAGAAGCGCGGATTCTGCAGACTGCACAGTGTGGCAAGAAAGCCCGGGTAAGGAATTAATCTATGGCATCAAATAACTGGAAGCTGGCTTTAGCCGGAATTATCGGAACCATTGTATATGCGGTTGCTGATGCATTTCTTTATCTCGGCACCGACATAGCTTCGGATAATAAGATAACGCTGTGGCAGGTCCCTGAGTGGCGCCTCATGACATCGATGTGGATCGGTGTAATAGGAAGCCTGCTGCTGCTTTTGGGATTTATAAGCCTTGCAAGGATGTTCAATAAGGTGTTCGGAAAGGCAGGCAGATTCCTGATCCTTCCTGCGTTCCTTTGTATCGGCGGCGTGCTCTATATGCATTTTGCTTTGGGCGTTTACGCTCCTCTTACATATAATTCCGCAGTCAAAGCAGGCATTACGGCTGAGCAGTTTTCGGTTCTTCTGGCGAATGCTGAAAGCTATATGAACCCTCTAACCATCGTATTGGTCATCCTTGGCTACTCAACTGAGATAGTGCTTATCTACGGTATCTTAAGCGGAAGGTTCGGTCTTAGGAAAAGGCTTGTATCATTTATGTTCGGCGGCTACGCGCTTGTCGTACTGGTGCTTGCTTTGATAGCAAAACTTACCGGCGAATACGGCATCTTAGGCTCTGTCGAGAGCCTTCTGGAAATGACTTTCTTCATTCCGGCTTATATCTATTGGCGTAAGGAAGAAAAGAAATGATCTTAACTATTGTTCTTTCTCTTATAGGCTGCATCGCTTTCTTTCTGCTGATATTAGGTGTCACGGTGACTTTACAATCGCCAAGACTTATCAGCTTTTTCCCTGAGACGGAAGGATGCAAAGGCTGGAAAGACTTTGGTTTTAACCGTAAGCAGCAGATAAGGCAGTGCATCATGATACCGGTATGCTGTCTGATCATAGCTCTCATTTGTACTTTTTTGTGAGGTGATATTATGCAGATCCTGATCTCGGTTTTGTTAGGCGTAATGATGATGGCAGGACTCTTCCTGCTCCTTCTGGGCGGCGTGGGATTTGTGCAGAATAAGAGCTTTTTCTCATCTGCACCCAAGGAAGTAAGAGACGCGGTTCCTGACACAAAACCCGAGCGGTTCAAAGGGCAGCATGTTGTCGGATGGATGATCATCGTTCTAGCCTTTGCCATGATGATAGGAGCAGTCGTGACCGGCGCTGTTCTCGGCATCCGCGATGATCTTACATTCTGGCAGCTCTTTGGAAGATTCCTTATCATGCTCCTGCTCCTTAAAGCCTTCGATATCGGCTTTTTTGACTGGGTACTGCTCTGTAATGCCGGGTTCGATTTCTTTCCGAGATTCTATCCTGAATGCAAGCCTGTGCTTGGACATTATCTTTTCGGATACAACCGGAAAACACATCTGGCTCACATTATCGGAGCCTTTCCGGTATCTGCAATGATCGCCTGGATCTGCACATTGTTCTGAGGTATATCATGGGACATATTCAATTAGATAAACTGTCTTACAGAAAGAGTGTTAAGAAGTGGCTCCGTTCCCGTTATGGGGATGAAGCTGATAACATCTGGAAAAAAGTCGAAGATAACTACAATGAATACCTGAAGACCTGTCCTGATTACGGCGGTTCTAAGAACGGTCACAGCAGGGCGATCTACGGAGGCCTTCTTGTTTTCGCATTATATCCGGCGTTGCCGGATCAGCCGCCGGTCTCCGAGCTGCAGGATGTGGTTCAGGAGATGTTCATGTCTTCTTTTAAAAAGCTCGGAAAGATATTCGATCTGAACCGCTCGAGCGACATGTGGCTCATCGATAAAGTCTTCCGCAAGAGCGGAAACAGAGACAGGAAAGACGCTCTTAAATATCCGGCCGGATTTATCAATGTGGATGCTCCTTATGACAAGGTTAATCATGCGGCAAGTTACAGCTTTACGCAGTGTCCCAATGCCGAGTTCGCGAAATCACACGGACTTCTTCATGTGCTTCCTCTCCTTTGCAACACTGACTACTGGGGAATAAGTCAGATCCACGGCTCGCTCATCAGGAAAGGAACCTGTGGCAACAGTTCTGTCTGCGATTATCTTGTCGTGGGGGATAAGAATCCGACAGCAGATAAGTACAGGACTTTGACAGATGAAAAAGGTTTTATCGTCAGCAGGGAGAAATAAGAGGTTGAAACGGATATGGATAAGCGAAGTGAGACAAATAACGTAACTGATATGGCCAGAGCAGCACATCTTTTTAAGCTTGGGATCATCGCTTCACTGATCGCTCTTGCAGGTGACATGGTGCTCGGCTGGGCTGTTCCTGATGAATCACTTACCGGCCTTGAACAGTACTTTTCCAGATATCTTACGGTATCAGATGCCAGGATCGTCTGGTCATCGGTATTGGGACTTATCGGAATAACGGTTGAGACACTATGCTACTTCGGAGTTTATAGGATAATTAAGCTCAAGTCGGATAAATACGCGCACATATACAGGGCGGGACTCATCGGCATGACTGCATTCGGACCTTTTACCCATGTCATGTGCTGTGCTGTCATCTATCATCTGAAAGCGCTATATGCAGTTGATCCTTCTATTGCAATAGATGGCACTTTAAGATTTGCCGTATGCTTTCTGCTTCCCGTAATGACAGCGTTTTTCCCGTTTTTCCTGACAGCCGCGATAACACAGATCATTGCTTTCGCAAAAGGCCTGACACCGTATCCTAAGTGGTGCTGGATCTTCTCGATCCTCTCGGGAATGATCTTTGTACCTCTCGTTAAGATTATCGGCAATTATCCCTTAGTATATGCATTATCGACCGGATGGATAAGCATAGGGGGTATAATCCATTTTGCAGGACTGCTTATTACCATGAAATATCAGAGAGGCATAAAATGATCAATGAAACTAAATTGAAAAGATTAGAAGCTGTATTTATCTTTGGGTTCATCTCACTTCTTTTGTGCGGCGTCGGTGACTGGCTGATAGGCTACGAACCTGAAGGCGGGCTGCCGATCGTGTTGGGTATTACCACTACTGCCATCGCAGATGTTCCGGTATGGTTTTATGTCCTGTCATTCTTTTTCGGGATCCTGTCGGGATTCGGATGTCTTTATTTTGCACCTGCGATAATGGAATTCCTTGATATCAAGGGCATTTCAAAAGATTCGAAAATGTATAAGGTCATGAGATTCGGCTTAAAGTCCGCGCCTATGATGTTCGTATCTTTTCATTGTGTATGCTGCGTCTGTCTTCTGATGTTGCAGGCGGCTCTTCGTGCGGGACTTGATGTCAGAGACGCTGATACGGTATATATGCTTCCCGTTGCCGTTTCTCTGGTGCCGTTCTTGATCTGGTGTTTCCTGTGTGATATACCCGTAACGGTCGCTTATATGTATTTCACATTGAAAGGAAAGCTGGGGATCAATAAAGCTGCTTTCATATTATGTCCGATGGGACTGAGCATCGTCTCAAAGATGATCGCAGCCGTAATGGCTGCTTTGGGAAGCAAGCTGGCTTTCCTTGCCGCGTGCGGAGAATCGTGGGGATGGGCATTTATGTGCCTGGCATTGTATTTTGCTGTTAAAAAGACTGCTGTTACAGGAGGTCAAAAATGAATTTAGTTAAGATCCTTTTCCTGATCGCAATAGCAGGGCATCTTATATGCGGATGCTGTGACTGCCTGATCACTTATGTTCCGGGCGGCAAAAAGCTTGATGTTACGAAGATGTCTGACAATAAGATACTCTCTGAAACATTCGAGAAAATGCCCTTAAGGAATCCTTTGATCTCAATGCTTGCAGGCTGTCTTGCTCTTCTTATGGTCGCTTGCGGCTATTACGGACTCTATCTGTGGATGTCAGAGTTCTCGAAAACCTTCGCAGTGATAATCCTCATCGCTACGGGTGTACTTTTGTCATTCGGCGTTGCGCACCATGTGTTCTGCGGTGTAGGGGAATGGTTCTATGTGCAGATGGGAAGGACCGATGAAGCAAGAAAAGCGGTAGTGAAGTTCATGAAGGATACTTCACTTACCATGATCTGCTGCTATATCGGAATGATCACACTCGGTGTGGTCCTCTTTATTGCAGTCGTAAGCGGCGCTACGTCACTTCCACGGTGGGCATGTGTGATAAATTTCATCCCTATCGCAGCAATCCTTTTTATTACGAGGATCGGCGGTGCATCGAACTGGAGCGGTGCATTAATGTTCTTGGGCCTGATGCTGCTCATCTGATTGAAGAGATATAGTCAATAAAAAGCCCGGAAACTTAAGGGCTCCCGGGCGATTATTTATGTTACTGACCGTAACAAAAGATCATGAGTCAGGCGGGCGATCATGTACAGAATAGAGGAAAGATTAGAAACATGATGCTATTAAGGGTGCGCCGCCTGAGACAGGTTTTTATGGCATGCACGTATGATAAACCTATAAACCCACCAAGTCAATAGGAATTAGCACACAAAGTGATAGAAAGATGTTAGAAATCTTAATTGACAGAAGTAATATTACAGTGTAATATTACGCAGTGATAAATTGTACAGAGAAAGGAATCCTGAATGGGTTACGATTTTGAGAAGACACATGAACTGATACTTGCAAGTGCTAAGAAACACTTTATGGATAAAGGTTTTTCCGGTGCTTCGATTCGTCAGATATGTAAAGAAGCAGGTGTCACCAACGGCGCGTTTTATTCTCATTTCGCCAGTAAGGAAGATCTTTTTGCCAAGATCGTTGACCCGGTATTGAACGGATTTAATGATCTTTATTCAGAAGAAGGAACCGGTTATGAGAAGATCAGTTCGGTCAAAGAATTTGAACGGATGTTGGTCTCTACCTTCAGATCTGAGGAACGGATGATAAGTTATTTATATGAGCATGCTGATATATTCCGTCTTATACTTACGGCGGGTCAGGGAACGGAGTATGAAGATCTTCCGGGAAAGATTGCTGCAATGGAGTCGGAATGGACTTTTTCATTCCTGAAAGATAACAGCAAATATATAAAAAGAACGGAAAGTATCTCTGAAGGTATCGTTAACAGGATAAGCCGATTTGTTGTGGATTCTGTTTTCGAGAGCTTTCTTGAAGGGAAGACAAAAGAGGAAACGTTCAGACAGAGTAATCTCGCGTCAGAGTTTTGCATTAACGGATTGAAGAAGATCTTAGGCTTCTGATATTTCCGGAAAAGGACCTGATAAATATCAGGTTTTATTTTTACCTTGCAGGTTAGTTAAAACTAACTATATATAAATGAAAGAGAGAGGTTTGGTTATGAAGAAGAAATCGGTCATAGGAATCATTGTGTCAGCAGTGTTATATCTGCTTTTGTTCATCTTAGGCTCGTCGACAGGATTGATACATCCGGCTTGTTATGCGTATGTCGGAACGATCCTGCCTTTTGGATTTGCGTTTTTGTACTTTTATGTTGCTTCCAATATAAAGTTTCCCGGTGCTGCAGTATTGTTAAATGCATTCGTTACTGTAGGTGCTCTGATCTACGGTGAAGGGAATCTTGTTGTGTGGCTTGGAATGCTGATCCTTACTGTATTGTCAGAGGTGTTAAGAGGGATCTTCAAGTATGACACTCTTAAGGGCGTTAGGTGGGGATTCATACCTTTCGCATTCTCGTTCTACACATATACCTTCCACTGGTGGACAAATACAGAATACTCATTATCAGAAGCGTTAGAAGAGATGCCGGAAGGATATGCAGCAAAAATGGAAGCTGTCATTAACAATACTCCCGGAATCGTAATCGCGCTTATACTTGTAATACCCGTTGCAATCATCGCGATCAGACTTGCTCAGAGGCTCATGCCAAAGTCAAGAGCGAAGCTTAACTGATGTCCTGTTTTTGTCCGTTCAGATTAACTTTCTTTTCACTCAAATCTTTTATTGACATCTCACATACAAATTGGTATATTCTTTTGCGGTTAGTTAAGACTAACAGAAGTAAATGGGGAATAACCGAAGGAAACTTCTAGAAAGGAATCTGCCGATGTTTGACGAGATGGTGGTGAGAAATTGTGCACCTACTCTTGCAGGCATAAAGGTAGGGAGTCTCTTTAACTGCATAGGGCAGACGAGCGAATACACAATAGAGCATGTCAGATCCCTTAACATCAGACTCCGTCCTTACGGCGTACGACTCATTCCTGTCTGTTCTGACAATAAGCCTTCGCTGGTCTATATGTACCGTCCGGAGAAACTCCGCAAGTACTTTATGGAAGAAGGCGTCAGGGATCTTCTTTCGGAATTCGGGTATGAACCTGACGACGTGGAAGGATGTGTAAAGGCACTTATAAGCAGACTTTTCGAGTCCGACGAATTTCCGCATGAGATCGGTCTGTTCCTCGGGTATCCGTCTGAGGATGTAAGAGGCTTCATCGAGAATCACGCGTGCGGTTCAAAGTGCATCGGGTGCTGGAAAGTCTACGGAGATGTTGATGAAGCGAAAAGGCGCTTCGCACTGTACAACAAATGCACATCTGTCTACTGCAGAAGACTTCGTGAAGGAAGCACCATAGAAAAGTTAACAACGGCGTGCTGACGCCAAGAGAAAGGAATTACATAAATGAAAACAGCAGTTGTTTTTTGGAGTGGTACAGGCAATACAGAAGCTATGGCTAACGCTGTAGCTGACGGCATGAAGGAGAAGGGAGCAGAGGTATCTGTTCTTGGTCCTTCTGATTTTACTGCAGATAAGGTAGCTGAATTCGACGCAATCGCATTCGGTTGTCCTGCAATGGGCGCCGAAGTTCTTGAGGAAGGCGAGTTCGATCCTATGTTTACTGCAATCGAGGGTTCTCTTTCAGGCAAGAAGATCGCACTCTTCGGTTCTTACGGATGGGGCGACGGCGAATGGATGAGGAACTGGGAAGACCGCTGCAAGGCAGCAGGCGCAAACCTTGTATGCGACAGCGTTATTGTTAACGATGCACCTGATGCTGACGGCGTTGCAAACTGCAAGAATCTCGGCGCAGCTCTCGCATCTTAATATTTTTGGTCAGCTCTGCTGATCGGAACTGGAGTTAATAATGAGTTACAGAATCGTACTTATAAGACACGGTGAATCCGAATGGAATAAAGCAAATCTCTTTACCGGCTGGACGGATGTTGATCTTTCCGATGCAGGAAGGGAAGAAGCTAAGAACGGCGGAAGACTCCTTAAGGCTGAAGGCATTACTTTTGATGTATGCTTCACATCAGTTCTCAAGAGAGCGATCCACACGGCAAATCTCGTCCTCGATGAGATGGATGAGATCTATATCCCCCAGATCAAGTCCTGGAAGCTTAATGAGCGTCACTATGGTGCGCTGCAGGGCTTAAACAAGTCTGAGACTGCAGAGAAGTACGGCGAGGATCAGGTAAAGATCTGGAGACGTTCTTTCGATGTCAAACCTCCGGCACTTGAAGAAGATGACGAGAGAAATCCTGCAAAGCAGCCTGCTTACAAATATGTTGATAAGTATTTCCTGCCTTTGACAGAGAGCCTCGAGACAACGATCGAGAGAGTCATACCTTATTATCTTGAGACTATCGTTCCGGAGATCCGTGCAGGAAAGAGCGTTCTTATCGCTGCTCACGGAAACTCTTTAAGAGCTCTCGTTAAATATCTCGATAACATTTCTGATGAAGATATCCTGGGTCTTAATATTCCTACCGGAACACCTCTTGTATATGAGCTCGGTGATGACTTCAAGGCTATAAGCCATCGTTATCTTGGTGACCAGGCTGCTATTGAAGCGAAAATGAAAGCAGTTGCAAATCAGGGCGCCAAAAAGGCGAACTGAAATAATACAAATCTCATTTGAGATGAAGGAGATCAACATGAACTTTTTGGAAATCGTAAATGTTTACGGAAGAGAGATCCTCGATTCCAGAGGAAATCCTACAGTTGAAGCTGAAGTCACTCTTTATGACGGCACAGTCGGAAGAGGAACAGCTCCGAGCGGCGCTTCCACGGGCGAATTCGAAGCTCTGGAATTAAGAGACGGTGACAAGTCAAGATATCTCGGAAAAGGCGTTTCCAAAGCCGTAGAGAACATCAACACGGTAATCTGTGATGCGATCACAGGTCTTGATGCTTCGGATATCTATGCTGTTGATAAGGCAATGATCGAGGCAGACGGAACAAAGGATAAGTCCAATCTTGGTGCTAATGCCATCCTCGCTGTATCCATCGCAACGGCAAGAGTTGCAGCTAATGCTCTTGACATCCCGCTCTACAGATTCTTAGGCGGCGTACAGGGCACCAAGCTTCCTGTTCCTATGATGAACATCTTAAACGGCGGTGCTCACGCGGACAGCGCAGTTGATACACAGGAATTCATGATCATGCCGGTAGGCGCTCCTTCATTCAAGGAAGGCTTAAGATGGTGTGCTGAAGTATTCCACACATTGAAGAAGCTTATCAAGGAGATGGGCGATGTTACTGCTGTAGGTGATGAGGGCGGCTTTGCTCCCAATAAGCTCGACAGCGATGAAGCTGCCATCGAGAAGATACTTGAAGCTATCAAGGCTGCAGGCTATGAGCCCGGCAAGGACTTCATGATCGCCATGGATGCTGCTTCTTCCGAGTGGAAGAGCGAGAAGGGCAAGGGCTTCTATCACCAGCCCAAGTCAGGCAAGGATTTCACATCAGACGAGCTCATCGCTCACTGGGAGTCCCTTGTCGACAAGTATCCTATCATCTCCATCGAGGACGGCCTTGATGAGGAAGACTGGGAAGGCTGGCAGAAGATGACCGCCAAGATCGGCAACAAGGTACAGCTCGTAGGCGATGACCTTTTCGTAACCAACACAGAAAGACTTGCTAAGGGAATCTCTCTCGGTGCAGGCAACTCCATTCTCATCAAGCTCAACCAGATCGGTTCCGTATCCGAGACACTTGAAGCTATCAAGATGGCTCACAAGGCAGGCTATACGGCAATCTCTTCTCACAGATCCGGTGAGACTGCAGACACTACTATCGCTGATCTTGCTGTAGCTCTTAATACATGCCAGATCAAGACAGGCGCTCCTTCACGTTCTGAGAGAGTTGCTAAGTACAATCAGTTGTTGAGAATCGAGGAAGAATTAGGCGACGCAGCAGATTATCCGCAGATGCGCGCATTTAACGTTAAGAAATGATTTCTCCTCTGTTTATACATCATGTCTAGGGGGGCTGCCGTCTTGATGAGGCGGCAGTCCTTCTCCCTTTTAGAAGAACAGGAGGTTTTATGGTCCTTAGAGAATCGGGGCAAATGTATCTTGAATCAGTATTGGTGCTCTCTGAGAAAGATGAGCCGGTACGTTCGTTAGACGTTGCAAATCACTTGGGTTTTTCGAAGCCGAGCGTAAGCCGCGCTATGGGAAAGCTTAAGAACGAGGGCTATATAAAGATCGATCCGCAAGGGTATATAACATTGACACCGAAAGGTGAGAGCATCGCAAAGAACATATACGAGAAACGCGTTGTCCTGAAAGATTTCATCATGTCTCTCGGCGTGAACGAAAAGACCGCCGAAGCAGATGCTTGCAGGATCGAACATGTATTGAGCGATGAAGCTTTTGCCGCATTAAAGAAGGAAAGAAGTTCCTCAACATAAATAAGCAACCTTTACCCGAAAGGCAACAATAGTACAAAGGGGGTCGTCTCATTTGAGCACGACCCCCTTATTGTTGGAAGGGTAGTTCGATCAGTTGTTTGCGATGATAATGTTGTTAAGTACACCTTCTAAGTATTCCTGCTTTCCGGAGCAGGGAACAGCAGGTGCCTTGAGTTCAGCGGCTCTGTCTGCAAGCTCTGCGAGCGTGACATTACCGGATCTGACTTTCTGTCCGAGTTCGGAATTGAATGAAGAATAGCGCTCTTCGATATTCTTCTCGAGTCTGCCGTCTTCGATGATCTCGGCAGCCTTAAGGAGACCGAATGCGAACGAATCCATACCGAGGATGAATGCGTGGAACATGTCTTCGTATGTGTTGCTGGGTCTTCTGTTCTTGGAATCGAAATTGATTCCTACAGGAAGTCCGCCGTTCTTGACGATCTCATACATTGCGAGTGTCGTATCGTAGATGTTGCTCGGGAAGCAGTCTGTATCCCAGCCGAGCATGACATCGCCCTGGTTGGCATCGATAGAACCGAGCATGCCGTTGATGCGACTGATGCGGAGTTCGTGCTGGAATGTGTGTCCTGCAAGTGTTGCGTGGTTAGCTTCAATGTTCATCTTGAAGTCTTTATCAAGACCGTAATCTCTCAAGAAGCCGATAGCTGTTGCAGCATCGTAATCGTACTGGTGCTTCATGGGTTCCTTCGGCTTGGGTTCGATAAGGAATGTTCCGTTAAATCCGATGCTCCTGCCGTAATCACGCGCGATCTTCATTAAGGTTGCGATGTTTTTCTGTTCGAACTTTACCTGAGTATTGAGAAGAGTCTCATAACCCTCTCTGCCTCCCCAGAATACATAGCCCTTACCGCCGAGCTTTACAGTAAGCTCGATGGCCTTCTTGACCTGTGCTGCAGCAAAGCAGTAAACATCAAGACTGTTGGTGCTTCCTGCGCCGTTCATGAATCTCGGATTGGAGAACATATTGGCCGTGCCCCAGAGACACTTGATATCAGTGCCCTTGGTCTTCTCGAGAATGTAGTCAGAGATCTCATCAAGTCTTCTGTTTGTCTCATTGATGTCGTCTGCTTCAGGTACAAGATCGACATCATGGAAGCAGTAGTACTTAATGCCGAGTTTCTTCATAAACTCGACGCCTGCATCAACCTTGGCTTTAGCATGTTCCATAGTTCCTTCGGAAGCGGCGCCGAATCTCTTGTCAGCCGTGCCTCTGCCGAACATGTCTGTACCGTTGGCGCAAAGGTTGTGCCACCATGCCATTGCGAAGGGGAGATGCTCGCTCATCTTCTTGCCGAGAACGACGCGGTCTGCATCATAATACTTGAATGCGAACGGGTTCTTGCTCAAGCTTCCTTCGAATTTGATCTCGGGAATGCCCTTGAAAATTTCACTCATTGGAATTATCCTCCTATATCTATTTGCGAAAATATTAGTTATGACTAACTTTTGTTATGATAACACATTTCAAAGATTATGGGGGAATATTACATTCCGCCGTCCCGTAATAAAATTTTAGCCCCAAAATGATTTTCATTCGGGAATAAAAAAGCCTGAAAGCCCACAAAATTCAACGATCTTTTAGCATTAACGGGATAAAGCGCTCTTTAAAACCTACCAAATTGATATATAATTCTTTTGAAAGTTAGTCGTGACTAACAAATATTTGGAAATGGGGTTACATTAATGGCACTTTTAGAAATTAAAAATCTCAAGGTCGCAGTTGAAGACAAGACGATCCTTAACGGTGTCGATCTCAAGATCGAACCGGGCGAGATCCATGTCCTGATGGGACAGAATGGTGTGGGAAAGTCAACTCTAGTCTCGGCTGTAATGGGCGATCCGTCCTACGAAGTAGAGGACGGACAGATCCTTTTCGACGGCGAGGACATTACTGATGCATCTCCTGACGAGAGAGCAAGAAAGGGAATCTTCATGTCGTTCCAGAATCCTTTGGAGATCCCTGGCGTTACGATGGAGAATTTCTTAAGAACGGCAAGAGGTTCTATCAGGGGAACTAAGGAAAAAATCGTAGCATTCAGACGCGAACTTGAAGAGAAGATGGATGCTCTCGGCATGGATCACGCATATGCGGACAGATACCTTAACGTGGGATTTTCCGGCGGTGAGAAGAAGAAAGCTGAGATACTGCAGCTCCTTATGCTCCAGCCGAAGCTCGCTTTCCTCGATGAGACGGATTCGGGTCTTGATGTCGATGCAGTAAAGACAGTAACCGAAGGAATCAAGCACTTCCACAACAAGGAGAACTCTTTGGTCATCATTACTCACAATGCGAGCATCCTTGACGGACTTGATGTTGATAAGGTCCATGTTATCGGCAAGGGCAAGATCTTAAAGACAGGAGACAGAAGTCTTATCGACAGGATCAATGAATTCGGTTATGCCTCGGTAACGGAAGAGGTGTGATCATGTTTGAAGTTGAAGAGAAAACGAGGGTGGATGCGATAGACCGCACCATGTACGATTTTAAGGACAAACTTGATCCTGCCATGATCGTCGATTCCGGTCTTACAGAAAAAGTTGTAAGACAGATCTCACTGGAAAAGGAAGATCCGGAATGGATGACCAAATTCAGGCTCGAAGCACTGAAGACTTATAATTCACTTGATATCCCCGCATGGGGACCGCCCATAGACGGACTTGATATGGATAACATCATTACTTATGTCCGTCCGAAGGGCGAGATGAGTGCGAAATGGGAAGAAGTCCCGGTAGATATCAAGAATACATTCGAGAAGCTCGGTATTCCTCAGTCCGAGCGAATGTCTCTTGCCGGTGTAGGTGCGCAGTACGATTCCGAGATCGTATACCATAATGTCAGAAAAGAAGTAGAAGCACAGGGCGTTATCTATACTGATATAGAGAGTGCTCTTAAAGGTGATATGGCTGATGTAGTGAAATCACACTTCATGAAGCTTATCCCTCCCACGGACCATAAGTTTGCGGCACTTCACGGTGCTGTATGGTCAGGCGGCTCATTCGTATACGTTCCCAAGGGCGTATCTGTAGAGATCCCTTTGCAGTCTTATTTCAGACTCAATGCTCCGGGCGCGGGACAGTTCGAGCACACCCTCATTATCGTTGAAGACGATGCTTATCTGCATTTCATCGAAGGGTGTTCTGCGCCGAAGTACAACATAGCAAATCTCCATGCCGGATGCGTAGAGATCTTTATCGGAAA
>Ga0310695_10002018_pt1 | contig 44562 bp, 37 predicted proteins | sample RumenRJG_04DNA_FD_203882 | JGI IMG/M metagenome (GOLD analysis project Ga0310695, IMG submission 203882) | Bovine rumen microbial communities from Lethbridge, Alberta, Canada - RJG_04 (v2) (version 2) | ecosystem: Host-associated > Mammals > Digestive system > Stomach > Rumen | place: Canada... | reverse complement strand
ATATAATTCAGTACCATAAATGCCTAACCAAGCCTTCCCAAACGGGTAGTCTGATGTTGATAACATCGGAGTATGTGACCTGATGTTTTATACACTTTAAACCTTCAAGAAGGCTTGGCATTTTTTTAGTTTATATTTCTACTATTTTAACGTGAGCTCGGTGAACTGCCTATATGACAAACAGCAAGCTGTTTTTTTTACTGACAATAATTTACAATCTTACCAATCTTCTACCATAAAGAAAGGCTCGCTGACGCGAATTAAGGAAAGCAAATGGGCAATAAATTTTATCAGTAAATTAATTTACTGGTTTAATTTTCTTAGAATTTACTTTCAAAAAACACATCTCAGGGCGCAAGCCCGGTTTCTTATTGGATTAAAGATTGCGTAGATTGGGAACTTGCGTAGCTTGTTGAGCCTTGCGAGAAATTCTTGTCAGTTCAGCATCGGAGATGCGTTTTATTTCGAATTGGTCCTTAACCGTTTAGCTTACTATCAAACATCCTTCCCTTTGGTTAGGCTTGGTTAGGCTAACAGCACATCATACTCCGGTGTCATAGCGAGCTTTCCGTCACGCAACCCCACCAACTCCACCTTCGCACGGATGCAAAGCTTATTGTCAGAAGCACGGAAGATATCCTGCTTGAAGACATACCTGATACCCTCCTTCGTCACATTCAGACAAGAGATAAACTCGTCATCACACTTCAATGGCACCTTATACTGCAGGTCCATACGAGCCACTACCACATCAACTCCCTTTTCGTGGAGCTCTGCAAAACTCACATTCCTGCTTCTAAGGAAACGGTGCCTTGTATGCTCCAGATAATGCAGGTAATTCGCATTATTCACAATACCCTGGATGTCGCACTCATAGTCGCGCACCTCCATTCGGGTTTGGAACATATACTTACTTTCTTCACTCATATCTTTATTTCTAATTTATATATTATCTTCTTAACGTCAGTTCGACAAATTCAAGACTGCGAGGGCTAAAAGCCCGACACCTAATAGGGCAGTCCGTGAGGGCTGTTATTCGGTAGATACGTGATTAAAGGAGCGCTGTAAGTGCGACATCTGAAAACTTTAGGTATCGGTCCTTCAGACCTCATTCTCTAAAACTATCTGTATAACAGCCCTAACGGACTGCCCTTTTAGGTGCCGCTCCTTCAGAGCTCTTTCAACCACATGATATTCAATGACATACGAATAGAGGAATTTTTCGCTAAGGCTCAACAAGCTGAAGCAAGTCATCGAACTCACGTTTCTTGAAATGATTACCCGTATGTACCCGACAGCACCCCGAAGGGGTAGCAAGCTAACAGCCCATGGCATTGCCATGGGTATAGTAGTTAGCAGGTCTGTTCGCCCTGAAAGGGCAAAAGCATTACTTCAAATTAGGGCTGTTGCCCTTACAGGGCGTTCGCTTTGTCTCCAATTCCCCATGGCGATGCCATGGGCTATTAGCTCGTTGCCCCTTCGGGGCGCAAACGCCTTATTGCGACCTTTACTACATCCCTTTACGTTTACCTCACTATCTACTCCCTTGCCCCTTTACGGGGAATGTCGAAGAGATCGCCGTTCCGAAGGAGGAAGGCAAAGGATGTCCGCAGGACAGGAAAGGGGTCGTAAGTACTTCCCTCCCAATCCTACACCTCAGGCATTCCTTCTTGTCGCAGTATTCCTTCTTCAACTGGATAAGAGCCTGAGAATCACCAGCATTCCTCACTTGCAAGCCACATTCCTGCCACATCCTAACGATGTTGTTGTCCTCCGGCTTTATCTCCTCAAAGAGGTCAAAGGCACGCTCACAAAGCGCCTCCTTGCCATTCTCTCTGCCATAGGCAAACATGATAGGAATCACGGTGTTTATGACGATGAGGTCGAGTTTCGAACCCTTCACGCCAAGCAGCTTACCGATAGCCTTCACATCCTTGCAGTCAAGCATCTGCGAAAGACCAGTCCTCTGCTCGTGATACATCCGCGCAAGTTCCATAACCCTTACGTGCGGAAAATTCTGCGGTCGTGTCCTCAAATACTTCCAAATCGCCGGTTTCATCGGATGAAGCCCGAATTTCTTCTGCAGATAAGCATACTCCCTTGCGTATCTCTCATCCACCCTGTCGGTCAGTCCCGCCTGTCCTATGAACAATGCCTCTATCTGGAATAAGTCATCCCTATGATGAGCCGCCTTGTTGAGGTCAATCGTCATCGCCCATGTCTCGAAAGCCTCACTATTAATGCCAAAGCCGAAGTTACGCGCCAAGGTCTGGAAATACGCATCCTCCCACGAACCCCGCGAATCCTTCATCCTCTTCACTATCTCGCGCGTCTTACGCTCAAGGCGCTCTGTCTGCAAAGCCGACATAAACATGTGCGTCTTCACCTTCGGGATATCAGGTATCCGCTCATAGCACGGAGGATATTTATCCTGATGAAGCAGATGCTCGTAATCCGTTCTCAGGCGCTCCGGAATGGTAAGCACCATCTGCGGAACCACCCTGCCCGAAGAAGTCGTCACCTCCATATCAGCCTCGGTCACCACATGGAGAATCACATTATCGTAAGCCGAATCCCTATCATGCCCATGCCTGAACCAGTCGGAAGCTTTCAGATGCAGCTCCACATTACCCACCCATTCCGTACCGTTCACACGAATCTTGGCATTGAAGAAGTCAGGACCCGCATCACCTCTGTTATGCAATCCCGGGTCAATCACCTCCACCGTCTTATCGTCGGTAGTGGCGAGAGTACCAAGAGGGTACAGTCGGTGTTTCCATGTGTAGTGAAGCAATTTCTCCATAATTAATTGACAAAGGTACAAATACTTTCGCATAAACTTTCATTTATATCAATGAAAATCGTCAAATTAACACTAATATCATAAAAAAGCTCAGAAAAATTTGCATATTTCCATAAAAATGACTACTTTTGCACCCACAAAATCGAGTCGCACCCTATGACGGTAGTTTTCGAGCTTCCATAAGAAAGCTATTCTGAGGGTCGATGAGATTCGGACTTGTAGCTCAGTTGGTTAGAGCAACAGACTCATAATCTGGAGGTCCTTGGTTCAAGCCCAAGCTGGTCCACACTGAAAATCAAGCACTTACGAGTTTCTTGCAAGTGCTTTTTTCATGTCTGCGTAAACAATGCGTAAACAAACTATTTCAGTCTCCGCTTTTGTGTCACGAAATGTTATAGAGTCTCGATGGAATTAACAAACAAATAAAAAGAAAAAATGCCATAATGATTCACATCGCCATGGCACAATCCTTAAAGAAGTTGCATTCATTTTTTCTTTTGACCTTTACAATCGCTTCGATTGCTTCTGACATGAGCAGACACATGAATTGTTTTGCCATTCTGGACTCGATCATATTCAGGAATGCGATTGAACTTACGGCCATCACTGTCCTTTGCCATAATCATTGTAACCCGTCCCGTGGCGGGGTTTCTTAATTGGTTGCATGTTTCAGGCAACCGTTATACAAACATCTTTTTCTCTTCTTCAACTATCACAATCTCATTTCTTTAATTATATAAATCCAATGTTCCATTTTACAAATCAATACCCACTTCACACATCCCGCTATTCATAGCAATTGGCAGCCATTCCAACTTTTGGTATCGTTTCATAATGTCCATACCCCATTTCACACCAACTTTGTTTATCTCGTCCTCAATATTCTCTTCCGTTAATTCCTCTGGCGCAAGGTGTTGATTATGTTGATTTACCCAACTATTCCACGCTTCACTTTTAATAAAGCGTTCTTTTCGAACATCAAATGGTAATGAAGGTGGTAACAACTTGTTCAACCTATATTTTGCCAGTTCCCATATCTGCATGACTCTCTCCTCTCTTCTAAAGGCTTCGTTGAGCTGAATCAAGAAAGAAGGATCCTGTAATTCTGGTTGCTGCCTCCAATAGGCATTCAGATTATCTAGTTCTTTCTTCCTGATTGTATCAATACGATCATATACATCATCCTTATACTTTACCACGTATGGGCTGTCACTCTTTTGCGGGTTGTTATCCTCCCATAATTGTTTGGCAACAGGTGGATTTACTGCAAATAATGTGGAGCCTACACTATAATCCTGTTTACTCAGATTTTGGTATAGTACAAACCATTTATCCTTTCTTAGATAGAGGTTCAGTAAGTAAAGAGCTGCCAACGCGTGTAAAAGAGCTTTTACATTTCCTGCACAAAGACAATTATATCTGTCATGTTTCACGGCTTGATAGCATCTTTCCCAATATGTTCCTTGACGTTTGTGAGCTTCTCTCAACGGTCGTAGTACCGTGTTTTCCTCCTTTGTAAGATTAAAAGAAGGCGCAACCACAAGAACTTTCTTCGTGTGGGTTTCCCATTTTATATCAATCACTTTGAGACAATCCTCATCAAACTTAATAGTGGTATCTCCACGTTTCTTTTCTCCGCCGAGTTCAAAATAGAGTTCTTTTGATATTGCCTCAATCTGAACGCAACAACGAACAAGTAGATCGGCAATATGTGGTGAAAAAGCCGTTAGCTGTGTTGAACATGATTCTGACACTTCCACTCCACCTTTATAAACAATCTTCTCGTCAGTAACAAAGATGTACTTTGAAACCTCAATAACCTCCTTTTCAAGGTTCAAATACGTCTGCCAAAAAATGTCCGATTTCTTCATAGTCTATCACTCTTAAACCATTCAAATTTTACTCGTCATCATCTACCTCTATATTCAAGGCCCTTTCCGACTCTCCTTCATCAAACATATAGTTTTTAATGTTCTCTTGTGCCTTGGCAAAGGCTTCATTGTCAGTACCAGGGTATTTTTTATTTATTTGACTCACCTTTAGGGTTATTTGTTCTCGCTTGGCTCGAATCTCCTCATTAGAGAGTTCTTCAAAATCACAAAGAAGTGACTTATAGGCCTCCCTGACATCCCATAAATCATTAGCAGCATCCGTGTGGTTTATTATATCTGAGGGCAGATTGAAATTTAACGAATACAGGTTCAAACCTAGTGCTGTTGCTGAAGTAAAACCACCCACCCAACTAAGCCAAGGTAGACCAGCAATAATGGAAGTCAAAAAACCTCCCGTTGATACGGCAGTCAAACATATCTGAATTATTTTAATAACAGTCTGCTGCTTTTTTAATCTATTTACTATATTCCAATGGGCATCATAGGTATAAAGTACGTTACCCGCAGCATCAGAAATCTGACGCAAAAGTTTCTTCCTTGTTTTATCCATCAATGTGCCATTTTTTTTAATACCTTTCCTAAAACTCCCCAATCGTCACCGTCGACTTTGCTTCCACTGCCAGGTGCATAGACCATCCAGCTAAAGTGATTGTTATAGTAATCCAGTAGTGATTGCTCAAATGACACCCCATTATCATTGCCGCCTTGTTCATTGTCCCTCGTCCAATGCCAACCACCAATGGCCGAGTATACGAACGAGTCTATAAGAATACCTGAAAGGTGGTAGCTAGAAAAATATTCAGAACGAACATACCTGATATGCTTACAAGTATCAAACAATAAGCCATTAGTATTCCAATAACTGTTCTTTTCAGCCATTGCATCTTGTTCTGCTCGCGGTTGAGTAGGCAGCCAATTGCCACCCATATTGGAGTCGGGATAAATATATGTTCCATCCCAATTTCCCCAAAAATCTAGTTTTCGGAACGCAGGGAGTATCTCGAACTTCATACCATCCGAGAAGTTCACCACAACCACCTGACCATCTCCATGAATATCTGTTCTTGAATAAGTGTCTTTGATGGCAGACTTTACAGCTTGCAAAAGTCTAGAGGGACCGTTGCCTGATAACGACTTGAAATGATTATATTCGCTGTTGGGCAATTCAAATAGAACATCAAGGTCGCTAACATTAATGGCCGTACCTCGTCCGTACGAACCTACATATCTACTATGATTTGTTTCAGAATTAGAATTCCAAAAATCGCCATTTATTGCTTTTGTGATGGTCTTGTATCTTGTCGATATTAAAGACCTTGTTTCCGAATCTATCGGATGATTGTTTTTATACATAATTTAAACCAATTTTTTAATTCTGCTGCAAAAATACAGAATAATCCCGTATCTCACAAATTTTCGTTACAAAAATTTGCATTTTACAGAATATTTCTCAATTTAAATTATGTAAATATTTGATTTTTTATAAAAGATATGCCTATTTCTCTAAAAAAGTTCGCTAAAGTAAAACATATCATTATACACCATTTTCTCCTTATAATGTATAATGGCATCCTCCAGAATATCATCAAAGATTTCGGGTTTTACTCCCCATTTGTCGCTATTCTCAATCTGTAACCTCAGATTCTGATTCTTGTGTAGGTCACCTAGAGCAAGCTGTGTCACATGACTTCGACCAGCATCATCCTTTATAACAAACCTCAACGAATCCCTCCTAATCAGCGGGTCATCCAAGTTACTGAAGTTCTGCGACGCAATAATCAACTGCGAGTCGTTAGAGGCACCCAGGTAGAATTTCATCAATTGCTCCAAAGTTTTGGGATGAATCCCGTTAATGCAATCATCCAGCAAAATGGTTTTATGCTGAGAGATAGCCTCATGCATACAGATAATAAGTCTCAGTATTTCCTGTGTTCCCTCGCTCTGATCTTCCAAATCCAACGGTAACACTTTTTTTACGCCTATCCTATGGAAGGTCTTTACAGCATAGTCTGGCGAAATATCCATCAGGTCCATAAACATCTCCCTTTCGTCCTCGCTCATGTTCTTCATACGCGAAGTGAAATAAGACGGCATTCTCTTGGGTAGTGGTATCTTTTCGTAATTCACGATATTGCTTCCTATCGATTTCAGCAGTGCTAATATTACCTTCTTCAACTCTCGCCCGTCCTTCATCTTTTCATCTGGCAAACTATCCCCTAGGTCTATATCATGGAAATCCAGCAGCTCAAACCCATTCCTAAAAAACGACAGCTGGTCGTGTAAGACCTCATTATATATGTTATTGTTCGCGATAGAGCTAATTACCGAGTTGTTTCTCAACACAGATGTCTTGATTACATACTTCGTATCATCATCCATGTCCATCGCTTTGCCATAGTTCACCTGTACTATTTTGGCATCCATATCATACCACCGATGAAACAGCAAGGCCTCAGTAGTTAATTTTATCAAGTAGAGATTTTCTTCTAGGATAGCCCTTGAATCCCATTTGATTCCATATCGGTACCTTTTCCCGTCAAAATGATATACCATCTCTATCTCTGATGGTTTGTGCCCGTCTTTCGCTGGATCCAGTGCAAACTCATGATATGGTAACCTGTCTGTCTTGTCATCACGCAAAACCGTTACCAAATCTTTCAATATCTCAAACGCCATCAACAACTTACTCTTACCGGCTCCATTGTTTCCGTAAAAGTAAACCATCTTCAGCAAATTTACACGGCTCTGTTCCGTAAAACCGTTATATAGATCATCAGTGTCCTTATTACGCTCACGACCTGCAATAAACGAGATACGTGTTGTTTCGTTGAAACAATAGAAATTAGTAATAGAAATAGACTCTATCATAGTTTTATCATAAATCTTTTTTCATTTGCAAAATTACTACTTTATTTTAATTACACCTCCATTTTACCGAAAAATCCTCAATTTAATCTATATTTTCAACTCATATTACCTATTATCAAGCTGTAATAGATAGAAAAAAGGCTTTTTTTATTATTTCTTTATTTTGTGTCATCCTACAAATTCAAAATACGGGCTCCCATCGTAATCATTGTTTCTACTTAGAAGCGGGTTATTGAGGAAGAACGATTCACGATATGTAGCCAAAGCTATTTCTGTCGTAGCATTAAGAGAGGGTCTTGTATAGATGCCTGCTGATGGACGTTCTATGAATCCTGCTTCAACCAATGTTGGGATGCTGTAGTCAATTGCGTTTGATATGGCTTTATTGAATCCGTAAATCTCAGATATCTTTTCTTCCAACAGTTTGCGAGATACCTGGTCTTGAACATGGAAGTATTTTCCGAGTATACACACCTCTTCATAACTGAAGGGAAAGGCTGAATTATAGAGTGCTGCTACGATGATAGCACGGTCAGCCTTGTATTGCATGGCGCTCAATACCTGATTCTTGTGTTCCATCAAGAAAGGAATGATAGCGTTCTTCTCTACCACCTTACTTAGTTCATTCACAGCTTTCTTCAATCGGTTCTCACCTTGGAACTCGTATTCTGCAAGTGAGCGGGCAAACTCCTTGTTATATACACCATCAAAAACAGCTTTGAGTCCTTTCTCAATAAGCGTTACAGATATTCTTTGATTTATTCCTATTACTTTTCCCATTGTTACTTCTTTTCAATTTTTGCAAACGGCACTATCATTTCCAAGAAATGACAGCCACCATGTGTTACCTCATTCTCACCCTTGAAGCATTTTGCAGTTCTCCACACAGCATAGTTACCACGAATATACATGTCATCTGTCAATCCAGGATTTTCATGGAAGAAATACTTCAGATGCTCTTCTTTCGTGAATATAAGATGACGACCACCACGGCTTTCATTTGTATATAGCATTGCCTTTTCCTGTGCATTCAAGGTTCGCCATGCGTGTGAATACACATTTCCGTGGTCGGCAGTAATATAAATGGTATAACCTGCATCATACAGTTTCATGATGTCGGGTACAATTTCTACCAGTCTGTTTGATGTGAGGTCATACAAATCTTTCAGATCACGGCATCCGTGCATGTGATTGTCAAGACTTGTTGTGACATACCCATATCTATTATACAATTCCGGATTAACTATGGATCCATTATGCTCATACCATACTGTTGACGCAGGAACTTGCCGTTTCTTCCAATATTCAAACCACAGTTTACTCTCATTCTGCGGATTCTGCACATAAGAATCTTTGGGCATGTCACCACGAAATAAAGCCTGGCGTGAAAGCTTCGTAATGCTGGGCATCCATGCATAGCAGACATTGTCCACTGGCTCGATATCCTTTTCTGACAGCATATCTTTTAGCATAAGGTATTGCCAATAAGACATACCATCTATAACGAAGAGAGCAACCTTATCAACCTGTTCTTTATGAGCAGAATTGATGTGCGCCAACACCTTATTTACCGAATAAGGACGAGTCAGATGACTTTTTGTGAGGAGTCCGATGTAATTATTGTCTATAAACGATTGGAATTTCCCATTGATTTCGTCAATCAGAAATTCCATCCGAGGATACATGCGGTTACTGATAGCAGAAAGTATATACCTACAAACCTTCTCCATTGTTTCTGCACTCAACCAGTCAAGTTGAATGCTACGCACATTTTCACTAATCTTTTCAAGATCATAAACAGGCATGTCTTCTGACACATATCCCATCTCCTCACGTGTCTGTGCTGCATTCAGATAGCTATTCAGCTTATTCTCGAAAAGATGATGCAGCACTGAGTAAGGTGGATTCCAACGAAATAGTTCTCCCCGGTCATAACCCCACAAAACGTCTGCTACACTGAACTCACAACAGAAAGCTTCAGCTTTTATATCTGGTAGAATTTCATCCAAATCATTGACAATATAGCAGAATCGTTCCCCGCTACCCTTATACCACCGTTCGTAATGAACACGAAGAGCTAATGGCGAATCTGCGAGCAGCGTTATACCTGCTTCCTTGATGAATATCTGCTGCGTATCAACACGACTGAGGAAACCATCAGTATTCTTGACAATACTGAGGTTACATCCCTGTCGGGTAATCTTCTGTAATATGGTCTCAACGAACTTATCCATCAATCTTAACGGTTAGAATATGTTTCACCTCTGGTACGACATGAGCAGATTTGCGGAAAGTGTTCATCCATTCCTCTCTCTCTTCCTTTAACCGACGCATCTTGGCAAGACGTATGTTTTCAATACCAATTCTACTCAGTCTTTGTTCTGTAAAGTCCAAAGCTCTCAGTTTTTTTTCTGCGATGGTCTGAAGTCCTGTCATAATGCCTTCTTCCATTCGATGAAAGACAGCATAAAGATTAGTGTGCAACTGGGTGTTGCTTTCAAAGTCAGGACATGCTGCTTCCCAAGATACTTGTTGGAAAGCATTCGCATCTTGCACCAGCTTATTCCATAGAGAATTGGCATAAGGAACAAAAACGCGACCTTGGTCAGACACGAACTGCGCTGTATAAGTGACTTTCGATTCCTTCTCATTCAAAGCAGACACCTTCCAGATGGTTAAATAACCCGCCGTTTCCTTTCTGTCAAATGATTGAAGTACAGGTATCTTCCCTTGCATGCCAGCATCCACTTCATTCAGTATTTGCTTGATAATCGGGTGCTGCAAATTGAGATGTTCCGCATCGGGATTATCAGCTACCTTGTCTGTATCGAAAATAGCTTTCAGAATATTGCCATTGCCGAAATAGTATTCTGTGGAACCTATCAGATTCTTACGCCATTGAAAACCATACGCTTGACAGTAGAGCATCATCAGGCTCTCTAACCATATTGGCAGTGGACTGTATTTCACCTCTGCTGCTGACCGCGCATTTATCTCGTCAGGAGAAATTGTCGGCAATGCTCCCTCTGTTGATTTGTAATCATTCAGTTTCTGCTTGATGTCATACAGCCAACTTTCACTTGCAAATTCAAAGCGTTTGGGGTCAAGCAACGATTGAAGGTAGAGGTGATTGATTTTCTTGGCATCAATGGTGGAATCCAATACATCACTTGTCTTGTCAATACCCAGTTCCTCCATTATGAGGTCCAGCTTCTCAACAATAATATTGTATATTCGGTAATCAACACTATTGTTTGTCAACATATTGTAGGCTTGCACCTCATACTTCTGCCCGATACGATCCACACGACCGATTCTTTGTTCCAAAGCCATTGGGTTCCAAGGAAGATCGTAATTGATGATGATATGGCAAAACTGCATGTTCAACGACTCTCCTGCCGCATCTGTTGCCACCAGCACATCAGCTTCATCGCGGAAATGAACCAAAGCGTGGTGGCGTTCTTCCATAGACATGGAGCCATTGACCTTCTCACATTTCAAGCCTTGTTCATTCAATATATGAATCAGGAAATCCTGTGTCTGTCGGAACTCTGTAAATACTAAAACCTTTTTATTTCCATCAGTTCCGCAACTTCGTAAAGAATAAATCTTCTCTACCAATGCTGTTGCTTTAGCATCGGTTTCCGAATTCCGACATTGCTCTGCTTCCTCAACGAGCTTTTGCAGCATTTCTATTTCGGTCTTTAACTCCGATGAGGTATGCTCCACAGAGAAGTCCTCCACGTTCATTTCTTCATCGTCGTAATCTAAAGTACCGTCCAGTCCATAGCTATCAAGTTCGTCTTCATCCTCACCGTTCTCTAATCGAGAGAGTCGGGTACGAAGCGCAGAAAGCACAGCATCCGTACTGCTGCTTGCCAACTTCTGAAGCATAACCATCACCAGACCCGTAGCATTGCGTTTTGTAGATTTAGCCCTACCAAAGCAGATACGGACATAGTCTGTGATATGATGGTAAAGAGCTAACTGAGCCGCATGACGAACAGGGTCAAGCTGTACGTCAAAACGAATGGTAGTACGCTCATTGAATAGTTTCTTTCCGTCATAATCCACAGCAAAGCGTTTCTCGCTCCGCATTACGTATGGCTGTATCTCCTCAATGGACGGCATACCTTCTCCAGAGAAAGCATCAGCATCCATCAGTTGCAACACACGCCGGAAGTGGTCACTCTTACCTCGATGGGGAGTGGCCGTCAGCAACAGCAGATTTGGAACCGCATTGCAGAGCACCTCTGCCATCTTGAAACGTGAAACCGTAGTTGATGAACCACCCATCTTGTGGGCCTCGTCGATGATGACCATTTCAAAGTCGGCATTGACGACCATTTCCAAACGATACTTGTTGTAGGCATCTACTCGCTCTTGACTCCATCCCTGTCGGGTCTCAATGGGTTTCAAAGCATCACTCGATACTATAATCTGATTGTGCTGTCGCCAGAAGTTCAGTTCTTCCTCTGCATCGAAACTGGCAAAGGTCTTAGCCATAGAGGTGATGAGTTCGCTGTCGTAGATGAAGAAGTTCTCTGCAAAGTGTTCCTTCATCTCAGCTTGCCATTGCAGCATGGCTGATTTAGGAACAATGAGCAGTACACGTTTTACTTCGCCTCTCAGTTTCTTCTCTTTCAGCACTAGACCTGCCTCGATAGTCTTACCCATACCTACCTCATCTGCAAGCATGAATCGAGTCTGAACTCCTTTCATCACCTTCTCCAATACTAATATCTGATGAGGAAGTGGAATGAGGTTACTCTCGTATGGAGCTAAGATATGTTTGTCGGCAATCTCCTGTTTTATCTTTGTGGCAATGGCAACAAAGCGAGCATAGGCCAGCCCATTCTTAGATACACCGTCATCCTCCAGCTCCTCTGCGAGAACCTGGGTGAATATGTCGGTATCCAAGATATGGATCCAAAGCGTTTCTTTGTCAAACAGCCTTTGTCGACCTATTATTTCTACGCTCTTGCCTTTGTACTTCATTCTTTAGACCTTGCTACATGCTATATCATAATATTGCAAAAGAACCTCGTCTTCCGTAAGCAGATTCTGTGGTATGCGATCACCCACAAGAATAATGTCTGCAAAATTCTTATCGCTGTAGCACTGTTTGAAACCAGCACGAACTGCTTCTACGCGCACATCCTTCAACTTACCACGAGGTTTGCGGCACACTTCCAAATAGAGTTTGAACTCTTTAAGAAGTGCTTTGGTGCGGAGTTTCTCTAAGTCCACATCGTCATTTACGTTTGCTAAGCGCCATGTACCATCTTCGTTTTTTATAAAGTTTTCCTCTAATATGGTATTTAATTCAGGAATCTTGTCTCCCTTCCTGATAGCTACTAACGCTTTTGTCCAATTAGGCTGAATATCTTTATATGTTTTTGGGGTATTTCGGATTTGATTTTTGATCCATTCAATACCATTTGCTTCATCACTTACTATAATTCCCATAGGAACAAAATCAACGGATTTGAGCCTGATTTTATCATACTCAAGAGCCTGTTTAGGTGTAAAACACATATTGTCACGCTCTACGTATCTATGTGATAATTCCCTCATAAACTCATGCAGACTCATTGGAACCTCAAATCCATGCAAAATATAGTATGACAACATTCTATCATAAAGAATGCGCGGATTCCTTTCAGATACAGCATGTGCTCTACCATCCTCAATAGAAGTTAATGCAAGTTTTTCTAAATGTTGTTCGATAAAATCCCAGACATATTCTTTTGTTGAAGTCTTTGCAAATTCCTCTTCTTCAAAACCGATAGATGGCTTGTAACAAGAAATTATTAAATCTTGTACAGCTGCTCCTGGTCGAATATCAGCTAATATCGTTGTTCCACCCTTATCCAATTTTGATATTTGAGCGATAACGAATCCGGCTTTCATTATAGAGTTCTGAAGAATATTCCAAATGGAAGCTTTCGTGTTATGAAATTCGACACTCATCCAATGATCTTTTTTCAATTTTCTATAACATTGAGAAAAGCATTCTGTCATTAATGTTGAATATACAAATTCCGTTTTGTTGGCAGTTTCATCAACAATTGCTTCCTCGCCATTATTCGTTTTAACTTTCAACCAACCTTCTAACAAAAGGTTCATTTCACTATAAATAATGTTTGCGCCAAATGGTGGATCCGTGTATATATAATCAACTGATTCATCTTTAATATTATCAAGTGCAGTGGATGACTGTGTTGTAACAAACGATGTCCCTCCATATTTATTCTTATACAGATCCACTTCTTGATATTTTTTGATTTTACGCTCTAATGTTGCATAAATATTTTTCTCCATTCGAACAATAGGCATGTATAAATTACCAGACATACCTCCTCCGCCACCAAAATAGCCCTGTCTTTCTGATACAACTGTAAATATTGAAGTAAGTATTGATAGACAAGCATTCTTTATTGGAGTAGAACTAATATTCATAATTCTATTATATACATCAGCAAATATTAGAAGATTTCTATCTGACAAAAATTTGCTGATGTTATCTATGTTCTTGTTACCTAATTGAGCGAGTTTAGCACTGTATCTGTTAGGGTCTATAATGTCTTTGGGGTAGAAACCTTCAAATTCAGACAACAATTGAGTGGCTTTCTGTGCTAATTCTTTATCAAATTGATCCGTTTCTCTATTGATCCTCTGTTTTCCACTTCCTGCATTAACCCATACAATGCTCCTTTTCTTGCCTTCTGAAGTGATAATTCTTTCAATACTTCTAATTGTATGTTCTTTTCCGCATGTGGGACAGTAGAATCTCTTTTTGGTTTCAACTTTATTTCCATGATGAATAACTCCATGTGGAAAAATTGGAAATTCTTGACAACATTCTGGACACAAAAACACATCACACCAAACGTAATAATTGATCTCTAAGCCATTGACCGTTTTGTATAAAAATCCATACTCCTTTTTAGATTCCGTAATTATGTCTAATAGGACTTTAGCTACACTATTTCCGAATCTTTTGTTATTTATTGCAGAAATAAACGTAGAGATTGGAGCCAAATCACACAAGATAGCATTTCTATTAGTTTCTCTTGCAGCTACACCAGTCATTCCTGAACCCGAAAAAATATCTAAGACTAAATCATTCTCATTGGTGTAATATTTAATGAGTTCTTCAATAATACGTGGAGGAACTTTAGTGTGATATGGGTGAAAAGAATAAACAGGATGCCTCTCGTCTGATGATAAATCAGAGTTAAATGGAGCATTCACAACTTTCTTTGTCTTTGTTACTGGTATGCCATTAAGCCAGGGATTAGGGCAAGCTGTATAGTATGGAGGGTCGGAGAGATTGATAATATCATCATCCTCTCCAATAGGGAAACCCTCTATCTTGCGAAGCTCAGGCAAACGACGGCGCAGCTCTTCGCGGAAATACTGACGACGTTCCTCATCGTTTTTGAATGTGAGTCCGAAAACAGTCACTGGACCTTGCTCAGCCTGCTTTTGTGGATTGAGTTGGTCAAGATAATCGTCTGAGAATAATATATCTGATGCCATAATATTGCGTTATTTAATGATGATTCTTATATCTTCGTATTTCTTTCCTTGTTGCCTTTGCTCATTGATAATGTCATCTATAAGAGTGGAAAGGGCATTGCGGGCAGAATCGATGTCAAGTGGTCGATTAAAGCGAGACTTGAAACTGTCCATTGTAAGTTCCACCACATTAAAGTTTGTAGAGAGTTTCTTTACTACTGTTAGCAGAGGATGAACGTACTGAGCAGTAAGAGATACATGACCAGATACAAACTCATCGAACAATGTTGCTTCCTGTTGTGAAAGCATCTGCTTGTTCTGTTGTGCCATAGGGTCTTCCAATGCCGCCTTTATCTGTTCTTCCATTCCAATATGTATGGTAGCAATCTCTTGTTTCAACTCTTTCAAATTTGGCAGAGGCTTACCTCCTTCGGAAACAGGATTGAAGTTTTGGAAAGGTGTCTGCATAATGGTCTGCTTCGTTACGGTAGGTGAAGCGATGCGTACTCCGTTAAACTTCTGAGTCCAAGAGTCGTAATCGTATAAGCTGATGATACTTAGGTTAGCATCTGCTTGTACTGCCTGTGCAACCGTTTCTGCAACCTGTCGTTCAGGCATATTCTTGATAGCTGTAAGCTGTGCCTCTTCTGTGGCCGGTAGATGAGCAACCACGTATGCAGCCAAATAGTAGTCGGCATAACGCTCCTTCAATTGTTCAAGTTCCTGCATGTACTGTTTGCGCTGCGCATCGCCTTTGACAATTACATCGCCCAAACGATCTATAGCCGTTTCCATATCAGATTTTAACGAAGAATCAGCAACATAACGTTTCGCTTCACTCAGATAGCTGATGATGAACTTAAACTTCTCTACTTCGTTCAACAATTTCTCCCACTTCAGCAATTCGCCTTTGTCTGTGACAAGTTTCTCGTGAATCTGTTCTTTGGTCCACTGAAGATTACGAAGCCTAGCTTTAGTATTGTAGATTCGTACCTTGTCACACAAACCTTTCAGAGCATCCAAACGGTTACAGAGTACTGTACCATCGAAAGGACTCAACACTTCAACACCAGCAAGCATGAAACCATCATGTAACTGATGAGAGATAGTGACAGCCTTTGTTGCCAATTGCTGGGCTGCTGTAAGCAGGTCGGCAAAGAAAGGAGAATCAGGAATGTCTATTTCGGCAGTACGGTCACTACCTAATAAGCCAAGACTCAACTCACGAACTAATGGGATGTTAATGCCCTTTGGCGGTGCAATGTGCGAGAATGTGTTAAAGTCGTGGTTGTTGAGATTGACAATCTTTTCGATATTGCCAGCATTAATATGTGTACTATCGCCCAGGACTATCTCAATTTCTCCAAGCTGTGCCATAGCCGCCATTACGACAAACTCCAAGTCTGCCTCTATTTCGAAATCAATGGTGACATACTGCTCTTCATAGAACTGCTTCAATATATCAGAGCGATTGAGCACCTGTCCACCACGTTGCTCTAGTTTGTTCTTTAAGCTCTGAGCATATTGAGAGTGGTCTGTTGAAAGATGTCCATCGGTCCACAATCCAAGACCGTTCAAGATGGCAGTACCCAAACTGCTGGCAGATTGTGGAGTGGCAATAGCAATACGTGCCGCCTTCAATACATTCTCACGATTCTTGTTTCCAAGAGGATATGGTAGGTTGGAGAACTTTGGGTAGTGCTTGCATTGTTCACAGAAGAGGTTTTCAAGAATATCTGATGCCACATTACTCAACATACTCATCTTGTCCTCGCCCTGAGGGTTGAGAGACGAAAGCGGATGTTTCTCACCATTGAACTCCACAACGCAACTTTGTATGAACTCATTATTGAATTTATCGCGAGCAGATTTGAAGTACTCATCTTTCACAACCTTATAGTTCGGTTTTTCTACAGAACTGGCCCCATTGATAAGTGCCTGAGAAGCTCCATAAAGTGTAACCGCATCACGGAAATTCTGGCTGAGCGTGTCAAAAAGAAAAAAGATTCCGTCCTCTTCGGGTTGATGCTTTGCTGACTCCTTATCAAAGATTGGCATGAAGTACAAGTAGAAATGCTGCTTCGGCTGCGTAGTAGATTTTGCATTGGGATTGCCCATAAAGATGTAACCGTCCAAACGAACATTGTGCGACTTCCAGTTTACAGAGTGATCCCAAATGCGGAAGTTAGGACGATAGACATTCCAATCCACAGGCATTATCTCAGCAAGGAAGTCATAGAAATACTCATCTTTCACATTCTCAGGCATCGTGGCAGCATAGTTGATGACATTTTGCTTATAGTTGACACCACCCTCTATGCGCAAATGATACTCCAGATTTTCCTCATTGCGTTCAAAATATTGACCTATGGTTGCCTTAACAATGTTGTTGAGCGTTGTGGTGATGGAAAGGTCAACCAATTCGTCAAAGTTTGTTGCTATAGGATCAACAAAGCAAAGGTCATTGGCCAACGACTCTGCTAGCACACCATTCGTTTTGGTTAGGTCTGACTGCAATATTTTAATTGCAGATGCAGCCACAATACGGTGAGCCAAAGGTTTCTTTGGTGAACGACCGCCAGTAAAATAGTCATCTATCTTCTGGTCAACAAGTGATGTTATCTCTGAAACCTTCCGCACATCAGGGATTGCCATCAGGTCTTGTGTACGCTGCATGTCCTCCCAATAGGAGTCGTAGCAAATTAAGCCAGGCTCCTTCTCGGGAACATCTTTATCAAGCATCGTTTCAAAACGACGTGAAAGCACTTTCAACACTTCGCGCTGGTTTTTACCAACACGGATTTGCTGGAAGTTGTCAAAATATGAGGGATGAACTGGATAAAGATTGACAAAAGTGTCAAGGTCGTGACTCAGGTCAGGGAATAACGTAATAAACTTCTGCAAATGCTCCTTAATAGCTTGCTGCTGATGGGCGTTTTTGCGCAAGAGACGTTCCTGCACGATGAACTGCACATCAGACTTCTCAATCTTCAAAACGGTATAACGATCAGCTACGTGGCTAAGCATATCAGCAGCGAACTGGAATTCTGGCGCCTGATATATCAACTCCTGCACACCAAATACCATACGGAATTTTGTGCGGTCGGACATATGACCAAGTGCTTGCAATACTTGAAGGTCGCTTCCTAATAAATGGGGTTGAGCATGACCTTGCAAATAAGAAAGCATCTCGTCTATGACAAACATAAAACCCTTATCTGGGTATGCATCCTCAAATGCGGCAAGCATCTTTTCCAATTTGTCATAGTAAGGTACAGGGCGATTGTCCTCATAAATACTATAATCAACGCCCCATTCTTCGAGATATTTATCAATCTGATAGGTAATCATATCCCACAAGGAATCGGTTCCGCTAATTTCGAAGCGTACCACCTTATAGCGACCGGCAATCTTCTGTAAACACTCCTTTACCTTCTGATTACTGAGGAATTCGAGATAATGAGCATCTTCTGCAATGATAGAGAAAAGCGACATCAAGTGAGATTTACCAGTACCATAGTTACCAACTATCTGCAACCCCCTGGTCTCTTGGGTAGAATCCAAGTCAAGCTCTCGACATATACGGGGAATAATAAAGTTCTCGAATGCATTGGAGCAAACGAATGTCTTGACCAGACGGTCACGATAAGTGTCATCACTGAGTTTGTCAAATTTGATAATCTCATCAACAGACTCAAACTGGATTAAATCTTTATATTTCATATGCTTGCCATTTTATAATAATTCGATGTAGTTGATCCCCTCTAACGAAACAGAATAATCGCGGGAACATCCTTGGGTAAGGAAAAGATGCTTGTCTTGTACATGCCCTTTTCCTACATCAAGAAGTAATATCATATTCTGTGACCACCTGTCAAGAAAGCCTTCCAAATCAATTTTCAAAAGCGGTTCAAACAAAATTCCGATGTTTGTTAGCGCAAGATACTCACCAAATTCTTCAGATTTACATATATGGGAACGAAGCAAGACATTAAGACGATCCTGTACTCGCATGGATAAGCGACGATCACTAATCTTGTCCTCAATAAAAGCACTTATCTCAAGGCCCACGTCAATGTAGTCAAAACCAACCATGCAACCATCTGATATGACCAGATGATTGCGCGATGGACTGGATAAGAATGCCTTCAGTATTCCCATTATATAGCAAAAGAACTCCCAAGCCGTGTCTCGACAGGCGACCAAGCCCTTTTTACACAGCAAGGAAGTTCCATTATTCTTTCTATTTTGCCTTATGGCATTTTTGTGGTCTTTATCGAGAATATCCGCAACCCGATTGAAGCACGAAATGGAGGCTTGCCCCATTCGTCTCTTTCTAAGAGACGGAGAGAATCAAAAAGTCACTGATATTCCTCTATTTCCGATAGTTTTGCATGGTGTTTTGCTAAACAAAGTATAAAAATGATATGCCAAAAGCGTGTTTTCTTATTAAATAATGTGTATTTTGACCAAAAATTAGTATCTTTGTACTCAAATATCCGTCTCTTAGAAAGAGATTGAGAAATTTGCTAAACAAATCCTTGTTTACAACAATCCCAGAATCATCTTATTTGCTTTATCGACTACTGACGTTTCCAATGAAGCGAGGTATATTTGTGTCGTTGCTTCTGAGTCATGTCCCATTCCTTCACTGATAACAGACAAAGGAACATTCTTTGCCTTGGCTGCACTCGCCCATGAATGACGAGCCACATACATAGTCAGCGGTCGCTGGAGTTTTAGCATTGTAGATAGCTCCTTCAAGCGATAGTTGACCAGATGCAGTGCATTGTCATATTGCCTCCGCTCATCCCCTTTCTCTTTGATGATAGGGAGTAGATAAACAGTCTTGTTTTCAGGGTATTTGGCAATGATTTCAGCCATGCACTTCTCCCACTTGATACTCAGCTCCTGTCCTGTCTTTCGTCTGCGATAAGTCAGGATTCCGTTCTGAAGGTCAGTCCTTTTGAGATAAGCCATATCCACAAAAGACATGCCTCTAGTGTAAAAGCTGAACATGAACATGTCACGGGCAAAGTCCAATGATGGTTTCATGGACAAGTCCAACTCCTTCAGGGCTTTGATTGCCTTGATAGGTATAGCTCGTTTCACCGTCTTATCCACTCCTGTATAGACGTGCCGGAATGGATAGTTCTGTGCTGTCAATCCTTTCTCCACAGCACGATTATAGACCGCCCGAAGATTACGCATATAGAACGAAATGGTGTTCATGCGTACCTCTCTGGTTTTCAAGTAAGCTTCATACATGATCATCATGTCAGATGTGATACCATCGAGTGGAACATCCTGCTCGCCTCGAAAAGCCATGAAACTTTTGAGTGTAGCCGTGTATGTCTCTGAAGTTCGGACTTTACCCAACTGTTTCAGTTGAGCTATGACACCATGCATAAAGGTAAAGAGGGAGGACTCCTTGGTCAGTTTATGGAACACGGTGATCACGTCGTCTGCCGTAAAGCGACGACGCTCCGTTTCCAATAAGCGGACGACCTTTTCCAGACGGGCCACATCCCATGCCAGACGTTCTTGAATCCCCAACAGGAGATTGGAGCGGTTACCATTTACGATAACGCTTTCTGATTCTGCATCCCATTCCTCTGCAAAGACCTTATAATCAGTATTCAACTGACGGACTACCCGATTGTGGATAATCTGGAAATAGAGACCTCCCTCCTTGCCATCCACCGTGGATGGTCTGAACTTTACCTTTATTGATGTCATAGGCATACCCTTTATGTTATATTCCTGAGTGAATAAGGATGGCATGATACATCTGGTGCATCCTGGCATTGTCAACAGCCATGATACAAGTCAGAAAAACAGAGACGAACCAGACACTCACCATGATAATGATAAGCCAGTGCTTGAAATAAGAGGATGTGAAGAAACATTTGATATGATACCAAGGCAAGTGGAGGAATAGGTATGCAAACATCCCCTTTGTTGACTGAGACTGCTGTGGTTTCAAAACTGTTTCTGTAGGTAACGGTTCATGGATGACCACAGTCGTAACAGGTGATGTAACGGTATTGCGGTTCTTAATGATTTCCATTGCTTCAGTCAAAAGGGCTTGATATTTATTCAACAATTCCTCCGCTTTCGCCAGTTTGCTATCCTCTTCACCATCTACTACAATCTCAGCTTTATTCTCTTTGAGATACTTCACTAATGCCTCATGGATAGCACTGGTAGCATTGAACTGATGCCTGAGAAAGTTGTATTCGCTGTCAAAACCATCTTTCTGTGCTATTACCCGAAGATAACCGTTCTGTTGGTTGATAAGCCCAGCAAGATTGTCTATTTTTGAAATAAGTTCATCAAACGAGGTCGTTGGCTCGTCCTTCAATGGAGTGAGTCTGTTTTTTGCCATAATTTATCTTTTACGTTTACGTGGTATATAATTGTTTTTCTTATCTCTATCCTTGTCGTCATCGTCCTTGGAACTGGAACCGCCTCCACCACCAGATGATGGTACGACATGCGGTTGCAACAGCATTTCTGTCACGGCTGCACCGATGCCATTGGCTGTCTCCAAGAATTGATTGATGCTGTCGTAACTCAGCGAATGGTCTATCCTGCCACCTGCAAAGGTGACGTTGCTTTCGTTGTCGGTGAAGGTCACTCCGCGAACGCTGCCATTGCTGTCTCGGACAAAATCCAGCGAAATGCCCTTGGGCGAGAGTACCTTGCACAAATCTTGCCATGAGCTACAACCTTTCAGGGATGCATTTACCTCATCATAGATACGATACTTGATGACATCCTTGCCCTTCAAGCGTTCACGACGAACATTCTTCTTGCCCTTGCCAAAGGTGAGTCCGTACTCTCTGGTCAAAGCCTTGGTAATAGCTGCAGACTTGCGGAAGTTACAGTCTCCCATAATGGCATCACCCTCGTTATTGACTCTGTTATAGACAATGTGAACGTGAGGATGTGGCTGATCTTGGTGGCGGAACACAACGAACTGCGTGTTGACGATTCCCATCCTCCGCATATACTCTCGGGCAATCTGTGCCATCAGGTCATTATTCACCTTTTTCTTATCGTTAGGCGAGAAGCTGAGTGAGATATGACCGACGAAGTTTTTGACTCCAGGACGGGCTTTTGCCTGTGCCTTGAAACTGGCAGTGATAACGGCATTGGAAGTAAGACTTACTCCATAGGATGCCACTACTACTGCATCCTTCTTCACTATGTCGTTGGCATAGTTGACCAGTCCACCGAAGTTGTTTCCTGTATGAATCTTTGCTATCATAGTTTATCTTTCACTTATTCGGATTAGTAATTCATCGATATCATTTGCCAGATGCCGCACACGTTCTTCCATTTGAGAGAAGTGATAGATGTGTGCCTCGTGTGCCAGTTGATTCAGGTTGTTTGACATGCCTGTAAGGGAGCGAAGCAATGATGTCTCCTCTTTGGTAAAGGGCTCCTTGACATAGCCGTTGACAGTTAACTCATAAACCAGCGTGGAGAGGGACATGCCTGTACGCCTACGTTTGTTCAACAGTTTCCTGTAGCTCTGCTCATCGAAATATACCTTGACAGGATGAGGTCGCAGCTCGCTTTCTGGCTTCCTTGGGCGACCGCCTTTGTTTGGGGTTGGGGTGTTCATGTGTTCGAGGTGTTTAAGTGAGACATCTGGCATTTTCGGCTTTCAGTGCCGTGGTTTAGTGGGACACAAAACCCATACTTGCTCCCCCAACCCCTAAAAAACATCCTAACGTTTCTGAACGATGCCGTGTGGGGTGTCAGGTCACGCAATTGGGCTTTTTTCTTCTCGTCTGCTGAGGACGAGTTTGTGAAGATGATGATGTTTGTCATTGTTATAAAAGATTTTTTGCCAATCAAAAGAAAAATAAAAACGCATTTCGACTACTGTCCTACTGTTGATAGTTGTTGTATTTTTGTTGAGCGATTACTTATGTTTAACATATTGATATAAGAGCTTTTATTATACATCTTCATCGAATCAACAAATCAACAACGCAGTGGTTCCAAGAAATCCCGTTGGACGGTGTAGTACCTGCCTGTTCGTTGAACGGCCATATAGTTTGTGGCATTGGTATAGTCGATGTTGTAGGTCATATAACGGTAGGCATTGGCGGCTGGTTGCAGTTGCCAGCGTTCCTTCAGTACCTTCAGGATTTGCCACTTCTCAATCTTAACATGTGTGTTCAACAGGAGTGCATGAATATCATTGGGACAGAAACAGTATTGTGTCAGGTTGTTCCGCTCCATCACATCCAGGCAAAGCTCCACCATATCCAGTTCGGCACGTGGTCGGTTGTGGCGGATGATGTTGTCAAGAGCATCCGTGTGGATAAGCGCAGGATTGAACCACATTCGGCTTTCTTTTTTCGTTGACAACACTCTTTCGTGTTTCAAGTGGAACAGGAAGTGAGGAACCTCTGCTTCAAGATGTCGCAGGAAATCAGGGTCATCATTTTCCAACGGCTCCACCTTACGAACCCAATAGCGGATTTCCTCCGGGTCAATAATGACTGGAAAGGATTCATTATTGGAACACAACACGAACTTGGCAAAGAACTGAACCTCGTTTCTGTCCTTTCCTTTGGCTTCCATCTTATAGGAAAGAGCTGTACTCAGGTTCTTCAGTCGCTCGGAATCTTCCCTGCGACTTAACAACACCTCATCTACAAGGATTAGTAACTTACCTGCCCAGTCTGCATTGAACTGGCTGCGAAAATCCTCATTCGTGTTGAACGTGACATTGTCCTGAAAGATCAGTTTAAGGAAATTGAGGAAAGAGGTCTTGCCAGTATTACGCTCCGTAGAGACCAACAGGAGAACTGGAAGTTTCTGAGTCGGCTTCTCGTAAAGGATTTGCAGGTAATCCATCCCTAACTCATACTGTTCGCCGAAAATGTGTTCCATCAGCGATTTGATACGAGGGAACGGACCTGCTTCAAGTTGGTGTGTGATTGGTTCATACAGGTTGTAGAAAGTTCCAATCTCTCGGTTATAATCCAGGTGATTGGGAACCGTACAGAAACCATCGTATTTCGGTATATCGGCTATAAAGTTCTTGCCGTAGTCCTGTCGTAGGGCTTCGATGCTCCACGGAATACGTCTCTTTACGGTTTCCCCATTGACCAACGGCTGGTCAACTATCTTATAATAAGTAGTGCCAACACGAATAAACTCGTCATTCTGTTCCATAGATTATTCTTTCTTTTCTTTGTTGGCTTCTGCTTCCTTTGCCAATGCAAGTGCCATGTCTGCATCAACAATAATCTTCCGTCCTATCTGGGTGATAGCCGCATCAATGATGCCGCTTCGCTTGATACGATTGGCGGTTGGTACACTGCACCCAAACACCTGGGCTATGCCCTCTATACCATAGTAGGTACGTTTCTGTACAACAGGTGTTTGTTCGTTTGCCTTTGCCTCCATGCTGCTGTTGAGCAAAAAGGTCAGTTCCTCGCCCGTCATCATGGCGATGGGCTTCTGGAGGAGTTGTTTGATGTCAAATTGAGTTGTCATAAAATTCAATATTTTTAGAAGTGTTACATTTGAGGCATTTTGAGCCTCGTTTACATTCTCTGAAATCAAATTCTACGGCAAAGGTACTATGGAACAAAAAGGTTGTCGGTCGGCTTTATTTGCAAGAAATAAAACCGACCGACTTTTAACTAAACAGGAGGAAAATATGGGGTCTCAACCGACTTCAATGAAGATTTGAGTCCATTTATCGATAATACGTTTGGCTCGCTTATAGCTGTCACCATAGGGCGAAGAGTTGAGTGTGAACATCTTCAGCTCACCATATCGCTTCTGCGGAATATCATGACCAATATGCTGTCCCGTGAACTGCTCAATGGCTCGGTGAAAGGTCATATAAGGGATGCTCGCTTCTATCTTCCTTGCACGTATCAAGGCACAAAGCAGATAGGCAAGACAAATACCATCTGTATTCTCGTCAAGAAACTGGCATGTCCTTTTCTTTAGAATTGCAACGTCACCAATCAGAATTTCATCCAACGTGCGGATAGACTTCTTTTTCCCTCTCTTCCCTTTAGCCTTGTGCAGAGCAAACATGACATCCTTCCATATTTCCGGGTGGCAATCCTCAACTGCATTCTCCCAAGAAGCTTTGGTGTCAGTTCCCATTTCCATGCTATGATGAACGAGCATGTGGATGCAGTTGTGAACCAATGTCAATCCGCTCTCATCTACCTCTTCTTTGGTCAAGATGGCATTGAGGATTTCCATCATTAGAACAAGCCCATGGTCAAACACCACAAAATAGTACATACAATAGGCCAACGTGTCTCCTTGGTTTATAATCCTATCATATAGGTTCGCCAGAAACTTTGGCAAGAACACGGCATGGGAGAGTATGAAGATGTCTGCGAAGAAAGACAAAGCATGGTACAGCTGCTTGCGCTCCAATTTACTGAGCAACATACAACCATTGGAGTTTCGTGCGAGTTTATCCAACTGCTCGATGAAATGAGTTTTTATGTTTTGTGGCAGACGGTTCCATGTTTCAACTGGTGTACCAGACTTGACCATCAGCAAACCCTTTTGGCATGACTTATAAATGTCCACCTTACCCGTCTTCAGATTGATGCCTAACCACAACTGGCGGTTGACCATACATTGGGCAATCTTCTCGGTGTGTTCGCCTGCCCACTGAACATTTCCAGACATCATGCGCCGGAGTTGGGATGGATTCTGTGTGAATAAAGTAAGGAACCATTCATAGAAGGACTGTGCTTCCGGTGGAACGCAATCCTTCATCATGGCATACATGTTATACAATGTGGTGAAATCACCTTCAGCCACCTTGCCTATTCTTTTTTTGAAGTCAGCATAGACTACTTTGTTCAGATTCTTCCATGTGTGGATGAACTGGTCTGTTTTCTCTTTTCTCAGTGAGAAGTCTGGCAATATCTTTGAAAAATTCAACTTAAACATAACTCTGTAGATTATTGGTTAGACGACTTCAGTTTATTCAGGAGTTGAGACAGGTCATCCTCCGAGAGCTCTGCCAATTCTGCAAGCAGTTTTTCACGCTTGGAGTGCTCCGTGTTCAGATCCAATAGCTTGGAGTTGTATTCCATCTGCTTCTCCAATGGATATGTATCAAGATAGATATGTGTGATGGCATGTTCACCAGTTGAATGTCCCATGCTCTCTGAGATGTAATCCACTTCCACACCTGCGTTATGAAGGTTGGTGGCAAAGGAGTGGCGACACCAAGTTCCAGATGGTTTGATGGACTCGTCCCATTGAAGAACCTCATGACAGACTTTGTCCATCCTTTCCCGTACATTCTTATTCTCCTGTTGCGTTCTCTTCCTGCGGTCTTCCTCGGTTTCTGCACCATTGAATATCTGAGGAAATACATAGCCGTCACGTGTGGGCGGTGCAGCAATCTCATCAAGGATGCGCTGTAAAGGAACGATGATAGGGATGATGACCTCAGAGCCATTGGCACTGGTCTTTTCCGTCTTCTTACGGTTGAAACGGAATGCCTTGCCTTCATTCTGGAAATAATAGCTGTCGTATTTCAATCGGGCTGCATCAGCCATGTTGAATCCGTTGCAGAGATACTGAACCAAAAACAAGCCAAGCGAAAAATGCACTGATGCAGTATATGACTCGCCCCAATGCTCTGGATATTGCTTTGAAATAAAAAGATTGTAGAGTTCTGTCATCTGACAGACACGGAGATAGCACTTGCGCCTTTTGGCGCTTGGAGGAATGCTGACAAGTCCCTTCTCTTTTTTGTTTGAGAACGGATAAGGCACATCTTTGAGGAAACCTTCGCGAATACAGGTGTTCCATACGGCACGACACGCACGAAGATAGATGCCAGCCGTTGTGTCGCTGATTTTACCTATGAGCTTGCCGTCTTTGCCTTTCACGCCATGCTTCATGCCATCCTTCCACTTCTGTATCTCAGCAACACTGATGTTAAAGCCCGTAATGGCATCATACCCCATTATCTTGCGGAAAGACTTTAAGGCATATTCGTAATTCTGCCCAGTTGTAAACTGTGTTCCTCCATCATTGGTTTTGAGGTCGTGGATAATCTTCTCCCAAATACTCATGAAGGAACGGTCATCTTCCTTCTGAAGGGATGTGTTGCCTGTGGTGACAGCCACACGTACCATCTCATAGGTAAACAAACTTCCTTTGTTGAGTTCTGCAAGCAGGTTTTTGTACTTGGGGACGATGGTCTCTCGCCACATACGCTGCTCACGGTAGTTTTCGGATGCGCTCTTTGTAGCATTGCAGATGTCGGAGAACTGTTTCTCGGTGTAGGTACTTCCTACAACATAATAGAAGAACTTGCGGTCAATGGTGAAACGCATGGCCAATGGAAACTCTGTCGCATTCTTTCTCTGTGTGCGACAATCTAAAACCAAGGAAACAGAACAGTTACGCTCCTTGATGACTGGTAATGATTTTGTTAATTTCATAACGACTGAAATAGTTTAATGAATAAATAAGTTTACTCTCGCGTTTGCAACCATTTCAGTACATGTATATATACAAAAATAGCTGCGTTTGACCATTGCCGAAGCAATAATCAAATGCAGCTATGCAATCTCGGCTTCTTCTGTCGCTGTATGGGAACCGGGCTTATGCTAATCGGTCTCACCCCCTGAAGAGCCACTTATGTGGAGTTGGATAGAGTATCTTCCGACTAATACTCCCTCCGCACGATGATTCATCGGAATGGTTTTTACCAGCCACGAACTGGTGAGCAGACTCACTTTCCTGTTAAAAACAAGAAGAGCATCACTTAGGGATCATGGCCCGCTCAAAATGCTAAAGCACTGCAAAGGTACTCTATTTATTTCAATTATTCCTATCTGTCCGCATAAAAATGAGTACCTTTGAGTATCTTTAACTATCATACTTGGGTAGAGTATGAAAATCATACTCAGAAAACATGTTCAAAGGTGTAAATATAGCAGAATTCTATACTTCTTCGAAGAAGTTTGCAACGGATCAAAAGTGTTGTTATACATTATTCATTACTGATATTTTTTTCATCAAAAACAGTCTGAAACTTCATTTGCCTTTATGTGGCTTACATAATAAAGAAAGAAAAAACAGACTGTAAATTTGGATTTTTCAATTATAATTTGTACCTTTGCAATCGGAAATCGCTCCAGTTTCTGCTCCATACTCGAGTCTTGAACCAATGTTAGTAGCTTGATAACGCGGTGCTCGGAGAGCCGCATATTATTAACATAAAATTTGGTTCAAATGAAAGAAATCTGTTTTTTCTGTAAAAGCCAAATGGTCGAGACCAATAGACGATATGAAATCGTAGAAGGTCGACCAGAGTTGCAGGTCGAATTGACATGCACAAATCCTGAGTGTGGCAATGTTTGGATTCGTAGATTTCCAACAGAGTAGTCGCTAACCCAGCAAGTAGTCTTGCAAAAATAAGACGAGGGTGTGTCATATAGGCACATCCTCTTATCTATTTTGTTGTACAACAAAAAATGTGAAAACACTTATTCCGTCTATTTTTCCGGTTTTTTGTCAACTTGTTCCGTTTTTAATCTATTAAGTCGGGCAATTACCAGTTCTTCATACGCCTGTTTCTGTTCTTCACTGAGGAAGGAATCTTTTATAAGCTGTTGCCATTGGGGAAGTGCCTTATGAAGACCTGCAATGAGACGCTGTACTACTTTTTCTTCCAGTCCCATTGTCTTTGCAGCATTCAGGAAGTCTGCCAAACGGATTTTTGTTTTCTTTCCCGCAAGAGTAAGTGCCAATTCTTCTTTGTCCTTGGGATTTGCTATGGCAACATTGAGGAGGTCATAAGCTGGCGTTAGTTGATAGTTCTCTGCAGGTCGGTAAAGTGAGAAGTTCTTCAGGTGCATGTCGTTGTTACCTGTGACAAAACAGAAGAGCAGCAACTGCATGTAATTCGTAAGGTCGAGTTTTGGCGTGTTGCTGTATTGCAAGATTGTCTTGGCAATCTGTTCGTGCGATCCTTTGTATTTGTATTCCGTAGGATGCAACGTGAGTTGGCACATGTCTTCCATGTCTATCTTCTCACCATTCTCGGTGCGGTCAATACGCTTTGTGATGTACCCAAGTTTTCCATCAGCCAAACGGATAAGGCTATGAGGCACCACACTAATCTTTGCAACTTCCGCAAGATGCATCGTTAAGTCCTCATTTTCTGGCAACTGCTCGTAACTCTCCGTTTGTGGCTTGAAGATATAATCTCCCCAAAGTCCTACGATAGTCAGTCGGCTACAGCCATCGTGTTTGTCGAGGTTCAGAGATAATTTGGGTTGAACGCCTGTCAGAGATGTTTGAGCACGAATTACCTGCTCGGCTAATTGGTCAAGCTCTTCATGTTTGTACTCCAGCAAGGGAACATCCTTTGTTCCAAAGAATTTTCGGGCACAACTTGGATGAAAGTCTTTCTGACCTTCTTCCAATTCTTTATAACAGCATAGACATTTACACATTGTCTCCTCCTTCCTTATATATAGGCACTACACTGACAGAACCGATACACTCCTTACAGCATAACAATAATAGCGACATACGGTCAAGAATACTGATGTCGGTATTGCGAAGTGCCACGTCAAGCAGCCATCCTTCTGGTATCAAGCCGTCAAAGAACGGGAATAGTACAGGACTTACGAATGCCTCCGTTTGTAATGGGAGTGTCAGACTTACTGGTAGCGCATCTTCACGTGTGAGATACGCTTCATCATAGCAGAAGCGGTACTCGCCACCGTCTTCTGTCAAGATGCCAGCAAGGACTTCCTTACGATATATCTCTGCTTGTCTCATTGCTTCTTTGTTGCTGTCAATTCATAATTAAACAAATCAAGTAGCTGGTTGACCTTATCCATTCTTAACGTCGGTTTCCCTTGTTCCAGATTGCGAACAAAGCACAAGCCTACGCCAGACTTCATTGCCAGATCTTCTTGTGTAAGGCCATATTCCTTGCGCAAATCCTTTACCACCATCGATAACTTTGTCTTTTCCATACAAATTATATTATTTCGAATGCAAAATTACAACATTATTTTCAAATTACATGCTTTCTGATATAAAAAGTGTAATATTTAACATTTTTATATGCTTTCTACTATAGTTTTTCTGCTTTTACGGTGATTAGTCTGGAGCCCTGTTGCGTAAACAATGCGTAAACAAACTATTTCAGTTAGGTGTATTTTGTGAGTTTCAGTGAAAATCATAAAAAATGTAACCCGTTGGATATCAGTATAGTTACAAATTATAGACTATCACGGAATATCATTATATTGGTCTCATAATCTGGAGGTCCCTGGTTCAAGCCCAGGCTGGTCCACACTAAAAATCAAGCACTTACGAGTTTCTCGCAAGTGCTTTTTTCATGTCTGCGTAAACAATGCGTAAACAAACCTCATCCTCTAGTTATATTTTCACTCATAGTGTCTCTAATTTTAGGTTCACAATATACTGAACCTTTTCTTGAACAGACAAAAAGGCTTCCTGTTGTGGAAGCCTTTATTGTGTTGTCCTTTATTGAGATTGGAACTTGTTCGTGATGGTTACCGTGACCTTCTCACCATCCTTCACCGCATTGAAAATCAATTCGTTTAGCATATCGAATTTGATTCGCGAGCCTGTCAGTTTCGGAATGGGTATGCCTTGCTTCATCGGCGGATTCACTCCTACCAAGATACAGCCTTGCGTATCTTTCGGATAATTGCCCGAATGAATCATTATACCCTGAAAATGCGGAACATCCTCAAGATAGGGCATTCTCCGCCCGAACTTAGGACTGCGCTTGTATTCTATTTTGTATTGTCCGCATGGAATAGCAGTCCTGCCCTTCACCTTCTTTTCTTTGCTCCAGTCTATCGCGTGAGGCTCTAACGTGTCACAAATGTATATCGGACATAGCGGGTTGTCCTCATATACCACTTCCAAAGTGCCTATCGTGCAGTTTGGAAGGAAATGTTTACGTGTTATTGTTATATTCATAAGCGACTAACTCCAGCCCCCCTCCGACTCCCCCGAGGGGGAGAGGGTTTTATATAGCTTTTATCGCTATGGGGGATAAATTAAGGATTAATACTATCTAAAATTCCCTCCCCCTCGGGGGAGTTGGAGGGGGGCCAGGCGTTTCTTATACTGTCCTTTTCCTACTTTCACCAACTTGCCTTTCTTAACGTAAAGATGAATCAATGACTTGATATTTGAACTCTGTCCCTGCTTCTCCCTTGCCTCCTTGAACTGTTTCAAGGAAAATGTTTCTGGCAGAAGATTAAGAATCGGTTCGGCGGTCTTGCGATGATCCTTGCATTCGTTGATAAGATGATTTGCGCTCTCTATGTTCTGCTGAACGCTATGCCCGAACAAACGGCACATGGTATAATGCGCATAATCGCCAACCCATTTTGCAAAGCTTACAATCTCCCTTGTCTCCTTGCCATAGAGTGCCACAAGCGGAATGGCTGCCCTCATCATAAACTCTCCGCATCGGTGCGACAAATCTGCCTCGGCATCCGTCAGAAGTCCGTCATTATAGCGCACTTCCAACTCGTCAAACCAATTCTCTATCGCCTTTGTGGTCAAGGGAAGGTCGAGCAGTTGCACTTCATCGCCAAGAGCTATGTCCTTGTTGTATAGCTCCAGAAGCGCATTGTCTCGCTTTCGGCACTCCTCTGCCGTTAGGAAATTCTGCCGTGGAGGTCGGAAAGTGCGCTTTTCCGTAGGCACAAGCACAGGAATACACCTTTGCATCAAGCCTCCTTCACGGTTGTTTTCCGAAAAGAGCCTTTCAAGCATCGCCTTCACCGTTCCTGCCATAAGCAAGGAAATCGACATCTGAACGTGCGTATTACATGAAGCCTCACTCATATAGAATTGGCGATGCATATCCATATCCCAACCCTTGCGCAACAGTACAGTTATATCAGAATAGGCCGTTTTCGCAGCGTTGCTCAGTCCGTCAACCTCAGAGAACTGCCCCAATAGCATTCCGTTCTTGCCGAGATTCGTTTGAAGCTCCAAAATAGAAGATTTCGATGCCGTCTCGAAAAGCCTGAGTTTCGGATGGTACTTGCTCGGTTTCTCCTTCGCATTAGCCTTCTTGTCACGCTCCTCTTGGTTTGCCTTTACCTTCTCCCATTCAAGCGCGTCATGCTGTGCAAGATTTCCCTCAATCATGTCCTTGAAGAGTGCGGAGCAGTTGCCCTTACCACTTCCAGAGCCGCCAATCACAGCCACATACGTCTGCGGACCAATCACCCTGCCATTCAGATACTGCGCACGGAAATGACTTGCAAGAGCCGCCATGACAGGCAAAGCCGAGAGGCACAGCATTTCACGAAATCGCTTATCATAATTACTCACAAGCAACTCAACGAGCGGAGGCAGTTTCTCAGGCAGTTTGGGCGCATCCCAACCCTCCATGAGTTCAGCCATTTCCTTGTCATCCTCCGAAAGCGTTCCCTGCTTTGCCAAATATTGTGCTTTCGCATTGATCTCGCGCACAGCAGGAGGCATAAAGGCGGTATTATAATTGTCATAGAAATAATTGATTAATGCCTTGCAGTCGTCATATTGCGAGTAGTTAGGCAGTTTCTCAGCCACCACCGCAAACGCCTGTTCCCTTGACATGAGTTTCGGAAATCCTGCGCTCAGCACCGCCATGAGGTTGTTATGCCAGTTATTCTCGCCCCATACATCCATTTTCTTCACATCAAGTCCCGCAGAATCCGCGCACAAATCAAAGGCTATCAAATTTTCCTTTAGAGGCTTTTCTTCCTTCGGGATGGAGATGTTTCTTTCTTCCTCTTTCTTGGTTTTGCTTTGCCTCTTACCTTTTTCCTCGGCCTTTCCACACTCTCCAAAATCGAACAGACGCTCATCAATGAAGATAATGTCCTGAGAAGTCGGTGTGAAGAAGACTCTTGTGATGTCCTTTGCTCCTTCATCGAATGGCACATTCAGCGTCTCGCTTGCCCATTTCAGATTCCCCTCTTGACTCAGTTCCGGCTTTCTCTTAAAGACCAGATGCAATCCCTTCGTTGCGCTCCTTTCGAGCATAAGCAGTCCGATTTCATCCTTCTTCGCAAGGATGCGCTCCACAACCTCGGGAATCTTCCCAATCTCGGCTTCATCGAAATCCACATCCATGCCCACGCTATTGCCCACGCAGTTCGCACCCTTCAGAGGGAAGCTTCCATCACCTGCATTACTAACTTCCCCCTCGCCCCCTGGGGAGAGGGTGTCCGTAGGACGGGTGAGGGGCTGTTTGGGCTGGGGTGTCGTAAGACTATAATTAAACTGCTCAAGCCTTGTCTTATAACTCTTCTGTTCTCCGCTCCGTGTTGTGAATGTCTCGCCATTACGAGCCTTCTCCACGCAACCTGCATTATACTTGCTGTCGCGGAGAGCAATATATTCCTCTTTCTTTAAAATCGGAATACACACCTTCTTGCCATCGCGTAATATAATTCTATTTACTGCCATTTTTCTTTTGTTTTTTGAACGCAGAGTCGCTAAGTCGCAAAGTTTTTCTTTTTTACGAACACGAAATGCACGAAAGAAACGAAAACTTTCGTTTATTCTGTGTTTTCCGTGTTCATGTTATATTAACCACAGATATTCAGGATCTCACAGATTTTCATCACGAGCGCAAGCGAGATAATCCCTTTAATCTGTGCTATCTGTGTTCAAATAAACAACCACAGATTTTCAGGATTTTAGGGATATTAATCACGAGCGCAAGCGAGCAAATCAGATACATCAGATACATCCGTTTCTTTTTCCTTTTTCGAACACGAAATGCACGAAAGAAACGAAAGTTTTCGTTTATTCTGTGACTTGCTTTAGCTTGATGAGCTTCAGCGAATAATTCCGTGTTCAGAATAAATCTCCGCGCCTTTGCGCCTCTGCGTTTAGTTATTATTCTCTGTTAACCTTCGAACTGAGACTCACATAGAAATCCCACTTCCAAATCGTGATATGAATTGATATAGTCATAATGTTTAGAGTTTAGTGTTTAGAGTTTAGTGTTTAGAGCCACTCCCCCCACCGCCTTCAAGTGTATCTACTCCCCCTGGAGGGGGTGAGGGGGGTGGAGCCTTCCCTTGGGGAAGGACGGGTTAGGCAGTTATCGGCATCACTCCTTCTCCCTTCAATCTCTCATAAAGGAAAATCCTTCCCAACTGAGTCCATCGCGAGCTGACACGCACCCCTTTCGTGCCGTCATATCGGGTATATGTCGTGGTAGCGCTCTGTACAAAGCCCTGCTGCTTATATCCAGAGTACAATATCCACTGACGACCGCACCTATACTGAATCTTCATATCAGCCAGCATCTCGTTGAAGTCCTGCGCCGTCATACCGTAGTCCTGCGCAATCTGCGTCACGGTCACCGTGTTAGTACAAGCCAGAATCTTGGCACAATAATCAGCCATCGGCTTCATACGCTCATTCTCCATAGAGAGTGTGACATTCTCCTTCATCAGCGCCAATCGCTCGGTGCGCTCACGCTTCAAGGTATTGAGCAACTTGATGCCATAGTCAGGATCCTCGGCAAAGCGAGCCAATGCATCATCCGTGAGATATGCCCCATTGCGACGGATTGAAGGAAGAACCACCGAAGTCACCCAGCGCTTGAACTCTTTCGCCTGTGGAAGCTTAGAGGAAAGGATGAGAGCATAAAGCCCGCTCTCGTTGATGAAGATCGTCTTGCTCTTGTAGTTAGAACCACTGTGTTGAATCAACACACTGGTTTTGTCATCTTCATCGACATGATCAAACACCGCACGATGTGGAGACACATACCCAAGCACACTTGCCACATCCTTACCCACGAACCAAGGTTCATCGTTTATTACCATTGTCCTCACTTCACCGAAGCGGTCATTCTTGAAAACTTGTATTTCCATTTTATTTCTCAATTTAAATTTTTAACTCTTTCCAAACGCTAAGTCGCTAAGTCGCAAAGAATTTTTATTTTTTATTTTTTATTTCTTATTTTTCATTTTTCATTTCTCCGCGCCTTTGCGCCTCTGCGTTTGTTTTTAATTAGCAATGCTTCCGCTTGGGCCCATAAACGAAAAGCACCCGAAAACCGTTTCCGATTTCCGAGTGACAACGTGCTTTGCACCTCGCACCCAGAAAACAGGGCTTGTCGCTCCAAAAAGAGCGGTGCCCGTCTTTCGGTTTTCTGGGTGCAAAATTACTCCTTCACCAACAAAAAAACTGCCTATATGCAGTAGCACTACTGCAAGTACTACAGTAGTGCTACACCTTATCCCCCTCTCCCTCAGTTACTTGTCAATTCTGCCAACAAACTCTATGAACTTGGCAAACTTCTTCTGGCACAAAGCCCTTTGATAATACGACGAAAGCTTGCCTATCCCCCACAACTCCTCGAAAGGCTTCCAACGATTCTCCTGCCACAACTTTTGCGATATGCGCGAAGCAATATATGCCGCCTCCGCATTGCTTATGCCTTTAGGCTGCAAGTCATCATCAAGCAAACCTACCTCTACATATTGATTCATCAGAAGCCGAGCCTCCTCCGTGCCAAGTTCCTCAACCGCGCGCCTATCATTCCCGTCTCTCTTCTCCTTCGGAATGCCATCCCACACACTCAGCGCATCAAACAGCATATAAAGCTTCTTCCGAGGAATGCCGCCATCGAGATACAGCAACCTGTGCATCAGTTCCCCCTTATCCATCATGTCGAGGAAGAGATTATCAGGCAACCGCTTCAAAGCCTCATACGCACTCCTTCGCAGCATCTCACCGTCAAGGTCAGTATGCAGCATCTCCATCAGTTTCCTGCGGTCGTCAAAACGCGCCTTTATCCTCGGATAATACTCCGCGCGGAAAGCCTCCCTGCGCTCTGCCGAACCGATATCATTTATAGCCTTTACCAATCGCTCCCGCATCGCCCTCACCCTCTCCGACGGATGCGCTGCCACCAGTCGCCTGTACCTCGCCAATGCCGCCTGCGTCTCCTTCGACACATCACAGCGCGAAGCCTTTATCAACCTACTGATATTCCGCATCATCATAGCATCGCTCAGCGTACCCGGCTTCTCCAACCCCAAGTCAAGCATCTTTATCGCCTCCTCCGCCTCGCTGAACATCTCATAGTCCAGCACACCGTCGGTAGCAAGCGCATCCATCCAACTCCACTCTTCCCACACCGAGTTGCCCTCCGTGTCCTGTCTCGTCACGAACCCATCAGGCACATCCACCTCAAGCACGGCAAACATACCCTGCACCGACAGCTCCACCATCCGCGCCTTCAATACGTCATACCCCGTGAACGCCATCAACTGAAGCATCTCGGGCAAGTCCATACGGCTTATCACGCCTCTCGTCGCCTCCATCTCTGCCTCGTCATCGGCTTCCACAACTTTCAGCACCGCCCCGTATTTATTGTAAGTCTTTACAACGAGCATCTCCGGCATCGTCTTCTCCAGATGCTCCATCGTGCTTTTCAACAGGCGCACATCGCCCTTGCAGGGATATTTCATCCCCGTCATCAAATAGTTCCTTTTCATGTCCGTTTTATTAAGTCTTTTCTTTTGAAAATAGATTTAGTATCGTGTTTCCATGCCCTCTCTCCCCCTCACTACAATAGCGAGGGGGAGGATTTTGCAAGTCTTTATTTATTATCTATTTCAACTTTCGGAAGTAGCCTGGAAGGCTATACTATGAGTAACCGAGGGCATACTCGACGAAAGAGAAGATGCCCTCGGATAGAAAACCACTTATTCTTTATCAGCCTGGAAGGCTGTACCTGATTTCTCTTAATGCAACTTCCACGATGTACTGCCCTCCAGGCAGTATATAGAAAGGGATTCGTAATCCCCCGCACATCCTCGTTACACTCGTATGTACGGGGTTACTAATAGTATTGCCTTCCAGGCACTTCTTAACTTCCGAAAGTTGAGTTATCTATCTTGTCTAGTGGGAACTTCGTTTCATCTTTAAGACGAGCTTCAAATTGCCCAAGAATCCGATAGTTATATTCCAAATCTGACATTTCTTCATCTCTTTTAATAACCTTATAAGGGCATTTAGCCCTTTCAAGCTCATCGCAGGTAGGTTCTGTTAATTGAAACATTTCACATAGTTCCTTGCTATATTTGGTTTCGTCACTATTTTTCATAAAAGCGGGAATGGCGTAATTGGTTAATTTCGATAGTGGAAACGTAATGTCATTGCTTTTATGAACTGAAGTATAAACAATACCTATTAGTTCTTTGTGATATTGCTTGCTTGATGCATTTCTTTTTTCAATTACCCACTCCATTAAAAGTTGCGGAATAATATATTCAGGCTTAAAAGCATCTTCAGATTTAGCAACCTTTACCATACAGGCAAGTACTAATGGCAAAACCTGCAAGTCTAACTTTAATTCTTTAACAGTTTTATCTACATACTGTTTTTCAGCTCCAGTATATACTGTGTTTGAGTACCATGTTGGCAATGATAAATCAATGAATCTTATCTTTTCCCTATCAGAATAAAACCTCGAAACATAGTACTTATCAAGATTTGGTCTATGCATCTCTTCCCAACAGACATAGGCACTTGCTCCCAAATATAAACATGGATATCCAGGAATACTATATCTTTGAGTCTTTACGATAGTCCTCTTATTAAATGGGATATGAAACATACCATTACGATCATGTTTCTCGCCATCGTCGAATATACGCATTCGATAAAGATCTGGAAGATTGGTAAGAACATTAATCCCAATGGTGCTTATATTTTTATTTAATTCTTCGAAAGCTCTAGAATGTCGACCTTCATAATAATATTCAACAGATTTATTTATAGCTTCAATGAGTTCTTTGTTTTTTTGTACAATACCATCCCAAACATCCCCTTCCGGGCGTTCATCAACATCGAGTTTATCAAGTAATACTAAATAATCATTTAATGTTTTTTTCAAATGATCACGGAACTCACACTTACTTGCATCATACTCAGAAGGTGCAAGTTTGAGAATCTCATTATAAAATTCTTTTCTTGTCATATCAGTTTTAATAAATTTATAGGATTAGTTAATTCTTTCATTATTATTCTCATTCCGCCCACTCTTAATTTTCAATTTTCAATTGTCAATTTTCAATTTCCTAAGAGTGTATCTACTCCCTCTGGAGGGGGTAAGGGGGGTGGAGCTTGTCACATACTCCGATGTTATCAACATCTGACTACCCATTGGGGAGGGACTGGGTGGGTCGTGTGGGTCGTATGGGTCGTGCGGGTCTCAGGCCCTATGTATCACATACCTCACCACTCCCCACACGGCGAACCTGTCATCCGCCGTGACATGAATCCTCTTGAAATCGGGATTCGCAGGGATGAGCCACCCCTCATCACCCTCACGCTTGAAATACTTCAGCGTGTAGTCGCCATTCAGCTCGCACACCGCCATCTCATGCTCCGACGGATTGCGGTTGCTCTTGTCCACCACCACTATGTCGCCGTTAAACACATTCGCGTCAATCATAGAGTTTCCCTTAACATTGATGAGATACGTAGATTCACGGTCGGGACACATCATGTCGAGCAATCCCACCGTCTGCGACCGCTCATCGTTATTCATCGGGATAGGCACACCAGCCACGATACCGATGTCATAGAAAGGCACTTCCACCTCCTTCACCATGTCAGCCCTGTAAGCCGAGCCAAGTTTCGAGAAATCAGGCTCATTCTCAGCAGACAAAGCATCCATACGCGCCCTCAGCCGAATGCTCTCCTTGATGTATTCGCCCATCTCCTCCTGAGCCTCGATCAAGTCGCGCAGTTCTCCGTTCGCTCGAAACGTGAACACCTTTGCCGGGAGCGCAGACTTCTTCCTGCCTGCCCCCGGACGAGCACCGCCACGACCATCCTTTTTCTTCTTCTCAGCCATATATCATTTACGTTTATTCCGATTGCAAAGATATGAATACTTTTTGAAAAGCGTATTATTTCATTCAAAGATATAACAATTCTTAACTTTTGAAATCCGTATTCACGAAATCAATAGCAGGACATAACACACCACATCCTCCCTTACCAAAAAAGGTTCAGTATATTGTGAACCAAAATACACACACCCTCTCTCTCCCTCTTTTCCTCAATAATAATAATATTATAAATAAATATTATTATTATTGAATAGTGGTGTGGCAATATTATAGGGTCTGTCTTTACAGGTTCACATTTTACTGAACCTTTTTCCCCGATGTTATACAATACAGTTATCTTGCTATATTTCAACAAATTACAGCGTTTCACTTTCATTAACATGGTTCAACTAAGAAAAAGTTGTTCATGGATTTTTTTATATGCGGAAATCGTAGTAATTTTGCAGTGTAAATCAGTCAAAAGACTAAAGACAAAGGTCAAAAGACAAAGGGTGGTGGTCACTAAGAAGGTCCGTTACAGGTTCGCTTCAGGTCCGTTTCTAATCCGTTAGCCCCCCAGCCCCCCAAGGGGGAGTTTGTTAGATAGTACTGCAGGCTATTGAGCAATCACGGGGAAGGCAAACGGTATTCAAACAAAAAGGCTTCAAGCCTATGATTTATTAACTTCATTATTAACTTGCTGTCGCCTTCTAAAAAAACAGAAAAGAGACCCCTTTATTCGCAAAAGCTCATCAAGCTGAAGCAAGTCCCCAACCCTTTCCCCGTGAAGGGGCAAGGGGGAGGCTGGCGCAGAAAAAATAATCGCGATAATGCCCCATACGGCGATAGCTTCTTGCCCCTTCACGGGGAAAGATGTCCGCAGGACAGAAAGGGGTCGTTTCTAAATGGCGTAAGCAACTCATTATTAACAATTAAAACCCGCACTACCCCTTGGCGGTTATGGCTCTAATGCTATATAAAAATTCTCCCACTCGGGGGAGTTAGAGGGGGGCTTCTATGGGTAAACTAACAGGTATTATCAGTAAGATTTCAGGCTCAGCAGGAAATGTTACATTCAAGCTGCGTAGTGGCGAAACAATCGTTTCAGAGAAGGTCACACAGGTTCGCAACCCTCGCACCAATGCGCAGATGCAGACTCGCACCAAGTGGGGCAACATCATCGCGATGTACAAGGGCATCCGTCCGCTCCTTAACTATGGCTTCGAGGCTAAGCCGAAGACGCTCAGCGACTACAACATGTTCGTCAAGGTGAACATGCAGCGCACGCCTATCTACCTCACCAAGCAAGCGGTTGCGGGCGGTGCTTGCGTAGCAACAGCCTATCAGATTTCACAGGGTTCGCTCCCTGCAATCGTGCTCACTGGCACAGGGCAGAACGGCGTGACTGACATCCTTCTCGGCAGTCTGTCAATCACAAGCGCGACAACCGTGGCGCAGTTCTCAACTGCCGTTGTTCAGAACAACCCCGACTACCGCTACGGCGACCAGATTTCTTTCTTCCTCGTCAAGCAGAAGGTGAACGAAGAGACAGGCATTCCTTACTGCCAGTTCTCAGCAGCAAAGGTCATCCTCGATGCAGCCAACGAAAACAAGCTCTCTAATGAGACAGGCAGCTCTCACGGCTTCGCTTCTATTGACGGCAAGATTGGTCACTCTGGCAACGATGGCGACTGCGCCTACGCTTGGGTGCACTCTCGCAAGACTGACGGCAAGACGCTCGTGTCTTCTCAGTCACTCCTTTCCGCCAACACGAAGGAGGCAGAGTACAAGGGCGACATGGCTTACAACCTCTCTCGTTCCAGCTATGGCAACGGCATTGAGGCGTTCCTCGTGCCTGATGGCGATAGCGCAGGCTCAACCTCCGGCGGTGGTGACAACGGAGGCGGAAATGGTGGCGATGGGAATGACTCGCTTTAATTAACTAAACGCAAAGGCGCTAAGGCGCAAAGAAAAGCTCTGCGTCTCAGCGACTTTGCGTTTGAAATATTTGCTTTCGCCATCTAAAAAAACAGGGGAAAACCAATAAAAACATATAAAAACAAGACAACAATAACCAAAATGTTTTATTTTGTATTCTTTTGTTTTAATTGGTTTTTCTAAATGGCGAAAGCAACAAATCTCTAACCTTTAAACTCAGAAAGGCTCCTATGAAAACGAAGATTGCACTCGCAAGTTTCATTTGCGCTATCGGTTTTGGAGTGGCAGGATTGATAATACCCCCTATGGGGGTGATTGACAGCAGCGTTCTAATCTTTGTAGCTCAGTTGCTTACGCTTACGGCTACATTTCTTGGTATCGATAATTATGTAAACCTTATTCGGAGGAAATAGTTATGACAAACGAAAAGAAAAACAAGTGGTCGGTAATCATCAATATTGCTCTCACCACACTCACAGCCGTGCTTTCTGCACTCGGCTTCCATGTAGGATAAAGTTCCAATCTGAATGAAAAATTAAACGGCATCACACTAATGTAATGCCGTTTTTTTATGATACAAGAGAACGTTATTTGACTATGTTTTCGATTACTTGTATATTACTTGAATTATAAACAAATTGATTTTTTATATTCCTGTTAAGAGTAAAATGAGGACAGTCAACAGGAAGAACTTTTAACGGGAAACGCGGTGTTCCTTTAGTCTTGTAGCGATTACATATTTTTTTTTCATATATGAAATGAAGACATATATCACAGAAACACGCTTTTCGACCTTGTTCATGGCATTTCAGCAGCGAATATCTTCTTGCTTCTTGAATGCTGTTAATACCATGAACAAATAAATATTCCAGAACCGTTTTTCCATTTCTTTTTTCAAGATTTTGACATGAAACCTCATCTGCACGACTTTTCCCACTTGAAAAAAGTTGAAATCTATACATTTTAGATTCTATTGTGGAAATATTTTTTGTTTCCTTTTTAAAGTTTAGGAATTTTGTTGGTTCATATCTTATTGGGGATATTTGTTCATATCCTATTTGTTCATCTTCTATTTGGGATGTTTGTTCGTATCCTATTGGAAATTTCTGTAAATCCTCAAGATTAATGTCCTCAACATCAATATTTATGATTCTATAATCATTCCTGTCAATTACAACATGATAATCTTCAGTCTCAATGTTGATTATAATGTCATTCTTTTCGTTTTCTGCGTGTTTTATAATAAGATCGCACTTATACTCTGCATCTTGTAGCTTGACATTTTTCAGACATTCATTATACCCTTTTGTTTTTAAATCGTATTTTATTTTCTCCCTTTTTTGGCATCTTTCGGAATCGTATAGGTCACATGTGTCTTTTTTCTTACAGCTTATATGCTGCGGAACCATGATTTCAAATTTGTCTGATGTTGTAAATTTATGCCAAATGATTTCTTTTGCAGCCTCACGCAAATACAGATCAGCATCACATAAGACTTTACTTTCTAAAGGGACAAAGTAATATTTACCATGTCGATTTACATCGATGGTAAGTTCCCGACCACATGCAAGACAATAATATTTATGCTCATTCATATTAACCTCATCATTATTGAGATTAACTAATGTTCCATTTTCATCCTTCGCATAGGAACGCCATTGGGTGTAGTAATCATAATCATCATAATAATAATTACAATCATAATCAAAATTACCATTACTATTGTTACTATTTGGACTATATTTTCGTGTTGAGTCATTGTTTGTATCCCTAATCCAAATTCGATTTCTTGTTTCTTCCGTTATGAATTTGCGAACAGCATCAGGATTAAGTTCACACTCATTGATGTCAAGTTCAACACAATCAATCTTTGCAGAGATTATCTTTCCCTTTTTCTTGGTATCAACGGCATGTGCGCGCTTAAACTCTATCCAGATAAACTTATCACCATAATAGCCGACACAATCAGGACGAAGGTTTGTTTCCTTGTCGTAAAACTCAACTTCAACTCGGTCAAGTTTTAGCAGTTCTCCACGGCTACCATCAAATCTGTCTGGCAATTGAATGCAAAGAGTTTCTTTCATAACATCTTTTGCCATCTTATGCAATGCAGATTCAATTGCACCGACACAATCTGCACCATTTAGATGAGCGAAATGATGCACTTTATATACACCTTCGTTTTTAGCGCATAGCTCACTCTTGCAATGAGGGCAAAAGCACTCGCACTCATTGCCATTAGGCACACCATCAATATGTACTAAGTCACCCTCTTTATTAAGAGCGTATGTCAGATATGCTTTCATGGTTTTCTTCGGTTTCAAGTTCAACAAAGTCTATTTTCATCCCCAAACCTTGCGCTATTTTTGTAAGCACATCAAGGTCCGGTGCAAACTTTCCTTGCTCAATTCGTCTCAAGGTGCTAAACATAATAGCAGACTTAAAAGCCAAAGTTGCCATATCCATTCCTTTTTTTTCGCGTAATTCACGGATTCTGTCTCCAATGATTACGCGATTTTGAATTGGATCACGTTGAAATGAAAAAACTGGGCTGAAACCATTTATCATGAGTTGTCGAGTAATCTCACCCATGACAACATTACCATCTCCCTTATAGAATTTATCAAAGAGAGAACCGAGAAAATCAGAGAATGGAACATTAGCCTGTTCCTCCCATGCATAGTTCATTGCCGATTCAAATCCGATAATGAACGAATCACCTTGCGGTGTTTTTACCAAGACCCTCTTAGGATCAAGGTATGATACTTTGGTCTTTTCCATATTGAATAAATAAAAGCCGAATTTTACGTGTTGACGCCACAATGGTTAAACAATAATATTGAAAAACTCGTTGCAAAATTATGAAAAAAAAATGTATTTCCAAAAGAAAACACATTGTTTTTCGTGTTTTTACTTTTCAACTGATTTTTTCAGTTTCAAATTTATTTATGCGAGAGCCTTTTCACTTAAAAGTAAAATATAATTAACACTTTGGTCTTTGGGGGTTGTTGTGCAACAAGTACAATAATTTTCTGATACCTCCAAATGTTTCCTCTAAGTTTTTCAGGATATATTTTCTTACAGCACTAAATAAGTAGTTTCATGTAGCAAACTTTTTGATTGAGAAGATGGAAAAGAAAACTAATCTCCGTGTGTTTGCATTTCAATTGATATTTTCAAATTGGTGCATAGATTGTGGTAAGGTTCAGTATATTGTGAACCTAAAAATAGAGACACTCACACACTACTATTGCTTTCACATAGAATCGGGCTCAACCCCTGAAGAGCAACTTTCGTTCATGGCCCACTCTAAATGCTAAAGCGTTGCAAAGATACTCTATTTTTTCAAATATTCCTATCCATTCGCATAAAAACGAATATATTTGAGAATCTTTAACTATCATACTTGGATAGAGTATGAAAATCATACTCGGAAGATTAGATGTTACCTTCATTTTTGCAATGAGTCTAACAGGTTAGATGCTATCTCAGGATTTCGGAATTGAATAAGATTATCTTCAAGGGAGCGATATCCAAGGATGTTGACACTGCCGTACCAGATGGTGCTTTTGTCAATAATGGCAGCATGAAGGGATAGATGGTCTTTGTAGATGACAGATATTCCCTGATG
>Ga0310695_10002016_pt1 | contig 44592 bp, 38 predicted proteins | sample RumenRJG_04DNA_FD_203882 | JGI IMG/M metagenome (GOLD analysis project Ga0310695, IMG submission 203882) | Bovine rumen microbial communities from Lethbridge, Alberta, Canada - RJG_04 (v2) (version 2) | ecosystem: Host-associated > Mammals > Digestive system > Stomach > Rumen | place: Canada... | reverse complement strand
CAAGCGAGACAAACAAATAAAATTTGCTTATCTCGCTGATTTTAAATTACTTAGATTAAAATCTAACGTTTAATACTCATCCTCGTTGAACAGGAAGTCTTCCTTGGTGGGATAGTCGGGCCAGATCTCTTCGATGCTTTCGTAGATGTCGCCTTCGTCTTCTATCTCTTGCAGGTTCTCCAATACTTCGAGGGGTGCACCCGAGCGGATGGCATAATCTATCAATTCATCCTTGGTTGCGGGCCAGGGAGCGTCTTCCAATTTTGAAGCTAATTCTAGTGTCCAATACATAATATTTACGATTTATTTTTTGTTGTTTTTGGTTCTCTTTCTGAATTTGCCCGCAAAAGTAATATATTTTTTCTTATTTACAAGCATTCTGCCAAACTTTTTCGCTTTTGCCTGCAAGAAAATTCAACTTTTTGGCCAAAATGAAGAGATAATCGCTCAGTCGGTTGACGTATTGTTGCACTTCGGGCGACACCGTGGCCTCTTCGGCGAGGGCTACGATGCGACGCTCGGCACGGCGACAGACGGTGCGACAGACATGCGCCTGGGCAGCCTCCTGAGTGCCGCCTGGGAGAATGAAACCCTGACGCTCGGGGAGCTCGTGCATGATGCTGTCGACCTCGTCTTCGAGTTCCTTGATGGCGCCTTCGGGCAGATAGGCAGAGGGGTACAGCTCTGTCTGGTCTTGGTCTGTAGCCAGATTGGTGCAGACGTTGAACAGGTTGTTCTGGATGCGTTCCACGAGGTCTTTCTCGTGACCATCGGGCAACATGGCGGCAAGGAGTCCGAGGTGGGAACTGAGTTCGTCGACAGTGCCATAAGCCTCCAGACGCGTGCTGGCTTTCGAGACACGCTGACCACCCACGAGTGAGGTCTGTCCCTGGTCGCCCTTGCGGGTATATACCTTTGTAATTTTCATAGTAGGTTAGAAATTTATTTTATAGTTATGTTTAAAGCGTTTGGTGTCGAAAAAGACGATGCCACAGTAGTAGAGGTCGAAGGTGGTACCTGTCTGTGGACTGCGGGCTATCTCTTGCCATAGTGGCCAGTTGTGACGGATGTCCTCAATGACCAATACCGATTGCTGGTCGCAGTGGGGTAGCAGCGATTGGAAGTCGGCCCACTGGTCGATGGTGATACGTGCAAGGGGCAAGGGGCAAGGGGCGAGGGGCGAGAGGTTAGACATACACTTTGCCTTCTTGCAGCCTGCGTGCCACCACTGCTGGTAGTCGTCAGAAAGGATGACGGTGGGCTGTCGCCAGTTGGCCAGTCGGAAGTAGAGACGCCCCAGCTTCTCGCGCAGCCAGTCGTCTTCGTGCAACACGTCGTAGGCATAGTACGGCCAGTGCTCGTTCACCACGTAGCGAACGAACGCATAGTCTGTGGGCGACTGTATGCCGAAACCCCGACAGCAATGGATGCGACTTAACCAGACGAGCCAGCGGAACATGTTGAATGACGAATTTGGAATGTTGAATTATGAATTGTCAACGGGTAGCAGGACGACGCCATGCTGTTTCTTGCCATCCATCATGATTTTCAGGGGGCGGTCGAAGCGCACGTGGCGCACAAACTGTGTCTCCTCGACGGCAGGCATCTGGTCGAGGACTTCCTTCTGTAGCACGCCGTCGCCCGTATAGGTGTTGATGGTGAAGTAGCCCACGCCGAAGGATGTCAGGTTCTGGAAGAAGTGGGTGCCCTGCGAGGGGTCCACGTGGTAGTTCTTCAGTCCTGCCTCGACGATGACACGTGCGGCAGAGATATGCGGCCATTTGACGGGGATGCCCAGCCAGTAGTCGCTGGAGCCCCAACGCCCTGGACCTATCAGCACGTAGTTCTTGTCCTCATCGAGGAAGCGACGGTTGATCTGTTCTATCTCGTCGGCAATCTTCGGATTGTTGACAGCGGTGAAGTCGTCGTCGGTCTTGACATAGACCACGTCGACGACATCCTCGGAGATGCCGTGACCCAGCGAGTTGTAGGAGCGCAGCAGACACTGCTCATCGGGAATGGCGGCGAGGTCTTCGTCGAGTACCTGCTTGGAGTCAACGATAGGACGTATCTGGAGCAGGTAGAACTCACCCTTGATCTCTTGTCCCTCACCTTTATATAAGTTACAAGCAAACTCTATCTCTACGGGGCGACGCATCTCTTCGGAACCCAGCTTCTGAGCCAGTTGCAGGATTTCGGGCAGTGGGAAGACACCGTGCTGCAGGACACCAGAGAACGAGATAACCTTGCGGCCACCCTCGTAGATGCCATCACGAATGATCTGGTCGACAGGGTCGTAGGTCGAGGCGATGCCTTGCAACGAACCGTCCTTGTCGGCCTCCTTGACACGCAGGTTGAGGATGTTGAAGCCGTCGTCCACCTTGAAGTCATCGCCAACGTGCGACATGTCGAGGGCATAGAAGCGCGTCTGCGTCTCGCGCAGTGCCGTCTCCATCTCTGAGGTCTGCAGCACCTGTTTGGGATGATAGGGACTGACGCGCAGGGTCTGTCCACCATCGACGATATACTTACCCAGTCCCAAGGCCAGCGAGGCGATACCCTCTTCTGCCAGCTCGTCGCCAATGGGGTAGTAGTTCAGCGAGCGTAGCACACCACTGAAGGTGGGGTAGAAACGCGTGTCGTGCTGTTGACCTACCACCTCCTGCAGGATGACGGCCATCTTCTCTTGGTCGATGACGTTCGACGTGGCCGTCATATACGCCTTGGAGTCTTTATAGTAGACGGATGCATAGACGCCCTTGATGGCACACGCCACCATGCGTAGCATCTCGTATTTGTCATCGAGGTAGGGCACCATGTAGGTGCTATAGATGCCAGCAAACGGCTGGTAGTGCGAGTCCTCCAGCAACGATGACGAGCGCACGGCGATGGGTGAGTTGATGGCTTCAAAGAAGGTGAAGAAGTCAGCAATCAGTGCATCAGGCAGCTGAGCACGCATGAAGTGCTGCAGAATTTCCTCGTCGGGGGCATCGCTGAGTGCAATGGTCCATAGGTTGTTCTCGTCCATGAACTGGTCGAAGAAGTCGGTACAGAGTACGACAGTCTTTGGAATCTGCACGGAGGCGTTCTCAAACTGGTTCAGTTCCGGATGTCGCTTGATGATGTTGTCGAGGAAGGCCAGGCCACGGCCCTTGCCTCCCAGCGAACCATCACCGATGCGGGCAAAGTGGGCAAAGCGGTCGAACTTCAGACGGTCGAAGACGGCCACGACACCGATGTTCTTCATGCGACGATACTGTACGATGGCGTCGAAGATAATCTGGCGGTGTGCGTCGAGGTCTTGCAGCTTGTGCCACGTCACCGTCTTCAGGAACTGACTGACGGGGAAGATGGCGCGTGCACAGAGCCAGCGACTCATGTGGTTGCGCGACACGTGGTACTGGAACGACTCGGCAGGAATGTTGAAGATGTTGTCCTGCAACTCCTTCAGCGATTTGATACGGAAGATTTCCTCGTGTGTGTTGGGGTCGCGGAAGACGAAGTCGCCAAAGCCCATGTGCTCCTCAATCATGTGGCGCAGGTCGATATTGAACTTCTTGGAGTTCTTGTCGAGGAAGTCAAAACCCTCGGACCACGCCTTTTCACGATTGGCAATCTCTGAGCTTTCCAGGATGAGGGGTACATACTCGTCACGACGACGTATCTCACGCAACAGTTTAAGGCCCGCCTCCGCATCGCCTTCTTCGACGTGTGCCAGGCGTCCTTCGTGGGTCTCTATGGGAAAGCGCGTGTCGCTGATGACACCCAGCACATTGTCGTGATAGCGCTCATACCACTCCATAGCCTCCTCGTAGGTCGTGGCCAGCACCACCTTGGGACGTCCACGCTTGCGCTGTGCAGCAGCATGGGGGTTGAGGGCCTCTGTCGAGAAGTTCTTCGACTGCGCCAGAATATAGTTATAGAGGTTGGGCAGTACGCTGGAGTAGAAACGGATGTTGTCCTCGACGAGCAGTATCATCTGTACGCCTGCCTCGTGGATGTCGTGCTCAATGTTCATCTTGTCCTCTATCAGTTTGATGATGGACAGGATGAGGTTGGTATTGCCCAGCCAGCAGAACACGTAGTCGAAGATGGTCATGTCCTCGTTCTCGATGCGCTTGGTGATGCCGTGTGCGAAGGGCGTCAGTACCACACAGGGAATATGTGGCGCCATCTGCTTGACGTCGCGGGCTACGGCAAAGGCGTCGTTGTCGGCATTACCAGGCATACAGATGACAAGGTCGATATCGGTGGTCTCCAGTACGCTGCTGGCCTCCTCGGTCGTAGACACCTGTGTGAACGTGGGTGGATAGCGCATACCCAGTTCCATGTACTCGTCGAAGATCTTCTCGTCGACGCGTCCGTCGTCTTCGAGCATGAAGGCGTCGTAGGGGTTGGCGACAATCAGTATGTTGAAGATGCGCTTCGTCATCAGGTTGACGAACGACACGTCCTTCAGGAAGAAGTTGTTAAACTCCTGGGGGATATTATTATTGGTTTGACTCATCGCATTGCTCTTTTGGCATACAAAGATACAAAAGTATCTTGACCTATGGTCAATGAGACGGCGATTTTAACAAAATGTAACCTTTTTGGAAAAATATTCGTTATTTCTCATTGCCATGTCAAATATATTTCCTATTTTTGCGTTGTCAATATGACATAATGCAACAATACGAACTTTAAATCCTATATACTATGAACGTAGAAAAAATCATGCAGGACCTGGAACGCAAACACCCAGGTGAAGTGGAATTTTTACAGGCAGTACGTGAGGTGCTGGAGTCTATCAAAGATGTTTACAACCAGCATCCGGAGTTTGAAAAGGCAAAGATTGTGGAGCGCATCGTGGAACCGGAGCGCATCATTACCTTCCGTGTGCCTTGGGTCGACGATAAGGGCGAGGTGCAGGTGAACATTGGTTACCGTGTACAGTTTAACAGCGCCATCGGTCCGTACAAGGGCGGCTTGCGCTTCCATGCATCCGTGAATCTGAGTATTCTGAAGTTCCTGGGCTTTGAGCAGACCTTCAAGAATGCACTGACCACACTGCCCATGGGCGGTGGTAAGGGTGGTTCCGACTTCTCACCACGTGGTAAGAGCGATGCGGAGATCATGCGTTTCTGTCAGGCTTTCATGTGTGAGTTATATAAGGTGATTGGTCCTGATGTTGACGTACCTGCCGGAGATATCGGCGTAGGTGGTCGTGAGATTGGTTACCTGTTTGGTATGTACAAAAAGCTGACCAGCCAGTTCCATGGTGCCACCCTGACGGGTAAGGGCATGGAGTGGGGTGGAAGCATCCTGCGTCCTGAGGCTACAGGCTATGGTGCCCTGTATTTCGTTCACCAGATGATGGAAACCCACGGACTGGATATCAAGGGCAAGACCATCGCACTGTCTGGCTTCGGCAATGTGGCGTGGGGTGCTGCCAAGAAGGCTACTGAACTGGGTGCCAAAGTGATTACTATCAGTGGTCCTGACGGCTATATCTATGATCCAGAAGGTCTGGATGACGAGAAGATAGAATACATGTTGGAGCTGCGTGCCAGTGGCAACGATGTTTGCCAGCCTTACGAAGAGGAATTCCCTGGATCGAAGTTCTTCGCCGGCAAGAAGCCTTGGGAGCAGAAGGCCGACATCTATCTGCCATGTGCTACACAGAACGAGTTGAATGGTGCCGATGCTGACATGATATTGGCTAACAACCCCCTGTGCGTGGCAGAGGTGTCTAACATGGGATGTACGGCTGATGCTGTCAACAAGTTTATCGCTGCCGGTCAGCTGTTTGCTCCTGGCAAGGCTGTCAATGCCGGTGGTGTGGCTACCAGCGGTTTGGAGATGACGCAGAACTCAATGCGTATGGCATGGAGTGCCGACGAGGTGGACAAGCGCCTGCATCAGATCATGTCGGGCATCCATGAGCAGTGCGTGAAGTACGGTAAGGAAGGCAACTACGTGAACTACGTCAAGGGTGCTAATGTTGCTGGCTTCATGAAGGTTGCCAAGGCCATGCTGGCACAAGGAGTGGTATAAGAGCCTACCCCAACCCCTCCCAAAGGGGAGGGGCTATAGAGAGTGATGAAGAGTTATAAAAGAAATACCAGTAGCAAACATGCAATATGTTTATATTGTGTGCTTGTTATTGGTATGCTCTTCATAGCCCCCCCTCTATTTGGAGGGGGATGGGGAGAAGCTTCTGCTCAGGTCTTGCAGCGTGGTAAGGCCTCGTTTTACGCCAAGAAATTTCACGGACGTAAAACGGCCAGTGGTGAACGTATGCACCCTGACAGTATGACGTGTGCACATAAGAGCTATCCCTTTGGTACGATGTTGAAGGTGTATAACCCTGCCAATGGGCGCAGTGTCATTGTTCGTGTCACCGATCGCGGACCTTTTATCCGGGGGCGAATCATTGACCTGTCGTGGAGTGCTGCCAAGCAATTGGGTATCATCGGACAGGGCGTCGCTACTGTTTTCGTATCGAAAGCTAATACCTTTGTTGTACCTTTCCTGCCTTCTGACGAGATAGAGATTCCTGAACTGGAACTGGAGACCAATGACGGTGCGCCAGCTCTTCATCCTTTCTGGAAAGACATGAAGGAAGACCAGTTAAAGGCTCAGCAGAAGCCGCAACAGAAGGTTCAGCAGAAACCACAACAGAAGGTGCCTGCAAAAACGCCCAAGAAGGGTAAAAAATAAAATTATAGTTCTTTACGATAGCAGCGGTGACGGCGGTTGAGGGTGTGCTCCAGATACTGCCACTGGGAGAGGACCCCCTCGTTGGTCTCCATTTGTGGACCAGTCTCGGCCCAGTCGAAACCGTAGGCTTGGAACTGACGGATGAGATCGTCGAAAATAAGGGCATTGGCACCCTTGCTACGATATTCGGGCAGCACACCAATGAGCAAGAGGTCGACAGTATCGGTCTTGTGCCACTTAAGTATCTTCAGCAGGTGCCACCATCCAAAGGGCAGGTAACGGCCGTCGTGGGTCTTCTGCAGGGCACGAGAGAACGAGGGGAAGGTGATGCCGAAGCCTACCAGTTTGTCGCCATCCATGATACCTGTTACGAGGTTGAGGTCGGCAATCTTGATGTAGTCGTTGACCAACTGGTTTATCTGGTAATCAGACAACTGACTGAAGCCATAAAGGTCCTTGTAGGTTTCGTTGAGCAGGTCGAAGATGCGCTTGCCCCATCCGTCGTTGATTAGCTCCTTGCGCGTGAACTTGTGTACACGCAGACCATAGCGCTTGCGTACCATCTCGGTAATCTTGGAAAACTTCTCTGGTACTACCTCTGGCACCTTAACGCGCAGTTCTATCCAGTCGTTGGATTTCTCGTACCCAGCCAACTGTTCCATGTGCTGCGGATAGTAGGGGTAGTTGTAGTTGATGTACATGGTGGAGAGCTTCTCGAAACCGTCGACGAGCATACCTTCACGGTCGGTATCGATGAAACCGATAGGACCAACAATCTCCGTCATGCCGCGCTGACGTCCCCAGTCTTCAACGGTCTTGAGCAGGGCAGTGCTGACCTCTTGGTCGTCGATGAAGTCAAACCAGCTGAAGCGTACCTGCTTGCAATCCCAGCGCTCGTTGGCACGGCGGTTGATGATCGCCGCCACACGGCCCACCAACTTGTCGTCGCGAAAGGCCATAAAGTATTGGGCTTCGCAACACTCAAAGGAGGTGTTCTTGTCTTCGCGTAATGTTGACATCTCTTCGCTGTACAGGAAGGGTACGGCATACTTGCTGTCGCGATATAAATCGTAGTAGAACTGCACGAACTGTTGCAGTTCCTTGCGAGTAGTCACTGATCTAATTTCAATCTTGCTCATGGCACATTTTACTTATCAGTGTGCAAAATTACTGCAAAAAACTGAAACAGACAAATAATTCTCCTTATAAATTATCGATATACTGCCACAACTGGCGATAAAACGGGTGGCGAGTCATGGTGGGAGCATTGCCCAGAATGATAAGTTTCATGCGGGCGCGGGTAATGGCGACGTTCATGCGTCGCAGGTCGCGCAGGAAACCAATCTGTCCCTCGTCGTTGCTGCGTACCAGGGAGATGACGATGATGTCGCGCTCCTGTCCTTGGAAACCATCTACCGTGTTGACGCTGATGAGTCTGCGGAAGGGCTTGAAGTATTCGCGCTTCATGAGTAGTCGGCGCAGATACTGCACCTGGGCACGATAGGGCGAAATGATGCCTACGTCGATACGTTCATCAAGCAGGCGTTGCTTGCCAATCTTCTCGAAGTAGTTCTGCAGGGCAAGCAACGTCAGTTCTGCCTCTGCCTTGTTGATACGACCAAATGATTCACCGACGAATTCTTCCTTGAAAGAGGTGAGAGGTAAGTCAAATTGTGACGTGTCGATCCACGTCATCGGGACGTCCATGTCGAGAATGCTGCGATACTTCACCTCTGGCGCACTTTCTACCTGTCCGTGGTAGAAGTAGTTAGAGGAGAAACGCATGATGTCGTCGTTCATGCGATACTGTATCTTTAGCAGTGTGACGGCCTCTGGGTGCATCTCTACGATGCGCTCCATGAGCGTCTTACCCAGTCCTGCCTTGAGGGCGGCAATGCTCTTGACGGTAGGAGGCAACTGACAGTGGTCGCCCGCCAGCACCACACGACTGACGCGTCGTAGGGGTATCCAACAGGCGGCCTCCAAGGCCTGTGCTGCTTCGTCGATAAACAACGTGCCAAACTTCTGACCATCGAGCAGACGGTTGGCAGCGCCCACTAATGTGGAGGCGATGACGCGAGCCTCGCCAAAGAGGTCATTATTGATGCGTATCTCTAGTTCGGTGGCACGACTCTTCAGACTCTCCAATTTCTGGTGATAGGCACTACTCCCGACGTTTTTCCGTCGGGAGCGCAACTCACGGATAGCCTTGCGGATAGCCCATAGGTGCGGGTAGTCAGGATGTGCCTCGAAGCGTCGCTCGTAGGTGAACGACAGCATCTTGTCATTGACACGCGTCGGGTTGCCGATACGGAGCACGTTGATACCTCTATCTACAAGTTTCTCGGATATCCAGTCAACAGCCATATTGCTTTGTGCACATACCAGCACTTGATTCTCGCGCATCAGCGTCTCGCGGATGGCTTCGACAAGGGTTGTCGTCTTACCTGTGCCAGGAGGACCATGCACGATAGCCACATCTTTAGCGCGAAGCACCATGTTGACAGCCTCTTCCTGTGTGGCGTTCAGGTAAGGAAAGTGTATGGGGGGAAAGACAAAGGTTTCTGGCTTCTGGTGCGAATAGAACAAATCGCGCAGATAACCCAAGCGCCCTTTTCCTTTGATGGTTCGGTCCAGTGCCTCCATCATTAGTCGGTAGGACGTCTCGTCGAACGAGAGTTGGATGCCCAGCGATGAACCGGGGGTAGTGGCATTCTGCAGGTCCACAATAGGAAAACCGTCGGGAACGGTGACGACCATCCGGTCGCCGTCAACATAGCTCACGATGCCTGTGAGGCGAAAATGGTGGATAGCGGTTTCCCCGCTATCAATCCGAAAGAACGCTACTGGCTTCCCGAACTCGAAGTTGTGCTCGATGTCGGTATCAGCAGTACGCACCAACTCTACAGCCAACTGGTTCAGCGAGTTGTAGTAGCTCTTGCTGAACTTGACGGGCCACCAGGCATCACCTCGCTTGACTCTCCGCTCTATACCCGTCTGTTGGGTCTGTTGGCGGAAAGCTTCCTTCTCGGTCTCGTATTCCAGCTGTAACAACAGTCGTTGCTGTTGAAGGGCTTGTATGGGTGATGTCTGTGTCATAGGAAATCGGGCGTTGTCTCAAAATGCATTTCTTCTCCGCTTATCGGATGCTTGAACCATATCTCGGCAGCATGCAGACAGAGTCGCTGGCCTTTGGTGCCGTAGAGTTCGTCACCAACGATGGGGTTACTGAGTCCGTCGGGATGTGCACAATGGATGCGCAACTGGTGGGTACGTCCTGTCTCTGGCCATAGCGCTACCAAATGGTCACTGATGAATTCATAGCGTGTTACAGCCCGTTTGCCATGTTCCATATCTACTACCTGTCGTGGACGATTCATGGGGTCTGGACGCATAGGCAGGCTGACAATGCCTGATCCCTGTCCGGTATGTTCCAGTAATGCTACATATTTCTTCTTTACCTCATGGCGGATGAACTGCTGTTGCAGTGGGTGGTATGCCTCAATATGCTTCGCTACGATGAGTAGACCGCTGGTACCCATATCCAGACGATGGGCCACGATGCTACCAGGATAACGTTGCTGCATGACCGTCTCTACGCTGTAGTCTTCCATACGCCCTGGTACTGATAGTATACCGCTGGGCTTGTCGACCACCAAGATATCGTTATCCTCATAGATGGTGGGTATCTCCATGTGCTCGTAACCCAGCGTTTCTGGGTTGGGGTCTACGTCCAGTCCTTGTAACATCCACGTCAGAATGGGCATGCACTTGCCGCGGCAGGCAGGATAGTAGTTCAGGTGTTGGCGCAACTCCTCCTTGGTGGACTGACCCCACCAGAATTCTGCCATGCAGACGGGGTGCAGATAGTGTTGGTAGGCATATTGCAACAATTTTGGTGCGCAGCAGTCACCTGTACCGCCTGGTGGTAGTGGATATCTCTGTCTGAGTTTAGGTCTGCTGTAGTATTCCTGCCAGATGTCAACGAGGTCTTTGACCTCACCACGGGCATTAAGCAACTGGTACTGATGGAACAACCACGTCTGTAGCTCCTGCGACATCTGTTTAGAGGTGAGTGGTGAGAGGCGAGTGGTGAGAGAAATCTCGCGCTCCGTGGTTTTGAAGTGTCCGTCAGGCTGTTGGGCATCATAGACTGGTGGTACAAAATACGGCCAGTCGTTACGACCTGCCAACAGTCCGCTGTAGGCAGCAAGGAAAGCCAGTCCTTCAGCACTTTCCACCACCAAGACTCCGAACATCTTACCGTTGTCGGCGTCGCGGCGTATCTCCTCATGGGTAGCAATATACTGCTGCACCTCTGCTGCTGCCTGACAGCTCAAAGGGTGTGGCTCGTAACAGAACGGATAGGTAAACCGTACTGGTCGCTCGTCGTTGCTATGGAGTGGATGTATGTTCATCTTGTTGGTTTTGCAAAGATACAAAAAAGTATGAATATGACCAAGAACATCCTGCAATTACTTATGTATAGCAAAAATAATTAATGAAAAATGCGGTTTTGTCATTTATTTGTCGTATCTTTGCAAAATAAAAAATAAAACAAACACTATGACATTCACAGAAAAGGCCAACAAGATATTCAATCAGGCTATTCGCGACTATCACTTGAAGGATCATGTGGATACCCCTATCAACAATCCTTATGAGCGTGATACGATAGAGTATAGCTTGTATCTGAAGTGCTGGATAGATACCGTACAGTGGCATCTGGAGGATATCATCCGTGATCCTCATATTGATCCCACAGAGGCTTTGGGCTTGAAGCGTCGTATCGATCGCTCCAACCAGGACCGTACGGACTTGGTGGAAGAGATTGATACCTATTTTCGTAAAGTCTATGCCGACGTGAAGCCACAGGCCGATGCCCGTCTGAATACCGAGAGTCCCGCATGGGCTACCGACCGTCTGAGCATCTTGGCGCTGAAAATCTGGCACATGAAGGAGCAGACTGAGCGAAAGGATGCCGAGGCTGGGCACGTACAGAAATGCCAAGCTAAGCTAGACGTATTGTTGGAGCAGCAGGTAGACCTGTCAACAGCTATTGACCAGTTGTTGGAGGATATCGAGGCCGGTCGTAAATACATGAAGGTGTATCGCCAGATGAAGATGTACAACGACCCAGCTACCAATCCTATTCTTTACAAGAAATAGCTATAGCTAAAGCTAATAGCCAATATGAAGAAAGAACACATACTCGTTATTCGTTTCTCCGCAATGGGCGACGTGGCTATGGTGGTTCCTGTCGTCTATTCGTTGGCACACCAGTATCCTGACATCCGCATCACGGTACTGAGCAGGACATTTGCGCGTCCTTTCTTTGAGGACCTTGCGCCGAATGTGGGATTTATGGCTGCTGACCTGAAGAATGAGTATCGTGGCATCAAGGGACTAAACGCACTCTACCGCAGACTCGCTGCCAAGCAGTTTACGGCTGTTGCTGACCTGCACAGTGTGTTACGCTCAGAATATCTGCGCATGCGTTTTAATCTGGGACACTATCGTGTGGCCCATATCAACAAGCACCGCAAGGGTCGTCGCCGTATCACGTCAGCATCGAACAAGGAACTGGTGCAGCAACCCACCTCTTTCCAGAACTATATTGATGTCTTCGCCAAACTGGGTTATCCGGTGGAGATACAGTTTAAGAGCATCTTCCCTGGGGAAGGTGGCAACCTGAACATGTTGCCAAAGGAATTGTGTGTCAAGAAGAACTATGAGCAATGGATAGGTATAGCCCCCTTTGCGGCTCATGAAGGAAAGACCTATCCGCCACGTCTAATGCATCAGGTCATCGAACAGCTCATTGCCAAGTATCCAAAGGCTCGCATTCTTCTCTTTGGCCGCGGAGAACAGGAAGATCAGTGCTTTACAGAATGGTGTGAACAGTATCCTGCTTGTGTCTATGTCTGCAAACTGGTGGAGTCATTGCATCAGGAACTGATATTGATGAGTCATCTTGATGTCATGGTATCTATGGATTCCTCGAATATGCATATGGCATCGCTCACGGGTACACCTGTGGTTAGCGTCTGGGGAGCAACGCATCCTTATGCTGGTTTCATGGGATGGGGACAGAGTGAGGAGAATGCCGTGCAGATACCACTCGACTGTCGCCCGTGTAGCATCTACGGTCAGAAACCTTGTCTGCGTGGAGACTATGCTTGTATGCGCAATATTGCGCCAGAGGTTATCGTGGAGAAAGTAGAGAAGGTGTTGGCTACAATTTGAATTTTTTGACAACGACACCGTCGTAGGTATTAACGGTCAGACACACACTGTCTGGCCGTTGTTCTGTTGGTAGCAGAATACATGCATAGCGACGGTTGGTATAATATTCGGGAGCTTTGCCTTGGTCGTGTAACAGACGGTAATAGGCTGTCTGTGTCTGGTCGTCATTCTGGCGTACTTCGTCGCAGACAATTGATAAGGCATGAGTGCCCTCCTTGCCATTGTCGTCACGACCGTTTTTCAGCAGCAGTCCCAAATTGATATATTTGCCATCGCGCGTCAGCCAGGAACTCTCCAAACCCAGTGGGTCCTGTGGCTGACGTTTAAACTCTTTAGCATCACGGGGCTTCAGAGTGGGCAGACTTCCCATGGATGTTACACGTGCCTTACCATTTTCTATCTTATTATAATATAGGTATGCGCGATAGATGGTGTCGGCTGTCTGTATCCATGATGCTTTCTGCGGATTGCTGATGAGAAAGTTCTCACCCTCATCGGTGAGGAACGATACGCCGACTTTCTCACTGTTGACGGTAAGATCGGCAAAGTCTGCCAATAGCAACGAGTAGCGCCCTTCTCCCTTCTCGTAGTTGTCTGCCTCGCAAGACAGGAAGAAGACAGAAGACAGAAGACAGAGGAAGATAGAAGACGACAGCCTTTTCATACTTTTGTCTTTAGGTAGTTGCGTACAGGGTTGGCATACATCGTCAGCATGCGCTCACGTAGGAATGCTTCGTCTTTGTTGGGAATGCTGATTTTTGCCAGCTGACCAGCGAGGTACTTGTCGAAGCGTTCTATGTCCTTTGATGTGTACTGATCAGCATATGTTGAGGTGCCTTCCAGACGGTCCAAGGCGATGTAGTTACAGGGATATAGACGGTAGCCCGCATGGATCTCCTGATCGATGCGCTGACTGATCTGTTGGAAGTACTCGTTACGAGGTAGCCCGTCAAGTTCAGCAAGCCACTGGTTGATGGGCGTGCCACAACGATAGTGGACACGTCCCTTGTAACCGAAGATGCCCGTCTTCATGTTGTCGAGGTCGTCCTGACGTGACTTCTTGAAAGCGGGATTGTCGCGCTTCTGCTGGAACTCCTGGGCTTTCAGATAGTCGCAGGGGTCAAACTCATAGCTGATGGTGAGTGGACAGATATTCAGTTCGCGGAGTTCACCACCCATCGCCAGCATCTTCAGTACGGCATCCTGTGTGTGGTCGCTGGAGTCTTTGGCACGACCCTCTCGCTGGGCTATCCAGATGTTCTCCTTCTTCTCAGTGACAGCATAGTGGATATAGCGGCTCATTAACTGACTGGAACGCATCATCTCATGAGCTGTCAGACCGCGACGAACGGTGAAAGCTTTGTTCATGCGTACCAATCGCTTAATCCAAGGATAGATGAGCAGGTTGTCGCCAATACCTATCTCAACGGTAGTGGGATAGCCTGCCTCGACGAGTTTGACGTCCAGGAAAGCAGAGTCAAGTACGATGTCGCGATGATTGCTCATGAAGGTATAGCGCAACGACTTCTCCTCAGGGAGCAGGTTGTCGTCAAACGTACAGCCGTCGGTATGTTTGCGGATAATCCATTTAACGATAGGCTTCATGAAGCGCTTCTGGAAGTCAAGCGGTGTCTTGACACCTGTAAAGGCCAGTCGCAACAGTCCGTTGCGCAGACCTTTCGGTAGCCAGGGCGCAAAGCCTTTCATGATGGTGCTGAACTGGCGGTCGTTCAATAGGTCGTTGAACGCCTGCTGCATCTCACTAGCTTCATAGGGCCGTATCTCGTCAAACTCCTTGATGTCGTACTTCTCCATGGCGGTAGCAAACTCTAAACTCTACATTCTAAATTCCACACTTGAAAATCAGAACTGATTTTCCACAATATCTGTCAGCACGTCCTTCATCTCCAGACCTGCGGCACGTACCTGCTGGGGAATAAAGCTGGTAGGTGTCATGCCAGGAGTGGTGTTCACCTCCAGCATAGAAATCTTACCCTCCTTGGAGATGATGTAGTCAATGCGGATAATGCCGTTGCAGTGGAGAATGTCGTAGATATGGCTGGTAATCTCACGTACACGACGAGTGACCTCCTCTGACAGACGGGCAGGGGTTATCTCCTGAACCTGACCATTGTATTTTGCGTCATAGTCGAAGAACTCGTTGTTGGTAACCACCTCGGTAGCTGGCAGTACGACAGACTTCTCGCGAGTCTTATAGCAGCCGATGCTGATCTCCGTACCCTCCAGATACTGCTCCACCATAATCTCTGAGCTCTCTAACATAGCCTTGCGAATGGCAGGGGCTAACTGATCTTTATTCTTAACCTTGCTGACACCGAAAGAAGAACCGTCGGCAGCAGGCTTCACAAAGCAAGGCATGCCGATGCGCTGTTCTATCTCATCGTCGCTCACTAGCTGCTCATAGCCCTGGCGAATCAGCAACGAGTCGGCCACACTGACACCATAGCCACGCAGATACTGGTTCAGCACGAACTTGTCGAAGGTCATAGCCTCTACCAATACGCCACTGGTGGAGTAGGGCAGGTCAATCAGGTCGAAGTATCCCTGCAGGATGCCGTTCTCACCGGGAGTACCGTGAATGGTGATATAGGCATAGTCGAAGAGCTTGGCCTTGCCGTCTTCCACAAACGAGAAGTCGTTACGGTCAATGCGTGCCGTAATGCCTCCAGGCAGTTCGACGTGCCAGTCCTGTCCTTTGATGTCTACGATATATACGTTATAGCGCTCCTTGTCAAAGAAGGAATAGAGTCCCTGTGCTGAGCGCAGTGATACGTCGTGTTCAGAAGAGTCGCCACCACACACAATGGCGATGTTACGTTTTAGATGTTTCATAGTTCCTGTATTATTATTTTTTTTCGTTATTTCGATATTACGATGTTTCGATTTTACGATAGCTCGATGTTTCGAGTATAGTTGCGCCACTTTTCTATGAGTGCCTGCATGTCGTCAGCCAGTTCGCTGGTGAAGTCCATCTGCTCGTGAGTGACAGGATGCACGAAACCCAGTGTCTTGGCGTGCAACGCCTGTCGATTGCAGAGCTTGAAGCAGTTCTGGATATATGCTTTGTAAGATGCCGTCCGTTCACCACGCAGAATCTCTGTGCCGCCATAGCGTTCGTCGGCAAACAGCGGATGACCGATATGCTTCATGTGAGCTCGTATCTGATGGGTGCGTCCTGTCTCCAGTCGACACTCCACCAAGGTGGTATAGCCATAGCGCTCCAACACTTTGTAATGGGTGACAGCACTCTTGCCAATGTCAGAGCCCGGAGGGAATACTGCCATGCGCTGGCGGTCTTTCGGGTCTCGTCCGATGTTGCCTTCTATGCGCCCCGTATCTTCCGTGAAGTTGCCCCATACCAGTGCGTGGTAGCTGCGGTGCGTGTCGTGGTTAAAGAATTGTGCGCCCAGCTCCGTCTTGGCGTCAGGCGTCTTCGCGATGACAAGCAGTCCACTGGTATCCTTGTCAATGCGGTGTACCAGTCCCACGCTGGGGTCGTTGGGGTCGTATGATGGCAGATTGCGCAGATGCCATGCGATGGCGTTGACTAGTGTGCCGTGGAAGTTGCCCACACCTGGGTGTACCACCAGTCCGGCGGGTTTGTTAATGACCATCAACTGGTCATCCTCATAGACCACGTCCAATGGAATGTCCTCTGGTTCAATGGTCGTGTCGTAGTGTGGACGGTCGAGCATCAGCGTGATGACATCGCCAGGTCGTACCTTATAGTTACTCTTGACGGGTTTACCATTGACCTGGATGAATCCAGCGTCAGCAGCTTTCTGGATGCGGTTGCGTGACGAGTGCTGTACGTGTTCCGACATGTATTTGTCAATACGCACAGGCTCCTGCCCACGGTCTACTTCCATGCGCAGGTGCTCATACAGTTGGCCGTCTTCAACCTGAAGGTCACCATCAGATTCGCTATCCAAGAGTTCTATATCGTCGAGTTCTTCCGTCATTCCTCGTAATTATTATGGCTCCTTTACTTCCTCGAAGTCGTCCGTCTCGCCACCTTCTTCTACTTCCTCAGCACCCACCATGTCGATGTCGTCCAGGTCTTCGATGGTACCTTTGCCAACCATCAGCGTTAGTGGATGGTCTATAGAGATGCGATCGCCATTGGATACACGACGGCCACGACAGAGGATACCATAGACCCAGTCTTTCTCACCATCCACCATTTGGGGTGGGTTCAGACGGAATCCCATAGCTGTCAGTCTGGCTTCAGCTTCACGGTAGCTGGAGTTGTCAACCAGGTCAGGCAAGGCGAAAGAAGGTGATGAAGGAGAGTTGACAGTTAGATAGATGACGTGTCCTTTCTTTACCTTCTGTCCCTCGCCTGGGGTCTGCAACAGGATACTGTTGGCAGGGAACGCCTTGTTATGGCCAGAGTCGCTGACGACAACAGCCAGTCCTAATAATTGAAGTTGGCGCTCAGCCTTGTCAATGTCCAATCCTTTCAGGTTGGGCACCACCACATTCTCTCCATGATGGGTATAGAGGTCCAGACCGAAGCCTACACCTACACACAGCAAAATGATGACCACCAGCATTGCTGATAGATTGATGACTACAAAACGGTCAAACACTTTGCCCAATGATTCTTTTATGTTCATGCTAACTCTTTTGTGCTATGATTTCGCAAAAGTACAAAGAAATATTGAGACAACAAAAAAATTGGGTATATTTCTTAGAAAATACACCCAATTCTTATGCGTGACTATTGTTCACGATTACTTTCCGTGATGCTCGTCAGATACAGTTAACTTCTTGCGGCCCTTAGCGCGGCGAGAAGCCAGTACGCGACGACCATTCTTTGTTGCCATACGCTCACGGAAACCATGCTTGTTTACGCGGCGACGATTGTGCGGCTGAAATGTTCTTTTCATTGTTTTATCTTATTTTTATTGTTGTGATTCGTCAATTCGGGCTGCAAAATTACATAATTATTTCTAATTGTGCAAGTTTTCGCTTAAATTTTTCACTTTTCACTTTTCACTTTTCACTTTTTTTTGTACCTTTGCACCCACAAAAGAGATAATTACATTATTAAATAGCATATTTTATGATTAACTCACAAGACATTAAGAAGGGTACCGCTATCCGCATGGACGGTGCTATTTGGGTTTGCATCGACTTCCAGCATCGTAAGCCCGGTAAGGGAAACACTATCATGAACATCAAGATGAAGAACGTTACTGACGGACGTGTTCTGGAGCGCCGCTACAACATCGGTGAGAAGCTGGAGGACGTTGTCATCGAGCACCGCGACTATCAGTACCTCTATGAGGATCAGGAAGGCCGCATCTTCATGAACCAGGAGACTTTCGAGCAGATTCCCATTGCTAACGATCTCGTTATCGGTCACGAGTACATGAAGGAGGGCGACGTAGTATCTGTTGTCAGCGACACTACCGATGGTACCATCCTCTATGCTGAGATGCCCGTGAAGACCATTCTTCGCGTTACTCACTCAGAGCCTGGTATCAAGGGTGACACTGCTACCAACACCTTGAAGCCCGCTACACTGGAGACTGGTGTTGAGGTTCGCGTTCCTCTGTTCATCAACGAGGGCGACCTGATTCAGGTTGACACCCGCGATGGTTCTTATCTGGCTCGCGCTAAGGAGTAATTCTCAATTCTCAATTCTCAATTTTCAATTGTGAATATGAGATATTCACTGATCGTTCCTGTCTTCAATCGCCCTGACGAAGTGGACGAGTTGCTTGAGAGCCTCTGCTCCCAAACACTCAAAGACTTTGAGGTTATTATTGTTGAAGACGGTTCACAAAAACCTTGCAAGGATGTTTGCGACAAGTACGCAAGCATCCTTGCTTTGCATTATTACTATAAGGAGAACAGCGGTCCTGGTCAGAGCCGCAACTATGGTGTGGAGCGTGCCCAAGGTGACTACGTCATCATTCTTGACTCCGATGTTGTCCTTCCCACAGGCTTTTTGGAGGCAGTTGACTCTTCACTATTAACTATTCACTCTTCACTAGGCGGTGAAGCCGCCGCTTGGGGTGGTCCTGATGCTGCGCACCCGTCATTCACGCCTGTGCAGAAGGCCATTAGCTACTCCATGACATCGTTCTTTACGACGGGTGGCATCCGTGGTGGCAAGAAGAAACTCGACAAGTTCTTCCCACGCTCGTTCAATATGGGTATTCGTCGCGATGTCTACTTGCAGCTGGGCGGTTTCTCGAAGATGCGCTTTGGCGAGGATGTCGACTTCTCCTATCGTATTGTTGAGGCTGGCTATCAGCCACAGCTGTTCCCCGACGCATGGGTGTGGCATAAGCGTCGTACGGATTTCCGCAAGTTCTTCCGTCAGGTTTACAACAGTGGCATTGCCCGTATCAATCTGGAGAAACGCCATCCAGGCACCATGAAACTGGTTCATCTGCTGCCGATGGTTTTCACCCTTGGCGTTATGGGCTGTCTGCTGTTGGCACCATTCTGCTATGGTCTAACCCTGTTGCCCCTTCTGCTCTACTGTCTGCTTATCTTTGTAGACTCGACGAAGCAGAACAAGAGCCTGTGGGTAGGACTGCTCTCCATTCCTGCCGCCTTTACCCAACTGATGGGCTATGGCTTCGGCTTCATTGAGTCGTGGTGGAAGCGCTGCGTCTTAAAGCAGGACGAGTTTACGGCCTTCGAAAAAAACTTCTATTCTTAATGTAGAGTGTATGATAATGAGGAAATAATCAAGATATTGGTGAAATCCATTAAGACAATAAAAAAGAATAGTGATGGAGAATAAGAAAACGACAGCGGTAGCAAACTCTACACTCTACACTCTAAGCTCTAAACTAAATATCAACCAGTGGGCTGAAGAAGACCGTCCACGCGAGAAGATGGAGCGGCTGGGCGCTGAAGCATTGAGTGATGCTGAATTGTTAGCCATTCTCGTTGGCTCTGGTTCACCCCAAGAGGATGCGGTATCATTGATGAAGCGTATTCTGAACGATTGTAACAACAACCTCAATACGTTAGGTAAGATGACCCTTCGTCAGCTTTGCGAATACAATGGCGTAGGACCAGCTAAAGCCATCACCATTCTTGCAGCCTGCGAACTGGGTAAGCGTCGTCAGATGGAGAAGCCTGAGGAGCGTCCTGACTTGGGGACGGCCACCAAGATTTACAATCACATGCATCCTGTTCTTCAGGATTGTGACGTCGAAGAGTTCTGGCTCCTGCTGATGAATCAGAACAACCGACTCATCAAAAAGGTACGCATCTCGCATGGCGGCATTACCGAGGTCAGTGTTGACATCCGTATCATTATGCGTGAGGCTGTCCTTGCTAATGCCACTATCATTGCCGTTTGCCACAACCACCCTTCTGGCAACCTGCGTCCTAGTACTGCAGACAACGACCTGACCAACCAACTACAAAGGGCTTGTCAGCTCATGCGCATCCACTTCATGGACCACGTCATCATCACCGATGGTAACTATTTCAGTTACAGAGAGACAGGACGTTTATAGTCCCAATTACCTGTTTCCTTTCTTTCCTCCTTTATTCAGGGCAAACATTCCCAGCAGTATCAGTAGCGTACCTGCAAGGAAGTAAACGGTGATGCGTTCTGAGAGTATAAGCCAGGCGAAGACTACCGTGACAACGGGATTGAAATAGACATAATTTGTCGCTACTACGGCCCCCAGCTTTTTTATTACCCAGTTCCACGTCAGAAAACAGAGCATTGACGCCACACAGCCTAAGAACAACAGGTTCAGGATGACAGACGGCGTGAACGTCTGAATCTTTGCTATAGTGAACATATCCGCCTCCTCCGGTTTGACGAGGAAATACGGAATCATCGACACCAAACCGTAAAAGAATACCTTGCGCGTGGTGAAAACGATGTCATAACGCTTGTTGGCAGGTATGATCAACAGCGAGTAAAGGGCCCAACATAGACAGGCTATAAAAGCTAGCGTATCACCCACAGGCGACAGATGGAGCACGAAATGGCCATTGAGTACCACGATGACCACTCCCACTGCCGCCATCAGCGTTCCTGCTATCTGGATACCGTGTAGCCGTTCCGACTTGTAGAACATGGAGATGAGCAGCGAGGCAAACAGCGGACACAGGCAGACTATCAGCGATGTATTCGTTGTGGTGGTATAGACCATAGCTGTATTCTCCGCCAAAAAGTACAGCGAACCGCCCGTCACACCCAGTCCTAGCATCAGTAGCTCATCCTTCCAGTTAGAAGAAAAGAGCCTGAACGTGCGTCTCTTTAGCCAGTGCAACACCACCGCATAGCCCAACAGCAGCACATAGGCTATCACAAAGCGCCATACAAAAATCTGCGCCGCCGTCAGTCCCGCCATCAATAGCAGTTTGGTAAACACGAACGTCGTTCCCCACACCACTACGACCACAAAGGCTATAAGATGATACAATAGTCTGTTCATAAGCGGATGCAAAGTTACAAAACTTTTCTGAAACCAGGTTCACTTACCCTTACAATTTATTTGAACGGGCTGCTCTCTGACTCATCAGTAGGGCAGCCCGTTCCTCGTTAGTATGTTATGAAAAATTTGAGAGAAATGAAACTTCACAGTTTCGGTGTTTTAACTAACATTGATTTGTAAATATAGAGAAAGCATAGAAAATTATCTAGTTTTTTGGCCTTTCCATGAGGATGCTGGTGCTGTCGGCAGACCAGTCGCTCATGTTCTCGGCTTGGATGGGACTGACGGCAGCTACGCTGTCGAGGTCTTGCTGGATGCGTGCATAGTCTTGCGGTGTATTCCAACTGTTGTCCCAGGGTGCTTGCAGGGCACCACCAATCGTCAGGATGATAGCAATGACGGCAGCAGCCTTGAAGAGTGGCATCAGGCGACGCGTAAGTGTAATCTCACGAGCCTTGACAGCCTTGGGAGCCTCTTCTTCACGAATCATCTCCAACATACGGGCATCGAAGTCATCGCCTAACACCTCATTCGTTGCCTCGTCGGCAAAGAGGGCGCGTAGGGGCTCCATCTCCGCAGGGATGTTCTCCTGATGGAAGAAAGAACGCAGAATGCTCTCCTCTTCGAGAGTCGTCTCAGCGTTCCAGTAGCGCTCCATGAGTTGTTCGATGTACTTGTAGTCCATACTTTTTTGCCTTTTTCTATATTAAAGACGTTTGTTAAAACAGAAAGTTACAGAAATTTCTTAAATTTTTCACGAATTGTTTGTCGAGCCCTGAAAATATTGACTTTTACCTGTTCTTCTGTGATGTCGAGAACGGTGGCAATGTCCTTGTAGCTCTTGCCTTCCATGTCGCGCAATTGCATGCAACTGCGCTGTTTTTCAGGTAGCTGGTTAATCATTTGGCGTACCAGTCGGACACGGTCGCTCTGTATGGCCTGCTCCTCAGGGTTGGAGGCGACACCCTGGTCTTTGGGGTCGTAGGCAGCATCCAGCGACTGTGTCTGGTTGTCCATGCGCCGTACCTTATCTAATGAGAGGTTACGGCAGATGGTCAGACAGAAAGCCTCAATGGACTCTATCTGATTCCACTGGTCGCGACGGTTCCATACCTTCATCATCGTTTCCTGCACGACATCCTCAGCGTCCGCAGCATTCATTGTGATGCGGAGTGCCATCCTGTAGAGCTCGTTCTTCAACGGCAGGATATCGGACTGGAAACTAATGGTTTTCACTGCGGCAGCAAATTATTCTCTATTCACTATTCTCTTTTCACTATTCTCTATTCACTATTCTCTATTCACTATTCTCTATTCACTATTCTCTTATTACTGTTCCGTGCTGTCCGTCAATGGCTGTAGCCAGCGTAATGATGACACGACTGACACCAGCGTCAACGGCACTGAGGGCATTCTCTATCTTGGGTAGCATACCACCACTGATGGTGCCATCAGCCTTGTAGCGTTCAAAGTCGGCATGGGTAATGACAGGGATGACGCTCTCGTCGTCATCGGGATTGCTCAGTACCCCTTTCTTCTCAAACGAGAAGATGAGCGTCACGTCATAGAGCGAGGCCAGCGCCTTGGCAGTCTCTGAGGCGATGGTGTCAGCGTTGGTGTTGAGGATATGTCCTTCGCCATCGTGTGTCAGCGGAGCCATGACGGGGGTGATGCCTGCCTCGATGAGGTGACTCAGCATCTGGCCGTCAGCGCGGTCCACATCACCTACGAAGCCGTAGTCGACGGGGGAACCGTCGACCATCTTGACAGGGCGCTTGTGGCTGCGGATGACGTCCGCATCGGCTCCAGTTAGTCCGAGGGCGTTGACACCATTAGCTTGCAGACGGGCTACGAGGTTCTTGTTGACCAGTCCGCCATACACCATCGTGACCACTTCCAACATATCTTTATCGGTGATGCGTCGTCCATTGACCATCTGGGTCTCGATGCCCAGACGCTCAGCCATCTTGGTGGCTTTGCGACCACCACCGTGTACCAGTACTTTGCGACCCTCAATGGCTGAGAAGTCGCGTAATAACTGAGAGAGCTGCAGTTCGTCTTCTACTACAGCTCCTCCTACTTTTACTATGGTTAGTTTCTCTTTCATCATTTATTATCGATGTTTCGAGTTATTCCAGATAGGTGTAACCGTAGAGTCCTGAGCGGTAATTGCTCAAGAACTCCTTACCCTCTTCCAGTGAAATCTTGCCCTGCTTGACGCTCTTGGCTACCCAGATCTCCAACTGGCGCACCAGCTTCTTGGGGTTGTACTGCACGTATTCCAGCACCTCTTCAACGGTCTCGCCATCGAATATCTGATCAATATGGTAGGCACCATCCTTTACAGAGATGTGTACGGCAGTAGTGTCGCCAAAGAGGTTGTGCATGTCACCAAGAATCTCCTGATAGGCACCCACCAGGAATACGCCAAGGTAGTATTTCTCGTTCTTTCTCAGTGTATGTACAGGCAACGAGTGCGAGTTATGGCGGTTGGTTGCGAAGTTGGCAATCTTTCCGTCAGAGTCGCAGGTAATATCCTGGATAGTGGCATTGCGGGTAGGACGCTCGTTCAGGCGCTGGATGGGCATGATGGGGAATATCTGGTCGATAGCCCAAGAGTCGGGCAGCGACTGGAACAGCGAGAAGTTACAGAAGTATTTGTCTGCCAACAGTTTGTCGATGTTCATCAACTCCTCAGGAACGTGCTTCAGGTTCTTGGCGAGTGCATGAATCTCATGACAGACGCTCCAGTACATCGCCTCAATCTCAGCACGCGTCTTCAGGTCAACAATACCATGTGAGAAGAGGTCGAGCACCTCCTCGCGAATCTGTTCAGCATCGTGCCAGTCTTCCAAGACATTGCGTGGCGACAGATTATCCCATATCTCATAGAGGTCCTTCACCAACTGATGGCTGTTCTCATCGGGCTCAAACTCCTCAGGCATCTCAGGCAGCGAGGCCGTCTCCAGCACATCGATGACGAGTACTGAGTGGTGAGCAGCCAGCGAACGTCCACTCTCTGTAATCAGGTTGGGGTGGGGCAGATCGTTCTTGTTGGCAGCGTCTACAAAGGTGTAGATACAGTCATTGACATACTCCTGGATAGAGTAGTTGACAGACGACTCGCTCGATGGTGAGCGTGTACCGTCGTAGTCAACACCCAGTCCACCACCACAGTCTACGAAGTCAACGTTATAGCCCATCTTGTGCAGTTGCACATAGAACTGTGAAGCCTCACGCAGGGCGGTCTGTATGCGACGGATCTTTGTAATCTGCGAACCGATATGGAAGTGGATGAGTCGCAGACAGTCTTTCATGTCCTTCTTCTCCAGCAGGTCGAGGGCCTCCAGCAGCTCGGCACTGGTCAGTCCGAACTTTGAGGCATCGCCGCCGCTCTCTTCCCATTTGCCACTACCACTGCTAGCCAGTTTGATGCGGATGCCGATATTCGGGCGTACCCCCAGTTTCTTAGCCTCGCGGGCAATGATATCCAGTTCGTTCAGTTTCTCTACAACGATGAAGATGCGCTTACCCATCTTCTGTGCCAGCAGGGCCAGTTCGATGTACGACTGGTCCTTGTAGCCATTACAGATGATGATAGAGTCGCTCTGACACTGTACGGCGATGACAGCATGCAGCTCAGGCTTGGAACCTGCCTCGATACCCAGATTGAACTTCGCACCGTGCGAGATAATCTCCTCAACAACGGGCTGCATCTGGTTGACCTTGATGGGGAACACCACATAGTTCTCTGCCTTATATTCATACTCCTTGGCGGCTTTCTTGAAACAGCTCCACGTCTTCTCGATACGGTTATCGAGAATATCTGGGAAGCGCAACAGTACAGGGGCCTGTACGTCGCGCAGCGACAGTTCGTCCATCACCTCACGCAGGTCTATCTGCGTGTCATCCTTACAAGGAGTCACATAGATGTCTCCTTCTTCGTTGATACCGAAGTAGCTGGTACCCCAGCCGTTGATGTTGTACAGCTCCTTAGAGTCGTCGATGGTCCATTTCTTCATAGACTTATAGGGATAATAATGATTTGATACGTTCTACGCTGGTGGCTATCTTGTCTGTGTTGTCTAACACGTTGACGTCGAGGGTGTAGTGGGCCTTCTCATAGAAGGGCGCACGCTCTTTCAAGTGTTCCGTGATATAGGCTATCAGCTCCTCTGGACTCTTGTCCTTCAGCAGGGGGCGCTCAATCTTTGCCATGAGCAGGTGTTCGTAGAGCGTCTCTGGCGTAGCCTTCAGATAGACCACGTCGCCTTGCTGGTTCAGGTAGTCCATATTGTCGAAGAAGCAGGGTGTGCCGCCTCCACAACTGATGATGACATCCTCAAACTCTGCCACCTCGTGCAGCATGTTGTATTCTATCTTGCGGAAAGCTTCTTCGCCTTTCTCGGCAAAGATCTGTGAGACGGTCTTGCGCATGCGACTCTCGATATACCAGTCGAGGTCATAGAACATCATGCCGGTCTCCTTCGAGAGTGCCTTACCCACGGTGGTCTTGCCAGACCCCATATAGCCTATCAGGATGATGCGCCTCATTTCTTCTGTTTCTCAATGATGGCCATACACTCTGCGTAGGTCAGCTCAGCAGCCTTCGCATGCAGATTCTTGGGCAAACGGTAGTTTTTGCCGTCGTAAGCCAGATAGGGACCGTAGCGTCCGTTGAGCAGTTCCAGCTTGTCGTCCTCAATGAATATCTTCATGTGCTTTTGTGACTCCTGCTGGCGCTTCTCGTTGATGAGGCTGACAGCCTCTTCCAGCGTGATAGCCATCGGGTCTGTCCCCTTGGGCAGCGAGGTGTACTTCTTCTGGTGCAGGATGTAAGGGCCGAAGCGACCGGCACCGATGGTGACTGGTGAGCCCTCGAAATCACCTAAAGTGCGTGGCAACTGGAACAGTTCCAACGCCTCCTCCAGTGTCAGTTCCTCCATGCTCTTGTCGCTGGGCAGCTGTGCAAACAGGGGTTTCTCAGTATCCTCTGCAGAACCAATCTGCACCACAGGACCGAAGCGTCCAATCTTCACAAAGACGGGCTTGCCGCTCTTGGGGTCTTTACCCAACTGGCGCTCACCGGCCTTGCGCTCCTGACGGGCATTCATAGTCTTCTCTACCGTGGGCTCGAACTTCTTATAGAAGCCCTTCAGCATTCCTGTCCACGACTCTTTGCCCTCGGCAATCTTATCGAAGTCCTGCTCCACCTTGGCGGTAAAGTTATAGTCCATGATAGAGGGGAAATACTTCATCAGGAAGTCGTTGACGACGATACCGATATCTGATGGCAACAGCTTGCCCTTGTCCGAGCCAGCCATCTCCTTACGTGTCTTCTGCGTGATGAGCTTTCCCTTTAGCATGTCGATGGTATAGCTGCGCTCCTCACCTTTCTTATCGCCCTTGTGCACGTACTCGCGCTGCTGGATGGTAGAGATGGTGGGGGCGTATGTTGACGGACGACCGATACCCAGTTCCTCTAGCTTGTGTACCAGCGAAGCCTCCGTGTAGCGCTGGGGACCCTGGCTGAAACGCTCGGTAGCCTGAATCTCGCGACGAGTCAGCACCATACCTTTCTTCAGCGGTGGCAGGATATGGCTTTCTTCTTCCTGATTGTCGTCATCGTCAACAGACTCACGGTAAACCTTGATGAAACCATCGAACTTCAGTACTTCGCCCTGAGCAACAAACTGTTCCTCAGTACCACTGATGGCGATGTTGACAGTGGTCTTCTCTATCTCTGCATCAGCCATCTGACTGGCGATGGTACGCTTCCAGATGAGCTCATAGAGCTTGCGCTCCTGGGCTGTTCCCTCAATCTCTGTACGATCCATATAGGTAGGACGGATGGCTTCGTGAGCCTCCTGGGCACCCTTCGAACTGGTGTGATACTGGCGCACCTTGCTGTATTCCTCACCGTAGAGCTTGGTGATCTCCTCCTTGCTGGCATTGATACACAGACCAGACAGGTTCACGGAGTCCGTACGCATATAGGTAATCTGTCCGTGCTCGTACAGGTGCTGGGCAACCATCATCGTCTGACTCACGGTGAAGCCTAACTTGCGGGCGGCCTCCTGTTGCAGGGTAGAAGTGGTGAAGGGAGGTGCAGGGGTACGCTTCAGGGGTTTCTTGCTGACAGACTGTACGGTATAGGTGGCGTCAATGCATTGCTGCAAGAACTGCTCCACCTCCTCGTGAGTCTTCAGGCGCTGGGCCAGCGTGGCCTTTACCTCTGTCTGTGAACCATCGGCGTTGGTGATGGCAAAGATACCTGCAACGCTGTAGTAGGCCTCGCTCTGGAAGTTCTGAATTTCGCGCTCGCGCTCTACAATCAGACGTACAGCAACGCTCTGTACACGTCCTGCTGACAGGGCGGGCTTCACCTTACGCCACAGTACTGGCGACAGCTTGAAACCTACCAGACGGTCCAGTACGCGACGAGCCTGCTGGGCATTCACCAGATTCATATCCAGGTGACGCGGCGTCTCGATAGCTTGCAGAATAGCGGGCTTGGTAATCTCGTGGAAGACGATACGGTTGGTCTTCTCCTCGTCCAGTCCCAACACCTCACATAGGTGCCAAGAGATGGCTTCTCCCTCGCGGTCTTCATCGGATGCGAGCCAGACCTTCTCTGCCTTCTCTGCGTTGCTCTTCAGTTCCTTGACGAGTTTTGCCTTCTCTTCAGGTATCTCGTATTCGGGTTCGAGCGTACCGGTGTCGATACTCATCTCCTTCTTTTTCAAGTCGCGGATGTGACCGTAGCTCGACATGACCTTATAGTCGCTGCCTAGGAATTTCTCAATGGTTTTCGCCTTGGCAGGAGACTCTACTATCACCAAATTCTTTTGCATATCAATTATATATTTTCAATTGTCTTTTCTCAATTGTGTAAACTTTCGGGCCGCAAAAGTAAGCAAAAGTTTTGGTTACACCTTATATATATATGTAATTTTTTATTTTCTTAACGTTTCTGTCAAAAAACGGATGACAGCATTTCGGATGCTGGTTAGTCCGAACTCAGCGGGATTAACTTCGTTAATAGGTATCCAGAGGGCCTCAGCAGCATCGTCGGCAGCTTTCACAGCGACGGCATCGCCATGCACACGAACCAGAAAGTCCATATCGAGGGTGTGCACCCCCATGCCGCTATACATATAGACGTTGGGCGACGAGAAAAGGTATTCGATTGTCTCGACCTCTAGCCCCGTCTCTTCTTTAATCTCACGACGCATGCCCTCTTCTACCGTTTCATACATGTCACAGAAACCGCCAGGCAGGTCGAGGGTGCCCTTGGCGGGGTCCTTGGCACGCCTCACCACCAGCAACTCGTCCTTGTCGTTGACGATGAATGCTGCCGTTGCCGAACAGGGGTTGGCGTAGTAAGTGAACCCACAGTCCTCGCACTTCTTGCTCTTGAAGTTGTTCACCTCAAAGTGTGCACTGCCACAAACAGGACAGTACTTGAAGATGGCCAGGGGATGCTCCCCATCGCCATTCTCTCCCCATGGGTGGGGAACTTTATTGCTTTTCTCCATTTGTTATTTCCTTATTCAATGCAAAAGTAATACAAAGTAGGCAAAGCGCAAAACATATCGCACTATTTTTGTTATCTCTCGCTGATTTCGCAGATCTCGCAGATTTATATGTAGGGTATGGTGCGCAAAACAAAAAAATGTGAAATCGTTTGGTGTTTCACAGGATAATGCCTATCTTTGCAGCAATGTTCGAGCAAGAAATAAAGGAATACGAGTCTGTCAGGCAGGACTATCAGCAGCTGGTAGCCGATAAGATGGGGCGTGAGCAGTGGATGGAATATAACGAGATCCTGTTCTCTGCGCACTCATGCGCCATTGAGGGTAACTCGTTCACAGTGGATGACACCCGTATTTTGCGTGAACAAGGTATGTCGATGATTCCTGTAGGCCGTTCACTGTTGGAATGTACAGAAATGGCCGACCACTTCCGAGCTTTCGACTATATGGCGAGTCATCTGGATAATCCGTTCGACGAGGCACTATTAAAAGAGGTGAACCGTTTGGTGACTGAACATACGCTGAGCTATAGAGCGCCAGGGGCCTTTGCTGGTGAATACACCACAGAAGACATGGCTGCTGGTGACACAGTGTTTGGTGATCATGAAACGCTGATAGCACGTGTGCCCCAGTTGATGGAATCTACGGAGAGGGCGCTCAACGATGGCCAGCATCCTCTGGTGGTAGCTGCTAAATGGCACGGCTACTATGAATACCTTCACCCCTTCCGTGACGGTAATGGCAGAACAGGACGTCTGCTCTCAAATTTTATCCTGTTGCGTGCTGGACATCCCTTACTGATAGTCAAACTGGAAGACCGTTCATCCTACATTTCTGCTTTGAAGCAGATTCGTATAGAAGGTACTGATGAACATCTCATTGCTTTCTTCTTCAAAACAGCTATCAGCCGTATGAAGGAAGAAATGGCTGAGAAGCGCAAACTCTCTAAGCCCATTCTGTTCTTTTAGCCCTGTAATTCAGTGCGATTGTGTAGAAATTGGAATATTTTCTCGCTGAATTCCACTTTTTTTCGTTTTTTCTTGGTGTTTTTAGAAATTGTTACTTTGTAGCCGTTATGTGTGCATCTTTGCCTAACCGTCAAGGCGGGAGTAACTACTTGAAAACAACGAAATTAAATAATTAACAAACTAACAAAACAAAAGACAATGAGAAAACAATTACTTACAAAAGTGCTTCTCATAGCAGCATCACTGTTTGTGGGAACGAGTGCGTGGGCAGTCACGGAAACGTATGCCATCTCAACATGGGTGGAGGCTGCCGGTTCAACAATTAACAGTATTTCCTACGGTTCTACAGCAACTACTTTCAAAGGTGCAGGAGATGCTGATATCAATTGTTATACGATTACCAGTGAAGTAAATGGTAACTCTTTAAATGGTAGGTTTGCTCTGTCTAATACCCACTCTAAAAGTGGCTTGCGTGATCAGGTCTACTTCAGACACAACGGCAAAGGAAATAACTACACAGGTCTTTTTGTTGTTTCTGGCAGGTCATCTTATTTTTCTGTCCTTGACCTTTCAGCTGGAGACAAGGTTACCATTACTTTCAGAAATGCACCTGCTGGTCTGCTGTTCTATTCATCTAATGCTACATATGATGTGTCAGGAACGCCAACAACAATTGTATCTGGAACAACTGCTCCCACATCTGGCACAGTGTATACCATGACAGCAGGCGGCCATCTTGATATGTATCTGCCTGCATATACTTGCATTAGTCAGGTCGTTGTAGAGACATCAGCTGCAGAGACAATGGGTGCCCCAAGCATCGCTGCTACTGCAGCTAACGGCATCAAGCGTACGGTAACTATTACCCCAGGTGTTGGCACTGGTGGTTCTGATGCTACAGCTACTTACTACACGCTTGATGATAGTGACCCGACATCAAGTGGTACACGTATAGCTTATACCGATCCTTTTGAGATTTCTGCAACAACAAACATTAAGGCAGTTTCTTATCTTGGTGCTTTGGCAGGTGATGTCACAACAAAGGAAATTACGGCTGGAACTACTATTCAGTTGAATGCTCCTACCATTACATTGACAAGCTTTACTCTGAATAGTACTGTATATAATCCCACATACACTCTCACCTCCAACCAAAGCAATCTCGTTGGTGCACCTACTCCCACAATAACCTATTCGTTTAACTCTGGTGCTGCTACTGGAGGTACTTCATATACAGCAACCGAAGCAGGTAGTCTTACTGTAACTGTTAGTGCAGCCGGATATGATGACAACGAAACAACACTCTCTATCGAAGGTGGTGACTTCATCAAAACCTATTCATTCAATACCATCGATGATGTTACTGTTGATACAGAGAGTGGAGATTGGGGAAGTGGCACAAATGTTGGTGGTGTCCAGTGGACTTTTACAGGTTTAAATAACTGTACTTACACATTACGTGCAGACATTTCTTTCTCTTCTCAGTTCAGTTATGCCCGTGCCACTACAGCAAAGACAAAACAAGGTTTCTATGCCTGTGGAGGCGCCGGTACTGTAAACTTCTCACTTAACAGCGCTGAATACATTCTCTTTACCACTCTCGGAGATAATATCATTGCCAAGGGTACTTCTACGTCACAGGCAATAGCTCACTACACTAATGTACGTGCCATTGACATTTATAGTCCTGCCACTGTTTCTAAGGAAATCACCGCTGCCGGTTGGTCAACTCTCTACACTCCATATGCTCTTGACTTCTCTGGTACTGGTTTGACTGCTTATACTGCAACTTGTGATGGTACGACTGTAACGTTGACTCCTGTAGAGAATGTACCTGCAAATACAGGTGTTGTGCTGAAGGGCGCTGCTAACACCTATAACATTCCTGTTATTGCCAGTTCGTCTACCGCCAAGGGTGACTTGAAGGGCTCTGCTACCGATGCTAAGGCATTCGATGAGAGCTATAACTACTATTACTTGGCAATGAATGGCGCTAATGCCCAGTTTAAGAAGCTTACTAGTGGGTCTATTGCAGCAGGTAAGGCATACTTGCAGTTAGACAAAGCTACTCCTGCTCGCGAGTTGAGCGTTTCATTTGAAGAGGACGTAACCGCTATTTCTTCTGTTGAGCTTTCACAGGATAAGATGCAGAATGAGTTCTTCGACCTGCAGGGCCGTCGTGTTGCTCAGCCCACTAAGGGCCTGTATATTGTGAATGGCAAAAAGATTATCATTAAATAGTTAATGAGAAATTAATGGCAAATTCTTTGACCTAAAGGTACAAAGTGTGGCCTTGCGAATAATGGTAATTCATGTTCAAATAAAAAGAAAAGACAATGAAAAAGATATATTTGACACCAGAGCTTCTCGTGGTGAAGATTCAGACAAGTGGAATGCTGGCCGTATCAGGTTTTAACGACGGGATAGACGATGCAATTAATGGTGATGGCGGCGACGCTCTGGCTCGTGAATTCGACGAATTCGATGAGATCGAGGACGTCGAGGAAGAATACGACGACTATGGAGATTTGTAATAGTCAATAGTTCGACAACAATAAAGCCTCAGGAGTTGCAACTGCTCCTGAGGCTTTTTTTCTTGTATATCCAAGAATTGTTGTGAAAAATAGGGTTCACACTCACGCGTAACTCGCTGTGATACTGTGCATTAAGTGTGACACTTTGTTTTTGGGCGTAAGCTTTGGGAGGAAGCGTGAACTGGGTTTGGGAGGCTTTAACAATAAAACATTCTGATAATTTTGTTTATCTTTCTGTTAATCAGTTGCTTCCGTTTTCTTTACAGTATATCAAAAAGAATGTTAAATTCGGGCTGTTTTCTGAGCTTTTATTTACAAGGAGACTCCTTTTGCCTTATCTCTTCTTTAGGCACAGCTGATACGCAACTCGCTTAGCTGTAGCCAGTTGCGTATTAGCTGTTCTTGCCTTCCGTATCAGTCTGTCTCCTTTTCCAAGTCAACTATTTTTGCTTCGTCCGACGGCCGTCGGACATATATTCGACATCCGTCGCGAATATCTACGACATCTGTCGCAAATTGCCGGAAGAAGATACCGTACTATAGGATAGCGTAAGAAGTGGGATCAGACTGGCTGATATGCCGTCAATGACAGCGTTCGCACTTTATGGAATGCTTCTGGAAAATAAGTGTCACACTTAATGCGCAGTATCACAGTGAGTTACGTGTGAATGTGAACCCTGTTTTCTGCGATATTTCTTTCTTGATAGTGTATGATGTAGGAAAAGAAAGTGGCGTGAAATTTGGCAATGTCGGAAAAAAGACGTAAATTTGTAAGCTCATAATGCAACCGCCTACTAACATGACGAAAACTAAATAACAGAGATATGGGAACCAAACGACTATTCATGCTGGGCTTGACGGCCTTGCTAACTGCAACAACAATGACTGCACAAACTCCAAAACTGAACGCCACGAACATCGACGAGGTGATGAAGGCAATGACTTTAGAAGAGAAAGCCCAACTGCTGGTGGGCGGTGGTAACGATGATTTTGTAGGTTCTGGTGCCATGATGGGACACCAGAAGAAACTGGTGGCTGGTGCTGCCGGCCTGACGGTAGCCATTCCGCGACTGGGCATTCCTGCTACGGTGCTGACAGACGGACCTGCTGGTGTACACATTGACCCTATCCGTGAGGGTGACACGAAGACCTACTATGCTACGGGTTTCCCCGTGGGCACCTGTCTGGCATCGACATGGAACACCGAGCTGGTTGAACAGGTGGGTCAGGCCATCGGTAATGAGACACTGGAGTATGGTTGTGACGTGGTGCTGGGTCCAGGACTGAACCTGCACCGTAATCCGCTGTGTGGCCGAAACTTCGAGTACTATTCGGAAGACCCTGTGGTGACGGGAATGATTGGTGCCGCTGTGACGAAGGGTATCCAGAGTCAGGGCGTGGGTGTATCTGCCAAGCACTTTGCCGTGAACTCACAGGAGAACTCACGCACGAAGGTTGATGAGCGTGTGTCACAGCGTGCCTTGCGTGAACTCTATCTGAAGGGCTTCGAGATAGTTGTACGCCAGAGCAATCCGTGGACCATCATGTCGTCGTATAACAAGATCAACGGTTTCTATGCCCAGGGCAACAAAGACATGCTGACCACCATCCTGCGCGATGAGTGGGGCTTCAAGGGCATCGTGATGACAGACTGGATAGACAAGCGTGCCGACCTGCCCACAGAGATGGAGGTGGAGGCTGGCAACGACCTGATGATGCCGGGCTATCCTGCTCAGGCCAAAGACATCGTTGAGGCTGTGAAGGCTGGTCGACTGGACATAAAGTATGTAGACCAGAATGTGCGTCGCATGTTGGAATATATCGTCAAGACGCCTCGCTTCAAGGGCTATCAGTACAGTAAACCCGACCTTGATGCACATGCCAAGGTGACACGCCAGTCTTCTACCGAAGGTATGGTGCTGCTGAAGAACAACGGATGCCTCCCCCTAACCCCCTCCAAAAAGAGGGGGGATTCCGAGGCTCCCTCTCTACTTGGAGAGGGCGGGGGGAGAGGCTATACCGTAGCGCTGTTTGGTGTTAACAGCTATGACTTCCTCTCTGGTGGTCTGGGCTCTGGTTGTGTCAACGTGCCTTATGTCGTTGACATGGTGCAGGGACTGAAGAACATTGGTGTGAAGACAACGCCATTGTTGACAGAGATATACCAGAACTACGTGAAATATGCCAAGGCCAAGCTGAAGGCCGACAAGAACCCCATGATGTGGTTCCTCGACCAGGGACAGCCCAAGCTCGACGAGATAGAAATTTCGGAGCGTTGTGTGACTCACGAACTCCGAGAGGCCGATGCTGCCATCATCACCATTGGTCGTCAGGCTGGTGAGGGCGTAGATCGCAAGATTGACGGTGAGTTCAACCTCAGTCAGATGGAGCAGGACATGATATTCCGTGTGAGCAGTCAGTTCCGTGCTGCTGGCAAGCCCGTCATCGTCATCCTGAACTCTGGTAGTGTGATGGAGACCTGTTCGTGGCGCGACCGTGTGGACGCTATCCTCTGTGCCTGGCAACCTGGCGAGGAGGGTGGTAACAGCGTGGCCGACGTGCTGACGGGTAAGGCGAACCCCAGTGGCAAGCTGACGATGACATGGCCCATCGCTGCTACAGACCATCCTTCTACCAAGAACTTTCCACAGGATATGGAGATGTACTCCTATCGTGAGATGAAGGGTTGGGGTCGTGGCATTCCCAACGAAGACTACACCAACCACGAGGAGGACATCTATGTGGGTTACCGTTACTTTGACACCTTCCAGAAAGAGGTGGCCTATCCCTTCGGCTTTGGTCTGAGCTATACCACCTTCGAGTTCTCGAAACTGACGGTAAAGTGTCGTGGTAATCTGGTTGATGTCTCCGTTACCGTGAAGAATACAGGCAATGTTGCTGGCAAGGAAGTGGCACAGCTCTACGTGACTGCTCCCAAGGGTAAGCTAGAGAAGCCCGCTCAGGAGTTGAAGGCCTTTGCCAAGACCCGTGAGTTGCAGCCTGGCGAGAGTGAGACGCTGACCATGACGCTGTTGAAGCGCGACCTGGCCTCGTTCGATGAGGCTGGCTCGCAGTGGATCACAGAGGCTGGTCAGTACCTGTTTAAGGTGGGCAATTCCAGTCGCGACATCAAACTGACGGCACCCTTGAAGATAACCGAATATAAAGAGTCCGTAAACAATGCGATGGCTCCCAAACATCCTCTGAACCTATTGAAACAGAAGTAAACATGAAACATATCTTATTATCACTATTCGCTATTGTTGCCACCATCAGCACTTATGCTGAGGATGGTCACCAGTTGTGGCTGCGCTACCAGCCGATTAACAAAGCCAAGGTCATCTGCGACAGCAAGTCTGCTACCATCGAGATTGCCAAGCAGGAGTTGGAAACCTATTATAACGGGGCACAGATTGCCTTGAAGCTTGATGCCACCATGCCCGATGACGATGGCTATCGCTTCGATGGTTCGACGCTTAGCGCCCGTCGTGAGGCAGGTCTGCTCTATGGCACCTACGCCTTGCTACGTGGTGACATGAATATGGAGACGCATCCTGCCTACGACCTGCGCCTGCTGAACCATTGGGACAACCTCGATGGCAGCATCGAGCGTGGTTATGCTGGCGAGAGCATCTTCTGGAAGTTAGACAACGATCAGCTTGTCACTTTCGACGCCCAGCTCATCAAGGAATATGCAAGAGCCAATGCTTCTATCGGCATTAATGGTACTGTCCTGAACAACGTCAATGCTTCACCCAAAATGCTGACGACTCCTTATCTGAAGGAGGTGAAGAAGATTGCTGACATCCTGCGTCCCTACCATATCAAGGTGTATCTGTCTATCAACTTCGCCACACCGATGGCGCTGGGCGATACCAAGACAGCTGATCCGCTGGACAAGAGCGTGGCTAAGTGGTGGAAGAAGAAAGCCAAGGAAATCTATAAGCTTATTCCTGACTTTGGCGGTTTTCTGGTGAAGGCCAACAGCGAAGGACAGCCAGGCCCTGGTGACTACAAGCGCACTCATGCCGATGGTGCCAATATGTTGGCAGATGCATTGAAGCCTTACAAGGGTATTGTCATGTGGCGTTGCTTCGTCTATGGCGCCAACCACAAGGGTGAAGATCGTGTGAAGCAGGCTGTGTCGGAGTTCAAGCCTCTGGATGGGCAGTTCCGCGACAATGTCATCCTGCAGACCAAGAACGGTCCGTTGGACTTCCAGCCCCGTGAGCCGTACAGTCCTATCTTCGACCAGATTAAGCAGACACCCAACATGGTGGAGTTGCAGATTACCCAGGAGTATTTGGGACAGTCGCGCCACCTCGTCTATCTGGCCCCCATGTGGCAGGAGTTCTTCTCGCAGGTGAATCCCAAACAATTAAGGGGTATCGCTGGTGTCGCCAATATAGGACTCGACAAGAACTGGTGTGGTCACCATTTCTCGCAGGCCAACTGGTATGCCTTTGGAAGACTGGCATGGAACCCGCGACTGGACAGCGACAAGATTGCCCGTGAGTGGTTGCAGCAGACGTTTACCAATAATCCTCAGTTTGTGAACACGATGGCAAAGGTGATGGCAGAGAGTCGTGAGGCTTGCGTGGACTATATGATGCCGCTGGGTCTGCACCATATCTTCAAGTTTGACCACCACTACGGTCCAGAACCCGATGGCTTCATCAAGAGCTATCCGTTGGAGTGGTGTCCTGTGTACTACCACAAGGCTGACAAGCAGGGTGTGGGCTTCGAGCGTTCGTCGAAAGGTACGGATGCAGTCAGCCAGTATCGCAAGGACCTCGCACGTACCTATGATAATATAGAGACGTGTCCTGAGAATCTGCTGTTGTGGTTCCACCATGTGCCTTGGACCTACAAGATGAAGGATGGCTCTACGCTGTGGGAGTCGCTGCAGTTCCACTACAACCGTGGCGTCATTACCGTAGAGACGCACCATAACATCTGGCACAACAAGATGCGTCATTTCATCGACGAACAGCGCTGGCGCGAGGTTGACGAGCGCCTGCACCATCAGGTAGAGAATGCCCGTGAGTGGCGCGACACCTGTCTTAAGTATTTCGGACAATTTGCTAACGAATAAACAGAAGATGAAACACACTTTGCTTCTCCTCTTGGCGTGTATGGCACTCGCTGTAGAGGCTAAAGAGATTGATATCAAGTCGCCTGATGGTAAACTGGTGGTGACGATTGATGACGAACAGGGACAGCTGAACTACAGCGTCAGCTATATGGGACAAATCATGCTGAAACCATCGGCACTGGGGTTGAAAGCGGATATCGGTGACTTCACTCGTGGACTGACTTTCAAGGAGATGAAGGAGAGCAGCATCGACAAGACGTACACGATGACACGTGCCAAGGCGTCATCCGCGCACTATGTGGCTCGTCAGGCTGACCTCACCTATACCAATAGCGAGGGCTTACCCCTTACTATCACCTTCTGCGTATCGAACAACGATATTGCCTATCGCTATTCGTTGCAACCCAAGGGTGAGAGTCGACTGAGTGCGGTTATCTATAACGAGACATCTGCCTTTAACTTCCCTGAGGCTACGACGACATTCCTGACGCCACAGAGTCTGCCGATGGTGGGTTGGCAACGCACTAAACCTTCGTATGAGGAAGACTACAAGGCTGACAGACCTCTGACAGAGCGCTCAGCGTTTGGCGAGGGCTTTACTTTCCCGTGTTTGTTCAAGGTCCCTGCAGGATGGGTACTCGTCAGCGAGACGGGTGTGGGCTCCAACTATTGTGCCAGTCACCTGAGCGACTATGAGGCAGGTCGTGGCTATACGGTCACCTATCCGAATATCGGTGAGATGAATGGTCTGGGAAGTCACTGGGCTGGCATTCCTCTGCCAGGCAGCACCCCTTGGCGCACCATTACGGTGGGTACGACGCTGAAGCCTATTGTCGAGACCACCATTCCCTACGATGTTGTGGATCCGCTCTATGAACCCACTCAAGACTATAAGCCAGGCCGTTACACATGGAGCTGGCTCATCTGGCAGGACGAGAGCGTGAACTACGACGATCAGGTAAAGATGATTGATGTGTCGGCAGCCATGGGTTTCGAATACGTGTTGGTGGACAACTGGTGGGATAAGCAGATAGGGCGCGACCGTATTGTCGAGCTGAACCGCTATGCTAACAGCAAGGGTGTGAAGCTGCTCTTGTGGTATAACAGCAACGGCTACGCTAACGATGCGCCACAGACACCGAAACACTGCATGAATACCGCCTTGGCTCGCAATCGTGAGATGGCGTGGTTGCAAAAGCTAGGCATCGCTGGTATCAAGGTCGACTTCCTGGGCTCCGACAAGCAAGAGTCGCTGAAACTCTATGAAGACATCTTGGCTGATGCTAACCGCTATGGCTTGCAGGTGGTGTTCCACGGCTGCACCATTCCTCGCGGCTGGGAACGCATGTATCCTAACTATGTGGCCTCTGAGGCTACGCTGGCGTCAGAGAACATCATGTTCAGCGAATATCATGCCAAGCAGGAGGGCTTTGAACTCACCATGCATCCTTTCGCACGCAATGCTGTGGGTTCGTTCGACTGGGGTGGCATCATCCTGAACCACCATATCAGTCGCGACAACAAGAGTCGTCATCGCCGCTATACAACGGATATCTTCGAACTGGCCAGCGGTATCGTCCTACAGACCAGCGTCAACTGTGTGGCGATGTATCCCAACAACCTGCAGGATGTGCCACAATTCGAACTCGACTTCCTCAAGCAGTTGCCAACGACATGGGATGAAGTACGTTTCCTCGATGGCTATCCCACAAAATATGTGGTGCTGGCGCGTCGTACGGGCGACAAGTGGTATGTGGCAGGTATGAATGGTACCCAGCAGGTGAAAACCCTGCAGCTGTCACTGCCCATGTTTGCAGGTCAGACGGTCCAGTGTTACATTGACGAGCCTGGCAAGAAGGGGGCTCCCAGCACACCTGTGCTGAAGACGCTGAAGGTGGATAAGAAAGGTATAGCGAAGGTCGCCATCCAACCCATGGGTGGACTAATACTTACTCGCTGAAGCAGGCAAGCCTGCTTACTAATATTCAAAATTTAGCGACAGCTGGCCATCGCCCAGCATGTTAAAAGTCTTACGGTGGTATGGTGTAATGCCATACTGCCGTATTGCTTCTCTATGCTTCTTGGTGGGATAACCCTTGTTTGATAGCCAGTCATACTGCGGATACTCCTTGGCCAACTCATCCATATAGTCGTCACGATAGGTCTTGGCCAATATCGAAGCTGCAGCAATGGAGAGGTACTTGCCGTCGCCCTTGACGATGGTGGTGTGGGGTAATCTCTCACCTCTAACCTCTAACCCCTCACCTCTATCATAATAGGGCTTGAAGCGGTTGCCGTCGACGATGATGGCTTCTGGACGTACTGTCAGCTGGTCGAGGGCACGATGCATGGCGAGTATCGAGGCGTTAAGGATGTTGATGCGGTCTATCTCCTCAGGAGTGACGATACCAACTGCCCAAGCTACGGCATCGCGTTGGATAATCTCACGCAACTGCTTACGACGCTTGTCAGTCAACTGCTTGGAGTCGTTGAGTTCATCGTTCTGATAGTCTTCGGGAAAGATGACGGCAGCAGCATAGACGCTGCCTGCCAGACAGCCACGGCCCGCCTCATCACAGCCTGCCTCAATGAGTCCTTTGTAATAATGACTTGCTAACATGGCGACAGTATTTATTCGGCACGACGCATCCAGAGGTTTAACTGGAAGATGGCAGGGAGGAGGATGAGCAGCGAGAAGCCCAGTGCCATATAGACGTGCAATTCAGAGCCCTTGAACAGGTCAATGAGTTTCATGTCTGGGTCTGGATAGAACGCATACATCACGAAGGCAATACTGTTGTTCGCCCAGTGGTAGGCCACGCCAGGCAGAATAGAACCTGTGCGCCAGTACATCCAACCCAATAAGAGTCCGATAAGGAATGCGTGCGGCATCTGGACAGGATTCATGTGGATGAGGGCAAACAGCACAGCCGAGATGGTGATGGCTGTCCACACACCCAGCTTCTCCGACTTCAGCAGTTCTTTCAGGATGGCACCACGCATCACAATCTCTTCGCTCAGCGGTGCCAGCAGACCAATCACCAGATAACCCCATGGTGTTCCCAGAATGGTGTCAAACTCCTGTTCGACAAAATTGGGCAACTCGGGTATTTGTTCCTGTATCCACATGGAAGGGATGAGTGCTCCCATTGAGGCCACGACACTCCAGGCAAGTACTGTCCAGGGACGTGTGCGCAACCACTTCGGTGACACCTCCGCATAGCGTGTCCAGAGGAAGAGGACAATGGTGATAACACCCACCACGCCAGTTGTCGTGATGAGCATAGCCGCTGTCTTGTCGCCATTGCCAGTAATCAGGCTCCACAAGGCGGTGATGATGCCTCCTCCAACAATTTGGAGACCAATAAAGATGAGTAGATAACTAAGTGCTTTCTTCATGCTAATATCCTTTCTGCCTCGATGGCGTCTTGTCGTAATTGTGATTTTAATGCTTCTATGCTGTCAAAGCGCTGTTCACCACGTAGTCGTTCGATGAATGCCACCTGCAGCTGTTGTCCGTAGAGGTTCTCTTTCAGTCTGAACACGTTGACCTCCAAGGTCTGGTGCTGTCCGTCGAAGGTGGGGCGCATGCCGATATTCATCATGCCGTGCTTCCATTCCACGCTGTTCTCCAGCCTGATCTTTACCGCATAGACTCCTGCGGAAGGAATCAGCTGACACTTGTCAACGAGTACCAGATTGGCGGTGGGGTAACCCAGTTTCGTGCCGATATGTTCGCCGTGTTCCACGCGTCCTAATATCGTATAGGGGTTCCCCAGCAGTTCGTTGGCTTTGTGGATGTCGCCATCGGCTATCAACTTGCGGATTAATGAGGAACTGACTATATCCCCCCTCTCTTTCTCTGACCTGAAGGTCAGAGTGTGGCGTTGCAATGGAGGGGCTGGGGGGAGGCTTATTACCTCGATGCCCAACTCCTTGCCATAGCGGACGTAGTCGTCAAAACCCTCTGTGCGGTTATGGCCAAAGCGGTTGTCGTAGCCTGTCAGCAACACTTTAACATTCAGTCTGTCGCGTAACTCCTGCTCCATAAACTCACGGGCAGTCATCTGCTTCAAGGCCTCGTTGAACGTCAACACCTCAATATGGTCAATACCCGTCTTCGTCAGCAACAGGCGTTTCTGATTGAGGGGCGTCAGCGTCTGTGGACCGCTCTTGTCGAAGGTGATGGCCATCGACTGCAGACCACGTTGGCGAGCCTCGTCGGCAACGTGCTGTAAGACGAACTGGTGACCCCGATGCACCCCGTCGAACATGCCTATGGTGGCTACATATCCTTCCATCTCACTATTCATTATTCGTTATTCACTATTCTCTAGCGAAGCGCCTCTTCAGGAATCTGTATATTTCACCAACCCATAATACGAGTGAGGTGCCTGCAATAATCATCGCCCACATCTGCCACGACAGCGGAACGGTGCGGAACATCTTGCCACCAAAGGTGACGATAATCCATTGACCTACCAGTACAGCGAACAGTACGAAAAGGAAACCCTCGCAGGCCCACAGACGGCGGAATGCTGAGTGACAGCTACCCAACATGCGGGCATTGAAGAGGTTCCACCATTGTAGCATCACGAAGATGGTGAAGAAAACGGTAAGTTTCTTATCATCTATTCCTGCTCCTTGTTCAAAGTGCCATAACAGGGCAAAGGTGGCAAGGAAAAACAGTCCGCCAGTGGTGAGGATACCACGTATCATGGATTTGGTGATGATGAACGCATCACTGCTGCGGGGCTTCTCCTCCATCACCTCACGAGAGGGTGGCAGTGAGGCCAGTGCCATTGCTGCTAGGGTGTCCATGATGAGGTTTACCCATAGTATCTGCGTGATGGTCAGCGGCATCTCCGTGCCGATGAAACCACCAAAGAGTACCAGCAATAGGGCGGCAACGTTGACGATGAGCTGGAAGAAGATGAAACGCTGGATGTTCTTATATAGCGAACGACCCCACATCACAGCGTGTACGATGCTATTGAACGAGTCGTCAATCAGTGTGATGTCGCTGGCTTGCTTGGCCACACTCGTTCCACTGCCCAACGAGAGTCCCACATGGGCACGGTTCAAGGCGGGGGCATCGTTGGTGCCATCGCCAGTCACAGCAACCACCTCGCCCTGTTGTTGCAACAGACTGACCAGACGTTGCTTGTCGGTAGGACGAGCACGCGACATTACCTTCAACTCTTTGATGCGCTCTAGCGCCTCTTCGTCTGTTAGTGCTGCAAACTCCGTACCCGTGATACAATTTTCCTGACTGGGGGCAAGCCCACACTGTCGTGCTATCTCCATCGCAGTAGCTACAGTATCGCCTGTGACAATCTTTACATCGATGCCAGCCTTGTAACACTGGTGGATGGCACCAGGAACCTCTTTACGCAATGGGTCGCTGATGGCAAAGATGGCCAGCAATTGGTCGTTCTGTGCCACAGCCAGCGTACGCATGGCGTGCTGTTGCCACTCCAGCAGTTGCTTCTCCAGGCTCTGGCGCTCGTCAGCACTAAGCTGGCAACGAGCCATAATCACCTCAGGAGCCCCCTTTATATATACTACGTCACCAACCGTGGTCGACATATATTTCCGTTCCGTCGAGAAAGGCTCGCGGGCCGTAATGGGGTTGGTTTCACGCAGCTGTTGGTAGTCCACACCCTGCTCCATCAGCCATCTCAGCAATGCTTGTTCCGTAGGGTTGCCCACCTCGTGTGTCGCTGTGGTGTTTAGCGCAATGGCTTTGTAGAGGTCATGATGAGCCTCTCCCTTTTGGGGGAGGTTGGAGGAGGCTGCCACCGTCATCTTGTTCTCCGTCAGTGTTCCCGTCTTGTCCGTACAGATAACGGTGACGGCACCCATGGTCTCTGAGGCCTGCAGCTTACGAACCAGATTGTTTGATTTCAACATCCTGCGCATGTTAAGTGCCAATGCCAGTGTGACAGCCATCGGCAGTCCCTCAGGGACAGCCATCACAATCAGCGTGACAGCCATCATGAAGTAGCGCAATACGACTTCCACCATAGCCAGATAGTCAGTGGTGTGCCACAGCGTGTTAGTCAGCAGGTCGTGTATCAAGAAGGCAAAGAAGGCGGCTGTAGACATTCCGGCGCCTACCTTGCTAATCAACTTGGCCAGGCGGTCCAGTTGGATATTCAGCGGGGTCTTCACACCCGTCAACTCTGTTGCCTGACGTGCCACATGACCTATCTCCGTCTCATCGCCAACGGCAGAGACCACATAGCGTCCTGTGCCCCCCATCACCATCGATGAGCGCAACAGCATATCCTTCGGATAAGCCTCTTCATTGGATGATTGAGTCTGACCTCTCACCTCTAACCTCTCACCTCTCACCTCTTTATTTGTCATCGGTTCTCCCGTCAGACTCGATTCGTCAACCTGCAGGTCTGTAGCCTCAAAGAGATGTCCGTCGGCAGGCACCTCGTCGCCTGTCTCCACGATGACTACATCGCCTACGACCACTTCTCTGCGTGGTATCTCGATGATTTTTCCTTCACGCACCACCTTCACGGGCTGTTCCTCGCCCAACTGGGTGAGGACATCAAACTTACGGGCTGCATCGCGCTCAAAGATAAATCCGACTGTCGTCGCCAGGAAGATGGCAAAGATAATACCTATTGTCTCTATAAAATCCTGCTTGACGAAGGCCAGTACCAGCGAGACGACAGCGGCAACCAACAGGATGCGAATCATCGGGTCTTGATACTTCTCCAGATACAGGGCCCACATCGACTGTCTCTTGGGTGGTGTCAACACGTTCTCACCATGCTCAAGACGGCTCTGCTCGACCTCTATCGTTGTTAATCCTTGTCTTCTTATATCCATAATTGGGTGCAAAGGTACGAAGTTTTTTGCAAAATAATTTGGTTATTTCCATAAATCTTCGTAATTTTGCACCCGCTTAACAAAATAGCACCGGACTTGTAGCTCAGTTGGTTAGAGCAACAGACTCATAATCTGGAGGTCCCAGGTTCAAGCCCTGGCTGGTCCACACTGAAAATCAGCAACTTACGAGCAATCGAAGGTTGCTGATTTCTC